>Ga0114973_10001143_pt1 | contig 19927 bp, 15 predicted proteins | sample M_140807_MF_Meta_FD_87025 | JGI IMG/M metagenome (GOLD analysis project Ga0114973, IMG submission 87025) | Freshwater microbial communities from Lake Montjoie, Canada to study carbon cycling - M_140807_MF_MetaG | ecosystem: Environmental > Aquatic > Freshwater > Lake | place: Lake Montjoie...
AACGGATCGACCCACGTGCCCGAAGGCGAGATGGTCAAGATCCTCGAGCGGCTGGGCCTGGCCTTTGGCGCCGATACCAACGCCTCCACCGGCTTCGAGGAGACGGTCTACAAGCTGGACCTGCCGAAGACCGACCGGGAGACCCTCGACACCAGCCTGATGCTGCTGCGGGAGACTGCCGGCGAGCTGACCTTCAGCCCCGCCGCCGTGGATCGCGAGCGCGGCGTGGTCCTGTCAGAGGAACGGTCGGGCGACGGGCCCGGCATGCGGGCGGCGCGCGCGGGCGCCGAATTCCAGTTCCCGGGCCAGTTGCCGCCCAGACGATTTCCGATTGGCGAGGTCGAGGTCCTGAAGAGCGACGACGCCGCCCGCCTGCGCGCCTTCTACCAGACCTGGTACCGGCCGGAACTGGCAGTCCTCGTGGCCGTGGGCGACTTCGACCCCCAGCAGGTCGAGGCCAAGATCCGAGAGACCTTTTCCAACTGGAAGGCGGTCGGCCCCGCCGGTGTCGCCCCGCCCCTCGGAAAGCTGGCGCGCCGGAGCCCGGAGGCCAAGGTCTTCGTGGACCCCGGACTGCCCAACGCCCTCGTGGTGACCTGGATCGCCGAACCCGAACTGGCACCCGACACCCTCGCCCGCCGTCGGATCAACCTTGAGCGGGCGTTCGTAGCGGCCATCTTCAACAGCCGGCTGTCCGACCTGGCACGCGGAGAACAGCCCCCCTTCCTGGGGGCTGGCGCCTCGATCGGTGAACCCTACCGCGCCCAGAGGACCGTGGGGATCTACGCCCTCGCCAGCGGCGGCGACTGGAGGAAGGCCATGACCGCCATCCTCAAGGAACAGCGGCGGCTTGAGAAATTCGGCGTCCGGGAGGACGAGGTCCAAAGGCTAGTTACCGACACCCGCTCCGCCCTGACCGCCGCCCGCGCTGGCTCGGGTACCCGGAGCCCTTCGGCCCTGGCCGGCCCCGTGGTGGGATCGATTTCCACCCGCGACGTCGTGACGAGCCCCGAACAGGACTTCGACATATTCGAGCGCGAGGCGAAGACCCTCAGCGCTGCAGGCCTCAGCCGGACCGCCGCCACCCTCTTCAGCGGATCCGGGCCCATCGTCTTCATGACGAGCCCCAAGCCCATCGAGGGCGGCGATGCGGCAGTCACCGCAGCCGCCCAGGACGCGCTCAAGGCCAAGGTCACAGCCTCAGAGACCCAGGCCTTGGAGGCCTGGCCCTACCTGACCTTCGGCACCCCATCCGGCGTGGCCGAACGCCGTGATGTCGCGGACATCGACGCCGTCTTCCTGCGTTTGAACAACGGTATCAGGCTCACCGTTAAACCCACCAAGTTCAAGACCGATGAGATCCTGGTCCGGGTCAACTTCGGCGATGGCCGGCTGGGACTGGATCCTGCAAGACCGAGCCCGGAATGGGCCACAGGCGCAATGATGGAGGGCGGCCTAGGTAAGCTCACGGTCAAGGACCTGGAGCGGACCCTGTCCGGTCACATCTACTCCGCAGGGCTGGGGATGTCGGACGACACCTATTTCTTCTCTGGCGGGACCCGGGGCGAAGACCTTGAGCTCCAGCTGCAGGTCCTGGCCGCCTTCCTGACCGATCCAGGCTGGAGACCCGAGGCCTTCGGCCGCTATTCGGCCCTGTCGGCGACGATCCACGACCAGCTGGCTTCGACAGGGGCCGGTGTCCTCGGACGCGACCTGGGCGCCCTGCTCCGCAGCGGCGACCGGCGCTGGGCCTTCCCTGCACGGGAGGATCTGGCGGCGACCCGGCTTGACGACCTGAAGGCCGCCATTTCGCCCTCGCTCGCGTCCGGCCCGATCGAGGTGGTGATCGTCGGCGATATCACGGTGGAAAAAGCGGTGGATGCGGTCGACCGCACTTTTGGTGCCCTCCCCGCACGGCCAGGTCCGAAGTCACCGTCTGCGGACCGCGTGAAGGTCAAGCTTCCCCAGGGGGGCGGACCTGCAGTCGTGCGGACCCACAAGGGCCGCGCCGACCAGGCGGTCCTCTTTACTGCATGGCCGACCACGGACTTCTTCGCCGATCCCACGGGCGCCCGGGCGAACCGGCTCCTGGCCGCGATCCTGAACCTGAGACTGACCGACGAGCTGCGTGAGAAACAAGGCGCCACCTACTCCCCCAGCGCGGACTCTACCGAGAGCCTGATCCTGCCCGGATGGGGTTATGTCTCAACCGTCGTCGAAATTCCGCCCGACAAGATCGAGGCGGTGACTCGGGATATTGAGCGTATTGCCGCCGAACTCACGGCAGCGCCGCCGACGGCGGACGAGATGACCCGGGCGCGCAAGCCCGTCGTGGAGGGACTCCAACAGTCCCGGGAGACCAATGGGTACTGGCTAGGCACCCTGTCCGGCATGCAGGCCGATCCCCGACAGCTGGACGCCTACCGCAGCTCGGTCCCCACCCTGGAGCGGCTCACCGCGGCGGACGTCCAGACGGCCGCGCGCAAGTGGCTGCGTCCGGACCGGATCTGGCGGATGGAGGTAAGGCCGGAGACGGCCGCCACCGCTAAAGCGCCCTGATCAGGCCGCCACGGCGGCGTCGTCCGGCGCCGGCGCCTCGCGATCCCGGATCATGTCTGCGGCCTTCTCCGCGATCATGATGGTGGCGGCATTGGTGTTGCCGCCCACCAGGGTTGGCATCACCGAGGCGTCGATGACCCTCAGCCCCGTGAGGCCATGGACCCTGAGCTGGGCGTCCACCACGGCCATCGAATCCCCGTCGGCGCCCATGCGGCAGGTGCCCACCGGGTGATAGATGGTCTCTGCGACGGACCGGATCCAGGCATCGACAGCTTCGTCAGACTGGATGTCCACCCCGGGGAAGAGCTCTTCGGAGCGATAGGGGTCCAGCGCCGGCTGGCGGGCCACCTCGCGCATCATCCGCACGCCCTCGCGTAGGGCCCGGCGATCCTCCTCGGCGGCGAGGTAGTTGGCGAAGATGGCGGGATCGTCGAAGGGATCGGCGGAACGCAGGCCCACCCGACCCCGGCTCTCTGGGCGGAGCTGGCAGACATGGAAGGTGAACCCATCGCGCTCGACGACGGTCTTGCCGTGGTTCTGCATGACGGCGAGCACGCAGTGGACCTGGAGATCCGGCCGGTCGAGGTCGGGACGCGACTTCAGGAAGGCACCGGATTCCAGGAACTGGCGGCGGCCCAACCCCTTCTTGAAGAGGAGATAGTTGATCCCCACCAGCAGGGTCTTCAGGCCCTTGCGCTGGGAATAGATGGTGATGGGCTGGGGACAGGCCCAGGACAGGGTCACGTCCAGGTGGTCCTGAAGGTTCTCGCCAACTCCTGGCAGGGCATGGACCAGGGGCACGCCGGCCGCCGCGAGGGCCTCAGGGGCCCCGATGCCGGACAGCTGCAGGATCTGGGGGGACTGGACCGCGCCGGCGCAGAGCAGGACTTCCCGGCGGGCCCGTACCTCGGTGCGAACGCGCGTCTTCTCGTCGGCGTACTCCACCCCGACCGCCACACTGTCCTCAATGAGGATCCGGGTCGTCCGGGCGCCCGTCACGCAGGTCAGGTTCGGGCGGGACAGGACCGGGTGCAGGTAGCCCCGCGAGGCACTCCACCGCTCACCGTCGTGGACAGTCATCTGGTAGGGGCCCCAGCCTTCCTGCTGGAAGCCGTTGAAGTCCCCCGTCAGGGGATGGCCAGCCTGTCCGCCCGCCTGGATGGCCGCCGCATAGATCGGGTTGGGGTCGGAGGCCCGGGACACCTTCAGGGGCCCCTCCCCGCCGTGCCAGTCGTCAGCGCCGCCCTCGAAGGCCTCAGAGCGCTTGAAATAGGGAAGAATGTCCCGGTAGGCCCAGCCTTCCAGGCCCATCTGCCGCCACTGGTCATAGTCCCTGGCGTGGCCGCGGATGTAGATCATGCCGTTGATCGAGGAGGAGCCGCCCCAGCCCTTGCCCCGCGGCCACCAGAGGGGGCGGTCATCGAGGTTCGGCTCGGATTCTGTCCAGAACCCCCAGTTGTAGTCGCCCTTGCCGCCGATCAGGCCACCGACGCCGGCGGGCATCCGGATCATCAGGGAATTGTCCTTCCCGCCGGCCTCGAGCAGGAGCACCCGCACCGAGGGGTCCTCAGTCAGGCGCGCAGCCAGCACGCAACCGGCGGAACCGGCTCCGATGATGATGTAGTCGTAGGCGTCCATGGGCGGACCTCGCAGCTAAACAGCGTTCAGTTGCGCCCTTCTGACCGCCCGGACCGACCTTCGCAAGGGGGGCGTCAGCGCCCCTTCCAGTTCGGCGCCCGCTTCTGGGAGAAGGCCATCGGCCCTTCCACGAAATCCTCGGACGAGAACAGGGCCGCGACCGCCGGATAGCGGTTCTGTCCCTTGATCGCGGCCTCAAGGCTGGGCTCGTCGAGTCCCCGGAAGACCGCCGCCTTGGAGGCCCGGACGGACATGGGCGAAAGCTCGGAGATCTGGGCCGCCCAGCGCCGGGCCGCATTCATCAGTTCGCCGGGCGCAACCACCTCGTTCACGAAGCCCAGCTCGGCGCCCTCGGCGGCCGAGACCCGGCGGCCAGTGAGGATCATCCCCATGGCGCGCTTGACGCCGATGGCCCGCGGCAGCCGGTGCAGGCCGCCCGCCAGGGCGGCGAGGCCGACCCTCGGCTCCGGCAGGGCGAAGATCGCGGCCTCGGAGGCAAGGATGATGTCGCAGGCCAGGGCAATTTCGAAGCCGCCCCCCATCGCCACGCCGTTGACGGCAGCGATCAGGGGCTTGGTGAGGTCGAAGCGCGAGGTCAGGCCGGCAAAGCCCGAGGGCGGGCTGCGCATTTCCCCACCCGTCGCCTGGTGCTTCAGGTCGTTTCCGGCCGAGAAGGCGCGGTCACCGGCGCCCGTGATGATGCCGACCCACTGGTCCGGGTCCGCTGCGAAGGCATCCAGCGCCTCATGCATCTCGAAATGCGCTGGCGAGTGCAGGGCGTTCATTACCTCCGGGCGGTTCAGCGTGATGACGGTGACGTGCTCCTCACGCTCCACGCGAATGTATTCGTAGGCCATGATGTCTCTCCCTTGGGTGTTCCGGCTTGTGTGTTGAGACCAGAAAGGAGGCTACAGCCGCGGTCGGTCAACCCTTGAGTCGCAGGGTGGCGCGGTAGCGCTTCCAGTTCTCGACATAATGGTGTGCGCCGAGGGCCACAGAGCGGGCCTGGGCCTCCGAGAGTTCTCTCACGACCTTGCCAGGGGCCCCCATGACCAGGGAGTTGTCGGGGATTTCCTTGCCCTCGGTGATCAGACTGTTGGCTCCGATCAGGCAGTTCCGGCCAATCCGGGCGCCATTGAGGATGATGGAGCCGATGCCGACCAGCGAATTGTCACCGACGGTGCAGCCATGAAGCATAACCATGTGGCCCACGGTGACATTGGCGCCGAGGGTCAGGGGCGAGCCGGTGTCGGTATGCAGAACCGAGCCGTCCTGGACATTCGAGTTCTCGCCGATCTCGATCGGGTCGTTGTCGCCTCGAAGGGTGGCGCCCCACCAGATCGAGGCGTTCCGGCGCAGGGTCACCCGCCCCATGACCGCTGCCGTCGGTGCGATCCAGTACTCATCTTCCGAGGGCAGTTCCGGCGTTGCATCGCCTAGTGAATAGACAGGCATGGTTTCTCCCGTGACCCTTCGGTGAAAGCGTCATTCACGCTTCTGCAATATGGCCGATCTTATCCTAGCTAGGCGAATCGGGGCTGCGAAGCCCAGGTAGACGCCTTCATCCCGGATGCGGGAGACTTGATGACCATGCAGCATCCAGGGCGGCCACGGCCGCCAACCGGAGACGGGGACGGTGGCGCCACCAGGGCACCATCCGACGCGGCGTCCGTGTCTTTACAACGATTTCCCCAGGGGCGGTCCGATCCGGATACGCCCCTTTTTCACGCCAAGCCGGAGGCCCTCATGACCAAGCGAGTCCTGAAGCGACAGATGCGCGAAGGCGCACTGGACCTATCGGAGTTTGACGGCAATCCCCGGATCCGCCGCCTGCCGGTGGAAAGGCCCTGGTCGCCCGTCGCCCGGCAGGGGGACGAGGCGCGCGACCAGAGCTTCGTAAAGACTGTCAGGCCATTGTCAGACGGCCAGCGCGCCATGATGGAGGCCATTGATGCCTACAACCTGGTCCTTGCCCTGGGACCCGCCGGGACGGGCAAGACCTATCTGGCCATCGCCAAGGCGGTCGAGGCCCTCGAGGCGGGCAAGGTGGGACGGATCGTCCTGTCGCGTCCTGCGGTGGATGCCGGGGAGTCCATCGGCTTCCTGCCCGGCGATATGGAGGACAAGCTCGCCCCTTACCTCAGGCCCCTCTATGACGCCCTGTCCGACCGGCTCACCATGAAACGCGTGCGCGCCATGATGGCCGAGGGCGTGATTGAGATCGCGCCGGTGGGCTTCATGCGCGGGCGCACCCTGAACAACGCCTTCGTGGTGATCGACGAGGCCCAGAACTGCACCTACGTCCAGCTTAAGATGCTGCTGACACGCCTGGGGTGGCATTCCACCATGGTGGTGACGGGCGACCCGGCTCAGTCCGACTTGCTGCCTGAGCTCTCGGGCCTGGCGCCGGTGGCCGAGCGTCTACAGGCGGTGGGGAACATCTCGGTCGTCCGCCTGGCCGACCGCGACATCGTCCGCCACCCGCTGGTTGCCGAAATGCTGGGGGTCCTCTGACCCCCGGCCTGGCCGCGGGGTCAGGGCAGGTCTTCGGCGAGGATCGCCATCTCGAACATATAGGACCCGGCCTCGTCCTCGTCCTCGAAGACGACGCCAATGAACTCCTCGCCGACATAGACCTCGGCGGAGTCCTTCTGGCGAGGGCGGGGGACGACGTTAATCCGGGCGTTGGCGAAGGTCCCCCGGAGGTGGCCTTCGATCTTGCGAAGGGTGCGGTCTTCCATGGATCTTCTCCGTCGATTCACTCAACTGGCCGACCAACCGACCGGACGGCGTCCGATCCGCCAAATCAGATAACGTAGTCGTAGACCATATCCGCGAGGGTTTGGTCCATGCTTCGTGCGGGCTCTTCCCCGGTCGGGCAGTTGACCAGCCGGGCCGGAACGCCGGCGGCCGTGCAATGCGCCGGCACCGGCTTCAGGACGACCGAACCGGAGGCGATCTTGGCGTAGTCGCCGATCTGGATATTGCCCAGCACCTTGGCGCCAGCGCCCAAAAGGACGCCTCGGCCTATTTTCGGGTGCCTGTCACCACGTTCAGCGCCGGTGCCGCCCAGGGTCACGCCCTGCAGCAGGGAGACATCGTCCCCGATCACCGCTGTCTCGCCGATGACAATGCCTGTGCCGTGGTCAATGAAGACTCCGGAACCGATCTGGGTAGCCGGGTGGATGTCGACCTGGAAGATCTCGCTCATCCGGCTCTGCAGGTAGAAGGCCATGGTCTCGCGGCCCTGCCCCCACAGCCAGTGGGCGATGCGCTGGGTCTGGAGGGCCTGGAATCCCTTGAAGAAGAGGAAGGGCTGGACATAGCCCTTGCAGGCCGGGTCGCGCTCGAACACCGCCTTGAGGTCCGCCTCGGCAGTATCCACCAGGTGCGGGGAAGCGCGGTAGGCCTCGATCGCCAGTTCGCGCAGGCTCATCGCCCTCAGCTCCTGGTCGCCCAGCTTGTGGGCCAACTGGTAGGACAGGGCATCGCCCAGATTGTCGTGGCTGAGGATGACGGCGTTGACCAGGGAAGCCAGGGCGGGTTCGGTCCGCGCGGTATGCTCCGCCTCGTTCCGAAGGGCAGCCCAGACGGGCGGGGCGGCGCGCGGATCGATCACTTCGAGTGTCTTAGCCATCCGGTTACTCCCCCGCTGACTTTCGCAATCTAACACAGGGCCGCGTCTGAGCGAATCCCCTGCTTGCGCCTCTGTGTTGGCCGTCTATGTGAAGCCCGAGGTTTACAAAGGCATGACATGAACGCCGACCCGCGACGCCCGCTTCCCACCGCCCCTGCCTTCGGCGAACCGGTAATCCAGGTGCCAGCCCCGGAGGTCCTCGACTTCTTGGCATGCCGGCGCTCGGCCTCGGCCCTGACCCTGGGGGGAACCGGGCCCGGGCTGGAAGAGATCGCCAGCCTGATCCGCCTCGCCGCCCGGGTTCCGGACCACGGGAAACTCGCCCCTTGGTGGTTCCTCGTGCTCGCCGGCGACGACAAGGCCGCCTTCGCGGATTGGCTGGAGGCCCTTGCGCAGTCCCGTGGAGACGCGCGGGCCGTCGGCAAGCTGGGCAAGCTGCGCACCCCGCCACTCTGCATCGCCGTTGTGTCCAGCCCTCGCCCGGCAGAAATTCCCCATTGGGAACAGGTCCTGTCGGCCGGTGCTGTCTGCACCACCCTTCTCTATGCCGCCACAGCCATGGGCTACGGTGCCAACTGGATTACCGACTGGTACGCCTATGACGCTGAGGCCTGCGCCCGCCTGGGCCTGTCGGGCGAGGAGAAGGTGGCGGGCTTCATCCTGATCGGCGAGCCCGGCGATCCGCCCCGGGAGCGGGAACGACCGGAAATCGAGGGACGGGTCCGGCGCTGGACCCCCTAAAGCGGGGGTTCAGCCGCGGCCACGGTAAGGCGCGACGCCTTGGTCCGGCAGCCAGAGGCCCACCGGCGGAGTTCCGGTTTGCCAGAAGACATCGATGGGAATGCCGCCTCGCGGATACCAATAGCCGCCGATCCGCAGCCAGACGGGCTGGGCAACCTCGACCAGGCGACGGCCGATCATCAGGGTGCAGTCCTCATGGAAAGCTCCGTGATTCCGAAAGGATGCGAGGAAAAGCTTGAATGACTTGGACTCAATGAGCCAGTCACCGGGGGCGTAGTCGACCATCAAGGTTGCAAAGTCCGGCTGGCCGGTCACCGGGCAGAGGGAAGTAAACTCGGGCGCCGTGAACCGGGCGAGATAGGTCTGCCCCTTCTGGGGGTTGGGAACGCGCTCGAGGACGGCGGCCTCGGGGCTGTCAAAGCCGGGCGTCACCTGCCCGAGCTGGGTCACCTGAATCTCGCTCATGCAGACCGATTACCCTCCGGGGGGCCACGGGGCAAGGAACCGGCCGCATCAGCGGTCTCAGATGGTGTAGTCCATCTCGCCTTCCATCCAGGCCGTGACGAACTCGGCCGCGGCCTCCGCCGACAGAGCTGTCGTATCAATGCGGATTTCAGAGGTCTCGGGCGCTTCGTAGGGACTGTCGATCCCCGTGAAGTTCTTCAGTTCGCCGGCCCGCGCCTTGGCGTAGAGACCCTTCACGTCGCGCGCCTCAGCGACCGCCAGGGGGGTGTCGACGAAGACCTCGACGAAGTCACCCTCGGGCATGAGGTTGCGCGCCAGCGCCCGTTCGGCCCGGAAGGGCGAGATGAAGGACACCAGGACGATCAGGCCGGCGTCGGCCATGAGCTTGGCCACCTCGGCGACGCGCCGGATGTTCTCCACACGATCCTCGTCAGTGAAGCCCAGGTCGCGATTGAGGCCGTGCCGAACATTGTCGCCGTCCAGGAGGTAGGTGTGCCGCCCCATAGCGTGAAGTTTCTTCTCCACCATATTGGCAATAGTGGATTTTCCTGACCCAGAGAGCCCCGTGAACCAGATCACCCGGCCCCGGTGCCCCTTCAGGGTGGCCCGGGCGGCGCGATCAACGTCCAGGGCCTGCCAGTGGACGTTCTGGCTTCTCCGGAGCGCGAAGTGGATCATCCCGGCACCGACTGTCCGGTTGCTCATCCGGTCGATCAGGATGAAGCCGCCGAGGTCCCGGCTCTCGGCGTAGGGCTCAAAGGCGACAGGTATGTCTGTCGAGATATTACAGACGCCAATCTCATTCAGATTCAGTATTTTGGCGGCAATATATTCAAGCGTATTTACATTGACCCGGTGCTTCGGCTCGGTGATCGAGGCCGCAACAGTCCGGGTTCCTAGCTTGAGTAGGTAGGGGCGCCCCGGGAGCATCGGGGACTCGTCCATCCACACCACCGTCGCCTCGAACTGGTCGGCGACGCTGACCGGGGCGTCGGAGGTCGCCAGGACATCGCCCCGGCTGATGTCGATCTCGTCTTCAAGGGTCAGGGTCACGGACTGGCCCGCAAGGGCCTCAGGCATTTCCCCGGTCCCGACCAGAACCTGCCGTACCCGGCTCTCTCGTCCGGAGGGCGAGACCCTCAGCGGGTCTCCAGGGCGGACAGAGCCAGCGGCGACCAGGCCCGAGAACCCGCGGAAGTCGAGGTTGGGCCGGTTGACCCACTGGACCGGCATGCGGAAGGGTCGGGCGACCGCATCATCGCCCACCGGGGCCGCCTCGAGCCAGGAAAGGAGGGTGGGTCCGTCATGCCAGGCGGGGGCACTTCCCCGTTCGGCGACATTGTCCCCCCGAAGGGCGGACATGGGGATGGCGGTAAAGTCTGACAGGCCGATCTTCCCGGCAAAGGCAGTGAACTCTGCGGTGATCTCGTCGAAGACGGCCTGGGACCAGTCCACCAGGTCCATCTTGTTCACCGCCAGAATCACATGCCGGATGCCCAGAAGGTGGACCAGGTAGGCGTGCCTGCGGGTCTGGGTCAGAACCCCACGCCGGGCATCAATCAGGATCACCGCCGCATCTGCGGTCGAGGCGCCAGTCACCATGTTCCGGGTGTACTGCTCGTGGCCGGGCGTATCGGCGACGATGAACTTGCGACGGTCTGTCGAGAAGAAGCGATAGGCGACGTCGATGGTGATGCCCTGCTCGCGTTCCGCCGCCAGGCCGTCGACCAGGAGGGCGAAGTCGATCTCGCCACCCTGCGTACCGATCCGGCGGGAGTCGGCCTCGAGGGCCGCGAGTTGGTCCTCGAAGATCATCTTGGAGTCGTAGAGCAGACGTCCGATCAGGGTGGACTTGCCGTCGTCCACCGAGCCGCAGGTCAGGAACCGCAAAAGGCTCTTGGTCTCATGGTCCTTGAGATAGGCCTCGATGTCGGTCGCGATGAGGTCGGACTGGTGGGCCATCAGAAATAGCCCTCCTGCTTCTTCTTCTCCATCGAGGCCGCCTGGTCGTGGTCGATCATCCGGCCCTGGCGCTCGCTGGTGGTGGTCAGCAGCATCTCCTGGATGATGTCCGGCAGGGTCGCGGCCGTGCTCTCCACAGCGCCGGTCAGGGGATAGCAGCCCAGGGTGCGGAACCGGACCGACTTCATCATCGGGGTCTCACCCGGCCGAAGGGGCATGCGATCGTCATCCACCATGATCAATGTCCCGTCCCGGTCGACGACCGGTCGGACACCGGAGAAGTAGAGGGGAACGATGGGGATGTTCTCCAGGTGGATGTATTGCCAGACGTCCAGCTCGGTCCAGTTGGAGATCGGGAAGACCCGGATCGATTCCCCTGGGTTCTTGCGGGTGTTGTAGAGCCGCCAGAGCTCGGGCCTCTGGTTCTTGGGGTCCCATCGGTGCTGGGTGGACCGGAAGGAGAAGATCCTCTCCTTCGCCCGGCTCTTCTCCTCGTCGCGGCGGGCCCCCCCGAAGGCGGCGTCGAAGCCATTTAGGTCCAGGGCCTGCTTAAGTCCCTCCGTCTTCCAGATGTCGGTGTGCAGGGCCGATCCATGGTCGAAGGGATTGATTCCCTTCTCTAGCGCGTCCGGGTTGCGGTGGACGATCAGGTCAAAGCCGAGTTCCCGGGCCATCCGCTCACGCATCTCGTACATGGCCCGGAACTTCCAGGTGGTGTCGACGTGCAGGAGGGGGAATGGCGGGCGGGAGGGCCAGAAGGCCTTCACCGCAAGGTGGAGCATGACCGCTGAGTCCTTGCCGACAGAATAGAGCATGACGGGCTTGTCAGCCTCCGCCACCACCTCCCGCAGGATGTGGATGGCCTCGGCCTCCAGCCTCTGCAGGTGAGTCAGGGACGCTGGATGTCCTTTCGCCGTCATGGCTCGCCTTTCCTACCGCCGCTTACGGGCGACGCCGGACCATATAGGGCATGGCCTAGCCGGAAACCTTCACAAGCCGGCTACCCAGCGTCCAATTCTTCTGGTGCCTGCACAAGAATTCCTTTGGTCAGGCAGCCCCTTCCGCAGTCGGGGCGTTGGGCCTATGCCTTTCGCAAAGGCGGAGGAGACATGACCATGAGCGTCCAGGATTTCGAGAACTTCGTTGTCGTCGTCACCGGGGCATCCACCGGGCTGGGCCGGGCGATCGCGATAGAGACGGCACGCCGCGGCGCCGCAGACGTGATCGTCAACTTCGCCCGCAGCGCCGAGGAGGCCGAGACCACGGCCAGCCTGGTGCGGGCCGAAGGCGCACGAGCGCACCTGATCCAGGGCGATGTCTCCCGCGACGAGGACTGCCGCGCCATCGCTGCAGCGGCCGCCTCTCTGGGTCGGATCGACGCCCTGTTCAACAATGCCGGGGTCACCAAGTTCGCCCAGAACCATGCCGACCTGGAGGCGGTCTCCGCCGAGGATTTCCTGAACCTCTATTCGGTCAACGTGGTCGGAGCCTTCCAGATGGTCCGCGCGGCCCGAAGCCTGCTGGAAGCAGCGCCCCAGCCCGGGGCCGTGGTCAACACCTCGTCCATCGCGGGCGTGGTGGGGATCGGCTCCTCCGTGCCCTACGCCGCCTCAAAGGGCGCCCTGAACACCCTTACCCTCTCGCTCGCACGGGCCCTGGCCCCCCGGATCCGCGTGAACGCAGTCTGCCCAGGCTTCATCGACACCCCCTGGTTCGGCAAGGGCATGACTGAGGAGCGCGTCGACAGGCTCCGCGAGGGCTCTGCGGCGGCGACCCCACTGAAGGTCGCGTCTTCGGCCGAAGACATCGCCGCCACCGCCGCCTTCCTCGCCTCGCGGCAGTCCCGGCACGTGACGGGAGAGACCCTTCTCGTCGACGCCGGATCGCACCTCGGGTTTGCAACCCTGTCGATGCGATGAGCGCGGTTCACGCCCCGTTAATCTCATTTGGGCCTTTCTCTGTGAACCACGCCTCACGCTGACGCCCAAAAAATAGGCGTCCGTCGACGGCGGTGCCCGGAAACCGATCAGTCGTGTGGGGACTGGGCCGGAGCTCCCCGCCCGCAGTGGCGGTTCGGGGCCGCAATGGGGAAGTGTTCTACCGACAGGGTCAGGCCTGAATCTCAAGGGGATTGCAAAATAATGAAGTCGTTTAAGCTCGCGGCCATCGCCGCAACCGCTACCCTCGCCCTCGGAGCCGCCGCTCAGGCCAAGGCAGAAGATGGGCCGTCGGTCTCTTTCAACGTCGGTGCTGCCTCTGACTACGTATTCCGGGGCTATAGCCAGACGGACAGCAAGCCGCAGGTCTATGGTGGCGCCGATCTGGGCGTCGGCATCTTTTACGCCGGCACCTGGCTGTCGAACGTCGACTTCGGCGACAGCACCAGCATGGAATATGACCTCTACGCAGGCTTCAAGCCGACCCTCGGTCCGGTCTCCCTGGACGTAGGCCTGGTCCGATACGGCTACACCAACCAGGAAGACGGTTCGGACCTCGACTTCTGGGAAGGCAAGCTCGCCGGCTCCGTGGCCGCAGGTAAGGGTACCGTCGGCGGCGCGCTCTACTACACCCCCGAGAACTTCGGGCAGACCGGCCAGGCCACCTATGTTGAGCTGAACGGCTCCATGCCGATCGCCGAAAAGCTCTCGGTCTCGGGCGCCGTCGGCCACCAGGCCCTGGAAGGCGACGGCGACTACGAGACCTGGAACCTGGGCCTCGGCTACGCGATCAACGACGTCTTCGGCCTGGACCTCCGCTACTGGGACACCAACGTCGAGGAGTCGAACGATCCGGCAAAGCTCACCTCAGCCCGGGTGGTCGTCGGATTGAAGGCCGCGTTCTGACGCCACAGTCTCGTTATAAACCACAGGTAAAGCCGTCGACTGCAGGGTCGGCGGCTTTTCTTTTTTGGTAAATAGGCGTCTATGCCCAGAGTCGTTAATCTTGCTCTGCGAGCTATGTCGCGACTCAGAGACGGATTGCTCTGTAGCGAACGTTTAAGGACCGTCTGACCTGCGCCGCCGGTTCTGGACACCGGTTGGGCCGTCGCAAGTAAGGAGCTTTTGCGTGGAGCGGTTGGCCAAACGGACCCGGAATATTGTGGCGGACTCGGCCATTGCCTGCGCCGCCCTCCTTGCCGCCTTCCTGCTGACCAGCAGTCGGACTTCCGGCCTGGATCCTGCGGTGCTGGCGGGAGTTTTCGTCCAGTCCCTGGTCTATGGCGGCCTGGCCTGCTTCTTCTCCTGGCTCTTCCGGCGGGAACTCTCGCCCTGGCGCTATGTCTCCACGCCCGATGCCCTGGTGCTGGCGCGGATCGCCCTGATGACCGCGGCCAGCTTCCTGCTCCTGTTCTTCGCCGCCGCCCGGGCGGACGGTCTCAGCCGGGTTGTGCTTGCTCTGGCGCCAGTCTTCCAGATGGTCGGGGCGATCAGCGCCAGAATGCTCCGCCGGGCGGCTCATGAGCGTGCCCTCGACAGCTTTGCGCCCCTGAAATCCCTCACAGACCGGGCGCCTCAGGCGCCGGAACTGCTCCTCATCGGTCCAACCTCCGCCGCCGAGACCTATCTGCGCGAGGCGGGCCGTCGTCGCGACAACACCTGGACACCGGTGGGCATTATTGGTCTGGACTCCAGCGAGGTCGGACAGCAGGTGCGGGGGGTCTGCATCATCGAGTCCCTCGGCCGGCTGGATGAGGCCCTGGTCGACCTGCGCCGCTGGAACCAGTATCCCCGCGCCATCCTGTTCCTTGACGAACCCGCGCGCCTGACGGGCCTCACCGCCGCCCAGCTGGGGCGGCTGAAGAACGACGGCGTTCGCCTGCTCAGGCTGCCGTCCATCGTCGACCTCTCGCAGGACGACCGGGTCGCCCTGCTTCCCATGCGCGACATCAGCGTCGAGGAACTCCTGCCGCGAGGCCCGATCGAGCTCGACCAGGTCGCCCTCAAAGGCCTGATCGGAGGCCGCAGGGTGCTAATTACCGGCGCCGGCGGCTCGATTGGCGCCGAACTTGTCCGTCAGGTCGCCGCCCTTGAAGCTGGGCATGTCACCCTGGTGGACTTTTCCGAGACCGCCCTGTTCGAGATCGACCGCGAGCTCGGGGAAACCTTCCCGAAACTCTCCCGGACCGCCGCCCTTGTGGATGTTCGCAATGCCGACCGGGTCACCGATTGCGTCCGGGTCGAGATGCCCGACCTCGTCTTCCACGCCGCCGCGCTGAAGCATGTGTCGATGGTCGAGCGGCATCCCGTCGAGGGCGTGCTTACCAACGTGTTGGGCACCTGGAACGTGGCCGAAGCTGCGCGTATCGCCGGCGCCGCCCAGATGGTCCTGATCTCCACCGACAAGGCCGTGGATCCGTCCAACGTAATGGGCGCGACCAAGCGGCTCGCAGAGGCCGTGATCCAGGGGCAGCAGGAAGGCTCGGAGACTCGCTTTGCGGCGGTGCGTTTCGGCAATGTGCTGGGTTCGGCCGGATCCGTGGTGCCGATCTTCCGCTCCCAGATCGACCGGGGCGGGCCCGTAACGGTCACACACCCGGAAATGGCACGCTACTTCATGACCATTCCAGAGGCGGCCCAGCTCGTGCTGCACGCCACGGCGGCCTGCGCCTACGACCTGAACGCCGAGCGCTCCCGACTCTTCCTTCTCGAGATGGGCGAGCCTGTTAAGATCATGGACTTGGCCCGCCAGATGATCGCCCTTTCCGGCCGCACGCTGGGCAAGGACATTGAGATTGAAATTACGGGCCTGCGCCCCGGAGAAAAGCTTACCGAGGAGCTCCTGGACGAGATGGAGAGCGCGATCCCCTGCGCGCCCAAGGTCCTCGAGGTGGTCTCGACCAGCGCCCTTGGCGTAGCGCCGGCCCATATGCGGCGACTGGAAGCCATCGCCATGCGGGGCGATACCGACGAGATCCGGCGCGCCATCTTCGATCTTGTCGCCCAGCTTCGCGGCGAGAAGCCGGCTGGCGTCCCGGACCTTCGGGTCGTGTCAAACCGTTGATCGCTGGCTGCAGCTTCAGGTTGCAGGACGCTGAGTCATGATCCTGGTCACAGGCTCGGCTGGATTCATCGGGTTCCACGTCGCAAACGCCCTTCTCGACAGGGGCGAGAGCGTGGTCGGTGTCGACAATATCAGCCCTTACTATGACCCAGGTCTCAAACTCGCACGGCTGGCGCGGCTTGAATCCCGGAAGGGCTACCAGCATCACCGGCTCGACCTGGCGGACCGGCAAGCCGCCGCAGAGGTCTTCCGATCCGTCCAACCCAGCGGCGTCGTACACCTGGCCGCACAGCCGGGCGTCCGCTATTCCCTTGAGCACCCCGAGGCCTATGTCGACTCCAACCTGGTGGGGTTCCTGAGCGTCCTGGAAGGCTGCCGGGCGACCTCGCCGGCGCATCTGGTCTTCGCCTCCACGAGTTCAGCCTACGGCGCCAACGAGGCCCTGCCCTTTTCCCCTCACCAAGCGGCCAATCACCCCCTGACGCTTTACGCCGCGACCAAGCTGGCGAACGAGTCCATGGCCCACGCCTACGCTCACCTGTTCGGCCTGCCCTGCACAGGCCTGAGGTTCTTCACCGTCTACGGGCCCTGGACGCGCCCGGATATGGCCCTCTACCGCTTCGCCGACGCCATCGTCGCGGGACGGCCCATCGACGTCTACGGACAGGGTCGGATGCAGCGGGACTTTACCTATGTCGACGATATCGTCAGCGGGGTCCTCGCCGCCCTTGATCATCCCGCAGCTGTCAATCCAGACTGGAGACCCGAGGCTCCCGACCCGGCGACCAGCGGCGTCGCCCCCTGGCGGATCCTCAATGTCGGTGCCGGGACCCGGGTCGAGCTGATGACCTATATCGAGACCCTTGCCGAGGCCCTTGGCCGTCCGGCGCACCTGAACCTGATGCCCATGCAGCCCGGCGACGTCGCGCGCACGGAAGCAGATATATCCGACACCACCTCAGCCCTCGGATATGCGCCGACCACACCCGTCGAGGTCGGGGTCCGGCGCTTCGCGGACTGGTACTGCGATTATCACGGGGTCAGCCGGGGCTGACCTCCCGGGCCGGGGAAGGCCTGCCACCGGTAGGCTACTCTGCGACAATCTCCGCAGGCTGGCTCGCCGCCTGGAGACGACCTTCCAGGGCCCGGTGCTGGCGCCAGAGTTCCTCGGGCAGACGTTCGCCAAAGGCCTCATAGGCGGGTGGAATCAGGGCCGCCTCCTCGCTCCAGACGGCGGGATCAACCGTCAGCAGGAGGTCAACGTCCTCCGCTGTGAGGTTCAGGCCCGACAGGTCCAGGGAGCCGGCGGTCGGAACCCGGCCGATCGGGGTCTCCCGGGCCGGCGCCCGTCCCGCCAGGCGCTCGAAAACCCACTTCAAGACCCGGGAATTGTCGCCGAAGCCTGGCCAGACATAGCGGCCCGTGGAGTCCTTGCGGAACCAGTTCACGAAGTAGATGCGGGGCAGTTTCGAAGCCTCCGTCTTCTCGCCGATCGACAGCCAGTGACGGAAATAGTCGCCCATATTGTAGCCGCAGAAGGGCAGCATGGCGAAGGGATCGCGCCTGAGCTCCCCGATCCGGTTCTCCGCCGCCGCCGTGCCCTCGGAGGCCACGTTCGAGGCCAGGAAGACGCCGTGCGCCCAGTCGAAGGCTTCGGTCACCAGAGGCACGGCGCTGGCGCGGCGGCCGCCGAACAGTATGGCCGAGATCGGCACCCCCTTGGGGTCTTCCCACTCGGGGGCAATCACCGGGCACTGACCCGCCGGAACGGTGAAGCGGGCGTTGGGATGCGCGGCGGGTTCACCTGAGCCCGGCGTCCAGGCCCGGCCCTTCCAGTCGGTCAGGTTGGCGGGCGGGGTCTTGGTCAGGCCCTCCCACCAGACGTCCCCGTCATCGGTCAGGGCGACGTTGGTGAAGACGCAGTTGGCGTACAGCGAGGCCACCGCATTGCGGTTGGTCTCGTTGCCGGTGCCAGGTGCCACCCCGAAGAAGCCGGCTTCGGGGTTGATGGCGTACAGACGGCCGTCGTCTCCGAACCGCATCCAGCAGATGTCGTCCCCGACGGTCTCGGCCTTCCAGCCCGCGAGGGTGGGCTGGAGCATGGCCATGTTGGTCTTGCCGCAGGCGCTCGGGAAGGCAGCGGCGATAAAGCGGACTTCGTTCTCCGGAGAGGTCAGCTTCAGGATCAGCATGTGCTCGGCCAACCAGCCCTCGTCCCGGGCCATGACCGAGGCGATGCGAAGAGCGAAGCATTTCTTCCCCAAAAGCGCGTTGCCGCCATAGCCAGACCCATAGGACCAGATCTCCCGGGTCTCGGGATATTGGACGATGTACTTCTCGGGGTTACAGGGCCAGGCAACGTCCGCCTGACCGGCCGCAAGGGGCGCACCGACGGTGTGTACCGCTGGCACGAAGAAGCCGTCGTCGCCCAGCTGTTCCAGCGCCGCCAGGCCCATGCGGGTCATCACCCGCATCGAAATGGCGACATAGGCGCTATCCGTGATCTCGACGCCCAGCTGGCTGATCTTGGAGCCGAGGGGCCCCATGCTGAAGGGGCAGACATACATCGTGCGACCGGTCATGCAGCCATCGAACAGGCCCGCCATCTTCGCCCGCATCGACACGGGGTCCGACCAGTTATTCGTCGGCCCGGCGTCAACCTCGCGCTCAGAACAGATGAAGGTCCGGCTTTCGACCCGCGCAACGTCGCTGGGATCGGAGGCCGCATAAAAGGAGTTGGGGCGCTTGGCGGGATTCAGCCGGGTCAGTGTGCCCCGGCCCTCAAGTTCCCGGGTCAGGGCCTCCCACTCCGCATCCGATCCATCGCACCAATGGACACGCTCCGGCCGCGTCAGGGACGCGATCTCCTCGACCCAGGCAATCAGACGAGCGTGGTGGGTGGGAGCGGGATGAAGGCCGGGGATCGCGGTCATCAATTCAACGTCTCCGAGCCGTGTCGGCGGTTTGGGGGAGTCGGTCAGGGTCGCGGGACTCGCGTCGTGGTAATCAACCTTCTGTGAAAAGGCGAGCGCTCCAGCGGGCGTGACGTATAAAAAACGTCACTTACGCGGAAAGTGCTGGGGATAGTTCCTCGAGCTGCCGGATGGCACCGACGATATGATAGAGCGATGTGGCGGGTGCGTCCCCGGACGCGAAGCCTCCGGTCGGTCCCTGCCGGTCCCGCCACAGTCCGCGGACCGGGGTCTCGAGATACCGGGCAAGGCCCGTTGCAGCCTGCAGGGCGTCTTCGGTTTCCCCCAGGGCCAGGGCGGATTTCAGGAACTCGGTCTGCGGCCAGAGGCGCGCCCACCCGTCCCGGATGGAGAGGTCCTCCCACAGGGCGTTCACGGCGCAGGCCCGACGGGAGTCCACCCCCTGCAGGCCCGCCGCGTGCAGGGCCCTGGCCGCCAGCTGGCCGTCGGCCCGGCCCCGGGCGCGACCCCAGCGGTCCAGGAGCCAGGCCCACTCGAACTGGTGGCCCGGCTCGACCAGCCTTCCGGCATCCCCGCCGGCGCGCCGCCAGTCGGCGTCGAAGAACTCGGACAGGACCCCGCGGTGGTCGATGAAGGCGCCGAGGGCGAGGCCCGCGATCTCGTCAGACAGGTCCGCCCAGCCGCTATCGCCTCCCGCCGTCTCCCAGGCCAGTGCGGCCTCGAGCAGGTGCATGTGGGCATTGGCCTGGAAGGGCTGGTCGCCAGCCTCCCGGAAGCCGCCGCCCGGATGCCGTAGATTATCCAAGCCCTCGCGCATGCGCTGGGCGACACCCAGGGCCATGTCTGCGGACTCGCCCGCCTGGACCAGGCTGGCCAGACCCAGCAGGGCGAAGGCCTGGTCGTAGACGAAGGGGGTCTCGTCCAGCGGCCTGCCGTCCAGCCCGACCAGGCTCCGGACCAGGCCGTCCGGCCTCAGGAAGGCATCTGTCAT
>Ga0114973_10001146_pt1 | contig 19894 bp, 10 predicted proteins | sample M_140807_MF_Meta_FD_87025 | JGI IMG/M metagenome (GOLD analysis project Ga0114973, IMG submission 87025) | Freshwater microbial communities from Lake Montjoie, Canada to study carbon cycling - M_140807_MF_MetaG | ecosystem: Environmental > Aquatic > Freshwater > Lake | place: Lake Montjoie...
AGGAATGAGAAATAGGCATTTCGAGGGAAACCCTGGGGTTCCATGTGTTTTTGAGTGGGACCGTGGGAACCTGAGTGGTGCGAGTTCCTCCTAAATTATCTCTGGCCTCGGTGACAAGGATCGGAGCTTTGTAGTCTCCCCAAAATTCGTAAGCGATTCCAACTGAAGCTTTAAGATCGCCAAACTCATGTTGCCCTTCGATCTCTAGTGTTTGAGGTTCATAGTAAAGTGAGCTTTTGGCCAACATAGGCTGATGAATAACGTCACTGCCCGCAATAGATATTTTTCCATCTATGGCTTGAGTAAAACTGGGATCTAATTTCTGATGAAAAGTAAGAGCGCTTTGGGTTTTATCTCCCACAGCATAGAGACCTACGATAGCTGCTGAGTTTAATCCGACATCAAGAGCCATTCGGCCCGTGGGATTTTGACCTACGATATTTTCTTCAGCTGCACCGGCTGTGCTTAAATAAAAAGAAAGGCCGCCACCGGCATAGACCGTTTTTTCAACGAGCTCTAAACCTACACCTAGTGTAGCTTTGAACTGCGAATCGGAAGCTCCATATCTCATCACAAAAGCATCTTCAGGCGAGTAAGCTGAAAAAGTTCTTAGGTTTTTGTAGGGGCCCGAAAGAGTAAGTCCAAATCCAGCTTGTCGATCCGATTCGTGGGAGAGTTTAAAAGGAAGTGAGAAACCCATAGACCAAGTGGCTAGAGATTGGTTTTTTAATTTTAAACTTTCCGGAGCCTGAAATCTTGTCTGTTGAATTCCTGTGCTAAAACTAAAAAGAGAAAAGGGTTGAGCAGCAAGTAATGAAGGATTGTAGAGAGCGGCATAGGGATTTGAAATTTCCGCTAAGACTCCATTGGCTCTTCCGGAGGTTTCCCCTCCTAGGCCATAGTTTTGGGCCTGAGAAGCGAAAGATTGGCTCAAAGAGAGCACTAAAAACATGAACAACAATTTAAGAATGACCGACCTCAAGGATTAATTAACCGGGCGAGTTATAACATTGTGCGTTATAAGTTTCAATGAAATGGTTATAAGTTATTGGAATTACAATACTTACTTAACTCTATCCATTGGGCTTCGTTGAGCTCTTCGGCTCGAGTGTTGGGGGATAGCGACTGAGCTTCCATCGCACTAGCCCAATCCACTTTGGGAAAGACCTGTTTTAAATTGCTGACCATCTTTTTTCTGGGGTGCAAGAAACCGGCTTTAATCACTTTGCAGAGTGTTTCCAGGTCTAAATTTCTGGGGTTTTGAGGTTCAAGTATCACCGCTTGAGAAGCCACCGCTGGAGGCGGGTAAAAAGCTCCGCTGGGTAAAATCCCAAGATTAGTGATCTTAAAATGCAACTGAGCAACAATGCTTAAAGCTCCGTAACTTTCTTGGCCCACTTTCGCTAAAAGTCTTTCCGCAAATTCTTTTTGGAATGTGAGAACAACTCGAGTGATGTGCGGCTTTATTTCAACGAGTTTGAAAAATACTGGCGATGAAAGATGATAGGGCAGGTTGGATAGCACTGCGACTCGTCCGGCTTTCTGAGCAAGATCCTCGAGCGGGGCTTTGAGCACGTCCCCTTCGATAAGATTAATTCCTGGGTATTCTTCGCGTAAAAAGGCGGAAAGTTTTTTGTCGTATTCAAATAAAGTGACAGGAACTGAAGCTTTTTTAAGAAGGAGTTGAGTGAGAGCTCCGAGCCCCGGACCGATTTCCCAAATCGCCTTCGGAGTTTCACCACTGGTCACAGCGGAAGTTAAAGTTTCGGCCCAGTGAGGAGAGGTTAAAAAGTTTTGACTCAACGATTTTCTCGCATTGGCATCGAGTCGAGCTAAAATTTCTTTAGGGTGAGCCATTATTTTTCACCTCGAGTATTGAGTGCCAAAGTATCGAGAGAAGGGTAAGCGGTTGTGTTCCAGGGCTCCGGAGTCAAACGATTATGTTTAGCGTAGTACCCCGCAAGAAGAGCTACCATAGCCGCATTGTCGGTGCAGTGTTTGGGAATGGGAAAATGGGCACTTGGCAATTTTTCTCGAAGTCTTGAATTGCAAGCGACTCCTCCAGTGAGTACTAAGTTTCTAACCCCTAACATTTTTTGAGTCTCTAAGAGTTTTCCAACGAGCGCATCTAAAATAGCCTCTTGAGCTGAGGCAGCAATGGCTAAAACCTCATCCGGGTTCGAGAGGTCACTTTTTTTGACCTGAAGTGCGACTGCCGTTTTAAGACCTGAAAAAGACAGAGTGTGGCTCTCAGTTTTTGCTCTGGGAAATTTGTAACGGGTGCGGTGATCGTCACTCGCCGACTCTCTAACCCACTTATCAATTTTGGGACCTGCGGGGTAAGAGAGTTTTAAAAGTTTTCCTACTTTATCAAAAGCTTCACCGGCGGCATCGTCTAGGGTGCCTCCAAGCCAGGTATATTTAAAAAAAGATTCGACGTGAAAAATTTCTGTGTGGCCGCCACTGACAACACAAGCGATCCAGGGAAACGCAGGGGCTTCGTTCCCATCGAGAGTTGTGAGTAGGGGTGAAAAGAGATGTGCCTCAATGTGATTTAAAGTTGAAAAGGGTTTTTGGCTTGAGAAAGCTAAGGATTTCGTAAATGAGAGTCCTACCAACAAAGCCCCGATTAAGCCCGGGCGATTGGTAACCACATAATGGTCGATAGATTGGGGAGAGAGCTGGGCCGTTTCTAAGGCTTCGTGAATAGCTAGGGGTAAACCTTTTAAGTGTTCTCGGCTTGCGATTTCAGGAACAATTCCGCCAAAGTTTTTCATGCTGTCCACGTGGGAGTGAACGACATCGGCGAGAAGTTTCCATTTCTCTGTGTCGATAATCGCAGCACACGATTCATCGCAAGAGGTATCTACAGCTAAAATCTTCATGAGATTTGATAGATAATCATGTTCTCTGTGAAGGTGCCAGTCGTTTTTTTACACCGGTGTGAAAAAACGACTGGCACCTTTTAATGAAGAAGTTTGTTTAGGTTGGGGTCCCCTGTGGGGCGATTAGCAATCGGGGCTTTTCCTCCCCCATCGGTGCTTTGCACTTCCAAAAATCGCATGAGTCCGTCAAAGGAGATAAACTTAACCGAATAACCGATCCTGCCCGCTTCTCCTTGGGGGGCCCAGCCGCTATTGATCTGATCTTTAGTTGCAAAACCAAAATCGTTGGGTTTGTCCTTCACGAAATCAAAGCCAGAGACTCCGGTAGTCGAGTGGGTTCCTGGTTGCTCAAGGCCATAGGTTCCGTAGTTATTATCTCTACTAATTCCGGTGGCGTTGACCTGAATCCAACCTTGTCCTCCTCGGTTGGTCGAAGCTAAATTTCTAAAGTAGGGCGCAGTCTTCGGGGAGGGGGTGTCGATGAGATTGTTATCTGGCCCTGCCGCTTCTAAATAATCTGGGAAAAGGGCCATTGCAAATTGGGGTTCGGCATAGTCGTCGCTCATATTGCCGCCAGGATCGGGAAAAATGGTGTAGAACATCGAATCGAAAATGGTCGGGGCTCGAATGAGTTGGAGCGGGCGTCGAAAATTCTCGGCTTTGTACGGTTCTGGCCAACCACTATTCTGATTGCCGTCGGGGCGTCCTTGAGAATTAAAATTGTGGAAGCGATCGAAAAGGGCCAGCATTTTGGTATTGGCCCAACCCAATTGGTCATTGGGACGAAATGAAAAGTTGATGTTGGTGCTGGCGTTACCCGGCCTTCCGGGGACAGGAAGTAAAATATCGGTATTACTTTTAGGCCCTATTCTACTTCCAAAGGGTTTGGCTGCTGCAAAGGCCTCAAGAGAGGGAAAAGCTGCATCAACCCATTTTTGGGGCATAAAAAGAAGTCGGGGTTTGGAGGTTAGTTTAACGGCAAAGTAGGTCATGAACTCTTGGGTTTTTTCGTAGCCAGCCACCATTTGAAAAGCATCAGTTCGTTTGGGAATGGCGACGCAACCACTGCCTGCGTCGCTAAAGTCGTAGTAAAACATTTTTGCGTTGGTGGAATAGGGGCTTAGTTTGACATATTTTCTATCATTAGGTGTTAAGACCTCTATTTTAAAGTCATTGGATCGATTTGAGAGACTTAGGTTTCTTCGAACCGTTTCATAAACTGACTTCAAAAGCGGGTGTTGAGAGTTTTCACTGGGTTGATCATTGACCATCTCTTCATTTAAAAATTTTTCTAACTCTTCAATTTGGGTGGCGTGAAATTGAGATCGGGCTTTGTAAACTGCAATGAGATGGTTCACTAAAGCGTTGTTGTCGTGAGCCGCTTCTCGACACTGTTTGTCAGATAGATCTCTGATTTTATTTAACTGCGCATTTAAAGCCACTTGAAAAGGGTCAAAAGCTGCAATGACTGGGGGAACCACAATCGGAGGCAACCCCCCGATTCTTGGGTCGGCGTTGGCGCAAAGGTTGGTGATCTGTTGGTAGGTCACTCCGGAGAGAGATTTATACCCATGAGCTTGCTGACAGATAAAGGGTTCACTGGTGGGCTTTCTATCTCCACCATTGATATTTTCATTAGTACCTCTAGGAAATTCTCGGTTATGGCGAACGTGGGTCACATTCACTCTCATCGCAAGCTCTTTAAAATCCTGCCGGAGATGGTAGTTGACCTGTCCAATTTGATTTAGGGTTCGGGCTTGCCAAGCGGCACCCGTGTAAGCCGCTGTATCGGCAGCTAACTGCAAATTCATTTTATTGTTAATGAGATGACTAAAATCGACCACGAAGGCAAAGAGGATAAACATGAAGGTAAAGACCATGGCGAATAGGATCGCAACTTGGCCCCGTTCATTTTTAACCCCTGTCCTCATCCTATGATTATACCTCGCGTCAAAAATTAGGTGAAGTCTCCAGATGAGTTATCGGCGAAAAAGCACTGTTATTTTAGGGGCTTATTTCGCTGAATTGTGATCAAAACTTCACAATTCTGACTAAAAAGGTGCCAGTCGTTTTTTCACACCTGGCACTTCGCTTGTCGTGGGTGTGAAAAAACGACTGGCACCTTTTTCCCCGCTCCCCTAAAAATTTCAAAAAAGTTGACTGAAAATTAACGAACTGAAAAATCGCTTTGATAAGTAGCCGAAAGGCTTAATCTTTATTGGCCATGGTTGGGGTTTCTGGAAATCCTTGCTCTTTCAGCCCCTTCTTTTCTTGAAATCATTGAGAAATTTTCTCTTCTTCTTTGAGTTCAAAAATCTGGAGGTAAGGTTTTTCTAGTCAATTAGGAGGAAGAAAAAATGTTTGAGATGATTCAAGATGAGCAATTATTAAGTGACTGCAAAAAACAGGTATTGGAGGAAAAATCGGCCACAGCTAAAGTGCTCGAGTATTTAATTGAAATAGACAACAGAAAACTCTGGATAAAAGAAGGCTACGCCTCAATGTATGACTTTTGTATCCGTTATTTGGGTTATTCCGAAGGAGAAGCCAACCGAAGAATCCAAGCGGCACGTCTTTCTCAAAGAGTTGAAGCTGTAAAACCTCTATTAGAAAAAGGGGAGATATCGCTCACTAATTTAACTTTGCTTTCTCCGGTTTTGACACCAGAAAACGCCAACGAAATTTTGCCCAAAGTCATCGGCCAACCCTCGAGAAAAGTAGAAGCTATTCTTCAAGAACATTTTCCTGAAAGAGCTGCAAAGAAAGAATTCTTTGAAGTTGAAATTGATGAGGAGTTAAAAGATCTTCTGATTGAGGCAAGAAAACGTGCTAGCGAAAAAGACAATAGCCTACTACTTAAAAAAGTTCTTAAAGCTTTTGTTAAACCAAAACCTACCACAAGACCTCGATCCTCGCATGTGAAGCACACTCGAAGGGTTCCTGCACCTACGGCGCGAGAGGTAAAGCTTAAAGCAGGTTACCAATGTGAGTATGTCTCACCCTCAGGCCTCAGATGCTCTCAAACGGCCCACTTGGAAGTGGATCATGTCCGGCCCTATGCTTTTGGAGGTAGTAGCAAAGACATCGAAAACTTAAGAGTCCTTTGCAAAGTTCATAATCTCTATATGGCTCGGCTCTATTTTCCCAAAGCCCGCAGATTTGAAACTGCGAAAAAGGGGAATTAAGGTAGTCTAGGTATCAAAAGGAAGCTGGTACGGTTGGTGGTATTTACGTCAGGACCAGACCCGACCAAACTTTAGCAAATAATCTGAATCCGAAGAAACAAAGGTAGCGCGGATGATCCCAAGGTTTTTTTTGTTTGTATTTATAGCGAGCAGTTTTTGCTCCGCCCAAAATAACTTAATAAATCCTCGCTATCATCTTCAAAAGCGTTTATTGGCGGCAGACTTACATCTCACAGTCCAACTCGAAACGGACAGTCGAGTGTCTAAAAACTTAGCCTACGAGGATATTCCCGAGAATGCTCTTAATGCAAAAGTTCAGGTAACCCATACTAATGGAAAAAAAGTATTTTCCTTGTTACTTGAAACCTCTAGAGCCGATATCGATTGGTTGGAAGCATCTCCAAAAGGGGAATATCTTCTTTTGGTTACAGAGAATAAAACTATTGATTTCGGTTCTTACAATGGTCCCGTCTCAGTACTTTACTCCCTCAATCGAGGTCGTCTTATTCCGGTAGTTGCGCGTAATACTGGTGTGAAAACCGAGGTGCCGATAGTTTTCATGCGATCTCTCAAGGAAAATTGGCGTATCGGAAAAACTAATTTGAAAAGCCATCCCGAGATTTATTCGGTTAGTTGTCGACCTGTAGTTGATGCATTAGGTAAAGATGTCTCTTTTGAGACTGTCTATGCGCGTTATTATTTTGCTAGTGGCCGTTGGCATAGGAAAATCCGAACTTTGAATGAAGTATGGGAAAATGATGGCCCTTTTCCCCCCAGATATCTTTTCCCATAACCTCTTCCTCCTTTTTGCCTCAGGAATTCATGAATATTTTCCGATATGCCCTAAAAGGAGTCCACATCATGAAGAGAAAAGGTCAGGTATTTTTGGGTGCTGCAGTCGGCGTTGTTGCCGGGGTCATTCTTACTGTAGGCGTCTGTTTCTACACCACAGTTTCTGCTGCTCCTAATTATGCGCAGCTTGATGTCTTCACTAAAGTGCTTCACTTTGTTCAGACCAACTATGTTGAAGAGGTGGATTCAAAAAAACTCATTGATGGGGCGATCAAGGGAATGCTCTCTACGTTAGATCCTCACACAGTCTATTTACCTGCAGAACAATTTAAAGAGATGCAAGTCGACACGAGTGGGAAGTTTGGTGGGTTGGGTATTGAGATCTCAGTGACTGATGGGTATTTGACCGTTGTGACACCCATTGAGGACACTCCAGCTTTTGCAGCGGGTGTAGAACCCGGGGATAAAATTGTCATCATTGAAGACAAAGTTAAAAAGGTTAAAAAAGAGACCAAGGGGATGAATCTTCAAGAAGCTGTCAATTTGATGAGAGGCGAGAAAGGCAGCAAAGTGACTATTCACGTAGCAAGAAAAGGGGCCGAAAAACTTATCCCTATTGAAGTTCGTCGAGATATTATCAAAGTTGTCGCAGTCAAAGGCGGGCTTATTGAGCCTGACTATGCTTGGTTACGAATCACCAATTTCCAAGCCAATGCCGGAAGAGATTTAAGAAAGAAAATTGAACAACTCACGAAAGAAAACGGTAAACCCCTTCAAGGTGCTGTTCTCGATTTAAGAGCCAATCCAGGAGGATTACTGGAAGAAGCAGTGAATGTTTCTGGCGTTTTCTTGGATAAAGTTCCTGTGGTATCCACGATGGGACGCAACAAAGCCAAGAAAGAAGTTGAGTTCGCTCGAGGGGAAAATCCTTACAAAAATTTCCGCTTAGTGGTTCTAGTAAATGAGGCTAGTGCGAGTGCTTCCGAAATTGTGGCTGGAGCGCTTCAAGACCACAAGCGAGCCATCATCATCGGGAAACCCACTTTTGGAAAAGGGTCCGTACAAACTGTGATTGATCTGGAAAATAATGCTGGACTCAAACTGACAGTAGCTCGTTATTACACTCCAAACGGTAGATCGATTCAGTCCAAGGGAATTGTGCCTGATATCGAAGTGGATCGTATAGATACCTCTTTGATCGACAAAGCTCGTAAAGGTAAATATTTACGTGAAGCTGATCTTGAGGGACATCTAGTGAACGAGCTAGGAGAAACTCCTAACAAAGATGAAACGACAGACGATCCTAGCAAAGTTACCAAGGGAGACAAAGAGGATAAGGACAAACGGCCCATTCGTGAAAAAGAAGGGCACAAGTTGAGAGTTGAAGATCCTAAAGAGTTTGTTAAGTCCGATTTTCAATTGCAACAAGCTCTCTCCTATTTGAAAGCTTGGAACATTTTTGAAGCAGTTTCCGATCAAGCTAAGACGGTTAAAAGCGCTTCTGCAAAATGAAACTTCTGAAAACCTTAATACTTGGGGGGATAGCGTTGGCTATCCCCTCTTGTGTTTCTAACCACCCCAAAAATCTCACTTTATCTGAGGCATCTCCCAAAAAAATTCGATTCCAAAATTCGCTAGCCTTAAAGCTCTACTATGCAGGTTGCTCAACGCGAAATTATGGAGGAGTCGAGCGGATGTGTCAGCACTCTGAGCAGAATCCAGCCGATCTGGTATTTCAGATCGGGCCTGCTTTTTCTACTGTCTTGTATGAAGACACAAGCCCCAACGAGATAAAGAGTAAACGAAATGCGTTGTGGAAAGTTTTCGAATTAGAGAAAGTAAAGTTTTACTCCGTCGATGCTTTGGATCTCGAACCTTCTCTTCAGGCGTTTACAGATTCCCACCGAGGGAGTGAAGTTCGGCTATTAAGTAGTAATGTGAAAACAGAGGGTAACAATTTATTTGAGCCCTATTTGATCTACGAGGTATTGGGTAAAAAAATTGGATTTGTCAGTTTAACCAGGGCGACTTATCAGAAGACCGATCCCAGTTTTAAAGTTCAGCCGCAAGATGAGGCATTTAATGCGGTTAGTGAAATAATTAATTCCCAAGTGGATATTTTTTATGTTTTGGGAAACGTTGGGCCGGCCATGAGGAAAAAAATTTCATTTTTGTCAAAGAAACCTATCCTCTTTTTGGGCGGAGATCTCATGGAAAACAATAGCACCCAGTTATTAGTCGAGGGGGGCCGAGATTTTTTTGCTAAGGCTCCTGACTTTGGGGAAGGGTTCGGAGATATAATCGTTAGTTCAGATGTTAAAGATTTCAAGCCTTCTACTTCCAAAAGTATCGGAGGCCTGTTTCATTCTTTTAAAGCCGTTATTTTAAAAGAAGTCCGGCTTAAGTTTAACGCTTGTTCTCAAGCATTACAGTCGGCTCAACCTCAAGCCTTGCCTACCGAAGCTGCGGGTCATTAAAGTGACGCAAATCATTAAAGGCTAAAAGTGACTTTACTCTCTGCGCTAAGTGTATTCATTTTGGTTAATTATGAATTTTTGCCTGTTTAGTAGCCGAAATGACAAGGGTTTTCAGGTGTCTATCGTGGACACAGCTTTCAGCGTTTGTTATAATTTTAGCCAGAGCTTCAACATAATCATTTTAAAACAAACCATGGGGTACCGAAAATCATGAGATTAAATTCAAAAGCAGTTCTAAGAATATCTTTTTTAGTTGCTGGAATTTTTTGCTTTCAGACCTTAACCGCTGCAGGACCTACCAAAGCACCAGAAAAACGCAAAGAGACTGAAGAACGTCCTGGTGAAACCCCGGAAGCTCGTGAGTCTCGATTGAAAGAGGAGGCTGAAGCGCGGAAGAGAAAAGATATGGAACGTAGAAATACTTTAGGTTACGGAGGCACTATCGGAGAAGGTGGAGAAGTTTCGAGGAAAACAACTCCTGAAGAAAAAGATGTTTCAGTTACAGGAAAAAATTCTCACATTGACGGAGCTGCAAATCGATTCGGCGTTCGGGCAAGCAATCTCAAAGGAGAGATCAAAGAGCTCAAACAGCTAACTGACGCAACTAAAAAAGCTTTAGAGCAAAACGAAGCTTTGATGGAAGCTGTTGTGAAAGAACAGGAAAAACAATGGAAAGCTTATGAGAAGGACGAATCTGCAAGACAAGGATTTATCGTCCGTGAACAAGCTTTCTTAGACGCTTTGGGAAAATCTAAAGAGATGGGAGAAGCCGAGGCCAAAGCTTTTGAGAAAAGCATTATAGAAAGGCTCAAAGGGGGCAAAGGTAAAGAAGTCACTAAAGAAGACCTTGAGAGCTTTAAAAGTTTGGCCTGTGCAAGCGATTGTGGTCACAAAGGGACTGCTAAATCTTGCCGAAGAGTTGTGAAGTTTTTAGCTGCTTCTCAAGTGGCAGCTTTAACTCCCGTTGCTTTAGCGGCAGCTTGGTCTGTTTATGAAAAACTGTCAGATAAAGACGCTAAAGATAATGGCAATGGCGGAAAGGATCTCACTGTAGACTTTGATGGCGGCTCTATCAATGTGAAAGACATTGATAAAGAGGTGATTGAAGAAAAAGTGGCTCCTGAAGCTAGTGAGAAGTAGAAGCTTTTAAAATTAGAAGTCGGATGTTTTATTTTTGACCGAAAAGAGTAAGGCATTCGCCTTACTCTTTTTTTTTGAGGGATTGATAGAGATGAACAAGGTGTGGCGAAAGTTATATACGCTCAACTTGCTTTTCATATCCTCTTTTGTTTTTTCTGAAAGGCCTGTCGACAATTCAAGAAGAGATAAACATGGCACCGATAACTCGCCCATGGCAGCTCGTCCTGTAAATTCTAGCGAAAGAACATCGTGTTTATCAACAGACTTTGACAAGAAGCATGGTACTTTCGAATTAAGTGATCATCAAAAATCTTATGAGATTAACCAACAAACCTATATTTTCTCAAATCGACCACCGGTCCCAGAATCTACTCCCCTACCTTTAATTGAAATAGAAAAAGAAGGTACGACGAACATACGCTATCCTGTGAACCGAGGAGGGATAGATCACCAGCATCCTATTGAAACCTTCAATTTAGTTGGGTGGTCTTACAAAGCTCCTCAGGATAGCACTTTTAGAACGGCTTTATCTCAGGGTTTAGAATGTTTACTTAATCAGAAAGAAGATTTTGGAGATAAGTTGGAAAAGATTCTTTCTGATGAATCGATTTTCAAAAGGTTTCGTGGCGTATCAAGCAAAAAAGATTCTGAAAAAGAGGCTCCCGAAGCGGAATTGGCCAAAGCAAGAAAAATGCTTGAAGTCTATCGGGAACTAAAAAAAGAGATCTCTGACACAAAAAATAATCTTTTAATAAAAAATTTTTTGGCAGCTGTCTTTAGCCAGATCAAGTTAACGGAAGAGGAACTGAGACGGAAAATAAATCCGATTAGTTTCGAACCGACATTTATTAAACAGTTGGAGCTACTTCATAATATCAAAGGCAAGACAGACCCCTCTCAGCAGGAAAAAGAGCTTTTGTCCTATTTTGAAAATCAGTTCTCTAAAGAGCCAAGGTTTAGCTATTTAATGAACCCTCTTATTGCATCGTTTGTAAAAACAGCTATCGAGAATGGCGTTCGAAATCCTGAATCAAAGACCATGCAGGCAGAAGCTTTGAAAGATTTTGAAGAACACTATTTGAGGAAAAATGTCGGCAAAGAGTTTTACGGTTTATCGCCGACTGATTTGGCTTCAAAAATGTTTTATGATCCCAAGAAAAAAGAGATCGAAATTCTCAGCCCCGAACCCTTTAGGAGAATGGATGAAACTATCAAGAAAAGAATTTCGGAAATTCAGACTTTGGAACCCAAGGAGCAACGATCGAAAGTTCAAGATTTAGAGCAATCGATAGTGGGAGCTTTGACCTCTTTAGACTCTGAAAAATATGGGCCTTCTCCCCAAATGCACGCCCTTCGTCAGAGCTTGGTGCGCGGACTTACACAGTTAGCTGGAGATACTCAAGAAGCGGTTCACAGAATTAACGAGCTTAGTGCGACCGAACCTAGAAAATTAGAAAGCGATTCGAATCTGTTGTCTCAACTTGGGAAGAAGGCTGGGCTATCGTTGAGCAACGAAGCTTTGGTTAGGTTTTCAAAATATGACCCGGTGTTAAAGAGAGTGTTAAGCGGGGTTCTGAATAGAATTCCTTCTTTTGGAGAAAAGCAGAAAGAAGAGCTAAATCGAATCCTTCAAAGCGGGAGTAGTACCGATATCATGCATGCTTTGATGATGCCCTATAAAGGGTTTCATAAAGCGGCTGTGGAAGAGCTAGAGGCCATGGGTGCCGATAAAGAGGCTATAAGTCTTCTCAAAGAGCTTTCGGACCATGAAACAATGAATAGTCGGCAAGGAGAGGAATATTATCAATTAAGAGACCGGCTTAAAAAAGAGATTTTGGTCGGAGAGTTTAGTGACACCTCTTTTGCTAAATTGAGTGACAAACAGAAAGCTGATCTCTTTGTGTTGGCTATGTTGGATGAGCATGGTTTGCGAGGGGTAACCCCGAGAGATGGAGTTTCGTCTGAAAATCGAGACCATTATGATCTAGGAGCTTTATACAGCGCTCTAAATAGCGAAGATAGATTTCTGAATGCACTTTCCAGGGAGAGTGGAAAATCTCAAGAAGTTTTGGAAAATGAGATGAAAGAGCATGTGACCCGTATATCGGGTAAATGGACCGGTCTCCCCCCTCAAATAAGGCAAACGATTTTAGATCGAATCAATGGTCGACCCTCATCACATCTAGATAATATGGCTGTCCCCAGCGATACTCAGATGGAACTTTTGTCTTTTGCAGGTCGAGTTGCCAAGAGTTCTTCGGGAAATTCGCAAACGGAACGGTTGGCCCAAGCCAACTTGCAGAAGCTTCTTATGCTTCCTGTCACCCAAGAAACTATGGATAAGTTTGTGACGGACCACACAGGTCCTGAGGCCTTGCGGTTTTACCGACCGGCCGAGCAATATGACGGAAAAAAAGACGGTTTTGGTTCTTTATATGAAAATGGCTTTTTTGATCATGACCGACTCAAGGATAATGTAGACAAGTATGGTTCCTATGCTGAGAGATTAGGTCAGGAACGGCAAAAACTTGCCGAAGGTATTTTGGATTTTGCCAGGGCTAAGCTTGAGAGCGAAGTTTTTAAAATGAGAACCGAGCAAGGACCTGATCCCAAAAAAGCAGCTCAACTCGAAGCTTTAAGCGGTCTCATTGAAAACTATCTAACTCCCGCAGTAAAAGAGGGTTCCAAATTAGACTTGATTGAACATTTAGCTAATGATTTGTTAGGAAATCCAAATGTGTTTGACTCCAAAATAGCTGACTTATTTCCGACAGCTGACCCAAAGGCGCTTCAGGCAACCATGAGAAGTGCTTTAGACCTGCTCAAAAAAGAAGGGGTAAAACAGCATTTAGGTGAGAAGCTTTCAGTTCCCTTAGAGACGTTAAAAGCTGAAACCAGAAAATGGAGAGAACTTTTTGAAAAGCAATTTAAAGACCTATCCATAGAAGATCGGGCTTTGGCTGAGGAAACTCTGGCCGACTTTCAAAGATATGGCCGAGCTTTAAGTGGTAATTATCAAGCCTCATTTAGAAACCCAGCGGATAGTGTTCCCAAATATTGGGTGCAAAATGCCAAACAATTTTTTAGGGAGTTTGAAAATGTTCCTAGATTAATGGCCAATTTTGAAGAGGGTTCTGAGTCACATAAAAAAGTGAACGACGCTTTGTTGCGAGTGGCTAGCAATGTTGAAAAAAAGGCAGAGGAACAGGCGAAATCACTGCAGGCAAAACAAAAGTCGGTAATTGCAGAGCTTACTGACAGTGAAGGTAAATTTAAACAAAATCATATCGGCTACGATCCCGCACTAAATATGATCGTAATCGGCAAGGATTCTCTGATCGATCAAACCGTGGTCGATAAATTATCCGAACTTAAAAATTATAATTTATTTTTGGAGTCAGAAGGACAAGTTATAACTGCTAATGGGCAACAAGGTTTAGAGGATTGGATTAGAGAACAAAGATTTAAGTATGGGTATAGTGAAGCTTCAACTAAAGATGAGAGTGGAAAGTATCTAGCCAAAGGGGAAGTTTATTTGCCCCTCAACGATAGAACTGCAGTCAAAGTTTTTCGCGGTGGTGATGGAACTTACCGATACCAATTCGAAGATGCAGCAAAGATTCAAACCGAGTTAGAGGCAAATAAGGCGAGATTGGTTCAACGCAGATCGGATTATCTCAATGCCCAAGAGGATTTCAAGAGCGGTGTGCACGCAGCAAGAGCGTATTTCGGAAACCTAGGTAATTGGGGCTTCTGGGATAGCACAACGCCGCAAGAGAAAAAGTTAAATAGCACTTACTCTGAAATGATGACTGCTTTAGAACGGGTGGGGGAGGCTGGTCATGTAGAAGATGCGACCGGAATGTCTGGAAAGGCTAGAGTTGAGAGAAATCGCGACGCAATTCAACATAAACATCTTAAAGATGAAATGGCCGCGATAGAGAGTTTCGTTAATAAGGTCGATACAATTCACGATCTTACTGTGACTCTTGTCACTTTACCCGCTGGTAATCTAATCGCAGCTCGTCTTGCGGTAGCTGCTAATTCGGTTAAGGGAACTACGGCTGCCTCTCGTGCGATGGCCCGGGCGCTTCTAACGACTGCCCGAGCGGCTAAAGCATACACTGGTGCTACCAAAGCGGCTTTGGGAACAGCCGGGACTTTCACAGCTTATGGTTATGGGATTGAAGTCGGAGCAACGGCTCTAGAATCATGGTGGGGTAACGGGCCTAAAATGATTAGAGCTAAAGAGGAGTTGTACAACAAAGGTAAGCCATGGAGGAAATATGCCGATGGGCCACCTTTTGAGGGAGATTTTAAAGGGGACAAAGAGGCCTATCACAAAGCTTTAGGGGAGTACGAAATTGAAGAGGCAATGGATCCGGATCACGATGGAGTCCCAAATAATCACGATTCTACAGGGTTGAATATCACCCTAGATGGAAAACAAACAGCAGCAGATCTTTTATGGTCGCCTGTCGAGCAGTTTGCAGGAAATGCTAAATTTTTCCAGGGACTAAATATAGCGAAAGCTGCTCCTGGTCTTGCGCGTTTGGGTCTTCCCGGAGAAATGGCATTTGCTCCACTGTGGACCAAATTTAATCCTTTCTTTGATCCCGGACTGGAAAAGCTGAAAAGAGAAGAGCAAAAAAGGCGAGAGTACGTAGAGCATCAAACTAAAAGTCCAGAGAGAGAAAGAAGTTTAATTGAAATTGCAGGCCGAGAGATGGGAATGGGAGCTGTTGAAGGGTTTAGGTTTGGAGCTTCTGGTATTCCTACTAAAATGCTCATGGGGGCTCTACCTAAAAATAGTCTCTCTTTAGCTTTGGGAACCTTGGCCTTCATCGCTACTGATGAAGCAAGTAAATATGCCTTAAATTCGGCGATGGAGGGCAAATTTAGAAATCCCTTTGAAAACCCAGAATGGAAGAAGGAGATGGCCCATTCTTTCGTCATAGGGGGCTACATCGGCTATGGAATGGCTAAAGGAGGTCAGCAGTCGAACTATTATTCTTCGCTCAAAGAGAAGATAGGGATTCTTGATAAACGAAGTGAAACAAGACGAGAAAGTGGAACTCCTAAATTAAAAAGCATCTCGGAACTTGTGGAAAAAGATTTTCAGGGTGATGAAGGGCAAGCTTTATTGTTTCTAAGAACAATAACCGATAAGGAAATTGATTCAGCTCCTCTTCACATACAGACCGAATTTTTTAGATTGATGAAGCAACAAGGGAAAAAAGCAGTTGAAGAAGTTAGAAAATTTGTTCAGGAGACGGGACGAGAAGATCTGAAAATTGAAGGGGCTAAGTTGGCAAAAGCGATCCCCGAAATAACCTCTTTACAACAGTTAACCCAGAGCCGCACTTTAACTCCCGAGGAAGGTGCTAGGCTGCAGGAGCTTAGACTAGAGCAGGACTTAGCTTTTTTTAATTTGCAACAAGCCATCGAGCCTTTAAAAAAGGCAGCTGATAAAGCTAAAACTCGAATGTCATATCTCTCTAAAAATTTGGTCGACCTAAGCCCCAAACAGAAAAAACAGTACGAAGCAGACCAAAGAGCTATCAAAGAATATTCGGAAAATGGAGCGAGAATTCATGAGGCTATCATACGGATGGATACTGTTAAAAATTTCCAAGGGCCTGTCTTGATGAGAACCTCGGTTCTTAGTCCAGATTCAAAACTAGCTGAACAAATGCTCAGAGACTACCCCGAAGCTCAAAAAGCCTTAAGAGAAGACCAGCAAAGAAGAACTGCTAATCCCACCGCCTGGGAACAGACCTTGAGAAATTGGAAATATCTTGAAGATGAACACATTGCTCCCAATTTATCTCGTGGCGGAACTTGGTGGCATGGACCTCAAGGATTTGACGGACAAAATCGCATGGCCTCCATCACCATTCAATCGGTGAGAAATCGTTCGACCTCAGCGGAAACTCGCTCTCAACTTCTAGATCTTTTACGGGTTGTGGATCCGAAAACTGCGGTCAATATCGAACGCAAAGAGGGGAAGTAAGAAGGTTTAAATTCATACCTGCCCCCTTTGAGTGTACCTGAGGCGAGGGGCGCTTAAGCGAAAGACTAATGAAAATGCCCCCCTTGGGATGTTGATAGGTAGGAGAGTTTAACTTATTTGTTTTAGGCGATGAAGTTATTGCGCCATTGTCCCAATAAGAACTGTAAGAATCATCAAGGGTCTAGCATTAGGTTTTACAAAAAGAAGGGGTACTACAAAACCCGATGGAACCATCAACCGGTTCCGAGATATCAGTGCCTTCATTGCCAGAAGAGCTTTTCAAGCCACACTTTTAAACGAACCTACCGACAAAAGAAGCCCTACCTGAATGATGACATATTTCGTTTGTATTGCTCTGGGAACACTCAAAGAAGAATCGCAATTCTTTTAGGCGTTAATGTAAAGACGGTGGTGAGGAAGTTTTTGTTTTTGTCTAAGAATGCTGAAGAAGAGCATTCAAAGAGATTACAGCAAAAAGCTTTTGACACAACTCAAGTGCAGTTTGATGAGATGTTAAGTTTTGAGCACACAAGGCTTAAACCCTTATCGATTGCTTTAGCCGTGCAGAGTGATAATTATAAAATTATCGACGTTCAAGTAGCACAGAGCCATTACCAAGGTAGATTATCGTCGATTGCGCTTAAGAAATACGGACCCAGAGGGGACCAGAGCAAAGAAGCTAGAATTCACGTTTTAAAGACTTTAGAAAGTCAAATTCGGACCGATTGTCATATCACTACCGATGCTAAGCCTCATTACCCATTAGAGGTCAGGGAATATTTTCCTAAAGCAAGTCTTAAACAAATTAAAAATCGGGGCAGCCGATTAAAAAGACTATTACAGGCTAGGCGCAGAAACATCCAAGACCCGATGTTTGGTTTAAATCTTGTGGCAGCAAAAATTAGGCATGACCTTTCACGGATGGGGAGAAAGGTTTGGACCACGACCAAGAAGGCTGAACGACTACAAAGCCATTTGATGCTGTTTGTGGCTTATCAAAATAACTATTCTATTGCAGCTTAATTAAACCCAACGATTAGATCAGGCTAAGCTAAACTCTTCTAAAATAAGAATCTCTATTTACTTTTTAAATTTTCTTAAGAAAAGAGGGCACTCCAACCATGAGCCTCTCCCCCCCTCAGACACACTCAAAGGGGGCAGGTATTTTAAATTCCAGCTTCAACGCCAAGAGTGAAATAAAGATTTTCTCCCAAGGGCCCAAATCCGTGGTAAGCCCCAAGCCTGACTTGGGTGGGAAGATAAAATAAGAGCTTCCAATCGCTTTTCAGCTCCACACCAAAACTTGTATAAAACTTTTTAAAAAGATCTTTAGGGAGAGTTGATGCGATACCTCGATCGTAAGACAGGGTATCCGCCACTAGAGCTCCATGTATTGAGCGCAAGAACAGGGGTAGGAGATGGTATCCACGTTCAATCGTTTTAATCGGGAATCGATATTCAAGATTAGAAGCAAACATTCTTCTCCCGGCAAAAAGGCTGGGCAAAAAGCCCCGATTCAAAAAAAATCCTCTTCCCTGGGAAAATAGAAGCTCTCCACCGCCCTCAAAATATGAGTTAATGAAACTACTTCCTTCCGTGTAGCCCAATTGATTCGCGATGTAGAATGTATGATTGCTTGCCCATGGGGCATCGGCATAAGCGGAAAGCGAAGCGACTGTGGTGAAAAAATCTTTGTCACTTCCGAGTGACCTCAGGTATTGGGTGTGGGCGATCGAAGTTTTTATGCCGTTACTGGGTGAGACTGCCCCTTTTTTTGAAGCGAGTCCCCAAGTTTTTGAAAGGGAAATCTGAAGGCCGATCGATTGTTCAGCGGGTCCCAAATAAGAAGATTCAAGTCTGCTGAATATAAGTCCTACGTTAATCAACGGAAAGCCCCAAGGAAGTTCCTGTCCGAATCCGATCCTTCCTCCCCATCGTTTGAAAAAACTTTTCGTCACTCGCAAATAACTTGGGGAGAAGTTAACTCCTGAGTAAAAAGAAGAGCTTTTTGCGAAACGATGAGTGTAAAGCAGGTTAGCAAACGGAAGTCCCCGAGTGTCATAACCTGCGAAAATGTCGTAAAGGTGTTTTTGTGTCAGATCAAAACCCGGTATCCAAGCTCCTATTTGGGCTCCATCGGGTACAAACAGAAGAGAGGGAACCCAGGTGTGAGGTCGTAGTGTCGAAAGAGGAGAGTATTCCCTTGGGGGTTCTATGGAATCAAGTTTTTCAGGCTGTGGAGTCGAGTTTTCCAACCTGGGTACCGAAAGTTCTTCGCTTTCGATGTCAGTGGCCCAAGCGATATCAAAGCCCCCGTGGCGATAGGAACTTACCAAATATTGATTGTCTTTTTTATCAAAACTGTTGATCCCCCCTAAAAATCCGGCCTTTTGTTTTAAGGTTTTGTTTTTAAGATCGATCTCCCAAATTTCATGGCGTCCATTGAGATCTGAGATAGCTTCTAAGATGTTGGGATTTTGAGATGGCTTAAAATTAAAAAAATCGTTTGGCAATGTGGTGATTTTTTGTGGAGTAGCCTCTGAATTCCATTGATAGACATGGGTCTTCATCTGTTCTTTAAGGCCGAATCCAGAAGTTTTACCAGTCCAAAGACCGGTCACCCATTGTCGTTCGGGAACATTCCATTTTCGCACCAGTTTAAACTTGCCTTCGTCTTCGGGGGATTGAGTCAAAGAGGTTAACTCCATAACCTGACCTTTGTCGCTTTCATCCGTGTAGATAAATAATTTATTTTCTGTGTCCGAGCAGGCTAAGCTGTGAACGTGAGCAATGGGAGATCCTTCCATCGTTAGGCGCAAAGAAGATTTTGTTTTGAGATTAAAAGACATCAGTTCATTAACCGCATAACCAAATTTATTTGAAGGCGAGATAAAAACAATTTTGTCAGAGTTGTCTTTACCCAACCAACAAAGATTAGAAAAAGAAGCATCATTGATGCCCGTAACTCGCTCGGTTTTTTGGGTGGCGAGGTCTAAGATATACAGCCCGCTCATTTCATCCAAACTATCGGCAACGTAGGCGATCTTCTTTTTGTCAGGCGAGAAAGTAACTCCGGCTTTAAACAATCGATTTGAAGTTAAGTAATCCAAACTGGAAAGCTGAGTTTTTTTTATCTCTGAGATTTCAGCTTCAACTTTGGTTCTTTCGTTTTCGTAAATTGAGCTCCAAATCGTGGGATAATCGGTTTTAAATACCTCTTCAAGGGGGCTATTGATAAAGTAAGGCCAGTTTGAGCTGTAGGCTAAAGTGAGGTCGTAAATACCTTTTTGCCCTTTTCGCTCCCACAGCTCTTTGTAGAGCTCATAGCCGAAGAAATAAGGAGAGGCTCCGAAAGGCCATCGGGTTGAGGATCCGTCGAGCAGATCTAAAGGTGCAAAAGAG
>Ga0114973_10001153_pt1 | contig 19854 bp, 20 predicted proteins | sample M_140807_MF_Meta_FD_87025 | JGI IMG/M metagenome (GOLD analysis project Ga0114973, IMG submission 87025) | Freshwater microbial communities from Lake Montjoie, Canada to study carbon cycling - M_140807_MF_MetaG | ecosystem: Environmental > Aquatic > Freshwater > Lake | place: Lake Montjoie...
GATCGATACCGAGCGCAGCAGCCGCTGAAGCCCGCGGTGTCGTTCAGACACCGATCAGCTACTTCTCGAAGATGACGGCCGTACCACTGGCCGAGTCCATCAGCACGCCGTTGGCCTGACGGAGCATTTCACGGATAACCGCGAAGAGATCCGTGATCATGTTGGCGCCGAGGATGGCCTCGCCCGTGACGATGCCGAGGTAGCGAGTGATGCGCATTACCTCAAGCGTGGGCGTGGGGGTGATGAGCATGGGAGGTCCTTAGGTGGGGGTTGCGTTTGGAGCATGAGGGGGAAGGATAGGGAACTCATCGGAAACGCTATCCAGAAAAGTCAGCTGTCCTCAACCCGCATTCAACTAACCGCGCTGCCGTCGGATCAAATCTCGGATCTTTCGGAATATAGATAACCGTCCCGTCTCTACCTCTGGTGAGCAGGACGCGGTAAACGTTCTTTCGGACCGTCAGCGGATCCCGTAAAGGCGGGCGGTTCTTACCTGAATGCTCGACGGACCAATCGCGTCCGTCCCAAAGCAGATCAGAGCCCCAAGCAAGTAAGGCGCAGTCCAATTCAAGCCCTTGGGACGAAAATTCGGTGGCTACTGTCGTGAGGTGGCAGCATGACCGCGGATCATCCGGGGGCGCGTTGTACCATTTAGGGACGCCAAATTTCCCAAGGGCTCCGTAAAAAGAATTATCAACGCCAAAGGCGGGTAGCCACTTGTCTTTCGACGATGCCACGATACCGAATCGAGCAAATTTAGAATCGGCATAACGTTCGCGCAGGTAATCCTTTGCGCCATCTAGATCACGACTGATCAGGAATCGATGGCCTCCGGCATGGAGTTCCTCCGACATTGGTCGAAGTGTATCGGCTGGCATTCCGTCGAGCAGACCGGCAACGTATTGATGAACTTTCGGCGTGAGGTGAAAGCGAATCTCCGTGGTCAGATCTAGATGAGGACTCCAGCGGCTTCGTGCCGGGGTTTCGGAAAAGTGCTCGCAGAAAGCGGGTGCTGCGTGTACGGTCCAATCTTTGGCATAAGTGCTTTTCCTTAGCGCTGCTGCCCACAAATCGATCCCGCCCTCTTCGCCGACATGGATGGCTTGTCCATTGCCAATTAAGGCGACTAGAACACACCACTCCGGCACACGCTCCATAAATCGGAGCAGTAGATCGGGTTCGGAGTGCTCAGCAATGGAAAGCTTTTGCACATGAGCGACACGCTCGGCATCGTGTGCCCGCTGCGCTTCATCGAATACAACTAAATGCTCGGGAGGAACCGGATTGCGCGCGTTGCTGAATTGCCGGATGTAGTTTTTAATGTCTTGGACAAAGGTCCGGCCGCCACCACCAGCATCGCGCAGAGCATCCTGCAGTACTTGCACCAAGGGTCCATTCCCCGACAGATAAACGGCCGGTGCAGTGGGTCGGCCATTCGCCCGAGGGACTGACAGATCGTCCAGCCAATTAGCATGTACCAGTTGCAGGCCAACTAATGTCTTGCCGGACCCGGGCACACCGCTCAACAGCACTAAGTGTCGAGTTCTTGATTTGGCAGCTTCGCGCGCAATGCCTGATATGTATTGCAGTGCCGGGTCGGTAGCAGCTCGCGCTCTCTTTATGAGTGGCAATTCGCGATGCTGAAACAGATCTCTGGCGGCCTGAACAATCGTGGGCAGGGGTGAGTACGCGTCAGGCGCCAGAAACGCATCGGGACTAATCAACGCCTGATGTTGGACAGACAGCTGTTCGAGTAGGGCACTCAAGCCCTGAGGGGCCACCACGTGGACGCCGTCGCAGACCGTTGGCGTGAGTCCGCCGCCGCGAACCAACAGGATAGGAGTGACCTTTCTGCCGGCACAGGCGGCATGGTATGCCTCTAGGTCGCGGGCGTAGCCTAGGGCCTGGTCCAATGCTGCCCGGCTCGGATGGTATGCCCCCTTGAGTTCGAGTACCGCGACGCAGCCGCGCTCCAAAACAATAACATCAGGGCGCCGCGAGTCGCGGGGCAGTTCATATTCCAGGATCGCCGTATATTCGGCGGCGGAAATGTCGCGATCTTCCAACTGGCGAAACTCCCGCTGCAACCACGGGAGTGATTGATCCCATGCGCGAATCTGCTCAGGCGATGCATCTGCAACAAATTCCTGTAGTCGCAGGCGAACCACCCGAGGCTCGACGCGGGAGAACTGCTGCAAGGAGGATTGCCAGCCAAATCGGTCGTAAAGAGGGCGGTCTTCCATCGGCCCAGGATAACTGGTTCGGAGTCAGATGATGACGGCCGTGCAGAGGGACGGTTGTTCTCTAACTATAATTCATGAAATCACCTGAACTGGGGGCGCGGAGCCACACCGTTCTGTGGGAACCTGACCGACTTACCGAAAATTCCATTCAACTGGGATTGCATAGGCCGCGCCTTCGGCCAACAGGCGCTCTTGATCGGGGAGACGGGTCTGCCGGTCAAACTAGTGTGGTGCGCTGACTCCGCGGGCTGACCGCAGTCGATGGTACGGTCTCCGACGTGCTGAGCGTCACCGGCACTCCCTGCGGGCTGACGTCCGATTTCAGCCGCCGATCGGATTTCACTCTGCATCAGACCGGCGCTGTGTACGCCTGCGATCAACTTGTCTCACCCACTCAGATCAGCAGTGTCACCTCGTTCGGTGGCTCGTTCATGGGGCTCGGCTTCGATCATCAGATGTTCTCTACGGACGTGAATCTCGGGATGCTGTATTTTCTGGATTCGATGGGTCAGCAACAGCAATTTGCCTCAGGATTCATTGGCAAGTCCGATGCGCCGCGACTCGGGCCGCACGGAATTGCCTATGCGGGCGGCATGCATCTCTTCGTCGGCGATGGGGACAGCATTTGGCGGATCACTCGTACTGCACCGGTGCCGGAGCCAAGTACCTTCGCATCGTTGCGCTCGGCTATCCTGGCCCGTGGTTGGTCGAACCGGCGTCAATGACTCACCACCCGGTTCAACCATGAGCCGCTCCGGCTGGTCCTCGCCGGTGATTGGCGTCGTTGCATTTCTGGTCGCCCTGTCGGTCGCGTTTTTTGCCATGGCCCGCAACCGTCAGCAAGACAGCGCGCCGGTTGACGAACCGGTCCTGCCCGCGCACGTGCTCAAGGTCATCGATGGCGACAGCATCGAGGTACAGCTGTCATCCGGGCCGGTCGTGGTGCGGTTCAACGGTGTGGACGCGCCAGAGCATGACCAGCCGGGCGGCAATGAATCTGCCGCGGCACTGCGTCGACGCCTGCGCAATCGAGACGTGTCGCTGCAGGTGGTGACGCAGGACCGCTACGAGCGCATGGTCGCGGTGGTCTATCTCGGCAGCGAGGACATCAACCTGTGGCAGGTGCGGCAAGGCAACGCCTGGGCTTATCGTGCGTACCTGAAGGACCCGCAATACTGCGTGGTGGAGGGTGAGGCACGTACGGCGGGGCGTGGGCTGTGGGGAGTGCGTGGCAGTGCACCGCTAGCGCCGTGGGAGTGGCGCGGGGCCAAGCGTGATCAGACTGCCGGCTTTACCGATTACCGCAACGAGACCGTCGAGCAGTGTATTGCCGCGATGCATCACCGCACACGGCGACATACGACGGTTACCAAACCGCTCGGTTTGATTGGCGTGCCAGTCGTAGAGGGCAGTGCTGCAGCGCCCGCGGGCGACTGCCGCATCAAGGGCAATATCAGTGACCGCGGCCGGATCTACCACCTGCCGGGTAGCGAGAGCTATGACCGTACGAAAATCGACACGGCGCGCGGTGAGCGCTGGTTTTGTACGGAAGCCGAGGCACGTGCAGCGGGCTGGCGAGCGCCTCACTAGGCAAGGTTGCTGTCATTCCATCTCGAACCCGAGTCTTCGCAGCATACTCACCGTCATCGGTGACAGTACGGCGCTCGCGACTTCGGCGTCGATCTGGTCGACATAGTCCTGCAGGCCGCGCAATGCCCGCTGACGAACCTCGGGGCGCGGCGGCGGGAAGACGGCCGCCGGCGGCGTATCGCGCTGCAGCCATGACACCGTGCCGTTGAGGGCGAGTTCCAAATCGCTGCGGAACTGGGCGTAGAGATTTTCCACGGCCCAGTAGTCGAGTTCCTGGCGCAGGTCGATGTAACCGGCGGGTACGGCGTGATGTCCGTCGAGCCGCTCCGCCTCGGCAGCGATCCAGCGCTCGATACAGCGCGCCGCGCCGTCGAAGCAGCCGCCGGGTCGCAACTGGACGGCGAACGAATCACTTGGGGGGCTGTATTCCACTGTGTAATCGGGTTCGGTGATCAGCTCTTTGGGGTCACACACCACGCTCACTTTGCGCCCGCGGGCGACTGCCTCGCAGCGGCGCTGCAGGTTGGCGCCGTACAGGTCGAGGCGCGAACGCTCGGCCGGCGGCACCACGACCTTGGTGAGCACAGGATGGTTCATGCCGATCTCCCTGTTGGACCACTCTGGCCCCGCCTTCCCCCAACACGGCGGGCGGGGTTTGCTGCGCGCCCATCCGATGCGCAGTCACTCATAGCTCGCCAGCTTTGCGAAACACGTTAATGTACTGCGGCGTCTTGCGCGTCACCTGAACGGGTGAAAAGTAAAAAAATACTCGCGTCGGGTGCTGCGGCAGGGTTCCCGTGAGTGACATCTGCATGACACTTAACTAGTGCCGCCAGTACTGCCGCCACTGTCGCCACTGCCGCCGCCCCCTGAGCGGGAGGATTCCCCGGCGGGGTCTGTGGTAAAACAGGCCCATGGACAACAAGCTGCAGCGCAAGATCGATGCGTGGCTCGCGGCGGGCGTGATCGACGCGGCGACGGCAGAGCGGATCGCCGGGCACGAAGCGGTGCATGGTGACGGCGGTCGTCTCGGTCGGCTCGCGTTCTCGTTCGGTGGTCAGTTGCTGGCCGCGGGGATCCTGCTGTTCGTTGCGGCCAACTGGAGTCTGCTCGCGCCGGCAGCGCGCTTTGCGCTGGTCGCGGCTACGGTCGTCGGGCTGCATCTGGCAGGCGCATGGCTGCGCTCGCGCTCACCGGGCTTGTCCACCACCTTGCACGCGGTGGGCACGGTGGCATTCGGCGGCGGCATCTTCCTGCTCGGGCAGACCTTCAACCTCGCAGTCGACTGGCCGGAGGGCATTCTGCTCTGGGCGGTCGGTGCGGGCATCGGCCTGCTGCTGCTGCGCGATTGGCCGCATGTCGTCGCCGTGGCGATTCTGGTGCCGCTGTGGCTCGTCATCGAAACGGACCGCATGGGCTACGGTCTGTCCGGGCCGTGGGCGAAGTACGGGTTGCCGGTGATTGCGCTACTCGTGTTGGGTGCGGCGTATTTGTCTGCGGTCGGACGCGGCGTCGACGCGCGGTGGCGACGTTCGCTCGCGACGCTTGGCTCATTCGTCGTGCCGGTGTTCGCGATCATGCTCGGTTTCCTCGGCTTCGCAGGGAACGAGCAATCGCAATCGGTGCCCGCGGTGCTGCTCGGCCTTGCGATCGCCATCGGCATTCCCCTCGCGGTCGGCTCGTGGCTGCGTGGCCGTGATGCTTGGCCGCTCCTCATCGTTGCAGCGTTTGCCGTCGTGGTGATGCTGCTCGATGCGAGCAGCGAATGGCAGCGTGCCTTGATTCATCTGCTGTATCTCTGTGCGAGTGCGGCGATGGTGTTGTGGGGTTTACGCGAGGGTCACTCGCAGCGCGTCAATCTCGGCGTGCTCGGCTTCGGACTCACCATCTTTTCGTTCTACTTCAGCAATCTCTACGACAAACTCGGTCGCTCGTTGGGTCTGATCGGCATGGGCCTGCTGTTTCTGGGTGGCGGCCGCCTGCTCGAGCGCACGCGGCGGCGCTTGCTCGAGCGCATGCAGGAGGGCACATGAATACGCTGCAGCGTGGCATCGTGCTTGCCGTGGCCCAGGTGGCGTTGCTGCTCGCGGTCGGTGCCAAGTACTACATCGACCGCGCGCGCTTGCCTCGCGCTTGGGTCGAGACGGCGGGCTACGATCCGGATCTGCCGATCCGCGGCCGCTATATCCAACTGCAGGTGCTGCTGCCGGTGGATGCGCGCAAGGTGTCTGCCGAGGATACTGCGGGCTGTGGCCGCATCGAACTGCGCAGTGGTGTTGCCACCGCGGTACTCGGGTCTGTCATGCAGACCACGGGCGATCGCCTGTACCAGCGGCAGGCCTGTTTCATGCGGGGCGATGAGGCTGAGCCGAAATGGCGGCTGATGCAGCCGATGGCAGTGTTCCTGTCTGAACATGCTCGCGATCCGACGCTCGATCGTGACGCGGGACCGCTGTGGGCCGAGGTCACGCTCGCGCCAGGCGGTACGCTGCGACCGATCCGGCTCGGTCGCATGATCGATGGCCGGATCGCACCGCTGTCCTGAGCGAGGAATCCCGATGTCTGCCTACGCTGTCGCCCAACCGTTTCATCTGGCCTTCCCGGTGCACGATCTGCAGGCGGCTCGGACCTTCTACGGTGGTCTGCTCGGCTGCCCTGAGGGGCGCAGCTCAGCGGAATGGATCGACTTCAATCTGTATGGCCATCAGGTGGTGGCGCATCTCGCGCCGCAAGAGACGGTACGCGCCTCGACCAACGCCGTCGATGGTGATCAGGTGCCGGTGCGGCACTTCGGTGTGGTGCTCGACATGCCGCAGTGGGAAGCACTCGCGCAGCGCTTGCGTGAGGCGGGGGTTGCATTCGTGATCGAACCGCACATCCGCTTCGCGGGCGAGGTGGGCGAGCAGGCGACGATGTTTTTTCTGGATCCGTCCGGCAACGCGCTGGAGTTCAAGGCGTTTGCCGACCCAACGCGATTGTTCGCGAAGTAAGCGTCAGGACGGGGGCCGTACACCTGACCGGCAACGGCGGCTGACGACGATGGTATTGTCGCCAGCCGCGTTTTGTTGCCGTCGGCCTTCGCCTCAGTTGGCGGCGGCAGGCTTCTTCGCGTCTTCGATGACCTGATCGGCCACCTGACGCGGCACCGGATCGTAGTGCGAGAACTCCATCGTGTAGGAGGCGCGACCACTGGTCATCGCGCGCAGCTGCCCGATGTAGCCGAACATCTCCGACAGCGGCACGGTGGCCACCACGGCGATGTTCGTGCCGCGCTCGAGCTGATCCTGGATCGAACCGCGCCGGCGGTTGATGTCGCCGATCACGTCGCCGAGGTAGTCGCCCGGCGTCACCGCCTCGACCTTCATCACCGGCTCGAGCAGGATCGGACCGGCCTTCTTGATGGCTTCGCGGAAGCAGGCCTTCGCGGCGATTTCGAAGGTGAGCGCGTTCGAGTCGACGTCGTGGTAGCTGCCGTCCACCAGCGTGGCGCGGAAGTCCACGGTGGGGTAGCGGGCGAGCACGCCGTCGTCCATCTGCATGCGCAGACCCTTTTCGACCGCAGGCACGTACTCCTTGGGCACCGAGCCGCCGACCGTCTTGTCGACGAATTCGAAGCCGCTGCCGCGCTCGAGCGGCTCGAAGTTGATCCACACTTCGGCGAACTGGCCCGAACCACCGGTCTGCTTCTTGTGGATGTACTGCTCGTTGATCGGCTTGGTGATGGTCTCGCGGTACGCGACCTGCGGCTGACCCATCACACCCTCGACGTTGAACTCCGTGCGCATGCGATCGAGTGTCACCTCGAGGTGCAACTCGCCCATGCCGCGCAGAATCGTCTGCCCGGTTTCGCGGTCGGTCTCGAGATGCAGCGATGGATCGGCGCGCACCATCTTGCCGAGCGCTGCGCTGAACTTCTCCTGATCGGCCTTGTTCTTCGAGCGGACCGACACGCTGATGACCGGATCCGGGAAGCGCATGCGCTCGAGCACCACGGGTGCGGCCGACTCGCACAGCGTGTCGCCGGTGTTGGTCTCGGCGAGCGAGACGAGCGCGATGATGTCGCCGGCGCGGGCCTCTTCGATGGCGTTGGCTTCCTTGGCGAACATCTCGACCATGCGGCCGATCTTCTCGCGCTTGCCACGCGTGGAGTTGAGGATCGAGGCGCCCTTGGTGAGCACGCCCGAGTACACCCGCACGAAAGTGAGCGCGCCGTAGGCGTCGTTGATCACCTTGAAGGCGAGCGCCGCGAACGGCTCGTCATCCGAGCACGCGCGCTCGCCGATCGGGTTGCCGTCGGCATCGACGGTCTTGATCGAGGGCACGTCGGTCGGAGCCGGCAGGTAATCGACGACGGCGTCGAGGACCTGCTGCACGCCGCGGTTCTTGTAGGAGGAGCCGCACAGCACGGGCGTGAACGCCGAGGTGATGGTGCCCTTGCGCAGGCAGGCGCGCAGCACGTCGGTGCTCGGCATCTCGCCGTTCTCGAGGTGCGCTTCCATTGCGGCGTCGTCCATCTCGAGGCAGGTGTCGACCAGCTCGGTGCGGTACTTCTCGGCCTGCGCGAGGATCGCGCGGTCGCTCGGTACCGTGATGCCGAGCTTGTCGGCGAGATCCGGCGTGACGTCGAGGATCTGCCACTGCGCGTCCTTGTCGTCCGAGTCCCACACCAGCGCCTTGTATTCGACGAGGTCGATCATGCCCTTGAAGTTGTCTTCCGAGCCGATCGGAATCTGCACCGGCAGCGGACGGGCGCCGAGGCGCTTCTTGATCATGTCCACGCAGCGCGTGAAGGACGCGCCGCTGCGGTCCATCTTGTTGACGTAGCAGATGCGCGGCACTTCATAGTTGTCGGCGAGGCGCCAGTTGGTCTCGGACTGCGGCTCCACACCGGCCACGCCGTCGAACACCACGACCGCGCCGTCGAGCACGCGCAGCGAGCGGTTGACCTCGATGGTGAAGTCGACGTGTCCCGGGGTGTCGATCAGGTTGATCTTCTTCTTGCGCCAGAAGGTCGAGACCGCGGCGCTCTGAATGGTGATGCCGCGCTTTTGCTCCTGCTCGAGGTAATCCGTCGTCGTCGAAGTCTTGAGGTCCTTCGTGTCGTGGATGTCGATGATGGTGTGCTTGCGCCCCGTGTAATAGAGGATGCGCTCGGTCGTGGTCGTCTTGCCGGCGTCGACGTGGGCGATGATTCCGATATTGCGGATATCGGCAAGGGCTGTAGTACGGGGCATGGCGGGTTCCGTGCGGGTTGGGGTGTTACAGGCAACAGTAAAGCCGAGCGCTGGGCGCTCGGCTTTGTAGCCGCCTATTTTGACATGCTGGCGGCCGGCTTACAAAGTTTTGTGCTTACAAAGGCTTAGGCGGCCAGTTCGCGCTCGATGGCGGCCCGCAGCGCCGGATCGTCGGCCGCGGTGGGCGGGGCGAAGCGGGCGGCCACCTTGCCGTCGCGGCTGATCAGGAATTTTTCGAAATTCCACATCACCTCGGGCTCCGGGTTCGCAGCGATGCCGTACCCGGCCAGTTTGGCGCGAAAGCCGGCGGCATCGCCCTGAGCCGACGGCTGGGCGGCGGTCAGGGCACCGTACAGCGGGTGCTTGTCGGCGCCGCTCACTACGATCTTGCTGTGCAGCGGGAAGCTCACGTCGAAGCTGGTCTTGCAGAAGTCCGCGATCTCAGCCTCGGTTCCGGGCTCCTGGCCGAGGAAATCGTTGGCGGGGAAGCCGAGCACCACCAGCCCGCGATCCTTGTACTGACGATAGAGCGCCTCGAGACCCTCGTACTGCGGAGTCAGGCCGCACTTCGAGGCGACGTTGACCACCAGCAGGACCTTGCCGGCGTGATCGCCGAGCGTGGCTGGGGCGCCGTCGATCGTCTTGACGGGGATGGACTGGATGGCGGTGGGCATGGTGGGGACTCCGTTGGGCGAGGCTGTGTCGACTGAGCCTGGGTTGACTGGGACGGGTGCGCGGCGCCGAAATCTGACAGAAGGTCCGTGACAGCGTCAACCGCGACCCGGTGACCGTCAGGCCGCCGCCGACACGGTCGGAGCATGGGCAGTGCCACGGACAGGCCACGGGCAGGCCACCGACAGGGCTGTCCAGCCCCCAAAGGCGGTGGTAATTTCCGGTCACGGCCGGGCGCCGGTCGATCAGGAGGCCACGATGACGATACCCATCGATCTGTCCGTGAACGGCAAGGCCGTCCACCTCGAAGTGAGCGCCGCAACACTGCTGGTCGAGGCGCTGCGCGAGCACCTCGAACTGACCGGCACGCACGTCGGTTGCGACACCAGCCAATGCGGGGCATGCACGGTGCACGTCGATGGCCGTTCGGTGAAGAGTTGCACCATGCTCGCCGTGCAGGCCGCAAGCACGCAGGTGGTCACCATCGAAGGGCTCGGCACACCCGAGGCATTGCATCCCATGCAGGCGGCTTTTCGCGAGCATCACGGTCTGCAGTGCGGGTTCTGCACGCCCGGCATGATCATGAGCGCCGTCGATCTGCTGCAACGCAACCCCAATCCCAGCGAAGCGGAGGTGCGCGCCGGACTCGAAGGCAACATCTGCCGTTGCACCGGGTATCACAACATCGTTGCCGCCGTGCTCGACTGCGCGCGCAGGATGCAGGCGGCCCCGCAGCAGGAGCGTGCCCATGGCTGACATCAAGACGGGTGGTCTCATCGGTCAATCGGTCAAGCGGACCGAGGACCTGCGTTTCATCACGGGCCGCGGTCGCTACACGGATGACATCGCGCGTCGCCATCAACTGCACGCCGCGATGGTGCGGGCGACCGTCGCGCACGCGAAGATCAAGTCCGTCGACACTCGTGCGGCGCTCGCAGCGCCCGGCGTGGTCGCGGTGTATACCGGCGCTGACATGGCCGCCGACAAGGTGGGCGGCCTGCCCTGTGGCTGGGTGGTCAAGAACCGCGATGGCAGCGGCCAGGCTGAGCCGGCGCATCCTGCGCTGCAGGCCGAGCGCGTGCGCTACGTCGGTGATCACGTGGCGGTGGTGATCGCTGAAACCAAGGCGCAGGCACGGGCCGCCGCCGAACTCGTCAGCGTCGATTACGAGGAACTGCCGGCGGTGGTCGATTGCCGGGCGGCACTCGCCTCCGGCGCGCCGCAGGTGCATGCCGAGGCGGCGGGCAATCAGTGCTTCGATTGGGAGTTGGGCGATGCGGGTGCGGTGCAGGCCGCGTTTGCCAAGGCGGCGCACGTGGTGCGTCTCGACCTGCGCAACAATCGCCTGATCGCCAATGCGATGGAGCCGCGCTCCTGCATCGGTGACTACGACAGCTCGACCGGCGAGCACACCCTGATCACCGCGAGCCAGAACCCGCACGTCGTGCGACTGCTGCTCGCCGCGTTCGTGTTCGGCATTCCCGAGCACAAGTTCCGCGTCATCGCACCGGATGTGGGCGGCGGGTTCGGCTCGAAGATCTATCCGTATCCCGAGGACGTCATCGTGCTGTGGGCTGCGCGCAAGCTCGGTCGTCCGGTCAAGTGGACGGCCACCCGCAGCGAGGCATTCATCAGCGATGCGCAGGGGCGCGACCATTACAGTCACGTCGAACTGGCGCTCGACAAGGATGCGAATTTTCTCGGCCTGAAAGTCGATACCATCGCCAACCTCGGCAGCTATCTGTCGACCTTCGCCGCGGCGGTGCCGACCTATCTTTATGGCACCTTGCTTGCGGGCACCTACCGCACCCCGGCGATCTATGTGAACGTCAAGGGCGTGTTCACCCACACCGCGCCGGTCGATGCCTATCGGGGTGCCGGTCGTCCCGAGGCGACGTTCGTCGTCGAGCGCATCGTCGAGCAGGCGGCACGGCAATTGAAGATCGATCCGGCCGAACTGCGCCGTCGCAACTTCATTCCGGTGGATGCGTTCCCGTACCAGACGCCGGTCGCGCTGATGTACGACACGGGCAACTACCACGCGACGCTCGACAGTGGACTCAAGCTCGCCGATTACGCCGGATTCCCGGCGCGGCGCGCCGAGGCGGCCAAGCGCGGCAAGCTGCGCGGCATTGGCATCAGCACTTACATCGAGGCCTGCGGCATCGCGCCCTCGGCGGTAGCAGGTGCGCTCGGTGCGCGTGCGGGGCTGTTCGAGGCGGCAACCATCCGCATCAATCCAACGGGTTCGGTGACGGTGCTCACCGGCTCGCACAGCCACGGTCAGGGACACGAGACCACCTTCGCACAGGTGGTGGCCGAGATGCTCGGCATCCCGATGGCCAGCGTGGAAGTGGTGCACGGCGACACGGGCAAGATTCCGTTTGGCATGGGCACCTACGGCTCGCGCTCACTCGCGGTCGGCGGCGCGGCCATCGTCAATGCCACGCGCAAGATCATCAGCAAGGGCAGGCGCATTGCGGCGCATCTGCTCGAGGCCTCGGCCGATGACGTGGACTTCGAAGGCGGACGCTACGTGGTGCGCGGCACGGACCGGGCGAAAGCGTTCGGTGAAGTCGCCTTTGCCGCCTACGTGCCACACAACTTCCCGCACGAGACCGAAGAGCCGGGGCTCGAGGAGACCGCGTTCTACGATCCCAAGAACTTCACCTATCCTTCGGGTGCGCACATTTGTGAGGTCGAGATCGATCCGGACACGGGTGTCACCCACATCGTGCGCTTCACAGCCGCCGATGACTTCGGGCAGATCATCAATCCGATGGTGGTCGAAGGTCAGGTGCACGGCGGGTTGGTGCAGGGCATCGGGCAGGCGTTGCACGAGAACTGCGTGTACGACGACGCCGGCCAGCTGCTCACCGGCTCGTTCATGGACTACGGCATGCCGCGCGCGGATGACGTGCCGAGTTTCAACGTGACCACCGAATGCACGCCCTGCACCCACAACCCGCTCGGTGTGAAGGGCTGTGGTGAGGCCGGCGCGATCGGTGCGCCCCCTGCAGTGATCAATGCCGTGCTCGATGCGCTGGCACCGGTCGGTGTCACCGACATCACCATGCCGGCGACGCCGCACGCGGTCTGGAGTGCCATCCAGGCGGCACGCAGTCACAAGGTCGCCTGATGCACGCATCGATCGGTCGGACTCCGACTCGGACTCCAAGGAGAATCGCATGAACAGCTTTGCTTATCAGCGTGCCGCCAACCTCGGTGCCGCCGCAGCCAGCCTCGAGGGCAATCCCGATGGGCGCGCGCTGGCCGGCGGCATGACGCTGCTGCCTGCCATCAAGCTCGGCCTCGCGCAGCCCGCGCAACTGATCGACCTCGGCGGATTGGCCGAATTGCGCGGCATCACGCGCAGCGGCGAGCGCTTGGTGATCGGCGCCATGACCTCGCATGCTGACGTGGCGGCTTCGACTGAAGTGAGTCAGGCCATCCCGGCGCTCGCTGCGCTCGCGGCCGGCATCGGCGATCCACAGGTACGCAATCGCGGCACGCTCGGCGGCTCGGTGGCCAACAACGATCCAGCCGCAGACTATCCGTCCGCGGTGCTGGCGCTCGATGCCGAAGTGCACACCGATCGGCGCGTCATTGCCGCCGATCAGTTCTTTCGCGGCATGTTCACCACCGCCCTCGGGGCGGGTGAGCTCATCAAGGCGATCGCGTTTCGCATTCCAGAGCGTGCTGGCTATGCCAAGTTTCCCAACCCGGCCTCGCGCTATGCGATGGTCGGTGTGTTCGTGGCGAGCTATGGCGATGCGGTTCGCGTCGCGGTCACGGGCGCCGGGCCGAGCGTGTTCCGGGTGCCGTCATTCGAAGCAGCGCTGCAGAAAAACTTCGCGGCGGGTGCGCTCGACGGTCTCGCGGTGAGCGCCGACGGGCTCAATACCGACCTGCACGGCAGCGCTGCTTATCGCGCGCATCTGGTCGGCGTGATGGCGCGCCGCGCGGTGGCTGCCGCCTGAGTTCGTCCGCTGCGCTCGGCTGCGCGATTTCACCGCTGCGATCCGCGCTCGGCGCAGGGGATGGGTGACGGGCTGGTGAACGCGCCCGACTCGCTCAGGGTCCGATCATCATGGTGTTGATGTCGAACGAGCGACTGGTGCGGAACTGCAGCTCGCTGCGCCGGTAATCGATCACCAGCGCGTCGACCACACCGAGCACGTCCATGCCGATCAGCAGCGCCGGCTGGTCGGCCAATTGCCAGTGCTCGAAGATCTGCAGGTCGCTGAACATGATCTCGGCGTTGCGTACCAGCAGTTTGCCGGCCGAGATGCTCGGCACCCGCACGCGCGCTGCATGCTGTATGTCCTCCGTCACACCGATCACACCGGAGTCGAACACATCACGCGTATCGCGGCGACGTGCGAGTGCCTGACGCAGGGCGAGATTGCCGACCGTTGCCTGCGCGCCCGTATCGATCAGCGCGGTGGCACGAATCGGGCCAACCATCACCATCGCGCGCATGCCGCGGTTGCTTGCGTACCTGAAGGGCACGACCGAGAAGCCGGGCGGGGGCGCAGTGCCGCGCGAGCGGCTGATGGTGATGCGGTCCTTGCGAAATTCAATGAGGATGCGCTTGTCCTTCAGCCCTTCACCGCCGAGCACGCCGTCGGCACCGCCGAACGCATCCGGCACGATGGGTAGGGCGACGTCCTCGATCAGCAGGTCGCCGAAGGCCAGCGTCTCAGCCTGTGCTGCGGGCACGGTACGACTGCCCGTGACGCCGCGCAGTCGCACGGGGTTGGGTTTCAGCGGCAGCCGTGCGTCATCCACCACTCGCTGCACGATCGCCGAGCGCGTCGCGCCCGTGTCGAGCACGAGGCGATACGGACCCTTGCCGTTGATCATGACCGGCGCCCAGATGCGACCAATGTGATCGCGTGTAGTGGGCGCGACGTAGCGCGGCTCCGGCGCCGAGACCAGTACCTCCTCGACACGTGAGGGGGGCGTGACGGCCGGCGGTGCCCGTGTTGTCGCGGCGGGTGCGGTGGTGGGTGCGGAGGGGGACTGCGCAGTCGTGCTGAGCGGCAGCGAGCCGAGCCAAGCCAGCATGACGAGCTGCGGCAGTGTGATCTTGCCCATGCGCTGATCCTTCAGGCTGCGGCCACCGGCGCGCGGGGCGCGTCATCGAAGATCGCGACTGCTCGCGTCCAGCCCGCCGACGCGCCGCGGATCTTGAACGGAAAACAGGACACCATGAAACCAGTTGCGGGCAGGACCTCGAGATTGTGCAACTTCTCGAGGTGGCAGTAGCCGATCTCGAGGCCGGCTTTGTGGCCCTCCCAGATGAGCGCCGCATTGCCACTCTTGGCGTACTCCCGAGCGGTGGCGGAGAAGGGCGCATCCCAACTCCAGCCGTCCGTGCCGGTGACCCGTACGCCGCGCTCGAGCAGGTAGAGAGTGGCTTCCTTGCCCATGCCGCAGCCCGCGTCGACGTAATCATCGTGGCCGTAGCGTAGTCCTGCGGCCGTGTTGATCAGCACGATCTCGAGGGGCTGTAGCGCGTGACCGATGCGCGCGAGTTCCGCCTCGACGTCGGCCGCCGTCACGACATAGCCCGCGGCAAAATGACGGAAATCGAGTTTCACGCCGGGCTGGAAACACCAGTCGAGTGGCACCTCGTCGATGGTGATGGCCCGCTCGCCGCCGTTCATGGTGGAGGCGAAGTGATAGGGCGCATCGAGGTGCGTGCCGTTGTGGGTGATGAGTTCGACCTTCTCGATGGCCCAGGCTTCGCTCGCAGGCAAATCGCTCGGCTGTAGCCCCGGGAAGAATTGCGTCAGCGCCGGCACCGACCTGCGATGGTCGATGTAGCTGATGCGCGGTTGGTAGCCCGGCGGATCCGAGATCACGTCGTTCTCGAGGTAAATCGACAAGTCGACGATGCGGCGAGACATGGGCGTCAGACCTTGGTCAGTGGGGCAGGATGGCGGCATTGTGCGCTCTCTGATGGCACTGGCAGAAGATGCTGGCCTGAGACCCGTGGATCGACCGTCCTGGGCGAGTTTTGCACCGGCCACCCGTGCGACCGTTCGGTGCGTTGCGAGGATGCGCTACGCGATTCCGGAGCGCAAACTCGACCAGGGTTGATCGGTGCGGCCGGCGCAAGGATGATCGATTCGATGACCGCATACGGGGAGGAAGGCGGGGATGCCAGACACGGCAAGACACCTGATGCTGGGGTTGGTCGCCGGCTCGGTTACGCCGGCCGTGTTGTTCTTCGTCGTGGAGTCCGCGCGCGGTCTGGCGGGGCTCAATCATTACAGCGCATCCCTGTTGCTCGGTTCTGCTGCAATGGCAGCAGTGGTCGCCCTCTGCGTGCTGGTCGTGGTCGGAATGCCCGCTTTCTTGCTGGCGCGCAAATTCAATGTCGCATCAGCGCTCACGGCCGCTCTTGCCGCAAGCGTTACCGGCTTGCTGTTGGCTGTGGCGGCGGGTGCTGCCGACGACCCCGTGTCAGTGGCTGCGTGGGTCGGCTCAAGCCTGTCATCCGGCTTTGCGTTCTGGCATTTTGCCCGCAACACCCTGCGGCAGTGAGACGCCGCTGAACCCTGCCTTTTTGCCGTTGTGGCTTGCCCGGCGCAGGACTACTTCAGATCGGTTGCCGTTCGCCTTTGCGGGTGGCAGGATCGGCCAGAAGCGGACGAAACCAGACTGACGGCGCGCGATTTGTAACCAGAGGCCCCGACATGACCCGATTCACTCGTTTTGCCACGGTACTCGTACTTCTCGGACTCTCCTGCGGGGCGGCTGCCGACGCAAATCGATTCGAGAACCCTACGGCGGGTATCGCATTCTCGAAGCCGGAAGCGTGGCAGTTCGTCTCCATGCAGTCGACGCTAGAGAACAGGGACAAGGTTCGACTGGACGACGCGGAACTCGAGAAGAGGATGAAAGCGCAGGGAAACCCGCCGATTGCTGTCGTGATGAAACACGCCGAGCCGTATCCGGACATCAACCCGTCGTTCCAGATTGGGTTGCGTCCACTTGGCCCGTTGCAAGGTAAATCGGCCAAAGAACTCGTTGATGTGGCGCTGTTCGGTATGGCGAAAATGTATGCGGACTTCAAGGTGGTCTCGCCCGCCGTCGAGACCGAGGTGGCGGGCCTGCCAGCAGCCCGGGCCAGTATCCACTACACACTCAAAACGACCGCAGGCGATGCTTATCCGTCCTGGAGCGACATGATCGTCGTCCCCCGCGGGAATTACATGTTCTTCGTCGGGATGGGTCGCAAGCAGGGTGACGAATTGGCCACCGCAGAGTTGGAGCAGATGCTCAGGAGCATCGAGATCCAGCGCTGATTACAGTCCAGGCTGGCGTCGTCCGCGAACGACGCCGTGCCCAGAGCAGAGCGAGCGCGGTCGATGATCGTGGTGCCGGGCTGGGAGATGGTCGGGATGAGAGGATTTGAACCTCCGACTCCTACGTCCCGAACGTAGTGCTCTACCAGGCTGAGCTACATCCCGATCTGTCGCGGGCGGGCCGGTATCAGTACGTCCGTGCCACCGCGAATTCCGCGAGCGCTGCGAGGGCCTGACGGTATGCCGATTCGGGGAGCCGGCTCAGGGCCTCGATGGCGAGATCCTTCTCCCGCCGCGCGAGCCGGGCAGTGTACTCAACGCCACCCGACGATTCAATTGCGCGGGTGATGGCGTCCAGATTGTCCACCCCGCCGTCCTCGATCGCGCGGCGCAGCAACGACACATCCTCGAGCGGGGCATGGGCCAGCGCGTGGATCAGGGGCAGCGTTGGCTTGCCTTCGGCGAGGTCATCCCCGAGGTTCTTGCCCAACTCCTCGCCGCTCGCGGTGTAGTCGAGCACGTCGTCGACCAGCTGGAACGAGGTCCCGAGGTGTCTGCCGTAGGCGACCATGGCCTGTTCGACCTCGCGAGGCGCCGCCGCCACGATGGCCGCGATCTGAGCGCCGGCCTCGAAGAGCTTGGCGGTCTTGCGATGGATGACATCGAAATAACGCTGCTCGGTGGTGTCCGGGTCGCCCATGTTCATGAGTTGCAGCACCTCGCCCTCGGCGATGGTGTTGGTGGCGTTGGCCATCACTTCCTGCACGCGCATGTTGCCGAGTTCGACCATCATCTGGAAGGAGCGCGAATACAGGTAGTCGCCGACCAGCACGGTGGCCTGGTTGCCGAACACGTGGTTGGAGGTGTCGCGTCCGCGCCGCTTGGCGGAGCCGTCGACCACGTCGTCATGCAGCAGCGTGGCGGTGTGGATGAACTCGATGATCGTGGCGGCCGCCACATGCGACTGGCCCGGGTAGCCGCAGGCGCGGGCCACCAGCAGCACGCCGAGCGGGCGCAGCCGCTTGCCGCCGCCACCGATGATGTATTGCGAGACCTGATTGACCAGCGCCACATCGCTGGCGAGGCGCGCGACGATGGTCTCGTCGACAGCCCGCAAGTCCTCGGCAACCGTCCCCCGAATATCTTCTAGTTGCATTCCCGCGACGATCGCCGTGAAGTTTGTTCGTGCATGGTACCGTTCGACGCGAGCCGTTGGAATGGTTTCCTCAGGCCCGGTGCTTGATTCGGGGGCGACTCCCCCGTAAAATCCGCGGTCTTTATGCCGGGACCCCCGGCTCCCTCTGGAGTGCAAAGTCATGTACGCGGTCATTGCGACGGGCGGCAAACAGTACCGTGTCGCCGAAGGCGATGTGGTTCGGATCGAGAAGCTCGAGGCCGAGGCCGGGGCTGCCGTCGAATTCGATAAGGTTCTGCTGGTGGGCAAGGGCGCGGACGTCAAAGTCGGCGCCCCGTTCGTGGCCGGCAGCAAGGTGTCCGGCACGGTGCAGAAGCACGGCAAGGGCGACAAGAAGGTGATCGTCAAGTTCCGTCGCCGCAAGCACTACCTGCGGCAGGGCACGCATCGCCAGTTCTACACCGACGTCAAGATCACCGGGATCGTGGCCTGAGCCGCCCCCGCAGTTACGGAGTCATCAGTCATGGCACATAAGAAAGCAGGCGGCAGTACCAAGAACGGCCGCGAATCAGAGAGCAAACGACTTGGTCTCAAGAAGTTTGGTGGCCAGACGGTCGTTGCCGGCAACATCATCGTGCGCCAGCGTGGCACGCAGTACCGCGCGGGCGACAACGTCGGCGTCGGCACCGACCACACGCTGTTCGCGCTGACCAACGGCGTCGTGCAGTTCAAGCGCAAGGGCCCGGCTCAGCGCGTGCACGTGAGCGTCGAGCCGACCAAGCATTGATCCGGCGCGGCCCGCGGGCCGTCGACTGTGCAAGGCCCCGGCACCCCCGGGGCCTTTGCATTTGTGCGGTCACCGCCCCACGATAGTGGCGGTGCGCGGGTCTGCACGGACCTGCGCGCAGTATCCGCAGCCGTCCCACCGCTACTTCGGAAGCCCCCGTCATGAAGTTCGTCGATGAAGCCACCATCAAAGTCCAGGCCGGCAACGGTGGTCGCGGCATGGTCAGCTTCCGTCGCGAGAAGTTCATCCCGTTCGGCGGGCCGGACGGTGGCGACGGTGGCAAGGGCGGCAATGTCTACCTGATCGCCAAAAAAGGACTCAACACGCTGGCGGACTTCCGCTACCAGCGCACTTTCAAGGCGGGCAATGGTGAGCCGGGGGGCAGCGCCGATTGCAGCGGCCGCGGGGCGGAGGACCTCGAGGTGCTGGTGCCGGTCGGTACCGTGGTCTTTGACGAGGAGACCGAGGAGACCCTCGGCGATCTGACCGAGGACGGCTCGCGTCTGCTGGTCGCCAAGGGCGGCGACGGCGGGCTTGGCAACCAGCATTTCAAGAGCAGCACCAATCGCGCCCCGCGCCGAGCCACCACGGGCTATCCGGGCGAGAAGCGGGAATTGCGCCTCGAACTCAAACTGCTGGCGGACGTCGGTCTGCTCGGGCTGCCCAACGCGGGCAAGTCGACGCTGATCAGCGTGGTCTCGGCCGCACGGCCCAAGATCGCCGATTACCCGTTCACCACCCTGCACCCGAATCTGGGTGTGGTGTATGTGGGTCAGTTGCAGAGTTTCGTGATGGCCGACATTCCCGGTGTCATCGAAGGCGCTGCCGAGGGGGCAGGGCTGGGTCTGCGGTTTCTAAAGCACCTGCAGCGCAC
>Ga0114973_10001154_pt1 | contig 19853 bp, 24 predicted proteins | sample M_140807_MF_Meta_FD_87025 | JGI IMG/M metagenome (GOLD analysis project Ga0114973, IMG submission 87025) | Freshwater microbial communities from Lake Montjoie, Canada to study carbon cycling - M_140807_MF_MetaG | ecosystem: Environmental > Aquatic > Freshwater > Lake | place: Lake Montjoie...
AGAATTATCTAATGATGCACCACAAAATTATGACTCTGGTTTGTTTAGCAGCCTTCCATTTCAAGATTTAAAACAAGCGCACACCGAAACAGTTATACCAGTTACTTATGAAGATTATCAACAAAAACAAAAATTTAATAGTTTAAATGAAATGATTAGTTATAGAAGCCAGCAAAATATTAAACCTTTATCTGAACAACAAGCATTAGATTATTTAAAAAGTAGAGAGAAAAACGAAGAAGTGCAATCTGTTAGAATAGCTTATAATTTGGCAAAACAAACAGAGTTGGCTGAACAAAATAATCAAAACTTTTGGGCATCTATTCAATTATTGAAAAATAAATAAATAATATATATTAGTAAAAATATTTATATACATTAGTAAAATATTTATATACATTAGTAAAATATTTACATACTTAGTAAAAAATATATATTAATATATTATAATGCTTGTAATGAATTATGTTATATTATTAATTATTTTAATTGCAACAGCTTTTCTTTACCAACGATATCAAAACAAATTAGATAGAGAAAATACTGACGATGATTATTCTGCTATTCAAAAATATTTATTAAATGACCATGATTTAGCCAACAATAAAAAACCAATTATTTGGGTATTTTTGAATTTTGAGTATAATTCAAGGTTTTGGCTCAATTTTGGTTCTAGAAGTTCTACAAATTTAAATTTACCATATTTGTATTTATTTGTTCGGTCTATTGTTAATCAATGCGATAATTCTTTTCATATTTCATTAATTGATGATAATTCATTTCAAAAATTAATTCCTGAATGGTCAATTGACATGCAAAAAATATCCAATCCTATTAAATATTATATAAGAGAATTGGGAATAGCTAAATTATTATACAAATATGGTGGAATGCGCGTTCCTGCTTCTTTTATATGTACTCGTGATTTAATTGAATTGTATCAAAGTGGCACTGCTGGAAATAAAATGTTTATTTGTGAAACCGTAGACCGCAATATAACTTCTACGCATCGTGATTTTTATCCCAATATCAATTTTATGGGAGCAGAAAAAGGTAATAAAACTATTTATGAATTAATTGATTTTATGCAAAGAACTATTTCTAATGATTACACATCAGAATCTTTATTTTTGGGTGAATTTGATAGATGGTGCAATGCGCGCATTGAAAGAAAACAAATAAATCTTATAGATGGAAAGTTGATAGGTACTAAAACAATGGAAGATGAACAAGTATTAATTGATGATTTGTTATCCAATAATTATATTGATATTTATGAAAATACATATGGTTTGTATGTTCCAAATGATGAAATTTTAAAAAGACGAAGTTATGAATGGTTTTCTAGGCTTTCTCCCGAACAAGTAATAGGGTCAAACACAATTATTGCTAAATACATAGTAATTGCAAATGCACCTGTTGGTTCTGCAAGTACGAGTACAATAGAATCAATGAAAAATAAACCTAATTGGGTAAGCTTTTGGAAGGTACCCTCAGGTGCTCCTGTTTGGGGACTCAATCCTATTGATTTGGGCGATAATCTTCGCAAACTTAAATATCCTGATAATTAAATCCAAACTTTTATAATAAAATAAAAAATTTTATTAGACCTTTTTCTTATTTTTGCCTAAAAATACACATTATAAACTATATTGTATTTTGATTTATCATAATTTATTTGTGATGTGTATTTTTTACCATTTAAATTACATATTTGTCTAATAATAGTTGTAAAGCTATTATATGATAATTTTTTTTCTAAATATTTTTGCTTAGAATTATAATAATACGGTTTGCAAGTTTCAATAAATAAAGGAATATCGTTTGTTAAAATACCTTTTTTATAGGAATCATTGGTAATAACATAATGATTGTCATTTTTTGTTCCAATAATATTGAATAAATCAAAAAGCATATCAATTGGTAAATTCTTTTTAAATATTTGACTAGTCATTCTGTTATTATTATATATTGTAAATATATTCAATATTATATTTACAATGAATATATTTTAATAATAAAAAGCTTGCAATTTACAAGTTTTATTACTTTTTCACTTTTTAACATTTCAAACTCCTATTATTCCATCTGTAAATGAAAGTTTATATCTGGATTTTTCCTCTAATTTTGTTCTTTTTCCCAAAAAAGTAAAATATTTATTTGCCAAAGCATATTGCTTTGGTTTTTTATTCCTCAATACTTTTAAGCGAACATACATAATCATACCTACTTGCCATATACGCTTATGTGTATATTTTTTGTTTTTGTATAATTTTTCTAATTTGTCAATAGTATTTTTAACATCTTCTAATGTTGTATATTTTATATTTATTGTATCTTTTGGGTTTTTGTCAATATACACATCAAACGATTTTTTAGGATTTTCTGGATTAAATAAAAATTGTTTTTTTGTTTTATTATTAAGATTTTTATTTTTTTTCTTTGTATTGTATTTCATAAAATATAACTACATTTTATTATTTTACAATGCATTTTAAATGTAAAAAGGTGTAATTACAATTGTTGCATTAAGTTATTTGTAAATAATGCTAATTCTATCTCATCCTCATGAATATTGTGAAATATTGTTATATATTTGCAAATAATTGGAATAATAATGTATTTTTCGTTTTCATTTAATATGTTTGTCGTCTTTACAAATAAAAAAAAATTATCTAATATATCCATTACAGAATACCCCTTGTCATAAATTCCATACAAAATTTTAATCGATTCATTCAAGTTTTTGTTTTTTAATAACTCTATATATTTTGCAAATGTTAAAAAGCTTATATTCGTGCAAATATTATTTGCTAATTCTAATGTAATCTCTTGATTTAATAATTTAAATTTTTCAATATAATTAATCAATATTTTAGCTGTATTATTACATATATCTAAAATGAATTCCTCCGCATCATGATGAATAATAATATTTTCATTTGTTTTAATTTTATTCATAATTTTATACAAATTTTCTCTCTCTAATGGTTTTATTTTAATAATTATAAAACGAGATTGAAGGCTTTCTATCACCTTTTGAACATTATTGCATGAAGATATAAAATGAACATTGTGACTGTATTTATCAATACAATTTCTGAAAACCTGTTGACTTTGTTCATTTATCATGTCAATATCATCTAAAACAACAATCTTTTTCTTTTTACTAACAGAACAACTTGTTTGACAGAATGTTTTCACATCATTACGGTAATAATTTATTCCTTGCTCTTTCAAACTATTAATATATAGTATATTATCATTGTATATTTTGCTATCTATATTTTTATAATATTCTTTAATTAAAGCATTTAGTAATGATGTTTTTCCACTGCCAATATCACCAATAAAAAGAATATTTAAATTTTCCATATCTATTAATGTTTTTAAAATATCAATAAGCTCTTCATTCATTTCAAAATCATCAAAATAAATTGGTTGATATTTATTTATAAAAAGCGAACAATCTGTTGTTGATATCATTAATATAATTAAATTGGTTAAAAAGTATTTAAGTTTATCTTAATAATTAATATTAAATGGAAAATCATTATAAAACACTAGAAATATCAGAAGATGCCAATGCAGATGAAATAAAGAAAGCATACAGAAAGCTTTCATTGAAATGGCATCCAGATAAAAATCCTGGAAAACCTGAAGCTGTAGATACCTTTCAAAAAATCGGAGGGGCTTTTGAAATATTAGGCGACCCTCAAAAAAAAGCGAGTTATGATGCAATGCGAAATAATCCTTTTATGAAAATGAGCGGTATGGGATGTGATAGTGGTGAAATGCCGTTTCATAATATGGATGATTTATTCGCAAATTTATTTTTCGGTGGAATGGGAATGCCTGGAGGTGGAATGCCTGGCGGGTTTCCTTTTCCGCCAGGTGCAAATATACATGTATTCAGAAATGGCGCTCCCATAAATATTCAATCCCTACAAAAGCCTACACCTATTATTCACAATGTTTGCATAAACATGGAGCAAGTACTAAATGGCGCCAGCGTGCCGCTAGAAATTGAACGATGGATTCTCGAAAATGGCAACAAGGTATTCGAAAAACAAACTATATATATCAATATTCCTAAGGGGTCTGATGACAATGAAATTATAATGTTGAGAGAAGTGGGAAATGTTGCTAGCGAACAATGCAAAGGTGATATAAAAATTTTTATCAAAGTAGAAAATGATAGCGGTTTCAAAAGAAACGGTTTAGATTTAATATTAGAGAAAAAAGTTTCACTAAAAGAAGCTTTATGTGGATTTTCATTTGATATGAAATACATTAATGGAAAAAATTATTCTATTAATAACCAATCAGGTAACATAATTGTTCCTGAATATCAAAAATTAATTCCTGGTATGGGATTATCGAGAGAAGGACACACTACAGGTAATCTAATTATTCATTTCAAGGTTCAATTCCCAGAAAAATTAACTAATGAACAAATTGACAAATTGCGTGATGTTCTTTAATGTACTTTTTAAAATATATTAAAAAGAAATTTTTATAAATTATAATGAATAATAAATTAACATGTCAAACAATAATTAATACTGCATTATTCAAAACTATACAAAATATATTTAATAAAAAAAATTCTTTAGTTTTGGTGTATTTTACACCTTTCCCTATTTATTTATATGATTCTGCAACAAATCAAGGAAATTTGGCAATTGCAGGTGTAGGATTAGGATTAATATACAGTAAAATCGCCTTTTGGATTTTTAATGCAACAGTTTTTTCAAGTCAATTATTTATTTTTAATTATTATTATAATTATTTTTATTACATTGTTTTACCGCTATTTTTATTTTCAAATTATGTAAATATGTTATTATTATTAAAAAGTGTTAAATTATTACAGCACATACAGCTTTAATGTTTTTATATTTTTATATTTATATTTATAGGTAATGTAAATATAAAATATTACGAAAAAATAGAATCTAAAATAGCCATTCTCATATATACGCCATTTTCAACCTGTTTAAAATAAACAGCTCTTGGGTCGTCATCTATTTCAGTCGATATTTCGTTCAAACGCGGTAAAGGATGCATTACTATCATTTTTTCTTTCGCTTTTTCCATTAATTTTTTGTCAATGCAATAATTTTCAGCACCATTAATAATAGATAAATATTCTTCTTCATTAATAAATCGTTCTTTTTGTATTCGAGTAACATAAAGGACATCGGTTATTAAAACAGCATCTTCTAATTTCATTGTAGATTGCTCACAATTACTCAATTTATCAATATGATTTGTAATATATGTTGGTATTTCAATACCTTGAGGGGAAACATAAACAAACTTTATTTTTGGAAAAAGTGCAAGAATGATAATAAGAGAATGAATAGTACGGCTATTTTTTAAATCTCCTACAAAAGTGACGACGATATTCTCTCGAGAATCAGAATTTAAATTTAAATTAAACTTGAAAAGTTCTAAAAAGATGGTGTAAATATCTAATAATGCTTGTGTTGGATGTTCTCCGTTACCATCGCCAGCATTGATTATAGGTATTTTTGAAACTGTTGCCGCCTTTTGAACATAACCTCTTATAGGATGCCTCAAAACAATAGCATCTCCATAACAATTTAAGGTTTTAATAGTATCTTCAAGCGATTCGCCTTTTTCAACACTTGAATATTTATCTGTAATGGAAATCACATTGCAACCCAATTTGATTGCAGCTGTTTGAAAAGAGCATGATGTCCGTGTAGAAGGTTCATAAAATACATTTATTAATATTTTATTATATTTATTCAAAGAACCACATATTTTCATTTCATTTGCTTTTAGAATATACGAATTTACTATTTCTTTTGTAAATTGAGATACACTTAAAATATGAGTTTTTATCATTTTTATATTTTTATAATATAAAATTTTTTCTTTATTTATTATTTTTTTATATTGTAAAATGGAAAATAAATATAAAAAAAAAATTGAATATAAAAATTGAATATAAAAATATGTATATTATATAATTTATTAGCAAAACAAAATGAATCAATCTTATTTTGGATGTGGAGAATTTGAATTTATTCAATCAAAAGGTGACAGGGCATTATACAAAAACATGCACAATGCGATTACTTCTACAGAATCATGGAATTGGATGCGCAATTATGAACCTGACCCACAAAATGGGTTTATGTGGTCAAATGAAGGGGTGATTTGTAAAATTAATAATAAAATGTATGAAGACCCGGTTTCAGGACAGCATTCGGGGTGTTCGTATGGTTGTATGATGCGCGATATGCAATTTATCGCAAAAAATGGATATGAAGCATTTAAAGCTATAAAATTAGCTTATTATAAAACACAAAATCAACAACGAGGACAAATGCAAGAACGCATAGTAGAAATTTTATATCCACCAGAACCACCAACCTTATAAAAATTTTACATATATTACACATTTTTATAAATTTATAAAAATAAAATAAAAAAATAATATATTTTAACAATAAAACTACTTAAATAACTATTTACAATAGAATTAAAAGCAAAAGTATAAAACTTTTTTTATCAGTGTAATATAAATGAATAAAAGCATTAAAGTAATATTATCTCGGTTAATAATAATATTTGGTTTATTATATCAGCTTTATTACATTTATGAATATAAAAACGAAGTAAGTTATGTGGCTTTTTTAATTTTAGCAGTAGGTGCGTTTTTAACAATCCAAAGTGAGGAAAATTGGTTACAAGTAAAATTTACAAATTGGGTTGCTATGTCAAATACCTCACTATTTTTATTGCAAATAGTATTATTTTTGTTAATTAGTTATTCTGCATATATAATTAAATCATAAATATAAATATAAATATAAAATTATCAATCCAAATCCAACATTTTGTGCCCCTTTAGCTTAGCGGTAGAGCACCAGTCTTGTAAACTGGAGGTCACGAGTTCAATTCTCGTAGGGGGCTTTTCTAATATTTAATTTTTATACAATATAAAAATTAAAATTTACAAATATTAAACAAAAAACTTACAATATTGTTTTTACTGTAATACTATTTCCACCGCACTGTGTAGGATTATTACAAATTTTATACAATCCTTCTTGTAAATATACATTTTCTGTAACATCACAATTACCAGTTGAAACAGGATTAATAGTGAGCGTATTAATTGTCCCACATTCGTCACTAGGATTATCACAAATATAATAAAAGCCTGGAGCTAAAGGAATTTCTTCAGCGATAGTGCAATATTCAGGAGAAACGCCAACAGGACAACCGTTGTTCAATGTCCAATTTAGTGCAGCTGCGTTTGTTCCACCCCTGATGTAAAGTCCAAGCCGTTTTTGACCTTGACCACAAGTTTGAGGACAACCTTTATAAGCATGAATTAATTTGGCACGCCTTTGTGCAGTGCTAGAAGCTCCTACACCAGCACCGTAAACATATTTATTAAATACATTCTGTGGTTGATTACAAATTGTAGCTAAAGACGGATTATATCGGCCTCCAATAGTTCCATTTTTTTTAAAAAGAAACCCATTTTTACCATAATAGAAATTACCATAAGGCATTTATATTATAGATATACTTTTTTATTAAATAAAAATATATTTATGAAATTTTGCGTGTAGGAATATCGGAAGAAACAAGATAAATTGAATTCTCAGTAATAATGATATATTCAGTAGCACTTTTATAAAATTTAGAAATAGGTGATGTATATTCATCCTCTGATTTTACTAAAAGCTTTTCTCCGGACTCTTTTACACCGACTAATGCTTTTTTATCTAAAGAGGCTGACCAATAATCTAGCATAATTGGCTTATCTTCTACGATGCCCAATTTAACAGCATGTTTTAAAGTTAAATCGCTAGGTAATCTATAATTTGAAGCATCGTTTGATGCGGAACCTGCTTTTTGTTCTGATGACATTATATTATAGAAATTTTAAAAGTCTTTAAATACTTATTAATTAAAAATACATTATTTAAATTGTTATAAAAAGTAATTTAAAAAATACAAAAAAATATAAAAATATAAAAATATAAAAATAAATAACATATATAATGTCTTCTTTTACCATACCAGTGAATAATGAAAATAATTCGGTGTTATATTCTTTGCACAATGTTGAAAATTATAAACCTACATTAAATTATTCAATTCATGAAATATTAAATAAATATAATTTATTCATTTTGGAATATTTAAAATTTATTACTGAAAAAGTTAATTTAAAAAATTCATCATCAAATAAATTTATTATAATTCGAGGTTTAGAAACAATAAGCCATGTTTTTAATAATATTCTTTATTATTCAAAAAATATAGATTTAGCTTTTTTTCATGGTCAAAAAGCTTTTTACTTTTATGTAGAATTTATAGAGCAAATAAGTGATGAACAGCATATTTTTCTTAAATTAAATTCTCGTGATGCATCATTATTTGTTTATAAAAAAACGCTTTTTGAAATAAATAATGAGTATCGTAAGAAAATGACTAATTGTATAGACGAAAAAACAGTTGAATACTTTGATATATTACATATTCATACTAATATTATCAAATCAATTATTAATTTTTTTATTCACAAGTATGATTTTTTTAATGATGATATAAAAATTTTTGTAAAAAATATTATTCATAAAACAGAAAATATTATTAACAAAATAAGTAATTGTAAATTAAATAAAAAATGGTTTGGAATAATATTATTATTTATTGAACAACTGAATAAAGATATTTATTTGGATGAATTATTAAATGATTATTTTAATATTATTGAGCTATTTTTAAAAGAAAAAAATAAGGAAAAAAATAAAGAAAAAATAGATGAAATTACAATTGAAAAAAAAATTTATAGTTTAGAATTTTATGAAAATTTAAATAATTATCAAAAAAACCCAAATAAATTTATATATTGGTTATTTTCATAATTTTTTACATGTTTTACACTAAGTTTTTGCTAATATTATTTTATATTATGTTACACTAACAAATATACTTTTTCTTCTAATTTTCTTTTTTTTGTCTTTAATTGGAGTATTTTCAGCGGTTATTATTTTTTGATTAATTTGATTAAATTCTTGAATTAATAATTTTTTTAAAAATTCATAAATCGTATGCAATACATTTTCATCACACATTCCTACAATTAATATGCTTCCTGTTCTAAAAATCATGAATGAAACTACCACTATATTTTTATATTTTTTTTTGTTTTCCTCAGATATTTGGGTTCCCGATTGAGTATTTAAATCACAATTATAATAAAATTTACATTGAATACCAGGATAAGAGCACGGGTCATAAATACATTGTATGTTATATTTAAATTTCAGTAATTCAAATAATACTTCACGGTTAATGTAAAACCCGCAGTTAAAATTCGAATTTATTAATACAGTGTCACACTTTTGATTATAATTTAACGGTTCCTCCACAAATGGCTGCATAGTTGTAATAATAGTATTTAATACTTCCTGAAAAATAACTTCATTTTGAACTCCAGGTATTTCTATTTTTCCTGTATTGAAAACTTTTATATGAAATTCTTTAAACATATCATCTATTTTTATTCGCATTATCATAACAAAACAATTATAAAATGCGCTTTTTTCTTTACACCGATAGCTCATAATATCTTTTTTTGATATTCCAACGCTTATTTTTCGAATATCTTTAAATTTTATTCTTCCTGTAGGATTATTTATACTAGTGATAATTTGCTGGTCGTAATAATTCTCATATTGCAAATTATGTTGAATAATATTTAATTCTTCTTGTGTTAAAGAATTAAATTTCATTTGTTTTTTTATAATACCATTTTTAGGAGTAGAATAAGGAATTATTTTTATTCCCCAAAAAAGCGCCTTCAAATCTATATGTTGATTTAAATAAGCTATTTTTGACTTGGTGGAAATATAAATTTTGGATGCTATTGGCACTTCTATATTTTTATTTTCATTATATGTATTTAGTTGTTGTGATTCACATTCGGCGGCAGTATCTTCTTCATAATCATCTGAAATAAAGTTTTTCCATTCATCATCAATATTCTTGTTTAAGCTATTTGCAATCATTATTATTATTCTAGTTTTGCCTTTAAATGTCTTTAAATTATTTTATTTCAATTATTTTCTTTAGTAATAAATATAAATGAATCAGTGTAAAATGTCTGTATTAAACGAAGTAACAAAATGCATTATTATTCCTGAAAATACTTCTTCACCTAGTTCTAAAAAATTTATAAACAAAAATTATAGTCTAAAAACAAACCTTTTTGACCCTGCAAAAAGCTCTCCACCCAATGATTTTATGATGAAATTATATATGCGGTTTGATACTATGACACCAAAAACATTATAAAAAACATGATTTATAACTGTGTAAGAGAATTCATTTTATTACTTTATAAAAAATAATAATCGTGTCAATGAATAATTTATATAATGCGTGTTTTTACAATCTTGAAAATGCATTATATTTTCCACAAAACCAAGAAATTCTGATGTTACCATGTGCGGTTTATTTCGAATAATAAAATTTAAAAAATATTTAATAATATTTTTTTTATCAATATTATAATTCAAACTTAAATCATGAAAAATTTTTATTAAATTATCAAATTTTTCTTTTTTAATAAATTTATCATATAAATTTTCTAATATATTATTGTCGATTATTTTTAAGGATAAATCATCTGTGCTATTTTGATTTGTTTGCATAAAATTTATCATGCTTCTAATATCAGACTTGTATAATTTTTGAATAGATTCAATTGATTTATCACTCATATTCAATTTCTCTTCTTTTGAAATATTCAATAAAAAAATAATAATATCCGTTTCTGGTAATTGATTAAAACGCAATCTTAAAAATTCATTTTGTAATCCCTCGTCTATTCTGCTTATATAATTACAAATCAAGCAAAATCTAACAGTGCTTGAATAATTTTGAAGTAAATATCGCAATGCTTGCTGCGCATTTTTGGTCATATAATCTACTTCATCCAGTATTACAAATTTCATGCCTTGATTAAAAAGAGCTTTTGAATTCACAAATTGGCTTATTTGGCTTCGTATTATATCAATGCCTCTCTCGTCACTTGCATTCAAATGAATAACTAATCCTTTTATATTTTGATTATGCTTTTTTTGATATGCATTTATTAAATTAATTATACTTGTTGTTTTACCTGTTCCAGGAGGACCATAAAAAAGCAGATTGGGAAAATAAGATGTTTCTATAATATTTTTCATGATTATTTTATTAAGCGGGTCCAGCACAATATCATCAAAATTTGTGGGGCGCCATTTTTCCATCATCGGTATGTTTTCATTATTTAAATTCATTAATTAATAATCAATAAATTATTGTTTTTAATTTAAAAAATCAATAATTATATAAAAAAGAATTGAATTAAAGTAATCGTAATATATTAACACAAACTATCATAAATAATGTCGAACAATACAAACAAATATTTAGAGCTATTTATTGGTCCAATGTTTGCAGGTAAAACCAAAAAATTAATAGAAATTTATGAACAATATAATTTTTGCGGTGTTCCTTTAGCAGTTATTAATCATTCTGCTGATACAAGATACCATGAGTCAATGCTATCAACGCATGATAAAATTATGATTCCATGCATTCAATCTCATGAACTATTGTCTCTTTATAATAATGAAACAAGTGATAATAATAATTTAAATAAATCTCTAAAAGATGCAAAAGTAATTTTAATTAATGAAGGTCAGTTTTTCGAAGATTTATATCCTTTTGTTTTACAAATGTTAAAAGAAAATAAAAAAATATATATAGCTGGGCTTGATAGTGATTTTGAGAGAAAAAAATTCGGGTCTTTATTAGATTTAATACTATTATGCGATAAAGTTACAAAACTAACATCATTATGCGGTATTTGTAAAAATGGAACTCCTGGTATATTTTCTCTTCGTCTAACTAAAGAAAAAGAGCAAATGTTGATAGGAAGTGATAATTATATATCAGTATGCAGAATTTGTTATGAATCTCATTAAATATTAATTAATATCAATAATTATGTTTATTGAAAAAACAATATATAAAAACTACTTAAATCGAGTTCGTATTATTTTAAATATAAAAGATGAGTGTAAATAATATTGTTGGTAAACTTAAAAGAGGAAGGCGTTCAAAAAAAGAAATAGAACTAGCTAATGCAAATAAATTAGCATTAGAAAATTCAAATAATGTTTTAGAAAGTGGTAATATTGAAATTAAAATAGAATGTGAAAAATTTATTAATAATGATGAAATTTTTTTTAACAATGAAAATAATGACAATAATAATGACAATAATAATGACAATAATAATGACAATAATAATGACAATATAATAGTTAAACAGGCTGCAAAGAAACGAGGAAGAAAACCTAAAGGTGGAAAAATAATTCAGCAAATTGCACATATTTTAACACAAAAAGAATGCAAGCCTAATATTATTTTGCATTTAAAATGTTCATTAAAAGATTTGGATTGTTGCGGTGATTATAATTCCAATTTTACTTGCGCTAATGTAGACCCGTATAGTTTTGAAACCAATAATGATTTATCATATGAAATAATAACAATAAACAATAGTAAAGATAATATCGAAAATTATGTAGAAAATAAATTATATCAAATAAATGATTCAAATCAAAATGAAGACTATAATGAAACTAATAATGTAAATGAAACTCGTGAAATTTGGAGAAAATTAAAAATATTAGAGCAAGATTTGCATGTTAATAATATTTCAGATAAAAAATCAGCTTGTTTTTGGTGTTCTTATGATTTTGATAGTCCTCCAATTTACATACCAAAGCATTTTATTAAGGATAGTTATCATGTATATGGCTGTTTTTGCACACCTGAATGTGCAGTTGCACATTTAATGGATGAAAATATAGATAGTTCAACAAAATTTGAGAGATATCATTTAATAAATCATATATATTCAAAAATTTATGAATATAAAAAAAATATTAAACCTGCACCGAATCCATACTACATGTTAGAAAAATATTATGGTAATTTGACAATAAAAGAATACAGAGCATTATTAAAAAGCGAACGATTATTTTTAATTGTTGATAAACCATTAACAAGAATATTACCTGAATTTCATGAAGATAATGATGATTTTATAATTAATAACAAAATTATTCCATCAAGCACTTATCAAGTAAAAAAACGATTGCAAAAAAAAACACCACAAACAAAAACCACTATATTAAATGAAAAATTTGGAATTAATAATGTATTAAGTGTAATAAATGGGTGTTAATGTAATAATATCAAATTATAAATTTGTTATTATTTTTTTTCTTTATCAATAACCACCATATTTGCAACATTTCGAATTATTTTATTAATTCCTGCTTCATCATCTGGTGTAATAGATGTCATTACCTGATTAGCTATTCGCATATATTCGTCGTTTTTTTTGGTTGTTCCATCTAAAGCTGTAGGGTTTGCATCTCTCCATATAGGAATATATTTTACATTTTTATGCGCAATTTCTGATATTGTTTTTTTAATTATGTTTTTATTTTCATCCTTGTTCCATACATCGTCGTTTTTTATGTAAATAATTTCTCTTTTTATATCGCTGCAATGAAGTGGCCTTACACACTCATCTAGGTCTTTAAGTCCTTTAATAAGTATATTAGAAATGCCTTGAACATAACCTAGTTTTCCCATGTCTTCAAAATCATTATCCATGATTTTAATGGAATTAACAAAATCACTCATATTCATGGCATTTTTGCATTTCTCGTTTAAAAAAACATTCAAATTAAATTGCTTATTATGTGAATTCGTGTGAGTATTATGAATTGTTTGTGGTTTTGTTGCTAGCTCCATCATTTTATTGCTTTGGTCAATAATTAACTCCTTGAATTCCTTATTTTCAAATATCAATTGCTGGTTTTGCAGCACTAATTGCTTTATTAAATCATTTTTACTTATATCATCACTCTTGACAAAATGGCATGTCTTTTTGTGTTTATACATACTTTGTCGATGTTGGAACAATTTACCACAATCACATAGCATATTCGGTCTCAAAATATTTTGAGAGTTTTGAGAGTTTTTGAGAGTTTTTTGTAAGTCGTTGTCAGCCATTTGTAAGTCTGTATGTTTTATGGTCTTAATATGTTTTTTATAATCGCTTTTTCGTGATGTTAAATAGTCACAAAAATTGCAAGCGAAAATCGTTGAGAGTTTTTGAGAGTTTTTGTCAGCCATTGTAAGTCCTGCTAAAAGATGAGAAAAAAGTTTTAAATGCTTTTTTCGAAAAAATAAAAAAAAGTATGATAACAACTTAATTTTTTGTAAATTCGTTTTTAGAGCATTATGCTCACAAGCCATTTTCAGCGGCGAAAAATGTTGGAAAGTCTTTTCCCTTTTGAAAAATGGACAAAAAAAATGTCCAAAAACGAAAAGGGAAAATACTTTTCAGCTTTTTTTCGCGCCTTCCTTGCATGCTTCATTGGTTCCTTTTTCGCTTGCCTAGCATGGGTTCTTTACTTAACCTGAATATTTTGTGATGATATATGGTAATAAAATATAAAATCAAATAATGGTTATAACAGCATGAAACCTGGCACATTGCAGCTATATTATTGGCTCAGTAAAATCGCTATATAATTTATCACCTGGTTGGATATCAAAAACTCTGCGAAACATGGGTGAATATGACAGCACAGAATTAACCCGATATTTTGCCAGAGAGTGAGTCCTAGAGAAAACTCAAAAGGAAATGAAAATCCTGATATTGAAAACCATGATATCATTTCATATAATGCATCTTTGTTTCCTATTTTTCTATATTGATTTAACCTAAAAATACAATCATTCAATTGTTTTTCAACTAGGACATCATTCCAATGCGTAAAAGATTCATATAATTTTTTTATTCTAATTGCAATTGGAGTATGTTCTTTAAATATTTTTTTATATAGTATATTTTCAATTTCTTTATTTATTTTGTTTTGAAGAAAAACAATACTATTTATAGAACTTTTATTTTCTGAGATATACTTATGTTCATTTAACCATTTTTTATTTATAAATGAATAAAATCATCATTTATTGTCCCAATTATTTGTTTTTTCTTGTAATAGTTTTTTTTGTTTTTTTGTTTTTTTTAGTATAACTTTGGATTACCATAATATAAAAATATATTATAATTTTACTTGTTGATATTTTCTATTTCTGATTTCAATTTATTGTTTTGTTTGTTATTATATTCTCTCATTGAATCATCTAATCTATGTCTTATTTCCTTATATATTTGCTGCTGAACAGATGATACATTTGTTTCTTTTTTTTCAGGAATTCCAAAATAATCCTTTATTACTTTTATATGGTCCATGTTTGCATTTAACAATTTTGTCTTTGCTGTTTCTACATTATAATCTGTTTGTCTCAATATGATATCAATTTTATTCGAAGTATCTTCTTCTATTGAAAAAGTATTTTTTTTGCTTTCCATATCTATATGATTAGAATAAATATATTTTTAACTATATTAAACGAATATTTATATAGTTAAATATCTAATAAAATGACACAAGAATTCAAAAATAAAATAAATATAGACCCATTATTGAATGAGGTAGGTAATATTTTAAAAAAAGAATTTAATAAATTATTATACGATTTTACTATTGAAAAAATAAATATAGAATTGGAAAAATGTAAAAAAGAAATGGAATTTTATAAGAGTGAGCTAGAAATGGCTAAAAAATATTATCATGAGCATGAAGAAACTTCTGAAGAAACTTTTAAAGAAAAGGAAGAAGAAGAAGAAGAAGAAAAGGAAGAAGAAAAGGAAGAAGAAAAGGAAGAAGAAAAAGAAAAGGAAGAAGAAAAGGAAGAAACAGTTGATGAAGCAGTAAAAGAAATAGTAAAAGAAATAGTAGAAGAAACAATTAATAATATATTTTCTATTGATAATATTATGAATTCTGATTCGTATGAAGAAAATGATTTATCTAAAAATGAAGAAAATATATCTTTAAATATAGAGGATAATTATGAAAATGAAACAGAAGTTACTATAGATAATATTTTTAATAAAGTAACAGTTTCAAATTTGCAAATTAAAGAAATACAATTTACAAATGAAGAAGCTTTTGTTTCTTTAAATATCCAAGAAAAAGACGAAGCATCTGAAGCATCTGAAGCATCTGAAGCATCTGAAGAATCAGAAGAATCAGAAGAATCAGAAGAATCAGAAGAATCAGAAGAATCAGAAGAATCAGAAGAATCAGAAGCATCTGAAGAATCTGAAGAATTAGAAGAATCAGAAGTAGAAAAAGTACAAGTAGTAGAAGATGATATAGAAACTGAAAAATCAGAAGAAGCTGAAGTAGAAAAAGTACAAGTAGTAGAAGATGATATAGAAACTGAAAAATCAGAAGAAGAAGAAGAAGAAGAAGAAGATATTCAAGAAGAAGAAGTATTTGAAATTGAAATTGATGATATTACATATTATGCTACTAATGAAGAGAACGGACCTCTTTATAAAGTTGATGAAAATGGCGAACCAGGAGATAAAATTGGGTATTTAAAAGATGGTGAACCATTTTTTTTATAAACATAATATATGTTTAAAATATGTCCACCTGCAATAATTTATTTAATATTTTCAATAACACAAATTATTATTGATATGTTTAAAGGCCTTTATAATACCGCGTTTTTCAAATTAATTGTAACAATAATGGTAACTTTATTATTGAATATTCTCTGTCAAGAAGGGTTAAGCATCATATCATGGTTTATTGTTTTTATTCCTTTTATTTTAATGACAGTCATAGTTTCAATTTTGTTGTATGTTTTTGGTTTAAATATCGCAACCGGAAAAATAAATGGTAATTGTTTAAGTAATGAAGATTCAAATTTTACATTTACAAAAAAATATGTGTAAAACAACTTAAAAAAAAATTAATAAAACAATATATAAAATGTTTATATTTTGTTTTATAAGCAATGCATTATTGTATGGAATGGCTATTCATTTATTTTTAAATAGTTATTATAATGATGATTACAATATTTTTTTAATAAATAGCGCAAATATCTGCATTACTGTTTACAGTGAATTGCAAATATATTTTGATAAAATGTATAGAAGTTTTAAAAAAAATGAAAGGTTTGAAAAATATATTACTTATTTTGAAAATAAATGCAATAAACTTTTTAGTGATAAACATTTAATTGGTTGTGTTGAAATAGTGTCATTTGGTCAACCTTGTAATTATACTAAAGAAAATTTGAAAATAGAAAATATTCCACATATGGATTTTTTTATTTATTCAGATAGAAAGGAAGATGTTGGACCAATAGATAAAATAATAAATTTTAAATTACCCGAAAATCCCGAAGACCCAAAAAACTATGAATATAAAAAATGTAATTTTAAGTTTATTACGACAACATTATCCATTTCAAATGATGAGCAGTATAATTTAAGACTTTACACAGAAAAAGAAAACTATTTTGTATCAAATAATATTTTTAATAAAGATGTCTTTAGCTATTTAATCAGAAAGCAATATGGAATAATTAAAGATGAATATAATATACTTTATAAACTTGAAATAATTGACCAAGATGCAAATGTAATTTTTTTAAATGAAAATGATTTATTGATACTATATGAGAATAATTATTCTATTATTCCTTCTATTATTCCTTATGAAAATGAAAATGATAATCCTGATAAGCAAGACTTATCGCAAGACTTATCGCAAGACTTATCGCAAGACTTATCGCAAGACTTATCGCAAGACTTATCGCAAGACTTAACATCAGATTACATTGAAGTTGTAAAATAAAAGAATTATTATAAAACAATATAAAAAAATTGATTATAAATATATATAAATGGTGACTCCACAATCAACAAAAATGTCAGCAGAACAATCCAGCGAAATTAATACAACTTTTCATAAATTATCGGATAACTGGACATTGTGGGCGCATTTGCCACATGATACTGATTGGAGTGTAAAAAGTTACAAAAAAATATACACAACTGGCACAGTTGAGGAGACAGTAGCATTAACAGAGACATTGCCTGAAGTTTTAGTCAAGAATTGCATGCTATTTTTGATGAAGGATGGAATAGCGCCTGTTTGGGAAGACCCGCAAAATAGACAAGGAGGTTGTTTTTCATATAAAATTCCAAACAAAAATGTATATGAAGTCTGGCGTGATTTGAGCTATGTGCTTGTAGGTGGAACAATAAGCAAACATGAAACATTTACTTCATGTGTTACTGGTATTACTATATCACCAAAAAAAAATTTTTGCATTATAAAAATATGGATGAAAAATTGTTCAAATCAGAATCCTTCAATTGTTACGCAAGAAGTAAGAGGAATATCACCTCAAGGTTGTTTGTTTAAAAAACATACACCAGAGTATTAACATTATTATTGTATACAGTTTTATTTTATTAGTTATTATGTTATATTATACATTTATGCAATGATTTTTGCAGAATAAATCATGAATAGATAACCATTCAGAAAGAATATGGAGAATAGTGCCTATGATAAAAGTAATTAAAAATTTTGTTTTTATGAATAAATATATAAAATATCCAAATACTAAAAATAATATACCTTCTAAAATGCTTTCTGCTACTAATGAAGGTATATTGTAAAAAGCTGTATAAATTTTTTTGTTGCGATTGATTTTATTACAAGCATATCCATTATTGCAATAAAAAGTATGTATATTCAAAAAATATCCTAAAAAGTGTTTGAAAAATCCTAACGCAAATAACGAAAATGAAAATGATAATGATAAAAAATTATTTACAAAAAGAGCTAATACGAAATATAATAGGAGTGAATAAAGACCTACTAAACCTGATTCCAATATATAATGCATATTATATATTGAATTTATTTATTTTTTATTAAATTTATTTGAAATACTTTTGTATTAAGTTCCCCACCAAACTCCAGTAGCTCCATTGTAGCTATAACCAGCTGTATACTGATTTAAATAATTACTATTTAACATTAGTACATTCCCGGTTAATCCAGCACCACTAGCAGTAAGATATTGTCCTGTAGGACCATAAATATTTATGGTAGTATTTAAGCCGGACGCTTGTGTTCTTCTAATTTGCAAAATATAACCAATATTTGCAGTTGTTACTTGTGGTAAATTTACAATTGATGCAGAGCCGTCAACAAATGCTGTAGTAATTAATTGACCAACACTAGTAGTTAAATTTACAATAGTATTTGCTGAATTATTGAATGCATAAACGCCTGCCACAGGTCCAGTAGCACCAGTATTTGTAGCGCTTCCAGCAGGTCCAACAGGTCCAGTATATCCAGTAGCGCCCGTAGCACCAGTAGCGCCCGTAGCACCAGTAGCGCCAGTAGCACCTCTTGCTCCAGTAGCGCCCGTAGCACCTGTCGCTCCCGTATCTCCTGTTGCACCAGTTGCACCAGTAGCACCTGTTGCACCAGTAGCGCCAGTTGCGCCCGTAGCACCAGTAGCACCTGTTGCTCCAGTAGGTCCTGTAGCTCCCGTATCTCCTGTCGCTCCCGTATCTCCTGTCGCTCCCGTATCTCCTGTCGCTCCCGTATCACCAGTAGCACCAGTTGGCCCAGTATCCCCTGTAGGACCAGTTGAACCGGTTGCTCCTGTATCACCAGTTGCACCTGTTGGACCAGTATCTCCAGTTGAACCAGTTGTGCCAGTAGCACCGGTATCTCCAGTAGCACCTGTTGCTCCAGTATCTCCAGTAGCGCCAGTAGCGCCAGTAGCACCAGTATCTCCAGTAGAACCTGTTGCTCCAG
>Ga0114973_10001166_pt1 | contig 19759 bp, 17 predicted proteins | sample M_140807_MF_Meta_FD_87025 | JGI IMG/M metagenome (GOLD analysis project Ga0114973, IMG submission 87025) | Freshwater microbial communities from Lake Montjoie, Canada to study carbon cycling - M_140807_MF_MetaG | ecosystem: Environmental > Aquatic > Freshwater > Lake | place: Lake Montjoie...
ACCTGTATTCAAGACTGCAATCAGCGATCAGATAGTTGATTGGTTTCCTTCACTCGGAACTAACCTTTTCTACCTAGCTGTTTGGGGTTTGGTTTTTGCTGGCACAGGATTACTGATCGGTGCGTTCATTCCATTTATTACTGGTGACTCTTTGGTCTTTGCGGCTGGCCTAGTTGCTGCCTCGTCAATTACCGGTGTGAACATTTGGGTGATGGCAACCGGTGTTGGTGTTGCTGCTTGGTTAGGTGATCAGGTTGGATACACCCTAGGTCGTCACTACGGCAGACCTTATCTAGATAAACGCAAAGGTCGCTGGATCAGGACCGGTATTGAAAAGAGCGAATCGCTGTTCCTAGCCTGGGGTTGGTGGGCAGTTGTGATCTCAAGGTTTATGCCTTGGGCAAGAGTCTTCGTTCCTGTTATTGCTGGTATCTCAAAGATGAACTACTACAAGTTCTTTAGCGCTAACTTAGTTGGGGCATTAGCTTGGGGAGTTGGCCTAACTCTCTGCGGTTATTACTCTGCTTCTATTCCTGTAGTTAAAGATGCTTCATACCTAATAGCTGGATTCTTTATCGCTGCAAGCGTGATTGCCGGTTTTAGAGTCTGGCTAATCAACCGCAGGACTGCTTAGACCATAGTCAGCAAGGCTTGGAGATTTCTCTCTAGCTATGAAATCAATTTCCTGGGCTGCCCAGATATCAAAGTATTCATCAAAGTTATTGCCATCACGTTCTTGCCAGCGCGCTCTTCTTATTTCTTCATCAACCTCAAGCCAGATGCTTATGTTCGCAATAGTGCTGGTGTATTGATTTAGAGAACCGCAGCCCTCAACAATCAACGGTGTTCCCCCAGAGAACTCTCGCCAGCGATCACGCTGTTCTAGTTCCCAGTTGTATTCCTGCCAGCTGGCACTCTTTTTAGTTAGAAGCGGTTGGAGGACAATCCTTTGCAAATACTCTGCCCCAAGAGCAAGACCCTGCCAGCCTTCGTAGAGGTCGTCCATGTGGATGATTCTCGGCATAGATTCACCCTGTTTGAAGAGTTCATTCTGAAGCTTCGCAGCCAGGGTTGACTTACCCGATCCAGCTCTACCGTCAATCAGAATGATTGGTGTCACTACACCGCTATCAACAAGCTCAAGAGTTTGGCTAGCTACTCGTTCTAAGAGATCTTCGTAGGGGAGTAGTTCCATACCGAAAGCCTAGTAATCAAATACCTTCGATTAGAACATCTGGGTGAGCATCGAAACGGTACCCAGCGCCTCTGATGGTCCTGACGATGTCTTCGTAGCCTTCAATCTTTGCGCGAAGTCTTCTGATGTGAACATCGATGGTTCTACCAAATACTGCTGTGTCATGAATTTCGCCCCATAGCTTCTCAATTAGCTCCTCACGCGAGATGGTTATGCCTTCGTTCTCAACCAGAAGTTTTAGCAAAGCAAACTCCTTATAGGTGAGTTCAGCGTTAGTGCCATCAATGAATAGTTTGTGACGACGAACATCGATAACGACACCCTTTGCAGCGTCGTCCGCACTCTTCTCAAGGAGCTTAGATAATGCTCTAGGGTCAGCTAATGCAGTTCTCACTACATCAACGTTTCGACCTCCGGTGCCTTTGCTTGCTAGAGCAACAGCAGCGAAAGATTCTGCTGCTAGCCCCGGTGCTATCTGATCCAGAGTGTTTCTAAGCGCAGCTACCACTGCACCAAGTGAGGTGCCAGCAGCTTTAGCGGTTTCTTCATCGATTCCAACGTACAGAGCAAAGCCTCTAGCTTCGCTTTCGATAGGGGTTGTTCTCACGAATGGGTTTGTTGGTGCAATTGTCATTTTTGATATCCTTAGAATTGTATTTGCGAATGGGTTTATTTTTAGTGCGCAGATTTAGCGCTATTGCTGGGGTGTTGGTGTCTAAACTCGTAGCGGCTAAGCCGACTTATGGGGTGAGTTTTAGCGACACATTCGCATACACATAACAGGGCTCATCATGGCAGGGCGTCCAAAGGTCGCCTCCGGCATGAAGTTTGTCAGAGCAATGTTATTCATACTCTAAACTTTAGGTCTATCAGCAACATTCGTCAAGTTGCAAAACACCTAGGTGGGCACATTGAGAAAGATCCTCGGACTGATATCACTAGGTTGCTATCTAGTCGTTCTATTACTGGTGTCGGCTTGGCCTAAGCCTATTGAAGGCCAAGGCTTTTTAGCTGACATCACCAATCAGATATTGATGTTTAGTAAATCAGTAACTTGGTTGCGCTGGCTCAAATATGACCAACTCGAGGCTCTAGCCAATGTGTTGCTCTACGTGCCGCTGGGCGTGCTTCTTGTAGTGATATCTGACAAGACAAAGCTTTGGCTTTTGTGTTTAGTGCCAATAATGGTTTCTCTCTTGGCAGAAGGTTCGCAGAGATTGTTTTTGCAAGATCGTTATGCGACAGCGAACGATGTTTTCCTAAACTCTCTAGGAGGAATTCTGGGACTATTTATTGCAGCGAGCACGCGCCAGTTGAAGAGGATCTCAAAGCAGGGGCGTTGAGCATTACTGGACCTTGAAGGCTAGGCGTACCGGAGAGTTTTTCATCATTTTCATCATTTATTGGCTCAACTAGGTTCAAGACAATCTCTTTTGTCGTGCCAGGTAACATATTCAAATCAAAGATCCACAGTGGCCTATTTCGATCCATTCCGTTAACGGTAAAACCGGGAACCCCATCAACTGTGATGCTCTCAGCTTCAGAGCCCACTGGACCGTAGACGGTAATTAGTTCGCGGTTAGAGCCTTTAGGCCGGGGCTCGCCGAAGTTTGTGTCTAATCTCATATCAACATAGGCAGGTAAACCAATCTTAGGAGAGTTGTTACTTAAGTCGATAGTGACTCTGCTCCTTCGACCCTGGTAACCGGTGAATGTGTCAACATTGCAAACACCAAGAGAGTAGGAGGCTTTGAGGGTCGTGTATGCGTCAAGTTTGTTGCCACCGGCGTTATTCAAGGTTACTGCGACACTAGGGCCAAAGGATTGGCTGATTTCTCCAGAGACTCTGTATTTACTAAAGACTTGCTGGGTGCTCTTGTCTCTTGACCAGGCAAGGATGCGGTCTCCAGTCGTATCGTTAGCCGCTGCCGCAAACAATCCGCTAACACTGACTTTGCCAGCGATTAAACGCTTGAACATCTCCGAGGCAAGCTCACCCACCACAGCATCCTTAGTTTGAACGTTAGTGAAGCGAGCATAAATATCTTTAGAGAGGAATTCAACCGCATTATCTTTATCAACCACAACACCGCGAGCATCAACTGGGCCAACGGCTCCTGATAGCTGGCTTACAACACCCTGACCAATGAAAAGAACTCCATCGACTCGCTTCCCCCGGTTCTGTTGCCATCCATCAGCAAGCAATTGTGCAGCATAGGGAGCATGCGCAGAGACGTTGATGTCTCTCCAGTCAGATAAATCTGCACCCCAGAGATTTCTTAGTCCTTGAGGATAATTTTTGTAATCTATCGGACCTTCCTTTAGAAGGCGTTTGTCCGAACCGTATTCTTCGAGCTTTAACTTTCCATTCTCGGATGAAATAACTGCGTAGGCCCCAGTGATGCCTCCAGTTCCACGAAGTTCGGCAAGGTTTTGAATTGAAACAAACCAACGCTTCCTATCGGGTTGCTCAATCACTGTTGTGCCAACTTGGACTAGGGGGGTGATCCTGGAACTTGCAATCGCAAGTGATGAAACTACTTCCTTCGCGGTTTTTATCTTTGAATCTAAACCAAAGTGGAGCTCGGCTTCATCTACCGACGCTAGATCCGTGTTTAGTTTCTGAACAGCGCTGTCGAGCGCACTCATTCCCTCTCGCAGGGAAGAAATTAGAGTTCTGTCACTTATTGGCTTCTTGCCAACACCTGATTTCACAAGTTGGTTGGCAACGTGAGTTACTTCCTGGGCAGCCTGCAAAACGAAGCGCCCATCGGAAGAAACAATAGACGCTGTTCGAATGTCTCCGCCAATGATTGGAACAAAGCCAAAGAGTTGAACAATCGGATCACTGGCAGAGGAATCAGCCATGGCGATAGAGTCGGCTGCTTTACCTAGCCCCCTACTAACCTCCCCTAGGTCTTTGTTTTGGACTGCTGCTCTAAGACTTTGGACTTCGCCGATTGCGCCTTGGAGCGAAACAAACATTAGGGTTATTCGAATTACGCCGTACAGGATAAATAAAACTAATGCCACCACTCCGAGAGTGATGGCATTTCGTTTATTGCTACTAAATCTCAAAGTTACCCGTTACTTAAGTGTTAGGGCTTTGGTAGTGACTTTTGCAGCAGAGTAGATTGAATCGGCAGTGAAGGTTATAACCGCAGTGTATTTACCAGCCTTAGTGATGCCAGTGAATTTTGCTGTGAAGGCACCCTTTGCGTCAGTCTTTACTTTTACAGTCTTCAGCTTCTTACCAGCTAGGTTGAGATCAACAGTAATTGACTTGCTCTTAACCAGAGTGGTTCCAGACTTTACAATTGCAGAAACTGAGATAACCGGCTTTTTCTTAGAAGATACGTTTGATGTGACAATCTTGGGAGTGATTGTGGCAATTTTTCCGAATACAACATTGCTTGTGAGCGTAACAGCTGATCCCGCGGCACATACTGCAGAGATTGCAGACGTGGTAAGAACATAGGTTCCAGAGATTTTCGGAGATGCAATTGACAAAGTGGTAGTTCCGTCAGCACCTGAAGTTCCTGAGACGGCACTGATTCCAGCTGCGTTATTCCAGCTAATTGAGACTGGGCAACCAGGCTTTACACGCGCAACAGTTGCGGAAACAGATTGGCCTGGAGTAAGGCGGCCGGAAGCAGAAAGGCTTAGGGTCGGTGCCTGGCCTGTTGGGTAGGCTAGCGCAGGTATAGAAGGAATGGCGGCCAGGACGAAAGCCACGGCCAGAGTGGTCAATTTGGTTTTCATACAGTCCTAACGATTTTTTTTGGATATATACCCAATAGTAATAGCCTAGACCATAGAAATCAACAATATCCGCCCATGTTTGCACCCAAATAGCCACATTTGTCTAGCTCTTTCATCCAAAACACCAAATGGGTCGAAATATCGGGTAGTTTTGAATTAATTGAGGAATAGGATTACTGTGAGTTTTAATGAGTATCTGTTAGTAGTCCGTAAGCGCATTGTGCTTGTGGCAGCCATTTTCTTGGCAGCCCTGGCGTCTGCGGCATCGGTTACAGCTCTGACTACGCCTGTTTACGAGTCAACGACCCGTATCTTCGTCTCCACCAGCGGGAACGAGTCGACATCTGATCTGATGACAGGCAACTCCTTCACCCAGCAACGAGTTAAGTCTTATGTCGATATAGTTACTTCGCCGGCAGTGCTGGACTCCGTTGTGGCTGAACTAAGCCTTCAGGACCTAGCGGACAAGCTTCCAGACCGAATAACTTCAACTGTTCCACTGAATACTGTCATTCTGGAAATCACGGTGACAGATCCCTCTCCCTACAGGGCGGCCAACATAGCAAACTCGGTGGCACACTCTCTAGAAACAGTGGTGAACAACCTTGAAACCGTCAACCCAGCTTTAGCTCCTCCAGTCAAGCTGACCGTTATTCAACCTGGGCAGGTGGCAAAAGCCCCCTCAGCGCCACGACCACTTCTGAACTTAGCTTTAGGAGGCCTAATTGGGTTAGCGCTTGGCTTTGGTGCAGCACTGCTTAGAGAAAGCCTCGACCTTCGCATCAGAAGTGTTGAGGACATCCCAGAGAAGTCAGGTTCAGCTAACGTTCTAGGCGGAATAGTCTTCGATCCTAATCTTGATTCAAACCCTCTTATTGTCCATACCAGCCCTAAGAGCAGAAGAGCAGAGGCCTTTAGACAACTTAGAACAAACATTCAATTTATCGAAGCGGCCGAAGTAAAGAAGTCCATTGTTGTCACATCATCTGTACCTTCAGAAGGAAAGTCGACAACAATTGCCAATCTAGCCATTGCTATGGCAGACACCGGGAAAAAAGTTCTACTGATTGACTGCGACTTCCGTAAACCCAAAATGCACAAGTTCTTTTCTATTGAAGGTGCCGTCGGAATGACTAACCTTCTAGTTGGTCAGGTCAAACAAAGCGATGTTGTCCAACCTTGGGGTAGAAAACACCTTGACCTCCTTCCAGCGGGACAGATTCCACCTAACCCATCCGAGTTGCTAGGTAGCGAAGCGATGAAGAAGTTCCTAGCCAAAGCTGAGGAAGAATACGATGTTGTTCTTATTGACTCCGCCCCATTACTTCCAGTAACCGATGCGGCAATCCTTTCCAAGTTGACAGGCGGTGTTGTTCTAGTTGTTGCTGTTGGTAAAACCACTAAGCCTCAGCTGTCAGCAGCACTTGGCCACGTTGAAACAGTTGGTGGTCGCGTTCTTGGTTTCATTATGAACAAGATCCCGACCAAGGGCGTGGACGCATATCGCTACCGCTACTCATACAAGTACGGCTCTTACGGCAACTACGGGGCGTATGGCAATTATGGCAACTACGGCGCGTACACGCAGGCTTATGGATCTGAAGTGGAAGCAATTGCAAACGCAGAAGCTAAGCCAACCAAAAATAAACTGACTTTCAAGCCATCCAAGAAGATCTAATCATGTCAGCACCAAAGGCATACTTCAAAATTGTTTTTGTCTGCACAGGTAACATTTGTCGTTCCCCTATGGCTGAACAAATGCTCATTGAAAAGGCTGCTAAGACTAAACTTCCAATTGCAGTGTCATCAGCTGGTGTGATGGCTATGACTGGAGATCCGATGACTCCGCAGTCTGCGGATGCCATGGTTAAAAGAGGATTTACTCCAACTAAGCACGTTTCTCAAGATCTAACCCCAAAGATTTTAGAAGAAGCAGACTTGGTCCTAACAGCAACGTTAGATCACCGAGGTGAACTAGCCAGAATGCTACCTAAGGCAAGTAAATACTCGTTCACTATTGATGAGTTTGCCAGGCTCACATCTTTCCTAAGGGCAGACCCAGAATTCCAAGACGAGTTCAAGAAGAAACCTAGAGAAACTAGGGAGCAGTATCTAAAAAGAGCAACACAGCTTGCTGTATTGCTCAGAGGCATGGTCCCAACCAACCTTGACCCTAAAGACGTGGTAGATCCATATGGTGAAAGTATTGAAGTTTATAACCAGGTGGCTGAACACATAGATGTGATGCTAGACATAATCGTTGACTGGATGAGCGCATGAGAAGAAAAAACATGCGGGATTACTCCAAAGGAGTAATGCTGGTTGATGCTCTGGTTCTTATAGCAACCACAATGATTACTTACCTAAACAACTATGGATCTCTTCAGAACACAGACAACATCTACGATGAGGGACTACTAGACCTAACTGTTAGCCCACAGTTTGTTGGCTTAGGTATTGGCTTTAGCTGGTTACTAATGCTGACATTGTTTCGTAGCCGTGACCCAAAGATTGTTGGCTCAGATAACGTTGAATACCAAAGAGTTCTAAACTCTGGGATCGTGGTTCTTGGCCTGTTGGCTTTAGTAACCATGTATTTCAAAGTTGACGTGTCGCGTGTTTATGTAACCGAAGTAATTGTCATCGGAATCATCGCTCTACTGCTAGCAAGAAAATCTGGCAGAGTCTGGTTGAACAATCACCGCAATGCTGGAAACTACACAAGAAGAGTTGCTATTTACGGACCTATTCAAGAAGTAGAACTAGAACTTCAAAGATATGCAGCTCACAAAGATTCTGAGTTTGAACCATATTTCACCATCGAAGATAAAGGTGGGTTAGTTCTCAAACATATCGGGTCAGATCAAACCATAAGCACCGACGTTAGTCATCTAGCGGAGGTATTAGCTGCAGAGAACATAGAACTACTTCAAGTAGTTGGATTAGGGCCAAGCACAGCGAAGATGCACAAGAAACTGCAGTGGGCTCTGGACGGCTGGGATATCAGCTTCGTAGTTTCACCGTCAATCACTGGAATATCAAGTGCGAGACTAACGACAAGAGTCATTGCCGGTTCTCCATTGTTGAAAATTACCTCAACCAAGTTCACTGGTCCACAGTACTTTTTCAAGACAGTGATGGATTTAGTGGGTGGGCTTTTAGCCTTCGTAATTTCTCTGCCTGTAGTCCTTGTAACGGCCATATTCGTGAAACTAGAAGATGGAGGCCCAGCCTTCTTCAAACAAACCAGAGTTGGACTAAACGGACAACAATTCACAATGTATAAAATCCGCAGCATGAAAGTTGGAGCGGAACTTGAGCATGCTGAAAGACAGCAAGCTCTAGCAGATCAGCTAACTAACTCCAATATGTTCAAAGACCCAGAAGACCCTAGAGTAACCAAAGTTGGCAAGATCATTCGCAAGTATTCAATCGATGAGCTTCCTCAGTTCTTGAACGTACTCAAGGGAGATATGAGCCTAGTAGGACCAAGACCACCACTACTTTCAGAAGTAGAACAGTGGAAAGGCCACGAAAGTAGAAGACTCCTAGTAAAACCAGGAGTAACAGGCCCATGGCAAATAGGTGGAAGATCACTTCTTACTTGGGAAGAAACAGTAGCCATAGATCTCAACTACGTTGAGAACTGGTCAGTGCTCACAGACATATCCATCATCTTCAAGACTGTGGTTTATGTCTTTCGCGGCAGTGGAGCTTTTTGACCCGTCGTCGGCTTCTACGACAAAATCGCACAAAGCCAATCACGAAGTTGGAACTACAAAAAGTTTATTCGCTCGCGATTACTAGGCCTTCGGATTTGCTGAGAGCGGACCGACTTTGACGAATACTTCTCCAAAACACAATTTAACGCTATCGGGAAGTTCCCAACATTGAATCCACGTGAATCAAGTGCTGCTGAAAAAGAGCTGGTCTCGATAAGCGGGCGGAAAACTCTCTAAGAGATTGAGTTGAAAGGTGGCTTTTGCTGAGGGGAGTTAACTACTGTGCCTAAGCCAATCCGCGTAAAGTTCAGCTGTACGCTTTACCCCGAATGTCTGCGAGACTAGTTCCGCATTTGATTTTGCATTGGCTGACGATTCAACCCAATTCTCACAAATGAATTTCAATCCATTTAGGGCTGAATCAGGATTAATTGATTCGTAACGGACTACAGATTTGGTTAATTCGCTTGCCAACGTCAATTGGTCGGAGCACAATTGAGGTTTTCCTGCAGCTGCTGCCTCTAGAAGTGACAGACTCGATCCTGCCTCTCGATTTGAGGTTACAAAAGAGATGTCTGACTTGGCTAATACTCTTTCTGGGTTCAGAGTTGGACCCATGTAGTGAGCATTGGCTGGAAGATTCAGAAGCACGAATTTGTCCACGCTTGAGTCACCAGAAAGAGGCCCCCACCATTCGAAGACTAACTCGAACCCTTCGGTCTCTGCTAAACGAGCAACTTCGACCCAGAAATCTGGCCTTTTTTGGTTGGCTACCCGTGCGATAGTGACAACTGTCTTTGGTCGAATCCTCTCATCTTCGTTTGGAAAAAAAACCGCACTTATTCCGTTGTTGATTACTACTGATTTTGGCGTGTGCTTAAAGTGTGATTTGTAAACATCGAGCTGCTTTGCGTCAACTGCGATAACGCTCTTGGTCCTCACGTGCAGTAATCTTTCGATTAATTGCAAACCAACGCGCCTATAGTCGTCCGAAGCGCTATGAAGAACATAGTGAACGCTTGAACTTCTGGGTCTTGCCAACCTCGAGTATATTGACGGTAGAAAACTGTGAGCAAGAACGTGTTCGGCATCGAATTCAATGAGCTGGCGCCTTAGCGAAAAAAGCCTACGCAGCCTGCCTTGCTTTTTAGCGGATGGATCGAGGTAGAACACTTTGGATTCAATGCCGACCTCGTTGAAATGCTCATTTAGTCCAGCCACAATTTGCTCGGCTCCGCCGATTCTTGGGCTTAGAAGTATGTGCGCTACTCTCAATTCTAAACCTCTGACCTTAATTTTTTGATTAGTAAGAAAAATAGAGCAAGAAAAACACATGTTTGCAAAGCGCAATAAGCACTTGCCGCACCAAGAGCTCCACATGTTCCAGCGAGCAAGGCTAACAATGTCAGTTGAACGATCACTCCTGAGATGCTAACCCTGGCTACTTGTTTGTCGAAGCCCCTCGCTTGTAAACCTGTAGCTAGTACTTGGTTGATAATGGCGGGGATAGTTCCAATTGCCATTAGTTGAAAAACTGGCACCGCCCCCTCGTAACTGGTACCAAGGAGTAAATCGACAAGCGATGGTGCCGCAGGAACCATCGCACCAGCAAAGACTAAAGATAGCCCAACGATCCAAGCTGACTTTTTGATCTCTAACATTGCCGCTCTGGTTGAATGAGATTTGGCAATGAAGGGAGTTGCTGCGGTTGCATAAGCATTAGCTACAATTCCAAGAGGCTGCGTCCACTTATTTATAGCACCATATATTCCAGCCATTCCGGATCCCCCAAGCAAGGCTAGCAGAGGCAGGTCTAATTGCTGCAATGAATTAGAAACGGCTGACAACCCATAGTTTCTAGAACCCGTCCATGGTAGACCACGATGAGCTTGAACCTTGGAGGCTCTTAGGCTGGTCCTGACGAAATTCATTGCAATATAAGAGGCACCACACGTTCCAGCGAATAGCGAAATTATCAGCGAGGTTGCAGGGTTCGGACCAAGTTGAATAAAGATCACAAAAATACCTGCGGCGGAGAACCTTTCAACAAGGACCAGAGTGGAAATCACCGATCCTCGACTGTGTGCTCTCAAGGGTACGAGCAAAGTTTGGAACAACAATACGCTGAAGAAGATTAATGAAGACATCGATAAAATCGTGTTGATGGAAACAAATATACAAAACCAGCTAAAAGCCAAAACAGCTGCGATTGTAATCTTTGTCTTAGCTTTAGCCCAGTAGGTTTCCAAAGTAATTCGTCCTGCGGCTAGCTCTCTAGTAAAAAAGGAATTGAATCCGAAATCCAGGAGTCCTGAGCTAACCGTTCCAAGAGCGACCGAAGTGGCTGCTAGGCCAAAAAGCTGAACAGAGGTTAATCGTGCTGCAACTATAAATAGAACGGCGGTTACTACTTGAGAGGCTCCAGTAGCTATAATCAGAGGCAAAGCTTGCCCACCCAAAGTTAGTCTTTTCTTCAAGGCAGCAACTTTCTGACAAAATCCATCTGCGACGCGACTGCAATCGGTTCAAATGGGCCTGATTTACTCAAGAGTTCCAAACTCTCATAAATCAGATGGGAATCCAACTTTGTCCACCTAGCCTGAAGGCCTAGATGCTTCGCGTCCGTTCTGAGACTCTTAGCCCCTGCCATTGCCAAGGGTTTGCCCAGAGCAGCAGCCTTTGCAACTATCCCGCTCGGGCCGTCATTGGAGTGAGCAGCAACTACGATGTCAACAGATGCAATAGCGCTATCCAAGCTTGCATCATCTAAAGGACCTGGGATAACAATCAGTCGACCTCGATCCGCCAGATTTTCGAGATGGACACTCAAAGATCTTTGTACTTCAGGATTCAAGGTTCCCGCAATTAGTAGTCCAAAGTCTTGTCGGTCTGAGATAGCGCTTATCACTAAATCTAAATTCTTTCTTGGATTGACATAACCAAACACCCCAATCCAAAAAAGTGGAGGTAACCTAGCAAAATCTCTTTTGAATTCTTCAACTTTAGTTTCTGTGTCATTTAGTGTTATGGGATCAGAAATCCACGGAATTGGAGTTTTCCGAACAGAGATTGGACTCTTCAAGCCAAACACCTTTGTTTTGGCACTTAGATTGCACAAAGTGATGAGAATCAATTTGGCTAATCCAATAACACGCCCAAGCCCTTTGATGGTCCGGGGTTCGCCATCAGGCCTCATAACTAGAAAAGTAGTCGGCGCAGGTACCTTCCATCTTCCTATTGCTAGTTGAACAAGTAGCTTGTCGGAATCAGGGAAAGTTACCTGAGTCGACTCTCTAACAACCTGGTTGCCAGAGAGATTGCTCAAGCTAAAGTCTTTTGGCTCGATAGAAACCGTTCTTAACTCCGGGAAATCAGAAAGGTGTATTTGAAATTGTCTTGAGCCCTTCGACTCTTCGGTAGTCAGTAAAACTACTGAGCAATTTCTTGACTTTTGGAGTGCCCGCTCCACCAGCAATCGCACATAATAAAAGTGGTGTCCGGAAGCATTTGGCTCTACGATGAGAATCTGTCCAGTCGGTGAGTCTACGTCCATCTTGCCTGCCTTTTTAGACTGTGTTTTTCTCACTCTGATTGACTATGCTTCCATTGCTTTCAGACCTTAGGATACCATCCATCCAAGTTTCAGCACCTAGCAGGGAGTCAAAGAAACAGGATTAGCTATTTTGAAATTAGCTGGAAAACACAATTCTTTAAAGCGTAGGAGCACTCTTGAAGTGTTAGTGGTTCCACATTCTCTGTTTTGCGCCAAGTTCTTCGGAAACATCCGATTTAATGGAGTTAACTCGAGACTGAGCAAGGGAATTTAGGCAGGCCCTCTTGCTAGTTGAATTCAATCTGAGGCGCACCACTAATCGCATCATGCAGCCCACGGGCCATTTTATCCGCAGAATAGCGGTTCATTACTGCCTCTATCAGGTCAGTGCGTGCAGATTGGATCGGTTCCGACCAAGATATTCGAAGAGCGGCAGAAATGTCCGAAGGGTCGCTCGATTGCGACCAAGACACACCTCCTGTATCTGCTAGTTCTATCTCTGGTGCATGGAGTTCGCCCTTCGAAACAATTTGAGGTACCCCAAACCCAAGAGACTGCGTAAGCCCCAAACCTGCGAACCCCGGGGAGACACTTGTAAATGAACGAGAGTAGTGATCTTTGAGAGAATCAAAATCTTGAATCCACCCCGAAAAGATTACGTGGTCTGAGACTCCTAACTCTTGGGCAAGGTCCTGGAGTCTTTGCAGCAATGGACCTGAACCAACTAAGTTCAACTTGACTCCTTCGGCGGCCAACATACTAAGTGCGAATGCCCGAACCAAATTCTCCACTTTTTTGTCATGAGCGAAGCGTCCAACATACAATATTTGATTTCTCTCCTGGTTTGCGACTGGTTGAGACAATCTTTCTAAGCTATAGATGGCATTTGGAGCAACCCAAACTTTGCCGCTTTGGATTTCCATCCTCGCTTGAAAAGCCTCTTCAGGCGTGTACAAGATCGACCCATCAGAAAGCGATCTCATGACGCGCCTTATCGAAGCTGTTGCTGCCTGACTACCTTTGCGGGGGTGAAGGTGACCCCACAGCAATGTTCTCCGTCTAATGAGTTTTCTGCTCAGTAAGAGCAACCAAATGTGTATGCCACGAGGATTTAGGTCAAGCACTAAATTTTTGGCCGTCATCGCATCTATCCAATGCCCGAGTTGGATGTATGCCCTACCATAAAAACGAATCATCGGTACGCGAGTGTACATTTCTTTTTTGATGCCAGTGCGAACGGTTTTTTCTAGCTGAGCATCGCTACAGTAAAGCCTGAAAGCTCCGTAGTCAGAAAAAAGAATTTCTAAGCATTCTTGTCTGTAGGCTGGAAAAGTTGCTAAGTACATGATTGCTCCGTCGATTTGCCTGTCGTAATTAGCAATTTTTTGCCTTGAGTTCATGGGATGTACGTTCCTAAACCTTCTACTTTACGAAATAATGCCTTTTCCAGAACTCTCTAATGCAGCGACCCTAGATAAGTTTAACTGAAACAGCATTGCGACTAAAAATAACCGTTGGCCTGTAATGTTACCTCACTAAAGACATAGATAACTAAACTTTACGCTTATTTTACTTATCTATGGTTTAGTTTTTTCTTTTGGATTGAGTATAAGAACTCGAGCTACCCAGTTATACCTACCGCTTGGTTATTCATAAGGCAAAGGTTTTGGAAAAGTCCCACGAGATTTCGATCCGGACGCTCAATACACCCGAGAGCGCAAGTTAGGATTTTCCGTTTAATAAGAACCTCGATTTGAGTCGAAGAGGTAATGGTATCTGCGCTTTTTCCCAGGAGGAACAAGGCTGTAAGAAACTTCACTTCACTGAAATGATTGGTTAACTCTGTACTGGAAATAGCATAAGTTTACTTGAGTCGCAAATCTTGTCATCAGCCCCAAGCGTCCAAGTAATGCAATTAAACTTGGGCTCGTTTTCCTTTGGACTCCAGTAATCGTAGACACAACAGTAAAGTGGGAGCATGTCTCTACAACCAAGTCACACGATAGTTGCAATCAACTTCTGGCCCGAACCTACAGGAAACGCTCCATACACATCTGATTTGGCAGAGGAGATAGCTAAGTCATCCAGGGTGAGTGTTTTGACGGGCATCCCTCACTATCCTTGGTGGAAGAAGCAGCAGGGTCACAGTGATTTCGAATATGAATCAGAGCATTCCGGCCTAACTGTTAGTAGATGCAATCACATGGTCCCAAACAGCCAATCAAATGCCCTAAGAGCACTAATGGAGATTAGCTTTGGCATGAGCGCGATTATGAGCGGTAAAGTCCAAGGCTCGAAGATTATTCTTGTTTCCCCTGCAATGCTATCTTCTGCATTGGTCATGGCTTGGATTAGATTGTCCAAACCCAAAACTAAAGTTTTAGTCTGGGTGCAAGACTTGTATGAACAAGGACTAAAGGAGACCAGCCAAGGAGCAGGGTTGCTAGGCAGGGTTATCGCCCGGACTGAGAATTGGCTTCTAGGCAAAGCCGATCGAGTCGTTTTTGCACATCCCGTATTCATGGATGCAAAAAAAATTAACCCGTCGGTCAATCAAAAATTTTTTGCAATTCCTAATTGGAGCCAATTCACTTTCAAACCAAACAAGACGATTGAGGAAACTAAATCCCTACACGGGTTTGACGGTGGAATGCTCGTACTTCACATCGGAAACATGGGGGTAAAGCAAGGCCTGGAAAACGTCGTTGAAGCCGCAAGACTGGCCGAAAACTCAAATAGGCAAGTCTCCTTTGTCTTGGTAGGGGGTGGAAACCAATTGGAGAAGCTAAAGGAATCCGCCGCAGGCCTTAAAAACTTGTTTTTCATTCCTCCAGTCTCCGAACCTGAGCTAGCAAACTTAATGCAGGCGGCCGATGTTTTGTTGGTAAACGAAAGGCCTGGAGTGAAAGAAATGTCTATTCCATCTAAATTGACAACATATTTTCTCGCAGGCAAGCCGGTGCTGGTTTGTTCAGAACCTGATTCCCTGGCAGGAAGATCAGTTCTTGAAAACAGAACAGGATTCTGGGTTCAATCGGGCAATCCCAATCAGTTACTTACAAAAATTTTTGCGTTAGACTCGTCGGAGTCCGAAAAAATCGTGAAAGCGGCTAGTAAGTTTGCTGAAGAAAACTTGAGCAAACAAGCAGCTATGAAGCAATTCAAAGAAGTCTTAGAACAGCTATAGGAGATAAAATGCCAAGAGCTCTAATCACAGGAATTACAGGCCAGGATGGCTCCTATTTAGCGGAGTTGCTGTTATCGAAAGGCTACGAAGTCCATGGCCTTATTCGTAGGTCTTCGTCATTCAACACTTCTCGAATCGATCACATCTATCAAGGACCTCAAGATAACCATCAGAAATTAGTGCTTCATTTCGGAGACCTAACCGACGGCAGTCGCTTGGTAAGCCTTGTGGGAAATATTCAACCCGATGAGGTGTATAACTTGGGTGCCCAGTCGCATGTTCGAGTTAGCTTTGACGAACCAGAATTCACTGGCGATGTGACTGGAGTGGGATCTACCAGACTGCTAGAAGCCGTTCGGTTGATGTCTCCACAGTCTAAGTTTTACCAGGCTTCTTCTTCTGAGATGTTCGGCGCGACTCCTCCACCTCAGGATGAAGAAACGCCATTCTACCCAAGGTCTCCCTACGGTGCCGCAAAAGTTTACTCATACTGGATGACAAAAAACTATCGCGAGGCGTACGGCATGTTTGCCGTCAATGGCATTCTATTTAATCACGAATCTCCTAGAAGAGGCGAGACTTTTGTGACACGAAAGATCACAAGAGCTGTTGCAAGAATTGCCCTAGGAAAGCAAGACAAGTTATTCCTCGGAAACCTCGATGCTATCAGAGACTGGGGATATGCGCCTGAGTACGTCGAAGGAATGTGGCGAATGCTTCAGGCCGATCAAGCCAATGACTACGTCCTTGCAACTGGAGTGTCATGTTCTGTAAGAGAGTTCGTTGAACACTCATTTGCAAGAGTGGGCTTGGACTGGGAAAAGTATGTCGACTTCGATGAGCGATATCTCCGACCTACTGAAGTAGATTCTCTTATTGGAGACGCTTCTAAAGCCGAAAACCTTCTTGGTTGGAAGGCCAAGACTGCCGCCAAAGCACTAGCTGACCTCATGGTGGATGCCGATGTTGAAGCTCTCAAACACGAGGGTTCTCACTGGATAGATACTCCGACTTTCTAATGTCTGAAAGCGCGTGGAAGCCTGGGCTGCTGGACCGAGAATCTAAGTTCTACATAGCTGGACACAATGGAATGGTTGGTGCCGCTATCTGGCGTCACCTTGAATCCTCAGGATTCACAAATCTAATCGGCAAAAGATCTAGCGAGCTTGACCTTAGAGACAGGGAGTCTGTTTTCGAGTTTTTTGAAAGAGAAAACCCCAGGTATGTTGTATTGACCGCAGCAAAGGTCGGCGGGATTATGGCTAACAACACTTACCCAGCGGAGTTTCTTTCAGATAACCTACAGATTCAAGTGAATGTAATGGATGCCGCTGCCAAACAGGGTGTCGAACGACTTTTGTTCATGGGCTCTTCTTGTATTTATCCAAAATTCGCGGAGCAGCCAATCAAGGAAGAATCGCTACTTACCGGTTACCTAGAACCAACAAACGATGCCTATGCAATTGCCAAAATTGCAGGCATCATGCAAGTTCAAGCAACGCGAAGACAATATGGACTTGCCTGGATCTCCGCTATGCCAACAAACCTATATGGGGTGGGAGACAACTACTCTGGGTTCAACTCGCATGTTATTCCAGCACTTATCAAAAGGTATGAAGAAGCGCGTCTTTCAGGAGAAAAAGTAGTAACAAACTGGGGTACGGGATCACCACTCAGAGAGTTCCTCTATGTTGATGACCTAGCTACGGCAACACTTTATCTTCTGGAAAAATACGATGGTCCTCAACAAGTCAATGTCGGGACAGGATCAGATCTTTCGATCAAAGAGATAGCCGAACTTGTCGCGAAAGCAGTTGGTTACGAAGGTAAGACGGAGTGGGACTATTCTAAGCCTGATGGTACACCGAAGAAACTTTTGGATGTTTCGAGAATCAAATCGTTTGGTTGGAAACCTAAAACCACTCTTGAAGTTGGACTTAAATTAGCAAAAGATGATTTCTTACGCAACAGATGACTCATCATTTCGCCGGCTCTTGTGTTTTTGAAAATTTTGAATTTCACTCCCCAGCATGAAATACAAAACTAATGCTCCTGGAATCAAGTACATTCTAGAAAGGAATGTAGGGACCTCGGTAAGTCCACTAAATATGATCCACAAAAAAAGAACCATTTGAGCACCTGATGTCTGCTTCCAAACATGCGTTTGCCCGATAAAAGTTATTGCAAAAACAACAAGACCAACTAGCCCGATTGAGTATGCGGCCTCTAGCCAGAGATTATGGCTGCTATAGTTCAGGGCATAGCTGCTGGATCCATTTTGTCGCACCCAACTCGACGCCCCATATCCGAAGAAAATGTTCTTGGAAATTTCCTCTCGGGCAAAAATCCATAGTTGTCCGCGATATGTAAAAGAATCTGGGCTAAATGGGATTAGTGAAAACAAGCCCGAGAGAATAACAACCAATCCCAAGATGATTTTCCGAATGGCTCCCAACTTTACAAATTGAACGAGTACAAAGAAGAGAATTACTGACGCAATGTAAGCCACAGTAGCCGTTCTTCCTGAGGCTGCATCGATGAGAATGAGCGCTGAGAGGCCAAGCTGAATTTTCGACATTGCCCCTTGAGCTAAAGCAATTCCAATTATTCCAATAAAACTGATACTAAGACCCAAGGCGTTTCCTGAAGATAAATTTCCTATTGAGCTTCCCCAGACTGAACACTTATCTAATCTGCAAACTCCATAAAAAGAATCTGGATATAGCAAGGTCTGAGCCAGCACTAGTGTTGAAAACACTAGGATTCCTGAAAAAGCTGCGGCTCTGAAGTAGTCCTTATCAACAAACCTGGATGACAGGAATAATACTGGAAGATACCCAAGCGACATAACTATCGGAAATAGCAGGCTGCCATTCAATGCGCTATACAGGCCTGAAAAACAGACAAGAAGATAGAGAACCGTACCAAGAGATATCAATTGTTTTATTCGATTTTTTGCAGGGAATAGTGTCCTGTTGCCAATAATCGAGAAGGCAAAAATGATTCCTGATGAAGAGAACAAAAGTGGCGCTAGCCATTCTGGAGTTGAAATCTGTGATGAATTCAGTGACGCCAATGAAGCAATTCCTCCAATTGAAATAGCCCCCCAAAGGTGAAAAACTTTGGAATGTGTTGTCAACTTTCGGAGCTGAAAGATTGCCAACACAATCAGCAATATTGAGCACATTGGTACTAGGAACCTAAGAACCATTTGACTTTACCTCCGCAAAGTTCACTTAATCAGCCAACCCATACAACCTGTCACCAGCGTCACCTAAACCAGGAACTATGTAACCAAGTTCGTTGAGCTTTTCATCTAGGGCACCTAGGACTATCTTTACGTCTTTGTTTCCGATGTGATCTTCAACGGCCTTGAGGCCTTCCGGTGCTCCTAGTAGGCAGATGCACGTAATGTCTGTTGCTCCTCTTTCAAACACGTAATCAATCGAGTCCATTAGTGTTCCACCGGTAGCAAGCATCGGGTCAATGATGAAGACTTGTCTGCCAGTTAGGTCATCGGGCAGGCGATTGGCGTAGGTATAGGGCTGAAGGGTTTCTTCATTCCTCTTTATACCTAGGAAACCAACTTCAGCAGTTGGCAGAAGCTTTACGATTCCTTCCAGCATTCCAAGGCCTGCTCTAAGCACAGGGATGATGATCGGTCTTGGGCGGGAGAGTTTCATGCCCTTGGCAACAGTTACCGGAGTTTCAATAGAAACTTCTTCTGTTTTGACCTCTCGAGTGGCTTCATAGGCCAACAGGGTCACCAATTCTTCGACTAGCTGCCTAAAAACAGGTGATGGAGTGTTCTTATCTCTAAGGACAGTCAACTTGTGGGTAATCAGAGGATGGTCGGCTACGTGAATGCGCATAGGCTAAATCTAACAACTTTAGAGGTGAGTGATGAGTAAAGACTGGGCTCTTTATATGAATGCTGCCCTGGCTGAAGCTGAATTGGCGGCTTCAACATCGGGGGATGTCCCGGTTGGTGCAGTGATTGTCTCAGCTTCTGGTGAGATCATCGCTAGAGGCAGGAACCAGAGGGAACTTACAGAAGATCCAACAGCTCACGCAGAGATAATTGCCATTCGAGAGGCAGCGCAGTTGCTAGGGGACTGGCGTCTAAACGAATACACCTTGGTTGTGTCACTAGAACCTTGCGTAATGTGTGCTGGGGCAATTCAGGCAGCTAGGTTGTCCAGAGTTGTTTTTGGTGCATGGGATGAAAAAGTTGGTGCGTCAGGATCTTTGTATGACTTGGTCAGAGATAAGAGATTGGGTTCTCAGATTGAAGTAATTTCTGGTGTGCTCGAAATTGAATCCAATACACTATTGAAAAA
>Ga0114973_10001167_pt1 | contig 19751 bp, 15 predicted proteins | sample M_140807_MF_Meta_FD_87025 | JGI IMG/M metagenome (GOLD analysis project Ga0114973, IMG submission 87025) | Freshwater microbial communities from Lake Montjoie, Canada to study carbon cycling - M_140807_MF_MetaG | ecosystem: Environmental > Aquatic > Freshwater > Lake | place: Lake Montjoie...
AAGCGTCCGCCCACCGACGGCCTCGTGCAGCTCGGCGGGGAATGCTCCGACCTCGAACGACGGGCTGAGACCGCGGAGCGGGAGCTCGTGAAGCTCAAGCTCCTCAACTTCCTGAAGTCGCGGGTGGGCGAGGAAATGGACGCCGTGGTGACTGGCGTCGAGCCCTTCGGGCTGTTCGTGCAAGGGCTTGCGCTGCCCGCCGAGGGCCTCGTACCGCTCGACACGCTCCCCGACGACACCTACCGCTACGACCGTGCCAGCCACACGCTCTCCGGCCGCCGTCCGGGGCAGACCTTCCGGCTTGGCGACCGCGTCCGCGTGGCGGTGGCCCGCGTCGACACCGACCGCCGCGAACTCAACTTCCGGCTCGTGGGTCGAGGCCGGCGGCCCAAGGCTGGCATCCGCGACCGCCGCGAGCCCCCGCGCGGCAAGGGCCGCGCTGGCAAGCCGAAGCGGCCGCCGAAAGGCAAGCCGTCGAAACGCCGCCGGGGGCGGTGAGCCTTCTTTCGTTGCGAGGCCTGCGAGGATTGCCCTGGCCGCACCGCGCCTTGCCTGAGTCTCTGGTGCAAAGACTGCGACCGGGAGGTGGCCCAGAAAGGCACACAGGTTGACAACCAGTACTGTCCGGTTAAACCTGCGGCGACTTGCTGGAACTCGCGCGCCGGCATGGACTTGCGTCAAGAAATCGGCGCGCACGATCTGAAAACGCCTCGACAGAATTGGCTCCCATTTCCGGATTCTTCTCGGAAAGGGGCCTTGTATGTCGGCCAAGGGGGTGATCTTCGCTCAGCTGATGGACCTGATTCCACGGCATGAGTTCAACGCATGCGTGAAGCGTTACGGCGGTGACCATCGCCTGCGTCATTTCAGTTGCCGTGATCAGTTCTTGTGCATGGCATTCGCGCAGTTGACCTTTCGCGAGAGCCTTCGCGACATCGAGACGTGCCTGAGGTCGCTGGGGCCAAAGCTCTACCGTGCGGGATTCCGGTGTCGGGTATCCCGCAGCACGTTGGCGGACGCCAATCGGTTGCGAGACTGGCGAATCTATCGAGACCTCGCTCTGGAACTTATTGCGGAAGCCAGAGCGATGTACGCGAGTGAGCCCCTTGGGTTCGAACTGTCGCATACGGCTTATGCGTTAGATGCCACGACCATCGATCTGTGCCTGTCGCTGTTTCCGTGGGCGCCGTCGATGCGCAGCAAGGCCGCGGTGCGGCTGCATACGCTCCTCGATCTCCGAGGGAACATCCCGGCATTCATTCGCATTTCTACGGGGAAAATGCATGAAGTCAGGGTACTGGACGAACTGCCGATTGAGCGAGGAGCCTTCTACGTCATGGACAAGGCATATATCGATTTCTCGCGTCTCTATCGCATGCATCGACAGGCAGCGTTCTTCGTAACACGCCACAGGAAAGATCACAGATTCACTCGGCAGGAAAGCCGCCCAGTCGAAAAGACAACAGGAGTTCGTAGCGATCAGACGATTCGCCTAAGCGGCACACAGGGTAGCGTGCTCTATCCGGAGCCCCTGCGGCGTGTGTCGTTCTACGACACGGAGCGAAAAAAGAAGCTGGTGTTCATCACGAACAACCTCGAACTCTCTCCAGTCACCATCGCCATGCTGTACCGCAAGCGCTGGCAGGTCGAACTGTTCTTCAAGTGGATCAAGCAGCACCTGCGGATCACCGCGTTCTACGGAAACTCCGACAACGCGGTGCGCACCCAGATCTGGATCGCGGTCTCTGTTTACGTGCTGGTGGCGATCCTGCGCCGACGCCTCGGCTGCGAACTGTCAATGGCGGACGTCCTCCAGGTTCTGAGCGTCAACGCGTTTGAGAAAACACCAGCAAACAAGCTGTTTTCCCAAATCGGCCACACTTTTCCGAAGGAGTGTGATCGTAACCAGTTGCGGCTATTCGACTTCTAACCGGACAGTACTGGTTGACAACCTGTGCTACGTCAGGCGAGCGAGGGGCTGCCCGTGCCCCGAGAGCCGGCGTTGCTTCCGACGCGCAGCCAGGATGGCGAAGCGGAGGAAGTATCGAGAGAGCGTAGGGCAGGATGCCCGCAGCGAACGTCCGGCGACGGGGCATGGGCAGCCCCGAGCGGGACGTGGCTCAGAAAGGCACACAGGTTGACAACCTGTGCTACGGCGGCGCACCGCCATCATTCCGCGACCCGCGGCTTGTACACTGTCGCTCCCCTCACCCTGAAAGGAACCTCCCGTGTCAACCACGCCACTTCGCACGCCCCTAGCCCCCTGGCACGAGTCGCACGGTGGCCGGATGGTCGACTTCGCCGGCTGGTGGATGCCGGTGCAGTATTCGTCGATCGTCGACGAGCACCTCGCCACCCGACAGGCTGTGGGGATGTTCGACGTCTCGCACATGGGCAGGCTCGCGATCGAGGGGCCAGCCGCCCATGGCTGGCTCGAGTCGCTGCTCACCCGTCGCGTGGCCGACATCGCCGTCGGCCAGGCCCGCTACACGCTCGTGACGAGCGACGAGGGGCCGAATGGCGTAACGATCCTCGACGACGCCCTCATCACCCGCGAGGCCGACGCCGCCGACGGCACGCCCCGGTTCGCGATGGTGGTCAACGCCAGCAATCGCGACCGCGTCGTGGCGTGGCTGCGGTCGAAGCTGCCGGCGGCGGGCCTGTTGTTGACCGACCGGACGGCCGACACAGCCATGATTGCGGTGCAGGGTCCGCTGGCCGTGGCCACCGTGTGCGTGCTCTGCGGCGATGACGACGCGGGCAGGATCTCGGGCCTGGGCAACTATCGGGCCACGCGGGCCTTTGTGGCCGGCCAGCCGGCGGCGGTGAGCCGCACCGGCTACACCGGCGAGGATGGAGTGGAGGTCGTCGTGCCGGCCGCCGCGGCTGCCGACGTCTGGCAGGCGATCCACGACGCCGGCGCGTCCCGTGGACTCAAGCCCTGCGGTCTCGGCGCCCGCGACACGCTCCGGCTGGAGGCCGGCATGCCGCTCTACGGCCACGAACTCGTAGCGTCGAGCGACCCCTTTGCGATCGGCCTCGGCCTCGCCATGAACCTCGATGCCGCCGCCGGCGGGCCACGGCAGTTCCCGGGCCGCGACGCCCTGGCCCGCATGAAGGCGGCCCAGCCGGCCCGCGTTCGCGTGGGCCTGGCCTTCGAGTCGAAGCGGGCGGCCCGTGAAGGGAGCCCCGTGGTGGTGGCGGGCCGCGATGTCGGCAGCGTCACCAGCGGCAGTCTCGCCCCGTCGCTCGGCCACGCCGTGGCGATGGCCCTCCTGGACCGCGAGGTGGCCGCGGTCGGGACCAGCGCCGACGTGCTCGTCCGCGACGTGCCGCAGGCGGCCAAGGTCGTGCCACTCCCCTTCTACAAGCGGCCTTCACCACGCGGCTGACCGCATCCGCTATCCTGCATCAGCCCGCCGCGATTCGATCGCCCCAAGGAGTCCACACCCATGGCCGAGATGAAGTTTGCGAAGTCCCACGAATGGGTCCGCCCGGAGGCCGGTGGCCTGGCCACGGTCGGAATCTCGAAATACGCCGTTGAGGCACTGACCGACCTCGTCTTCATGCAGCTGCCGCCAGTGGGCAGGAAGGTGAAGGCGGGCGAATCTCTGGGCGAGATCGAGAGCGTGAAGGCGGTCAGCGACATCTACGCTCCCGTCTCTGGCGAGATCGTCGAGGTCAATGCAGCACTCCCCAACCAGCTCGACACGCTCGGCTCCGACCCCTACGGCGCAGGCTGGATCGTGCGGATCAAGCCCGATGACCCGGCGGAGATGTCTGGCCTGCTCGACCAGACGGCCTACGACGCGCTCGTGAAGTCGTGACCGGCGGCGTCCTGCCCGTCTGGTGGGACGACGCCGCCGACGGGCCGACCAACATGGCGGCCGACGAACTCCTGGCCGAAGAGGCCGACCGCCGCGGCGGTCCGGTGATCCGCCTCTACTCATGGACCGAGCCGACGGTCTCGCTCGGTGGCTTCCAGCGGCTCGTCGAAGCGGAGTCGTGCGCCGCGATCTCGGGCCTGCCAATCGTCCGCCGGCCCAGCGGCGGCGGGGCGATCATCCACGGAACCGACCTCACCTACGCGGCGGCGGTTCCGAAGTCGCATCCCTGGGGCGGCACTCCCCAGACGCTCTACGATGCCATGCACGCGGCAATGGTGGCCGTGCTCTGGGACTTTGGCTTCGACGCCCGCCTTCACGTGCCGTCGGCTGACGATCCCCCCGCGGATGCCTTGCTCTGTTTCTCACGACGGTCGCCCGGTGACGTGGTGGTCCGCGGGGCGGGCCGGCCGGCTCGTCCAACCGACCCCAAGGTGATGGGCAGCGCGCAGCGGAGGCTCGGCACGACGGTCCTGCAGCACGGCAGCCTGCTGCTGGCCACCTGTCTCGGGGTGGGTGGCGAGGCACGACACGAGGGGCTCAGGGAACTCGCCGGCCCGCCGGCGGACTGGACGGCACGGTCGCTGGCCGACCGGTGGACGGCCCGTGTGGCTGAGGCCGTCAACATCGTCAGGGAGGTTCAGCCTGCGACGTTCACGTGCGGTCACCTTCCTGAGGTTGCCGCCCGCGCCAGCCGGTTCCGCGACCCCCGTTGGACGGGACGCCGCTGACTCAGGCCGGATGGCTGGCCTGCATGGGCAGGAGGTTGGTATCATTAAGTGAGTTGGTTTTGCCCTACGGCCTCCGACCCCCCGATCGCCGGTGCGATTCCCTCCCCTCGGGCCCACCATGATCGTCAAAATGATCGTCGCGTCCGGCAAGAGTGCCGGCCGATCCATCGCCATCAAGCGAAACAAACTCCTGATCGGCCGGGCTGAGCAGTGCGATGTGCGACCGCTCAGCGAGGAGGTAAGCCGGCGGCACTGCGCGATCACCGTCGGGCCGGCCGAGGTCTGGGTCGAGGATCTCGGCAGCCGCAACGGCACCTTCGTCAACGGGACGAAAATCACGGAGCGCACGAAGGTCGTGGATGGGGATATCGTCCGCGTCGCATCGCTGGAGTTGAAGGTTTCGTGCACGGCGCCCACGCCTCAGGCTGGCGGGTCTGAAGACGATGTCTCGCGATGGCTGATGGCCGACGACCAGCCGGCTGGCATGTCCGACACGACGCGGTCGCTCACCGCAGCGACCGACGATTCAGCCGACAGTAGCTCGAGCAGCATCCACAGCGCGGCCCCGCAGCCCACGTCTGCCGATTCGTCAGTCGAGGGTTCCGGATCGCTCGTGTCGGGCATCGACGCCGCGGCCAAAGACGAATCGGGGTCGGGCTCAAGCCGCTCGGCGCTCGAGGCCCTCAAGGCCGCCGGCAACTCGAAGCCGACCGGACTGCCGCAGGGCTTGAAGAAGGCCGCCGCTGATTCCTCTCGCGATGCCGCTGCCGACGCGCTCAAGAAGTTCTTCGATCGGAAGTGACGGTCGTACGGGTTGTGCGGCCCGCGAAGCTTGCCGAACCGTTTTTTTTTCGCCGATCGGCACCTCTTCGCCAACCGGCAGCGGTCATGCTTCCGGCAGACCTTCGCAGCGTGTCCGCAGCGTCGGTCGCCGGCCGGTCCTCTTCACCAGGAGCCCACGCATGTCCGCCACCGCCATCACGAAGTCGCCCCGCACCGCTGCCCCCCGCGCCCGCGTTACGGAGGGCCGCACGACGGTCCGTCATGCCCGACGCCGCATGATCGACCCCACCACCTGCGAGCGCGACTACGGCCCGGAGGAGATTGAGTTCATGCAGGCGCTCGACCACTACAAGCGAACCAGCGGCCGGATGTTTCCGACCTGCAGCGAAGTGCTCCAGGTGCTGCGGTCGCTGGGCTACGAGCGAGTCTCGGCGGGCTGAGACGGGCATACACACAGGTTGAAAACCTGTGCTACGCGGAGATGAGGCAGCGAGGGGCTGGCCGTGCCCTCGAGTGGGCTGTGGGAGCAAGCGAAGCCAGGATGGCGAAGCGCGGCGGACACGCAGTGAGCCGAGGCCGGGAGGGCCGAGGCGAACGTCCAGCGAGAGGGCATGGGCAGCCCCGAGCGGTGCGGCGGCGCCAGCGTGCCCCCATCGCTTACGCGATTGGGCTTCCTGAATTCGTAGCGAACGTCCAGGGACGGGCATGGGCAGCCCTGAGCCCATGGCGAGCACGGGCAGACACACAGGTTGAAAACCTGTGCGACGAGAGGCCGCGAGCCCACGAACACCAACTCAGGCAAAACAGGCGGTTCGGGCGGCCTTGCTCCCGTGTGGCCCGTCCCTTTAGTTTCCCGGCCCCGCGCGCCGGCGGGAACCGGAGTCTTCCCGTTGCACCTGCTCGTCCGCTCCAGCCGCTCGCCTGCGTTGTCGATGCGTTGCCGCATCATCGGGGTGCTGCTCGTCGTCGCCGGCGCCGGCTGCGGCGGGATGTCCAAGACCGACAACGCAGAGGGCGTGAAGCTCTACCAGCAGGGCAACTACCTCGGCGCGGTCAACTCATTTCAGCAGGCGCTCGCGAAGCAACCCGGCAACCCCGACACCTTCTACAACCTCGGCGCCACCTACCACCAGCAGGCGAAACTCTTCGGCCGGGAGGCGGACCAGCAGACGGCTGAGCAGTATTACCACCTCTGCCTGGCACGAAACCCGAGCCACGAGGCCTGCCAGCGGGCGCTCGCGGTGCTCCTCGTGGAGGAGAAGCGGAACGACGAAGCGGTTGGCCAACTGAACGCCTGGGCCCGTAGCCAGCCGTCGAATCCCGCGCCCCATATCGAACTGGCCCGTCTCGCCCAGGAGCACGGCAACATCCCGGAGGCAGAGAACCAACTGGTCGACGCCCTCGCAATCGATCCCAACAACCCCCGCGCCTTGGTGGCGCTTGGCAGCCTCCGGGAGTCGGCGGGTGACCCCGCACAGGCCCTCGCCAACTACGGCCGGGCGCTCGCCGTCGACCCGCAGCAGCCAGCTGTCGCCGCGAAGATGGCCAGTCTCCAGGCCTCGCAGGCCGCCGCCTACCGCACCGCGGCGCTGCCGCCGTCGCCACCCCCCGTGGCCATCGCTCCTCCACAGGCACCGCCGGGGAACGCGGGCCGTTGACCCTCATCGCGGGGACTCCTATTCTGCCCCGGGAATCAACAGGATTTTCGGGTGCCCGCCATGACGGATCGCGTCTTCAACTTCTCCCCCGGGCCGGCCGTTCTGCCGGTCGAGGTGCTCGAGCAGGCCCGCGACGAGATGCTCTCCCTTCCTGGGGTGGGCATGTCGGTCCTGGAGATCAGCCACCGCAGCCCTGCCTTCGACCGCATCCTCGAAGAAACCCTCGCCTTGCTGAAGAGCCTGCTCGGCATCGGCGACTCGCACGAGGTGATCTTTCTGCAGGGCGGGGCCAGCCTGCAGTTCTCGATGGTGCCGATGAACCTCCTCCGCGGACAATCCGCCGCGGCCGATTACGTGATCACCGGCACCTGGGGTGCGACGGGCGCCAAAGAGGCCCGCCGCGAGGGCAAGGTGCATGTCGCCTGGGACGGCGCCGCCACCAACCATGACCGGCTCCCGACTGATCGTGAGATCTCGCTGTCGCCCCAGCCGGCCTACGTGCACATCACGAGCAACGAGACCATCCAAGGCGTGCAGTGGAAGCACGACCCCGACTTCGGCCCCGCGCCGCTGGTCTGCGACTGCTCCAGCGACTTCCTCTCGCGGCCGATCGACGTCTCCCGCTACGGCCTGATCTACGCCTGCGCCCAGAAGAATGCGGGGATCGCCGGCGTGACCACGGTGATCATCCGCAAGGACCTGCTCGAGCGGTCGCGGGATGACCTGCCCACGATGCTCGACTACCGGACGTTCGTGAAGAACGGATCTCGGCCCAATACGCCGCCCGTGTTCGCGATCTACATCCTCGATCTCGTCTGCCGCTGGATCACGGGCCGGATGGGTGGCCTGCAGGGCATGGCGAGGCACAACGCGGCGAAGGCAAAACTCCTCTACGACACGCTCGACCAGTCGGGCGGCTTCTATGCGGGCCACGCCCGTCCTGAATGTCGCTCCGACATGAACGTCACCTTCCGGCTTCCCGACGAGGCGACGGAGAAGGCCTTCGTGGCCGGGGCTGTGAAGCGCGGCCTGATGGATCTCAAGGGCCACCGCTCCGTCGGCGGCATCAGGGCCAGCATCTACAACGCCATGCCGCTCGCAGGCGTCGAGTCCCTCCGCGACTTCATGACGGACTTCCAACGCGAGCACCAGGACTAACCAGCCAAGCCCACGTCTCCAGGCCCCGCCTCCAGGCCCCCGTCTCCCGTAGCCCTCCGGACCGCCGCCCATGCCATCGATCATCGTGCTCGACACGCTCAGCCCCGACGGCCTCGCCCTGCTCGACGCGGCCAAGGCCCACGGCATCACCTACGAGGTCGCGACCGGCCTCTCGGGTGACGGCCTCCGCGAAGCGCTCGCCCGGCACGACGGGGCGATCTGTCGCAGCGGCGTGAAGATCACCGCCGCCGCCCTGGCGGGCAACCACCGCCTCCGGGCGATCGTGCGGGCCGGTGTGGGCACCGACAACATCGACAAGGAAGCGGCAACCCGGCTCGGGATCGTGGTCATGAACACGCCCGCCGGCAACACGCTGAGCACGGCTGAGCACGCCTTCGCCCTGATCCTCGGCCTGTCGCGGAACGTCGCAGCCGCCGACGCCAGCCTGCGAGCCCACAAGTGGGATCGCAACAAGTTCATGGGTGCGCAGCTTGCCGGCAAGACGCTCGGCATCGTGGGCCTCGGCCGAATCGGGCAGGCGGTGGCGGAACGGGCGCGGGCATTCGACATGCGGGTGCTCGGCTACGATCCGTTCCTGTCGCCCGATCGCGCGGCCGAGCTCGGAATCGAACTGATCGACAGCGTCCGCGGCATGCTTCCCGAGGTTGACTACCTCACCGTCCACACGCCGCTCACCGACGAGACCCGCCACCTCGTCGGCATGAAGGAGCTCGAGATCGTCAAACCGGGGATCAGGCTGATCAACTGCGCCCGCGGTGGCATCTATGACGAGGCCGCGCTCGCCGAGGGGCTGAAGCGGGGTGTGATCGGCGGGGTGGCGCTCGATGTGTTCGAGAAGGAGCCCTGCACCGACAGCCCATTGTTCGAGATGCCGGGCGTCCTGGTGACACCGCACCTCGGCGCCAGCACCGAGGAGGCCCAGTCGCAGGTGGCCGTCGAGGGTGTTGGTCTGCTCGTCGACTTCCTCACCACTGGTGCGATCCGCCACGCCGTCAACTCGTCGGCGATCGACCCTGCCGCCCTCGAGGGCGTCCGCGGCTTCCTCGATCTCTCGTGGCGGCTGGGGCTCCTGCTGTCGCAGCTCGACTCGGCCGCCCCGCGGTCGTGCTCGATCGCCTACCGTGGCGAGATCGCCGCCCGAAACACCCGCCTCGTGACCGCCGCCTTCGCCGCTGGCCTGCTTGAGGGGTCGATCGAGGACGTCAACATCGTCAACGCGGAGATGCTACTGCGTGAGCGAGGCATCGAACTCGTCGAACAAAGCCGCACCGATCCGGGCGCGTTCAGCTCGGTGGTGGCGGTCGATCTCGTGGGAGACGATCAGGTGCACCGCGCCGCCGGCACGCTCTTCGGCCACTCAATGCCGCGGATCGTGCAACTCGAAGGCCAACGCCTCGAGGCCTATCTCGACGGCATCCTGCTCGTGTTCACACACCAGGACGTGCCGGGCATCATCGGCCGGGTTGGCAACGCCTTCGGGCAGTCGGGCATCAACATCGCCCAGATGACGGTGGGCCGATCCACGCCTGGGGGTGATGCGATCGGGGTGTTGAACCTCGACCAGGAGCCGTCGCCCGAAGCGGTGGCCACGGTGGCGGCCTGCCCGGGCGTCAAGTCGGTCCGGGTGGTCAAACTTCCGCCGGCGGGCCAGCTTCCATCCTGGCTGGCAGCGTCGTCCGCTTCATCGCGGACCGCACGCCGGGGCTGAAGCAGCCCCGGCGACTTTGCTCGCAGCGTCGTTCGTGGCTCAACGGCCCATCACGAGCGCAGAGCCGGTCCGGATCAGCCTGGCTGCGAGGCGCCCACGGTTTGACGGCGTGCGACGGCAGTTTGAGAATGGGAAGCTGTCGGGAACGATCATCGTTCGTAGCTCACCGCGATCCCCCTCGTCATGCACACCCGTCTCTTCCTGGCGGCGAACCTTGTTGGCGCCTTGCTGGCAACCGGCCTGGTGCGCGGCGAGACCGCGTACGAGGTGACGACCCTCGCCCTGCTGGACGGCTTGCAGGATCGGGACATGCCCGACGTGATGCTCTGGGTGATCGAACAGGCATCGTCTTCTTCCGAGTGCTCCGCCGACACCCGACGGCGGCTCGAGTTCCTCAAGGGTTCGGCGCTCGTCAGCCAAAGCCGGACCGCCAACGACATCGAAGCCCGCAATGGGCTGCTCGACCAAGCCGAGGAGTCAATCGATGCGTTCCTCGCGTCATCGCCAGCCGATAACATGGCGATCGACGCTTTCACGAAGAAGGGCAACCTCTTGGTGGAGCGCGGCCGGATCTGCCTCGCCCTCGCACAGCGGCCGGGTGCCGATGCAGCCGCGCTTTCCAAGGAGGCGGCCGCCTTCTTCGACCGGGCGATCAAAACGTTTCGCACCGCAGTACCCACCCCCGGAAAGAAGGGATCCGAGGAGCCGCCGCCGGTGGTTCCCGAAAAGATCGAAACCGCCGAAGACGCGGTGCTCCGATCGCTGCGAGACATCGCCCTGGAGATCGAGCAGATTCGCCTGCCGGTCAAGGAGATCCGCGACGAGTACGAGACCAAGAATGCGGAGATGGCTCCACTGCAGAAGGAGGTCGAAAAATTTGACGCGGAGATCCGTCAGAAGCAGACGGAGGTTCCCAGGCTGCAGCAGCAACTCGCCGCGATCCAAAGGGCGCCCTCTCCGCGAGACACTCCGAAGGATCTCCAGGAGCGGAGAGCCCTGGCCGGTCAACTCACCGCCCGCTTGCAGGCCATTCTGGGCGAGATCGCCGTGCTCGAAGCGGCGCGGCAGAAGCCGGAGATCCAGCTCAAAAAAATCGCCAACGAGAAGACCAAGCTTTCGAAACAGCTTGCAACCGCCGAGAAGCCACTGGAGAAGGAACTTGAGGAACCACTGCGGCGGCAGGAGGAACTCCGCACGAAGCTCCTCCAAACCCGGCTGATGGTGGCAGAGACCTACTTCGAGACATCGAAGGCCCACGCCCCGAACTCCGATGGGTGGAAGGCGGCCCTGGAGGAGTCGCAGCGGCTCAACCACGAACTCGCCGAGAAGTACGGCAAGATGGGCGTCGGTTTTGTGGCCCGGTTCAACGAGGGCCGAAACCAGGCGCTGCTTGGAAAGCGTGACGCTGCGATTGGCACCCTGGCGCCGCTCTTCACCCTGGAAGCGGCCCCTGGCCAGCCCCTCTCACCACTCGGCCTGAACCTCAAGACCAAGGCTCTTGGGATCGCTCTCGAATGCTGGATTGAAGACAAGGCCTACGGCGAGGTCACGGGACCGTCGCCCTTCGAACCGGAGCAGTACCGCGCGAATCCCCTCCTTCGGTTCGCGATGGCGCCCGTCAAGGAGGGACGCATCACGGCCGAGATGGCCACGGTGAAGTACCGCACCGCCGAACTGCTTGCCGCCCGGGCGAAGTCGCTTTCCGACAAAGAGGCTCCCGCAGCCAAGGTGCTCGAGGCCGATGCCTACAAGCTCGCTCGAGAGGTCTCGACGGCCAACCGCGATTTCGCGCAGGAAGCCCGGGAACTGGCTGCCGGTCTTGGGAAGAACCTTGGGCCAGTCGACGAAGATTTTCCGGCGAAACTGGCCGATGCCCAGGCCGCGTTCCGTACCTTCCAGGACGCCCAGGCTGATGCGAAGTCGGCCCACGCAGCCGGCAACGCGGCGGCTGCCGCAGAGGCGACCGATGGCGCCGTCAAGAAGCGGGACGAGGCCCTGGCGGCCATGCAGGATGCCTTGGCGCTTGGCGAGAAGGACGCGTCGACCAACGAGGCGGCGATCAACCAGATCCGTTCGATCCTCACGTTCCTGCTCTACGACGCTCGTCAGTTCGCCGAAGCCGCCACGCTCGGTGCGATGCTCGTCAAGGACCATCCGAACTCAGTGTCGAGTCGCCAGGCAGCCCGGGTCGCACTCGCCAGCCTGCAGTCCCTGGCGGCGGGAGGCAATGCGGAGGCGAAGACCCAGCTCAAGGACCTCGCGGGTCTCATCGTCACACGTTGGAGCGACGGCCTCGAGGCCGCTGACGCGACAACGATCCTCATCAACCTGGCCATCGAGGCCCACGACGCCGATGCCCTCGTGGCTCTCGTCGACGGCATGAATCCGGCGATCGAGCGGCGGCCCGAACTGCTCCTGAGGGCGGCCGTTGGCCTGCGGCAGGAGGCCGAGGGCGTCCGGAAGTCAGGGGGTGATCCAGGCCGGGTGGCCGGATGGAACGCGGCCGTCAAGCGGGCCATCGACGAAGCGCTGCCCGCGGTCGAGGTAGCGGGCAGTCTGCCGGCCGGGGCCGCCGGCACAAAGCTCGCGGTATCAGCGGCGCTGACGCGGGCCCAGATGGCTCTTGCCGACACCGATCAGCCGCTGGCGCTCGCGTTGCTCGAGAACAAGGTGTATGGCCCGTGGACGCTCGTGTCGTCGGGCAGCGACCCCAACCTGGCCCAGGGGTCGCTCGCCACGAGCGCGCTGACGGTGTCGCTCAACGCATTCGTCGAGGCACAGAAGTTCGACGACGCCCAGAAGGCGATGAATCTCCTCGAGCAGATGGCTGGCACTGGCGACGAGGCCTCGGCGAAGCTCACCGCCATGTACCAGTCGCTCGGCAGGAGCCTGCAAGATCGGCTTGAACAACTAGCGTCCAAGGGAGGCGATGACGCCACCGCCAAAGCCGCTCCACTGCTCGCCGGCTTCGAATCGTTTCTGGATGGCGTGGCGAAACGAGACCCGAAGACGGCGGCGCAGCTCTGGGTCGCCACGACGTATCAGACGCTCGGCTCGGGAACGCACGCCGTCGTGCCGCGGTCCAAGGCTGGCGAATACCTCGACCGGGCCGCCATGGCCTACGGAAGGCTTCTGGGACGCATGGCGGACGACGGCCTGGCCGAGGCCGAGGCCGCCGAACTCCAGCGCTTCGAGCCCACGGTGCGATTGAAGATCGCCTCCCTCTCAAGGGAACGGAGCAAGTGGGACGCGGCACAGGAACAGATCGATGCCCTCCTTTCGGATCCGCAGCGGCAGAACTGGCTCGATGCCCAGGTCGAGGCGGCCGAACTCCTCCTGGCGGCCGGCCGGGCGGCCAAGGCCGCGGGCGATGAAGCCTCCGCCGATGACAAGCTCCGTGAGGCCGCAGCCGGCCGTAAGTCGGGCGCCGTGATCTGGGGCTGGGGAGGAATCGCCAACAAGGTGTCGCGCCAAGCCTTTGCCAGCAACGACGCGAAGGCCATGCAGGCCCGTGATCTGTTCTTCCAGGCACGGCTGAAGGTGGCCGAGTCGCTGCTGCTTCGCGCGGAGGTGAAGACCGACCCCGCTGAGAGGGCCAAGGCTCTCCAGACGGCCGAAACGTCGATCGCCATGACCCGCAAGCTCTACCCGGACTTGGGCGGCGCGGCGATGCAGCAGCGGTTCGAGAAACTTCTGAAGGCCGTGCAAACGGCTCTGGGCAAACCTGCAGCCGGTTTCGCCGCACTGGAAACGCCTGCCCCGGCCACCCCGGCCCCGGCACACTGAAGCGAAACAGCACGAGGTGCACCATGCTGATACGGCACGGCACGAGGATCAGGACGACGGCGACCCTGTTCGTCATCGCCGTCGTCGGTGTCGCGGCGCGGGCCGAAGATCGTGTCCGTCTCCGTCTGGGAACGTCGGTGGCGAAGGAGGCCCAGCCGAAGCCGCCCCGCATCCCGCGACCTCCCGAACTCCGAGGCACGATCGCGCAGGCCACGACCGATGCGATCACGATCGAAACACCCACCAACGCGATCAAGAAGGAGTGGGTCGTGCCGACAGAGGACGTGCTCGAGGTGTTTCTCGACGGCGAACCTGAGGAACTCCGCAGCGGCCGCGGCATGGTGGCCGCCGGGGACGGTGCCGGTGCCCTCGAGCAACTCGCCCCCACGGAATCAGCAGACCGCGTCACGGCGTGGGAGCAGGCAACCGACGCCGTGCAGGCAGAGAGGATGTTCGTGAAATCCGCCGCGCACGCACAAGTCGCGATCCGTTCAGGCGAGAAGCTCGAGCAAGCGCTCGCGGGGTTGCGAGCCTTTCTGAAAACGCACCCCCGCAGCCACCACGCCGCGTTCATGCACGAACTGCAGGGCGACGTTCTCGCCCGGATGGGCAATCAGGATGAAGCGCTCGCGGCCTACGCAGTCATCGCGACCCAGTCGCCGGCACGTCGGGTGCGGGCCGAGATGCTCAAGGGCCGCCTCCAGCTCAACCAGGAACGCTGGAAGGACGCGCGGGCGGCCTTCGAGAAGGCGATCGCGGTCGAGTCGCCCGCTGGCGACGTCTCGGCTCTGCTCGAGAAGCGCGAGGCGCGGCTGCTTCTGGCCCGATGCCTCGCCCGAGACGGCCAGGCCGCAGACGCCATCGCCCTCGCGCGCCAGATGCTCTCCGAGGCCGACCCAGCCGACAGCAAGGGGCTCGCCACGATCTTCGTGACGCTCGGAGAAGCCCAGCAAGCCGCGGGCGACAAGAACAAGGACGCGCTGATCTCGTACCTCACCGTGGACACGGTTCACAACGGCGTCCCTGAGGCTCACGCCGAGGCGCTTGCCCGACTCGTGGAACTCTGGGAAAAGGAAAACCATCCGGAGCGTGCCCGCGACGCCCGGCAGACGCTCGATCAGAACTATCCCGCCAGCCCCTGGGCCAGGCGGGTCCGAGAGCCTGCGGGCTCTTGATGGGACCGCACGGCTCCTCTTCCAGCCTCACCGGCCGCGAGGGTAGCCTGTGGAGCCGTCGGCGGCTGAAGTGTTGAGGATCGGATCAAACCTTTCGAGGAGATGACCATGCTTGTGGGCTCGTGCGATCGTCGCCAAGACGGGGTCCTTTCGCGTCTGGGCGACCTCCTCTCCGGACGTCTGGGCCGCCTGCTGGTCGCCGCCTGCCTCACCGCGGCGTGGGCGCCCGCAGCGATCTGCCTCTCCCCGGCGGTCGCCATCGCTCAGGATGCGGAGATCGCGGCCGACGAAGCGGCGGCCGACGCAGAACCCGCCAGCAAGAGCTACCTCACCTTCCTGGTCGAGGCCCTCGGCATCAAGTACGTCATCATCTTCTTGCTGCTGTCGTTCGGCCTCGTGGCGCTCCTCGTGATGTGCTTCATGCAGTTCCGCCAGTCCGTGCTGATGCCGCCCGCGCTTGCCGAGCAGTTTGAGCAGCATGTGGAGAACAAGGAGTTCCAACAGGCCTACGAGCTCGCGAAGAATGACGATTCTTACCTCGGCAAGGTGCTCGCCGCCGGCATGGGCAAGCTGCAGTCGGGCTACCCCGCCGCAGTCGAGGCCATGCAGGCAGCCGAGAACGAGCAGGCCATGAGCCTCGAACACAAGATCAGCTACGTGTCGCTCGTCGGCGCCCTCGCGCCGATGTTCGGCCTGCTCGGCACGGTCGACGGGATGGTGGCCGCCTTCATGCTCATCGCCCAGCGAGATACCGCCCCCAAGCCGTCGGAACTCGCCGTCGGCATCTCCCAGGCTCTCGTGACAACGCTCATCGGGCTCTGGCTGGCCATCCCGGCCATCGCCTGCTACGGCCTGTTGAAGAACTGGCTGCAACGTTTCAACAAGGACGTTGACGACGAGGCGATGCGGCTGATGTCGCGGTTCCAGACCATGGGCAAGAAGACCGGCTGACGCCGAAAGGGCCTTCTCCGCATGGCACGCAGGCAGAGCGACGGACCTTCGAAGACCGACATCGACATGACGCCGATGATCGACATGACGTTTCAGTTGATCACGTTCTTCGTGTTCACGCTCAATTTTTCAACCGCCGTGCAGGACGACCGTGTGCAACTGCCTATGAGCCAGCTCGCCAAGCCGGCTGAAGGGCCTTCGGTCGAGCCGATCACCCTGCAGCTCATGAGCGACGGCCGCGTGATCTATGCGGGTGAGCCGGTGCCGCTCGAGGAAATCGGCGGCTACCTGGAGAACGAGAAGCGGGTGATGATCGCCTCGAGCAAGGAGCCAAGCTCCGCCACGGTGATCGTGCGGGCGGACGGCCGCTCGAAGACGGGCGACGTGCAGGAGCTGATCAAGGCATGCCAGGAGAAGGGGTTCGAGAGGTTCGTGCTGCGGGCGCAGTACGACGAGAGCAAGTGACGGGAGCCTGACGTGGCCGTACAGCGAGAAGCCCTCTCCGATAAGATCGCCATCGACATGACGCCGATGATCGACGTCGTGTTCCAGCTGATCACGTTCTTCATGCTTACGCTGAAGACCGTGATCACCGAGGGCGACTTCGATATCCGCATGCCGCTCGGCGCAAGCGCCGGGGCCGCCGCCGAGGATCAGCTTCCGCCGATCCGCGTGAGGATGACGGCCGGCCCGGGGGGTGAACGCACCGGCCTGACCATGAACGGCCAGCCCATCGGTGACTTTGAGGAGTTGCGGCGGCGAATCGTGGACCTCGTGGGTGCCGGCCCGGGCTCCAACGCCGACAAGGCCGAGGTGGAACTCGACTGCGATCCGAACCTGACCTACGACAACGTGATCGGGGCGGTGACGGCGGTCTCGGGGCAGGTTCAGCCCGACGGCACGGTGGTGGAACTGATCAAGAAGATCAAGTTCGCGCCGCCCAAGAAGAAGTAGCGCACGGGCTGTATCGTCGCCGCAGGTTGGTGACCTGCGGTGAGCCGCGCTGTGCTGTGCCGCGTGTGCAGGTTGACAACCTGCACCTACTTTCGACATGTAGCCGCAGGTTGGTAACCTGCGGTGAACCACGCCGCGGTTCGCCGTGTGTGCAGGTTGACAACCTGCACCTACTTTCGACATGTAGCCGCAGGTTGGTAACCTGCGGTGAACCACGCCACGTTTCGCCGCACGTGCAGGTTGACAACCTGCACCTACTTTCGACATGTAGCCGCAGGTTGGTAACCTGCGGTAAGCCGCGCTGTGCTGTGACGCGTGTGCAGGTTGACAACCTGCACCTACTTGCGCGGGTGGAACTTCTCGTGCACCGCGCGGAGGCGGCCGGCGTCAACGTGGGTGTACCGCTGCGTCGTGGCGATGCTGGCGTGTCCGAGCATCTCCTGCACGTGCCGGAGGTCCACGCCCCCCGCCACGAGATGTGTGGCGAAACTGTGCCGCAACGTGTGAGGGCCGACGTCGCTGGGAACACCGGCGTTCTCGGCATGCAGCCGCACGATCTCCCAGATCCGCATCCGCGACAGGCGGTTGCCGCGGGTCGAGAGCACCGCCCACGACGGCATCCCCGCGGCACGAGCGGCGAACGCCTGCCGGGGGCCGTCGAGCCACGCCCGGACAGCCTCGATCGCCCGGCGGCCGAGAGGCACCACCCGCTCCTTGTTCCCCTTGCCGCGGCAGGTGCAGAAGCTCTCTACGAGATGCACGTCGCCGATGCGGAGCGTGGAGACCTCGGAGGCACGGCAGCCCGTGGCGTAGAGCAACTCGAGCAGGGCCCGGTCGCGGCAGGCCCGTGGCGCCCCTCCCTCGGGGCTCTCCAGCAGTCGGTCCACCTGGGCCGGCGAGAGCGTGCCTGGAATCACGTCGTCCCGCTTCGCCGCCGTGATCAACTCCGCGGGACTCTCGGTGATGACACCTTCGAGCTGCAGGAATGCATAGAAGGTTTTCAGCGTTGCGGCCTGCCGGGCGATGCTCGCCCGCGCCAGCCCCTTCTTCGCCAGCGCGGCGAAGTAGTCGCCCAGGTCGCGGACGTTCAGCGTCGCCGGCAGCCGGCCGGCGAGCCATCCGGTGAAATCCCGAAGGTCGCGGCGGTAAGCCGCCTGGGTATTGGTCGCAAGCGCCCGTTCATGGCGGACATACTCGAGGAACCGCTCGACGAGGACCGAGGCGGCCGCCCCCGTTTCCGCCGCGACCACGCCGTCGAGCAGGATCTTTCGCGTCCGACGTGGCTTCGGTGAATCACTCATCCGCTGGCACCGTTTTCCCCCACCCGCGGCCTCACGGCCGGCCGATCCGTCCAAGCCCAACGCCGTGACGCGTAGGGCGTGAGGCAAACCGCTACCAGACGCCGCGTTCAGCGTGGTTCGCCCGCGGCCTTACGGCCGGTCGGCTTCCACCGGCACCGTCCAAGCCCAACCCGCTCACACGTCGTAGCCGAGGTTCGGGGCGAGCCACCGCTCGACTTCCGACACCGCCATGCCCTTCCGTTTCGCGTAGGCCTCGACCTGTTCCCGCGTAAGCCGATCCACTGCGAAGTATCGGCTCTCCGGATGGGCGAAATAGAGCCCACTGACACTCGCCGCCGGCATCATTGCGAAACTCTCCGTAAGCCGCATTCCCGCACCCTGCTCCGCCCCGAGCAAGGCGAAGATCGCCTGTTTCTCGGTGTGGTCGGGGCAGGCGGGATAGCCCGGGGCCGGCCGGATGCCGCGGTACTGCTCTTCGATCAGCTGCTCTGTGGTGAGGTTTTCGGCCCGGCCGTAGCCCCATTCCCGGCGAACCTTCGCGTGCAGCCATTCGGCACATGCCTCCGCGAGCCGGTCGGCAATCGCCTTCACCATGATCGACGAGTAGTCGTCGTGCTCGGCGTCGTACTTCCGACAGAGTTCGTCGCAGCCGTGGCCTGTCGTGACGGCGAAGGCCCCAACGTAGTCCTTTCGCATGCTCTCGACCGGCGCCACAAAGTCAGCGAGGGCATGAAACACGTCCTGCCCCTTCCGCTCCCACTGCTGCCGGAGCGTATGCACCCGGCCCACTTCCGAGGCCCGGGATTCGTCGGAGTAGAGGGCGATGTCGTCGCCCACCGCGTTGGCCGGAAAGAATCCGTAGACGACCTTCGCCTCGAGCGCGTCGTCACGAACGATCCGGTCAAGCATCTCCACCGCGTCGCGGTGGAGCTTTCGTGCCTCCTCGCCGACGACGGCGTCGTCGAAGATCGCCGGATATCTTCCCCTGAGCTCCCACGACATGAAGAAGGGGGTCCAGTCGATGTACGGAATCAGCTCGGTGAGTGGCACCTTTTCAAGTGTTCGCACGCCCAGGAACTCGGGCACGTCGATCGGGGCGGTGGCCCAGTCCGTCGTCCACCGCTTCGCGCAGGCGGTCGCGTAGGGCACGAGTTTCGTCTCCTGCCGCCGCTTGAAGTTCTCCACGTCACGGGCCTGGGCCTCGCGGGTGGTCCGCACGAACTCCTCCCGCGCCGTGGAACTGAGCAACTTCTCGACGACACCCGCCGCCCGCGAGGCGTCATTCACGTGCACCACCGCGCCCGAATACTTGGGGGCAATCTTCACCGCGGTGTGCCGGGTCGAAGTCGTGGCCCCGCCGATCAAAAGCGGCATCTTCAACTTGGCGTGCTCGAACTCCTGGGCCACCTGCACCATCTCGTCGAGGCTCGGCGTGATGAGACCGGAGAGGCCGACGATGTCGGCCTGATGCCGGACCGCCTCGTCGATGATTTTCGTGCAGGGCACCATCACGCCGAGATCGACCACCTCGTAGCCGTTGCAGCCGAGCACCACGCCGACGATGTTCTTCCCGATGTCGTGCACGTCGCCCTTCACCGTGGCGATCAGCACCTTGCCGCGCTTCGTGTGGGCGGCGCCCGA
>Ga0114973_10001168_pt1 | contig 19741 bp, 12 predicted proteins | sample M_140807_MF_Meta_FD_87025 | JGI IMG/M metagenome (GOLD analysis project Ga0114973, IMG submission 87025) | Freshwater microbial communities from Lake Montjoie, Canada to study carbon cycling - M_140807_MF_MetaG | ecosystem: Environmental > Aquatic > Freshwater > Lake | place: Lake Montjoie...
AGAGAAGCAAATATTTACTGGAAAAATAATGTAGAGATTTTGCCCAATGTTTCTGCCTGGACTGACCTTCAACTTCGTCAAATTAATTATCAATTCGAAGGATTTAATGATTTGGGAAATAGCCTTCCTTCAACAGAAAAATTAACTTTCTTTAATCCTAAAGCTGGCTTGTTCTGGGAATTTAAACCTAGTTATAATTTATTTATTTCTTATGCCATCGCTAACCGGGAACCAAATAGAAATGATTATGTTGACAATTTAAAGTCTTCCAGACCAAAACATGAAAATCTTCAAGATCTTGAATTGGGCTTTCGAAGTGTTAAAGGGTCCATTCCATGGGAAGTAAATGGTTTTTATATGAAATATAAAAATCAGTTGGTTCAAACAGGAAGGTTGAATGATGTTGGCGCATATATTCGGGAAAATGTTCCCGATGCCTATCGGCTTGGTGTAGAAATGCAGGCTGGGTTTATGCTAAATAACTCCCTTGAAGTAAAAGCAAATATGGCTGTAAGTGCTAATAAAATAGGTTCCTACACCGCCTTTCTTGATAATTATGACGAAAATTGGCATTGGCTTGGTCAGGTTTCTATTCCGTTTAATCGCACAGATTTAGCCTTTTCTCCTCAGATTATAGGTGCTGCCGAATTGAAATGGTTCCCGTTTTCAGCTAATACGTTCTTTGTTGAAAATCCTTTATCTTTTTCCTGGAATGCAAAATATGTCAGTAAACAATATTTGGATAACACAGGAAATGATAAAAATGTCCTTCCTTCCTTTTTTGTCAATGATATGTCTGCCAATTTTCAAATAAAGAAAAATATGACCCTTTCAGGTCATATTTTTAATCTCTTTAATGAGCGTTATGTAAACAATGGATGGGTTTACAACAGCATTTTAGATGGCACTTTGCAAAGTGATATTGGGGTATATCCTCAAGCAGGGAGAAATTATATTATCAGTTTAGACATCGGATTCTAGGCTAAAAATTAACCGTGAATCCAAATCTAAAGGTGAACGGAGAAATATAATAGAGGGTTGATTCCGGCGTTTTTAAATTGTACAAGGCAACGATCTCAAAGCGGGTGTTGCCTTGTCCACTGCTATAGCCACCTCCAACATAAACATTGTTTTGCTGCAATCGGTCTACATACAATTTAGGTCCGTCAGCTGAAACAAATGCCTGATTGGCTATTTCATATTCTGCATGAGCAAATATGGCAGAGATAACTTTTACTCGGGTAAATACACCTACTCCCCAGTTGATGGGCGTAATTTTATTTATAAAATATTTGCCGGAATAACGCGATGCAAGAAAACTTACCCGGGGACCAACACTCCAGCGTGGTATAATTTTGTAACCAACCATAGGACTTGCGCCTAATTGTAATACATTGAGACCTGATTGACCTGAAAACCCTAAATTTAGGCCACCTCCATACCATATTTTACCCGATATAACACTGGGTTCTTTGGTTGGCTGCTTCTGATATTTTAATCCTGAACTTGCCTGACCATTTACCAAAGAAATAGTTATGAGGAAAAATAAGCTGGATAACAAATATTTTTTCGTATTCATTTTGTTGGTTTTACTATTCTTTTTTGTTTAGAATTTATACTTGTTTAAAAAAGACCGTAATTTACAGCGACTTTTGAAAAACGGTTAAGGAATAAATTTTATGGACTTTCGTTATAATTCCAGTTCACAATAATAATGCAATGAGACATTATTTAGTTTTATTGTTCAGCATTTCGTTTTTTTTACAAATAAAAGCTCAAAACTGCGGTTTCCAGGGGCCTAAACCTATTTATTTTGATTCTATTTTTCAATATGATATTCAAGTGTTTGATTATGTGAAGGTTAATTTTTCATCAACTCAAAGGATTGATAGTGTTTATTTCTATTTTCTTTCCCCTGAAATTTCCAAAATTTCTATCTCTTTAATTTCACCTGACGGAGATACTGTTTTTTTAGTGGGCCCAATAAATGATTATACCGATAATGACGTGTTAGGGGGTCAATATAAGCTCACTTTTATACCAACTAATACGAATGCCATCGATACTTTGCGATGGAATAATAGTTTTCCAGGATTTCAAACAGAAGGTGTTTATTTCCCATATAAATATGATTTACAATCTTTTAAAGGTAGAATAAATGGAACCTGGCGCATTCTTGTTAACACAAAAGGGGCGGAAAATGAAATAACAGGAACACTGAATAGTATCAGAGATGTTAAAATCTATTTCTCAGAGCCCTCAGGGGATAACTGCTGCAAAGCAAATGCGGGGGTCATAGCAGATTCTACCTTTAATGCTTGTGCGGGAGACACAAAACTGGTCAGTTTGCCATTCCCAATATATCCAGGTTCTTCTACTCTTCCAGATACTTCTCTTTATGGTTATGGTTATGTCGTTTTGAGAAATGATACTATTTACGATATTTCTAACAATAGGGATCTTCGTAATCTTCCAGCTGGGAATTATAAAGCAAAAGGATTTTCATATAACAAAAATCATTTAACTGTATTCAAATCTTTCATTGGTAAAAAATCCTCTACAGATTTAATAACCATTTTGCAAAACCCCTTAGCAAAAGAAGATACTTGTGGCGCACTCTCCAGTGGGGAATATGCTTTTAATCTTACGCCTGCTTCTTGTATAAGAAAAATAAGTTGGATATTGCCAAAGGGAGATAGTGTCCTCTTTGATGGAAAGTTCTGTAAAACGGAGGGCTTTTATAAGCAAATTATTCCAATAACCGGAGCATGTGATAGTGTAACGGAAATGAAATTGAGGTTTATTGATCCTATTTGTCCAAAAGGTACTTTTTTGGCAGGCGATTCTATTTTCACAAAGGAAGGCACTTATAGGGTTAAATTAAGTTCGGCAACAGGTTGTGATAGTTTGGTTTTTATTAAACTTAGTTATTATAACAGAGAACTAAAAGTCAAACTTCCTGAGGAATTGACTTGTATACGAAACAGCGTTTTTATTGACGCTACGGAAACAAAATCAAATAATTTCAGAACTGCATTTGAATGGAATAAATTGGACCCAAGTACTGGTGCTCCCGTACTTTTAGGTAACAATCCATTTTTACAGGTCACTAAGCCTGGTTTTTTTCAATTATCCATTACTTATAATGAGGATAAAAAATGTGTTGACACGCTTATACAGGTAATAGAAAATAAAGCCATTCCTCAAATCACAAAAGGAACGTTGTTACCTTATACCTGTAAGGTCGATTCGGTTCTGATGGGAGGAACCCTTACATCAGAAGGGGTTGAATTCAAATATCTTTGGTCCACTCCTATGGAAGGTAAATTAGGGGCCAAGAGAAATGAAAAATTTGCTTACGCTCTTTCTCCCGGTACCTATAAATTTAAGGTAACCAATACCGTAAATGGTTGTCTGGATAGCGCTGAAATTGTCATTCAAGCTGATACAATTAAACCTTTAGCCTTAGGCGGGGGAAATAAATTTTTGACTTGTGCCATCAGTAATGTTATTGTTGGAAGTGCACTTTCGGACGGAGGTACTGGTTTTAACACTCGTTGGAAGGTGTTGCAATCGAATGAGATTTCTTTCTTTTCTCAACCTACCAGAAAAACACAGACAATTACTTCCCCTGGAAGTTTTAGCTATAATGTAGAAAATACCAGGAATGGATGCAAGGATAGTTTCATCGTAAATGTTGCCATGGATACATTGCTTCCGCGGTTAACTTTGCCTGTTTCTGATACCTTAAATTGTGTTACCGGAAATGCTACCCTTAAACTTTCAGTAAGCAGTCTCGATAGGATAAAATTTAGCTGGAGCGCTTTAAATGGCGGAATGATCGGTGCTGATTCCACCTTGCTGCAACCCACGATTAAAAATGTAGGTTTTTATCGAGTTTCTTTATTGGATACTATTAATAAATGCAGCAGGGAAACAGGTATTTCTATTACGGAAAATTGTAAGCCTAAACTGTTTTCCAACAAAGCTGATTCAATCAATTGTGTCAGAGATATCGTTAATTATGCTGCAGGAATAAGAAATCCAAACGCGGTAACTACTTATAACTGGAATTCATTGCCAGGAAATAATTGCTTGCTGAGTGGTCAGGGAACAACCAATATCAGTGTGAAATGCCCTGGTGTCTATCAACTGATTGCCACCAATACGGTTTTCAATTATTCGGACACCTTACGGGTAAATATAATGGAGGATAAGGTGAAACCAACGATTTCGATTATAACACCAGACACCATAACATGCAATAAAAAAGAGATTGAAGTGGATGGTACTAAATCTTCTACTGGAAATATATTCAAATATATCTGGTTGAATTCAATTGGGGATACTATTTCAACGGCGCTTAAATTTAAAACTATAAAGCCTGAATCATTTTCCCTCGAAATCACCAATAAACAAAATGGATGTTTTGCTACTGGCCAAGTAAATGTTTTTAGGGATGAGGCTTTACCTGTTGTTAAATTTGTCAATTCCTTCTATCCATGTAATCAGGATTCTTTTGCTTATGCACCACAGGTAAGTCCTGTAAATCCACAATTTAAATATAAATGGAGTGGCCCAGGACTTTATAAAAATGCAGATAGTCTGCAGGTTTGGATCAATCTTCCGGGAAAATATTTCCTCGAAATAACAGATCCTTCACAAAGCTGTAAAGTCCTCGATTCAGTGCTTATTTCGGATCAACCTTGTCCCCCATGTCTTAAAATTATAGGTACTCCCGATACTTTAACTTGTTTAAATCGAGTAACAACCTTAAAAGTAGATTTATGCAGACCTTGCATAAATTGTGATTTCAGGTGGACGGGGCCAGGAATTCTTCCAGGGAGTGATTTTAAAAATCAACGGGTTGATATGCCCGGCACTTATACGCTAAGGGGCGTAGCTTCAAATGGAAAAGAAACGGTCCTTGAGGTCATAGTCATAGGAGATTTAGTTCCACCGCCCATTAAAGATGCAGAGATTTATACTTTAAATTGCCTGATTGATTCCCTCACTTTGTCAGCACCTGTTCTTAGAACTGATACCAATTACCAATATAGATGGTTACCACCGATAGGGGTAAATATTCCTGTTTTAAACGATTATACTTTAAAAACAAAAGCACAAGGGCTTTATCAGGTTTATATTACTAATAAGCGAAATGCCTGTATTAACCTGGCTGAAGTTTTAGTTCGCATTGACAGGGTTAAACCTGTTGCAAATGCAGGTTTGGATAAATTATTAACCTGTGCGCAAACGGAATTTAATTTAGATGGGTTATCCTCTTCGAAAGAAGGAACCAGGTATAGCTACCTTTGGGAAGGTAAAAAAGGAGGTCGGATCTTAGGAGGAAAAAGTACTTTGAATCCTTTTGTTACAGAGGCAGGTACTTACTTGCTAAAAGTTACAGATGGTTTAAATGGTTGTACATCAGTAGATAGCATGCTTGTTTTGCTGGATAATAATCTGCCAGCTGTACCTTCATTCAATGATTCTACGCTGTTGTGTAAAAAAAGAGAACTTACCTATTTGGGAAAATTACCAGCTGCCACAGGTTATATTGGAAAGTGGTGCACTTTAGATACTTTTGGAATTAAAAGTAATTGCACAAACGATTTGAAAAAGGTATTTACTGTGGGTGGACTATTTCGGTTTGAAGTAGAAAATACCTTAACAGGCTGTAAGAATGGTATTAGTGTATTAATAAAAGAAGATTTCAATAGTCCAGCAGTAGACTATCCTGCCAGAGATACGCTCCGCTGCAATAAACCGATTATTCAGTTGAAACCAACTTTATTTGGGGATACCTTAAATTATATTTTTAACTGGATCGCTTCTAGCGGAAGAACGATGATCGAGCAAACTAAAATTTCACCCCGTTTATTTAGAGAAGATATATACAGAGTTCAGATTACAGAGAAAAATAACGGCTGTACCCGAACAGATACCATCTTTATAAAAGCTGATCTGGATCAGCCATCGGTAAGTGCAGGAAAAGATACCTTACTAACTTGCTTAAATCCTTCGATTCAATTACAAGGTTTTGCCAAGCCAAATTCAACGAATGGAATGATTTCTTACAGATGGTATTCTGAAAATAGCACCATTCAAGCAAATGCCCTTAAGGCAAATCCAACCGTTAATAAAAGCGGATTATTTTGGCTTTTGGTGAAAGATTCAGGGAACTTTTGCGAGGCTGTCGATATAGTTCAGGTTGGAAACGGTTTTGATAAACCAAAAGTCAATTTAAATTTGGCCGATGGCCTGACCTTAAACTGTAAAAAAGATCGTTTGCAATTGGATGCTTCACCCTCTCAAAGTGCTTATAAATTTCCGTTACGTTTTCTATGGAGCGAGAAAAAAAATGGTAAGATTATTTCTTCTCCTAGCTTAGCTGCTGTAAATGTCATTCAGACAGGGGTTTACGAAATAAAGGTAACAGATGAGGTAACAGGCTGTGAATCGTCACTACCCGTTGAAGTTATTGGAGATTTTGTTAGACCTGGATTTAAACTACAAGATACCTTCGCGCTTTCTTGTCGTGTAAAGGAGATTTGGATGGTACCAACTGCCATTTTTCCTAGTACTGCCGAGTTTAAATGGATTCCACCTGCCGATTTAAAACCAATAATTAATGGAAATCAGCTGCTGGCAAAGGAAGTAGGAGTTTATAAACTGGTATTGACTCGGCTCGATAATGGTTGTACTTTTTCAGATTCTGCCCTTGTTTATTACGATAACAGACCCATTGGATTAAAATTAGAGGTACCGCTAACCTTAAACTGTTCCAGAACCCAAACATTAGTTACAGTAAAAGTACCTAGTAATCAGCCTTATAAATATTTTTGGTCAACGCTTGACGGTGAAATATATGGTTCACCAAATGGTTCTTCAACATTGGCTAAAAAGGAAGGTAACTACCAGGTAGTGGTCGAGGAAGTATCATCAGGATGCGTGGAAGAAGCTACAGTGAAAGTCATTTACTACGCTCCCAAAATTGATTCTATTCAATATAATATTATTCCTCCGGGTTGTTTGGGAGGTCCAAAAGGGGAGTTGAAAATAAATAAAATCTTTGGGGGTACTGCTCCTTTTTCCAGTTATTTAAGTAATAGTGGGTCATTACAAAGACTTGAGCTGACCTCTCCGGGACCTCAAACGTTAATACTTATTGATTCATTGGGTTGCAAGAAAGAATTTCCTTTTATAGTTCCAGCGCCAGAAATACCAAAGGTTACTCTTGGAAAGGATACAGTAATTATTGCTGGTGACAGTTTGGTATTAGGGAAAGAGGTTTCTGTTCTTTCAGGGGCAACCTATCGCTGGATCCCTTCACTGAATCAGGTAAATACAAAATCACCAATAATACAGGTTGCGCCGGTCGTCACAACCCTTTACAAATTAGAAGTGATTGCATCAAATGGATGTAAAGCAAACGATGCCATAAATATTAGAGTTACGCAAGATATTGAAGTTTTTATACCTAATGTTTTTTCACCTGATGGTGATGGAATAAATGATTTTTTTACCATTTTTGCATCCGATTTAATTGTAGAGATAACTTCTCTAAGGATTTACAATAGAACTGGAAATCTTCTTTTTGACGGAAAATCATTAATACCAAATGAAGAGTCCATGGGGTGGGATGGCAAACACAGAGGGGTTCCAATGAAGCCAGGGGTGTTTGTTTATCAGGCTTTGGTAAAACGTAGAGACGGAAAATTATTTCCTTTGCAAGGCACAATTACATTATTTAACTAACAACTTAAAGGTTACATGAGCATAGAAATAAATAAAAATCCCCTTTCATTGCAAAATATGACTCACTTTTACAAAGGTAAGGTAAGGGATGTTTATACTTTTGGTGACAGGATGATGTTAGTAGCTTCCGATAGAATTTCAGCATTCGATTATATTTTGCCTAAACCAATTCCGTTTAAAGGACAAGTTCTAAACCAGATGGCAGCTTATTTTTTGAAGAATGCCAGGGATATTGTTCCAAACTGGTTATTGGAGGTTCCTGCGCCAAATGCAGCTTATGGTCTGGCCTGTGAACCCGTAAGAGTGGAAATGGTTATCAGAGGGTATCTCGCGGGTCATGCCTGGAGGGTTTATGCCAGTGGATTAAGAACTTTATGTGGGGTAACTTTACCTGAAGGACTAAAAGAAGGAGATAAATTGCCTTTCCCCGTTATTACGCCTACTACAAAGGCCGACGAAGGTCATGATGCAGATATATCAAGAGAGGAGATTTTAACTAATGCCATTGTTCCAAAGGAAATCTATGAGAAAATGGAGCGTTATACTCAGGCATTATTTGAAAGAGGCACTTCTTTAGCAGCCAGCCAAGGCTTAATTTTAGTGGATACCAAATATGAATTTGGTCTTTATAATGGGGAAATTTATTTGATCGATGAAATTCATACACCAGATAGTTCCCGGTATTTTTATGCCGATGGCTATGAGGAACGACAAAAATCGGGAGAAAGACAAACCCAGTTATCAAAGGAATTTGTGAGAGAATGGCTTATGCTGAATGGATTTCAAGGAAAAGAAGGTCAAAGCATCCCTGAAATGCCCGAAGATTTTGTTAACGAGGTCTCTGAAAGATATATTCAGCTTTTTGAAAAAATCACTGGATTGACCTTTGTTAAGTCGCCTATTGAAAATTTAGAGCAAATTCTCAACGATTTTTTACATCGTAATTCTTCAGCAGGATAGTTGATTTTGCACAATTTTCATGAGCTGAAAGTGGCTACATCCACTTTTTAAAAAGTTTATTTATTCTTTCAGTTTGCCAAGAAGCTATAATTAATTATTTACTAAACACAGGATAACCTTAATTCATCCGGGTAAACAATTTATTTTACCCGGATGAATTACGATGTATATTATTTTATATAAATATTTACTTAGCCATATACTAATTATGATAAGCTGCATTGTGTGCTAAAGTTCCACCACATTTTGAACATGCAGTAGCTGTTCCAGCTCCACCTGCACAACCTTTTGCACAGGTATAATGCCATACGCCAAGGGCATTTTGTGCAGGTTCTGCCGTTGGTGTTGGTGTAGTTGCAGGATTAGGGGTAGGGGGAGCCTGGTTTTGAGCATCATTGGCATGAAAGGCCTGATTATGTAAATAGGCAGTTCCACATACCGGACAATTTCCTTGTGCAGGTCCACCACTTTTTTCACAATTATTTGGACAAATATAATGTTGTACACCTGCCATAGCGCCACTTACGGGCATTTGATTGGTATTCATCTGAGGGGAAGGTTGAGGTAAAGTTTGTGCTGCTTTTTCTCTTATGGCACGGTCATTATCGCAAGAATAAAAAGTTATACTCAAGAAAAGGATAAAAGAAATAGAGGTAAATTTCATAATAATCATTTAAAATTGGAAATTAAGGCTGTCCATCTAAAGGTAATATTTTATATTGATAGATAAATGTCCTTATGTTACATATTTAATCTTTTTTATTCCCAGTACAAGCCATTTATATTTTTTTAGGATATTCCTATTAACCAATGTCTCCAATTTGCTTTAATAGAGGGTTTATTATTAGAACAGATGTATCAAACAGGAATCTGGGGTAACTAGCCTTTAACAGCTTTAATAATAGGCCTTAGGGTAATTTTGCGAAATGAATGATTGGGCTATTTTTAGGAGTCTCCAAGCTGAAAAAACTATTTAGCGTTGCGGTAGGACTGAAAAAACCGCCATTACTCAGGTAAAAATAGCCTCCTTTTATTCCCCCATCAGCATCAATTCTATATTGTCGTCGTGCAATATCATCACCTGTGAATTTTGCTTTATTTAAAGCAGTCCAATTTCCATTTTCGTCAGCCATCCACTGATTTTGATACCTGACCTCCCTGTTTAAATAACCTAAATCATCTATAAAGTTTTCCAGAAAAGAATGTGGTCTGGTATACCAGGTGTTAGTTTGAGGTCTTAAAAAACTAGCAATTAATTTCCATTGAGGATTTTCAGGGTCTTTAAAATAGGAAGTATAGGTGGTGTTTCCCAAGCCATCAGGTTCAATAGAGGTTAAAAATTGATAAGTAATCCCCGATTGCCATGGATAAATCAGATAGCTTTGTCCTCCTGAACCTTCATTTCCAAATTCTCCGGTATAGACATTTTCTCCCTTTTTCAATAATTTAATTTTTTGATTTTCAGGTATTTCTTTGGGATTATCTGTAGGAAAAGGACTCCAAACGGAAAATAAGATTCGTCGTTCTTGTTGACTGTTCACTTGAATTCCAAAATACCCTTCTTTGAATCCATTGGACATAAAATAGGAACCTATTGGGTCTTTACCTTTTGGAATAGTCATTTCATTATAAAACCATTTCATCTTTGCATTTTCAGGTATTTCGTAAGACAAATGTACGGAGGGGCCTCTTCTTCCCCAGTAGAATCGCTGATCTATATTATCTTTAACAAATTTGAAATCGTCTTGCCCCTGATAATAAATCTTCAAATTTTTAATTTTAGGAAAAGGTGCATTCCCTTTTATATTTCCTTTGAAATAAACGATATTATAACCCTTTTTAAATGGGAAGGAGCCCACTTTTAATATTTTGTCAGAGGAATTTTTGAGATTAATGGTTTTCACCTTTCCATCATTAACCCAAACATCGATTTTATTTTTTGATGGAATTTCTGTTAATTCCAGCGAAAGAGTAATCTTTTTTTCGGAACCTGAAAAAATATAGGTACTCCAGACGCTTTCAGTAGAAGTCCAGCTTTTAATTCCATCTTTGTCCAATAGTTCTAAATTTGCTCCTTTTGTTTGAAAGGTATTCCCACCTATTGGCACTTCAATAGATAATAAAGGATTTAATTTTTGAATAAAAAACAGAGAAAAAATATAAAGGAATGGGAGTGTTACTATTTTCATATTGAAGGGAAATTGGTAGGTTCAGTTATTTCTTTTTAGTTGATTGTTCTGCCACCCTAAAAAGGACTATTTTAATTATTAAGTTTAGTGGAAGAGGTTGCCTAACTGGAAACTGAATGGCACCTTTAGAGGTTTTATAGGCTAATAATTCTTCCGAAAAATAACGGATAGCCGCAGGTCCAGGGTAAAATCCAATATGGTTTTTAAAAGCAGCAAAATGTACCAGATTCCCATTTAAAACAAAAGTAGGCATGGCATATTTAATGTCTTCAGTAGCCTCGGGTGCTGCCGTCGATATCGTTTCCCACATTTGAATTAGTAAATTCTGATATTCAGGCTCAAATTCACTAATGTAATCCCCTATATTCTTCGCATTAGACGCTCTCATACCAATGTGGTATGATGTAGAATTTCTTGAAGAGCTTCTTTCTGTGATATATTTAGTGGCTGCAGTGGGCTTCTAACATGGCCACCTTTATAGCCTAATAGATCGGCTGTAAATTTTAGACCTGCAACGCCAAAAGTGGCTGTAATAGCTTGATTTACAGGGTATAGTAATCGATAAAGTTTTTCAGCTTCCTGCCAGTTACCCTGATTTACCAGGGATTGGATTTGAAAACATTCAGCTGGAAAAATATTTGCCAGCGCCATGATACCCCCTTTTATCCCGAGTGTTAAAGCTGGATACCAAAGGGCTGCAGTTCCAACTAATAAATTAAAGTCTTCATTAAGGATAGATTGATATTGTATTAACTGGCCTATATTACCTGCACTATCTTTCATTCCTATAATATTAGGGTGATCTTTAAGGGCTGCTAATAAATGATTGCTTACGTTTACATGTGCAAATTTAGGTACATTATAGATTAAAACAGGAATGTCAACGGCATCAGCAATTTTTAAAAAATGCTGCGCTAAAGCCGCATCAGACATATTTCCCAAATAATAAAATGGAGTGAGAATGAGCGCCGCTTTTGCCCCTCTTTCAGCCGCTTTTTGCGTTAATGATATGGTTTCCTGCGTTGATTCCATACCAGTACCAGCAATTAATAGCCTGTCCTGGGGCACTACTTCTGCTGTTTTTTCAATGAGTAGAAGCTTTTCGCTTTCAGTTAAATAGGCTGCTTCGCTATTGGAACCAAGAACAAGATAACCAGAAAGAGGTGCCGCATTCCAGCGCTCCATATTAAACAAATGCCCCTCGATATCTAATTGACCATCTGCTTTGAAAGGAGTAAGCATTGGTGGATAAACACCTACTATAGATAAATTCATCTTTTTTTATCGAATATACAATGATAGCGTTAAAATTTAAAAAATATCCTGGTACTTATTACAAAAAGGATATTATATTGGGGAAGAATTGCCTCACAAACCTTAAGATGTTAACTATTGGAATAATTCGGGAGGGTAAAAACCCACCTGACAATCGCGTTGTATTGAATCCAGTTCAATGTAAATGGGTATCAAAATCTTTCCCTGTAAAAATAAGGGTGGAATCTTCCAAAACCAGATGCTTTTCAGATTCCGAATATGAAAAGGAAGGGATTGAAGTTACTTCCGATATAAGTGATTGCGATGTTTTAATTGGCATTAAAGAGGTTCCAATCTATCATTTAATTGAAAATAAAACATATTTATTTTTTTCTCATACAATTAAAAAACAACCATCGAATAAAAAACTATTACAAACAATTATAAATAAAAATATTGAATTAATTGATTTTGAGCTGATTACAGATGATGATAAACAAAGGCTTATTGCATTTGGAGAGTTTGCGGGAATGGTAGGTGCTCATAATGCACTACTCACCTGGGGGAACCGAACCAAGGAATTTTCGTTACCAAGAATGTATCAGCTGAAAGACTATCAGGATTCATTAAATAGTTACAAAAATTTAAAATGGCCGACTGTTAAAATTGTTTTAACAGGAACAGGTAGGGTAGGGAATGGTGCTGCCAGGGTTTTAACAGATATGGGAATAAAAAAAGTGGATGTCCCTTCTTTTTTAAATCATTCTTTTGATGAACCTGTATTTGTTCAGCTAAAGAGTGCAGATTATTTGATTAATAAAGATGGTAATTTATTTAGTACAGATCATTTTCATCGTTTTCCATCTCAATACAACGTCAACTTTAAGTCATTTACAGAAAAGGCGGATATTTTTATCAACGGTATTTACTGGAATTATGATGCACCAGCTTTCTTCACTAAAGAAGATATGTTAAATAATTCTTTTAGCATAAAAGTAATAGCCGATTTAACCTGTGATCTGGCACCCGTCAGTTCAGTTCCGTCAACACTTAAAGCAAGTACTATTGAAAATCCAATATATAGTTACCTGCCTGCGTCTAATGAAATATCATTTCCACACGACATTAATGGAGTGGATGTAATGGCTATTGATAATCTGCCAAATGAGCTTCCCAGAGATGCATCTACGGAATTTGGAAAGAGATTTATTTTAAATGTATTACCTGATTTATTAGCAGGTAATACACATAAAATCGAAAGAGCTACCATAGCAAGAAAAGGGGCATTGAAGCCAGCCTTTTCTTACTTGGAAGATTATATCAAAGATTAATTTATTCTAAAACAAAAACCTCTTCTGCAGTTAGTCTGCCATTGTCTTTAGCCTCAATTTTAAATTCAACTCTGTCACCAATTCTAAGCTCCTCAAAATCAAAGTCTTTTAAGCTTGAGAAATGGAAGAATACATTATCAGGCGGGTATTTAATGAAACCATAACCATCTTTAATAGATAAGACAATACTTTCAAATCTATCGGTATCCAGCTGAATGATATCATCATGGTCTTCCAGATTAATTGGAGGAGGAATAATAATGGGTTCAGAAGGTTCCAATGGTTTTGTTCCAAATGCCTTATCGAACTGTTTAGGAACGAATAATCGATTTAGGTCAAATTCATTTTCAGCCAGATCGTCGATTATTTCGTGCATAGGCAGAGAATAAGTTACCTCTTCCAATAAATCCTGTGAAGTTCTGGTACTGAACCTATGTCCTTCTTCGTCAGTATATTCAAAATCCCAGCTCAAAAGAATGGTATGTTTTCCCATACCATTGAGTTTACGCATCAAAGGAACATAATCACTGTCGGAACCAACCAAAACGACCACATCGAAATGATTATTGAAAGCCATTTCAATGGCCTCTAAAGAAAGCCATACATCAATACCCTTTTCTTGTCTTCTTCCGTTAATGATCTTTACAGGTAAATAATGTGAAACGATCCCTTCTCCCATTAGGATATCGTCAAAAACTCGTTCATAGTAAAGCAAATTACCTCTTTGGCTTGCCTCACTTGCACTTAATCTGCCTCTAAAATAATGAGAATCAACGACCCTACAAAGACGAACCTCCTTGTCTTCGAGTTGACTAATTTGTTGCCTAATATATTCATGAAGTCCCTTTAAACTTAATCGACTTCTTCTATCATGAACATAATGATAATAATTACTTACGTGCAGGAAATAATTTCCGTCGTAAAAAACACCAATGCGGGTTAGATTAGTAGACCCATTTGCAGCAGCAGCCATTTTAAATAATTTAGGGTTTTGGATAGTTGTTTTCAGCCGTTATAAAAAAAAACACCCTGTTTGCATAATTTTATCTTTAATCATATATTTAAATTTTTAAAATCAAAGATTTTTCAGCAATTGGAAGGGTAAAACCAAATTTAAATTTCACTCTTTTTATTAAGGAAAGCAAATTTATATTATTTTTTGAAGTTTGCAACAAAAAATGGTTTAATTTTGTATATCAAGATATATTCTAAAGTGAATATAAAAACAGGGGGACGTTCTGGTATCGACAGGATGGTGAACTGGTAAGTAAGCATGTCGAAACTTGATGGTGAGTTCCGTTATCAAATTGCCATCGAACAACAACCGGCGAAAATAACTACGCCTTGGCTGCCTAATTTTAGAAATTAGTAAGCCTTTACACGAAACGTCTGCTATATTCAGCTCAGCTGAAATAGCCTGCACGCCGCCTGAGAGAGCCTGCGTCTAGTGTATCATCCAAAAAATCGGGCTGGTTCTGCTTTGTGGCTCATAAAGTAGTATAAGATTCAGAGCTGGGTCAGGAAATGTGTCTTTTGTTGTACCTACCTTCTGACTAAGATCAAAAACGACAAATAAACATGTAGAAAGCTTACGGGTGCTGTTTTGGACGCGAGTTCGACTCTCGCCGTCTCCACAAAATACTCGAAAACGAGTAAGAATAATTGCCCTTCAGCAGCATATGCTGAGGGGCTTTTTGTTTTAGTCGCCTCTCTAATTCAAATTAAATGAATAAGGATTTTAATTGAACTATTTATAGTTCAGGCCAAAACCAAAGGGGAATAAAGTGTCTTCTTCTGGATATCCGGGTGCATCTGGAGCTTGTTTTACAACAGCAGCGCTTGTTTTTGCTAATGCATAAGGTAATTTTCCAGTTGGGTTAAATTTACCCATAATGATATCCATAACGGCCGCATCGCTTACACCAAAAGTAGCAAGGATTCCTGCGGCATTCAGTAATCCACTGGCTTCATCAAGTACATAAGGTTGGCGGAAATCAATAGATAAAATGGTTTTATCGGCACCCACCGTTTCCATAACGGTTTGTATATCCTCCAAGGATGGTGAAATTTTCCATGACTTTGATTTTGCCATTTCTGAAAACGAGAGATAGTCCAGTTCTGTGGAATCAGCACCTCCAAATCTTCTGTCGCTCCCTGCGTCATTGGTTACTTGAACACGTATAATAGCTATATCTGTTTCTTTCGATATGGCAGGCAATGTTTCTTTTTTCGCTCTATTGTAATCGCCTGAAGTGAACTTGTAATTTGTCCATTCGCGTTCTTTAAAGAGGGCCGTATTCATCCCCATGGTGAATATTTTTAAGGTGTCTTTACCTTTTGGTTGAGCCAGAGGGAGCTTCGTTTTGTTTTGAAGCAGTACAATTGATTTTCGTTGGGCTAGATCAGCCTTTTGCTGGAAGGAAGGATTGCCCACCAAATATGCGGCGCGATTTGGGTCAACATAAGGATTCTCAAATAATCCTAATTCAAATTGTTCTTTTAACAACCTCGTCACGGATAGATTAACCCGACTTTCAGGAAGTTTACCAGCTTCTACGAGATTCAAAATCTGTTTGTTGTTGCTAAATCCTGAAAGGATATCCGTACCTGCTTCAATGGCAATCAGAATCTGTTCATCCAAACTCTTATCTTCTAATCCCCAGGCTCTTTCTCCAATAATACCAGTATCGGAATTCACGTAACCTCTAAATTTCAATAAAGTACGCAATAAATCAGTTAAAATTCCTTTTGAAAAAGCCATCCCAACATTATTTGGCATATATGGCTGACCTACCGGAATGCCATAGTAAGCCATGATGGATGAAGCGCCTGCCTCAATGGCTGCTTTAAATGGCGCCAGATGATAATCAAATTTACCCGCAGGATACACCTGGTTTTTTCCAAAGGTATAATGCGGATCACCACCGCCTTCCTGAGGACCACTACCTGGAAAATGTTTAATGGTTAAGGCAATGCTTTTTGAGTTCAGTTTTTCTCCTTGAAGATTTTTTATGAGCACTTTGATAATATCGGTTGCCAGTTCACTGTCCTCCGTAAAGGTTTCATGTACGCGGTACCATCTCGGTTCCGTGGACAAGTCAGCCATATATCCATACATGCCGCGCAAGCCAATAGCTCTCCATTCTTCCGCCATTATTTTAGCAAAGTCAGCAATCAAGTCCATGTCCCTGGTTGCAGCCAGTCCACTTTCCTTTGGCCAGGATGAAAACGAGCCGGACTCCACATTAATCCCTGCCCGTGCATCAAATTCTATATGGTTTCTGGAATTTGATTTAAACAGGGAAGGGATGCCCAAACGGGTACGCTCGGAAAGTTCTTGAACAGCATTCATAAATTGTGCTGCCTCATACGGGCTGATTTGTACTCCAGCGAAGCCATTACCCGCTCCACTATTTACAGGATTGGTTTTTATGGTATTTCTGAAAATGAATCGAGTCATTTTCTGATTTTCGATGTAGTCTACAGCACCTTCAGTTAATTTTCCTTTTTCGCCTGCATTGAGGGTATTGATAAGTAGCATCCCAACTTTTTCTTCCAGAGTCATTTGACTAACCAAATTTGCCACACGCTTGTCCAAAGGCTGACGCCAATCTTCATAGACATCCAGTTTCTGGTTTTTGTTGAGGTCTTTAAATAGGAATTTCTTTTCGTTAAGAAGATTCACCGCCCGATTTTCTATTAAAGGTTGGTGAGGAGAACTCTTTTGGGCAAAGACTTTGCTCGCAAAAAAGAGTAAAAGGATAATTCCCTGGAGCGTATTTTTCATCATTAATATTAGAGTTAATTGCCTAAAAGAGAATAGGAACAAGGAAATTCCAAACGCTAAAATAGTATTACTGTAAATTTAAAATATATTTCACCTTAAAAGTTGAAATAAGCAATAAATTTTTGTAAAATATCAAAAAAGTGAAATAAAATTTTTCTATTTTTTAAAACATACCACTTTAAGTATTTGAAGGAAGTGCCTTCATCTTTGGTCGATTATTTCAACCATTCATTAAAATTATTAACGTTTATTAACTCAAAAGAAGCACCGGGATAGGCGCTTTTCCATTGGGTTGGTATTTTGAACTTGTCTTCTTTCCATTTGAATTCATAACCAAATAAGGAACCTTCTCGTTCTTCTACCCAATCAATTTCTTGTTGCTCATACGTTCTCCAAAAATAATTATTAGATGAAATTCTTTTATAGGATTGATATTTCAACCTTTCACTGATCATGTAGTTTTCCCAAAGTGCACCGATATCGTTTCGAGCATGAACAGGATTAAAATTTGCAATCACTGCATTTCTAATGCCATTATCTAAGAAATACCATCTTGAATTTTTAGTTATTTCTTTTCTTAAATTTCTACTAAATCCTTCAACCTTGTGAAGTATGAAAACTTTATTTAATAAGTCAAGGTATTTTTCAACTGTATTCTTACTTATACCTAACTGTTTTCCTAATTCTTGAAGTGAAACTTCGGCACCTATTTGATAGGCAACCAGACGCAATAAATTAAATATTTTCTGTGAATTCTTAATATGCTCATAAACCAAAATGTCTTTTAGCAAATAGGAACTTATCATTTCGTTCAAGTAATCAATCTTGTCATCTCGATCAGGCAGATGCAATAATTCTGGATAATTTCCAAAAACAAGTCTTTCACTCAACCTATCAATTTTAGATATACTATTCTCAATCTGGTTGTATTCGTTTTCTGAAAAAGTATATAAATTAAAAGTATATTTTCTTCCAGTTAATGGTTCTCCAGCATCTTTATGTATGTCGAAGGATGATGAACCAGATATTATAATTTTTAGCCCATCAATTTCATCTATCATCAGTTTTAATTTCTCTCCTATTTCAGGTATTTTTTGAGCTTCGTCAATGTAAAGCAGTTTGTATGTACCTAAAATCTGTTTATAATTTTCTACACTTCTAATGGCAAGTTTATCATGAACATTAATGTCCTCACCATTAAGAATAAGAACTGGCTCATTTACTTTGGCAAGGATCTCTTTTACGAGTAATGTTTTTCCAACTCGACGAGCTCCAAAAACAATTACCACTTTATTTGGTTTCAACTTTTTTAATATAATATCCGACAAGTCTCTGACTAAATATACCATAATTGCGTCATTTTATTGACGTAATTTATGTAAATTTCGGTAAAAAAACAAATTTTCAGTCTTTTTAGTAGCATTTTCTTTAATTCATGTTCCGATATGCTATTGGTGTCATTCCCGTTTTTGTTTTGAATAATTTACTGAAATATTGAGGATATTCAAAAAGGAGGGTTTGACTTGAAGGTCAATATTTTAAGTTAATTCGTTTTCCAATTTATCTGCACAATCCAAAAGGATTTACTTTTCTTTATCTGACAAATGCAAAGCCTCATTTTTTAAAATGCAGTTTTAATATTTTAAATATAATTAAAGATGTCAACCCAAATTGTGGACATCGATGTTTAAAATTTCTTTTATCAGTATTCCATCATCAAAGGGGAAAGCCATGTTGTTCAATAGTTTGACCTTGATATTTATGCAATAATTTCAATTTGATTTCCTTCTGGGTCTAAAACAACACTTTCATAGTACCCATCTCCCGATGTTCTTGGCTCACTGGCTATGGTGTAATGATCGGAACGTAACCTTTCTGTTAATTGATTTACAGCTTCTTTACTTCCAACAGAAAAGGCAATGTGTGCTAATCCCAGCATATTTCCTCTGTTTTTATAATCCGTGGTAATGTCCATCCTATTCATAAGTTCAATTCTTGAAAGTCCGTTACCAAAGGTTAAAAAGTAAGATGTGAAACCCTTTTTATCATTTATATACTTTTCACCACTTACTAAATCAAAATAGTGAGTATAAAATATACGCATTGCTTCTAAATCAGAAACCCAAATGCCTAAATGTTCTATTTTCATTTTTTAAAATTGGTTAATTTTAATATTCTTGCAATATATAGCTTATGTAATAAATTGTTTATTAATTTTATGATTAATAAGTATCGATACACTTATAACTGACTTGCCAGGGAATGATATTTTCTTAACTCATTCATAATCTTTGACCTAAAATTTTATGATGAAGGATTTTTATAACCTAATTTTATGGAAAAAATGGATATAATTCCTTATTATTTCGAGAATGATGGTGTTATTCCTAATAATGCACTCCCTCTTCTCATTTATAAAAATGCACTTCAATATGCAATCAGTAAAAATTTTGGATTAT
>Ga0114973_10001169_pt1 | contig 19726 bp, 19 predicted proteins | sample M_140807_MF_Meta_FD_87025 | JGI IMG/M metagenome (GOLD analysis project Ga0114973, IMG submission 87025) | Freshwater microbial communities from Lake Montjoie, Canada to study carbon cycling - M_140807_MF_MetaG | ecosystem: Environmental > Aquatic > Freshwater > Lake | place: Lake Montjoie...
AAGAAAACATCATTGCGCAAGGTTTGGCATCCGCCGAGGATTGGGCGGTTTTAGAAAAATATGCCTTGGCCTTATTTCAAAGAGGCAAAGAAATTGCAGCAAAGCAAGGTTTGATTTTAGTGGATACCAAATATGAATTAGGAAAAATTGGAGATACCATTTACTTGATGGATGAAATTCACACCCCCGATTCCTCTCGCTATTTTTATGCAGAAGGCTTTGAAGAAAGACAAGTAAAAAAAGAAAAGCAAAAACAACTCAGTAAGGAATTTGTGCGCGAGTGGTTGATTGAAAATAATTTCATGGGAAAGGAAGGACAAACAGTTCCGCACATGTCCGAAGAATGGATTGACACTATTTCAAAAAGATATATTGAATTGTATGAGCAAGTGATTGGCGAAAAATTCAACCCTCAAAAATTATCGGACGAAGCAACCTACAATTTAGTTTCAGCTTCATTGGCAAAGTTGCCTTAATTTTAAATTTTTATTTTCATTCTTCTCCGCTCGTCATGACGCTAAAAAATACAAATGAATCTAAAATTGCGAACTCGCTTCGCTCAGACATGCGCATTTTTTAACGATTAATTTTTCTTAACGCTATTCCTCAATGTTCAGAAGTGAAAACAAAAATTAAAATTATCAATTAGATGTCTTTCCCTAATCTTGGGCGTAGTCGTTGTTTGCTTTTGTTGAAAATTTGCTGGCCTTTGTCAATCCCTTTTCTAAGTTCAATTTGTTTTTCCATAGGCAAATGAACTATGTCAGTACAGGCCTGCGTACAACAGCCTGCATAAGTTTCAGCGCAGGTGGGACATTGTATGAATAACAAATGGCAGCCATCATTTTTACAATTCGTGTGCGTATCACATGGCGCACCACATTGATGACATTTCGCGATAATATCGTCCGTAATTTTTTCACCTAGGCGATCGTCAAAGACAAAATTCTTTCCTTTGAACTTACTTTCCAATCCAGCTTCTTTAATTTTATTCGCATAATTAATTATACCTCCTTCTAAATGAAAAACATTTTTAAACCCATGATGTAACATATAAGCACTTGCTTTTTCACAGCGTATCCCTCCAGTACAATACATGATAATATTAACATCTTTTTTATCCTTCATCATATCCGCTGCCATGGGCAATTGTTCCCTGAAGGTATCTGATGGAATTTCAATCGCATTGGTAAAATGACCCACTTCAAATTCGTAATGGTTGCGCATATCAATAACTATGGTATCCGCGGAATTTAACATGGCATTCATTTGTTTTGCATCCACATAGTTGCCTTTATTTTCCATACTAAAACTGGGATCCTCAATTCCGTCGGCTACTATTTTTTCACGCGTTTTAATTCTTAGCGCCCAAAAACTTTTGCCATTATCATTGACAGCAATGTTTAATCTTACATTATTTAATTCGGGAATGGTATATAAATATTCCTTGAAGTTTTCAAAAAAATATGATGGCACACTCATCTGCGCATTGATCCCTTCCTTCGCAATATAAATTCGACCAAAACATTGCAATGCACTCAAACCTTTGTACAATTCATCTCTGAATACTTGCGGGTTTGGAATACTACAATATTTGTAAAAGCTGATAGTGGTTCTAGAAAAATTTTCTTGGTATAATTTTTCTTTTAACTCCTTATTGGAGATACGATTGTGTAGTAGTGACATAAAATAAATTTAGACATCTAGGATGTTCCTTTAAAATGGACCCAATTACAGGTTGGGCAAATTCATTACGAAGATACAATAAAAAAATATTACGCCTTGCGCGCGCGAACAAAGCTTCCAGTAAGTGAAGCCAATCCACCCAACAATGCACCTAAAAATGCAGTTAATATAATTAGGCTGCTATAGGAACCTTTCAAAGGTAATATGGTGGCCACTTTTGTTGCTAAAATATGGTTGTTAGCCAGGTCAATGCCAAATGCCAATCCAGCCCATAGCATGCCAATCCCTATTGCACCACTCGCAAAAGCCAACAAAGGTTTTTGTGGAATAGCCACAGCTATTAATAAATTAGTGATCACAAAACTCCACCATGGTAGGTTACCATAAATGCCAATTGCATAAGTAAGCAAAGCAGCTAATAAAATTGAAATAACGAATTTCATATAAAATATTTTAATGAATTAGAATTGATTATGAATTGATCTTTTGAAATTGGATATGCCACTTTGTTCTTTCACTTTGCTTTAATTTTTCCTTGGATAAAAACAATAATCGATAATATTTACCCTCGGCCCAATAATTTACAAAGGTATCATAGTAAGGGCTACCCGGATTTCCACTTTGACCCCCTGGATATAATCCATAGGCTTCAATTTCATCGGTTAAATGCACTACCATCCGCCAACTTGGACCGTGATTCTCTGTGGTTGCATTAATAATGTTTACGCCACCACCAATAGGTAAATTCATTCGACTTAGTGCTGGGGTTTTTGTCAAATGCATTACGCGTGTTGCTTTAAATAATGACCATTCCAATTTGTTTTCTTTTTCTAAAGACAACAATTTTTCAGTTGCTTTTTCTACCCCCAATGTTACTTGTGTTTTTAAATCCTCCACAATATTTTTTGTCCTTATATCATCAGCGATACTCCAATTGGTATCCTTTAACATTTGATCCAACAAAACATATGCCTCTGGTTTTAATAATGGAATAGCCGAACCTCCTAATTCATCTCCCCAGACAGCTTGCTCCACACTATCCCAAATTATTTTAAAACAAGTAACCCCTTTTGCGTTTACGTTATTATACAAATCCCAATTAGTCATTTCATTCACCATTCGCTTTGCATCGGTACTTAATTTATCCACTTGAATATATTTCATCAAAGCTGGACGGGCTGTTGCTGCAAAAGCATTATAATTATTAGTCTGTAATGCTTGCATATCCTCAGCCGTAATTTGCGACATCTTGTTTAAGTGCATATTCACACTGATACCTCGATACAAAGGGAATGCGGATGCGGCACCTAAATAATAAGGATAACTAATATCTGTTGATTTTTGATTCGCGCTACTTACAAAACCCCGCTCAGGATTTTTAATCATTGGATTTTCATTGCCTGGAATGATCCCTTGCCATTGAAAGCTAGTATCCTCCCCTGGCATTATAAAATCACCTTGGCGCTCCCACCTCGCAACAAAACTTCCATGTTGTTTAATCGCAATGTCCCCTGATTTTGTAGCTAATACAAAATTTTGTCCAGGACAGGTCCATAATGAAATGGCATGTAAATAATCATCATAATTTTTCGCCCTATTCAAGAAATAAAATGTTTCCACCCCGGTGGATATTCTATGTGCTGTCCATTGCACTGCTAAATTTCGTCCATTGGATTGCGTATTTTGATAATGTGCGTCAAACATGGTTGGTCCCCAATGCGTCATTGCAATATTTTCCACTACATCTAAACTATCTTTCACTTTAATCACCTCTGTTCTTTTGGAAGTTGCCTTCCATGCACCATTAAACCAGTATTCATTCTCAGTGGTATCTTTAAATTTAACTTCATAATAATCAAATACATCTCGACCTGCATTGGTGACACCCCAAGCCAAACTATCATTAAATCCAATAATGACTGCAGGTGATCCAGGGAAACTTGCACCATAAGTACTATGCGTGGGCGTCGTTATTTGCATTTCATACCACAATGAAGGTAAATTCAAACCCAAGTGAGGATCGCTACTTAAAATAGGTCTGCCCGATTTGGTTTTTGATCCAGCAACAGCCCAATTGTTGGAGCCATTATTTTTATCTGGCGCTTCTGGCATTTCTACAGTATTAAAAGCAAGACTATTTACTTTATGCAAATAAGCCGAATCAGCATTCACTGGTTTCACTGGAACAATAGAAGGCTTTTCATAAACCGTCCCTTTCGGAATAATTGGATCTAAAGAGTCTTGATTGTTGGTATATAATTTATCAAATAAGTCATACCCCAAATAATCCCTGGTATTGGTCATTTGTAAATCAACCGATGCAGAGCGACCTGTTAAATCATAGGACATGAACATTAAAAAAAGATAGGTCTTTTTAGGTGTCCAATCCTCAGGCGCATAATTCATTAATTTAAATTCAAAAGGAATATCCGATGGGTCCAATTGTTTAATGTAGGCATTTACACCAGCAGTATAGGCATCCACTGTGGCCTTCATGTTAGGATTCGTTTCATTTATATTGGCCTCCGTTTTTTCAGCGCCATACACCATGCCTAATCTTCTAAACATTCTATCAATAGGTAATTTATCTGCACCTGCTATTTCACTTAATCTTCCTGAAGCAACGCGCGTTTCAAAATCCATTTGCCATAATCTAAATTTAGCATGCAAGTATCCTTGAACAAAATAGGCATCTTGATCATACTCCGCATAAATATGTGGCACCAATCTATCATCCACATAAACATCTACATTGCCTTGTAATTCATTGGCAACGATGGATGCATCAAAATTGGCATTGACCTTTTCGGCGTTTTTCCAAAATCCATGCTGCGGAGATAAAAAATAACCTAATCTTGGTGCTTTTGCATTGCCTAGTTTAAGTTGAATATCTAAAGTAAATACCAATGCAGTGGTAACGATAGCAGACGCTATCAAAGGCAATAAACGCATAACAATAATTTAGACCCCTAATTTACGCTTTATTTATAAGTTCCCCGCTAAAAAAAGATATGAAATCCGTCATAGGTAAATTAGGATATTTTGACTGAAGTACTTGTGATTTTGTCAGTGACTTTTGTAAAAAGGCCTGATGTGCAATAGATGCTTTGTTAAATGGCTTGTGTTGTTTCGCTAATTGCAACTCAGCCACCTCCCCCATGATTAATTGCGTTTCCTCGGAAAAATAAGTACTTACTAATTTTTCCCAAACATAATTGGTTGCTGCATAATTAGGATGCACTAAATCCTCCGCATAAAATCGATAGTCCCGCAGGTCATCAATTACATATTCATAAGCTGGGAAATAGTCCACCGCTTTTAATTTCGCAATGACATCATGCACTGCATAAATAAGTACCGACTTACTTCGGTTATTTTCAATTAAACCTTCTCGCAAATGACGCACGGGGCTAATTGTAAAAGTGATGTGAATATTTTTATTAAAAGACTGCACCGCTGAAACTATTTTTTGCAATTTTGAAGACAATTCAATAGGATCTATTAATATTTTTTCAAACCATTGGGCTGGGGCTTTATGGTTATTGGCGACCACCAGTCCTGCGCCGCTAGGAGCAGCTTCGGTTAAACGATATAGCCAAGCCGAACCTAATGTAATGATTAATTTATCAGCCACTTTTAAAAAAGCATGTGCGTCGCTGATGGAACTGTTTATTTTTTCAAGTGCAGCAATGGATGTGAGATCTGAAAAACGGGAATGATGATGCCAACTGTTAAATAAGTCATTTAATTCAAATAAATCATTGGTACCATATTGTTTGTGATCAATATAATCCTGTAATGCACCTATCACACTAATTGGATTGAATAAAATACCATGTGGATTTTCCTTCACCTCAAATAAATGTCTATGTAATTTTGCGCCGATATTCTCAGTAAAACAGGAACCCATTAACATGATTTTATCTTGATAACGAATTGCCTTAGCTGACTTAGTTGCTTCTAATGTTAATTTGAATTTCATTTAAACATCCTTTGCTTCATCCCTTCATACAAAATAATACCTGCAGCGACTGATACATTAAAGGAATCAAAGTTGGTGGCCATTGGAATTTTGAAAAAGTAATCAGCAGCCTTGGCTAAAAACGGCTGAACCCCTCTTCCTTCATCACCCATAATGATACAAGCAGGTATGGTCAAATCTAATTCATGTACATTTTTATCTGCACGCATTTCACTCGTGAAAACCTGAATACCATTTAAATGTAAAGTATCAACCGCTTTTAATAAACTACTTACCCTTACAACTTGTATATGTTCTAATGCACCTGCACTGCTTTTAAAAGCTTCTTCATTTAATGCGCCTACGCCTTTATCTGGAATAATTAATGCTTGCGCACCACAACAATGAATACTTCTGGTAATGGCCCCAATATTTCGCACGTCCGTAACGCCATCCAACATCATAAATAATGGGGTTTCGCCTTTGGCAACCACAAAGTCAATGACTTCCTGCAAATCCATATACTTCACCATCGAAATAAAAGCCAACACCCCTTGGTGATTTGCTTTGGTCATGCCATTCAACTTTTCAATAGGTACTAACTGAATAGGTATGTTATTATCCAATGCCGCTTTTTTTATTTCACTCAAACCTTCCCCTTGTGCATTTTTTTGGATTAATATTTTTTCAATATTAGTATCACTTAAAAAAGATTCAATAATAGGTTGGCGACCAATGATAAATTTTCGCTCCGTAGTCGCCACTCGCGGCGAATACTTTCGAGGGCCATTAAATTTTCGGTCAGGTCTGTTATTATAATTGCGTCTTTCCTCCATGTTTCAAAGTTACTCTTTTTTATTTTTAAGTAATTCCCATTTAAGAATGGCAGCTACTGATATCGAATCCGTAATCTTGCCTTCCATGACCCAATTAACCGCTTCCGAGAAGGGCATTTTAATGACTTGTAAATCCTCGGTATCCTCTGGTTCCGCTTCTCCTTCAATTAAATCTTGTGCTACATATACAATTGCTAGCTCATCAGATACGGAATTGGATACATGTATTTGTAAAATTTCGGTCCATTGGCCCGCTTCAAATCCCGTCTCCTCTTTGAGTTCTCTTTTTGCTGCAGTTAACCAATCCGTTCCCTCTGGGCAACCTCCTTCTGGAATTTCCCAACTATACGCGTCTAAAGGAAATCGATATTGCCCTACTAAATAAGTATGATCATCTGCATCTATTGCGATTACACCAATAGCAATATTTTTAAAATGCACTTTGCCATAAATACTTTTAGTGCCAGCGGGTGTGATAACATCAAACTCCGTTAAACTAATCCATGGATTATCATACACTAATTTATCTCCCAGTTTAATCCAAGGATTTTTTTGCGATTCTTTATTTTCAACATCCATAAAAATTTATTTTAATGATAAAAAAAAGCCCGTCCAGAATTATCGGAACGGGCCTTTATTTAAAATCATACCATTATTTTAAACCGAAAGCTTTTTTCACTTTCGCTACATAATCTAATTTCTCCCAAGTAAACAATTCTACTTTCATTGTTTTTGTTTTACCATCTGGGCTTGTGAATGTTTTAGTCACTGTTTCATTCTTACGACCCATATGTCCATAAGCAGCAGTCTCACTATACATTGGTGTTCTTAACTTTAAACGTTGCTCGATAAAGTAAGGACGTAAATCAAAAATGCTTTCTACTAACTTACCTATTTGACCATCGTTCATTTTTACTTTAGCAGTACCGTATGTATTTACGTTGATTGAAGTTGGTTTCGCAACACCAATCGCGTAAGAAACTTGAACCAATACTTCAGAAGCTACACCAGCAGCTACTAAGTTCTTAGCTATATGACGTGTTGCATATGCTGCAGAACGGTCCACCTTACTTGGATCCTTACCAGAGAAAGCACCACCACCGTGCGCACCTTTACCACCGTAAGTATCTACGATAATTTTACGACCTGTTAAACCAGTGTCACCATGTGGACCACCAATGACAAACTTGCCTGTTGGATTAATATGATAAGTAATATTGTTGTTAAACAACTTAGCGTATTTCTTATATTTTGCTTTTACGCGTGGAATTAAAATTTCAACGATATCTTTTTTAATTTTCGCTAACATCTTTCCTTCTGCATCAAAATCATCATGTTGTGTAGATACAACGATTGCATCGATACGCACTGGTTCGTTTTTGTCGTTGTACTCTAAAGTAACTTGAGATTTTGCATCTGGACGCAAATATTTAATTGCTTTGTTCTCTCTTCTTAATGCAGCTAATTCAATTAAAATTTTATGCGCTAAGTCCAAAGCCAATGGCATATAATCTTCTGTTTCATTGCTTGCATAACCAAACATCATCCCTTGGTCACCAGCACCTTGCTCTTCTTTTTTCTTTCTGTCAACCCCTTGGTTGATATCTGCAGATTGCTCGTGGATGGCACTTAACACACCACAGCTATCCGCTTCAAACATGTATTCACTTTTGGTGTAACCAATTTTCTTGATCACATTACGTGCAATGGTTTGAACGTCTAAATATGCTTTAGATTTTACCTCACCCGCCAAGATCACTTGACCAGTAGTTACTAAAGTTTCACATGCCACTTTTGATTGTGGATCAAATGCTAAAAAGTTGTCGATTAAAGCGTCAGAAATCTGATCCGCTACTTTGTCTGGATGTCCTTCAGAAACACTTTCTGAGGTAAATAAATAAGGCATAGAGTTAGTATTTAAGGTGCAAATATATTAATAAAAGCCATTTGATTCAAATGGATACTATAAATCTGAATAATAAATATGGAGCCTCATTCTGAATCGGGAATGCTTTCCTCCTCCTAAACGAACCCTACCGATAGCTGGTTGATTTCCAAGGCTTGAACTTAAATAATCCACGCTAGCAGCTTTGTTATTGGGATAAGGGGGTACAAACATAATAGAATCGTTCACAGGAGCTAATATTCTAAAATCAAAGATAGAGTCGGTTCGAGAGATAACACCTTGCACATACCTACTTATATTAAAGTTGTAACTAGCTACCTTATCATATCCCAAGATGGATTTGTATACCAATTTTCCTCCAAAACGGCTAAGAAATTCAGGGCTAGAGGTGCCAACAAAATCATTGGGCACATTCCTAATTTTTTTAGTAGCAGTATCATAAACACCTAAAAACAAGTATTGCGGCGGTAACATTTGTTGGTCGATTGTTTTCAAATTGGCATCATCAGGTACTTGTTCCGCAATTAATTCAGCTCGATGAATGATTTTATTTTTAAACGATTTCAAACCAGGTACTTTTAGTTTCACCATGGTGCCTGGACTTGTCTGAACATACACCAAAGAATCGTTCAAAGTGCCATTAATATATTTAAAAGATTCCGATGCTGCTCTATTTCTTGTGATGAAATTAGCATCCCCTGTATTATAAACACTGTATTTAAAATATCGAACAGCTGTATCTCTTTGTGTTGCACCTAAGGCACTTGATCTGAAATATAAACCAAGCTTCGTGTTAGTGTCTGTCATTCCAAGTCGAATTAAAACATTACTATTTCCACTAGTGGTTATAGCAAAGCCCTTGAAATATTCACGCAAAGTAGAATCACTTTTATAGGCGTTGGTCGTATCAAATAATTTGATGAACTGCAATGCAGCAGATGGCAACAATTTTATTCTAATTTGATTATTAGATAATTCAAAACGGCTGATTATAGAATCCTTCACTTTTTTAAAATCAAGTGTGTAAGGATTTGCTAATGCTGCACCTGGTTTTATATTATAAGTATTCGGATAATTACTCGCGTATAATTTACCAATTTCCAATGGTGTCTTATCGTCTATCTTACTTACATTTAAAGTGATCGGTTTTGAAGAATCCCCATAAAAACCACGGTAGCTTAAAATTAGGACGGCCGAGTCAACTATAATGCTATCCTTATCTCCTTGCAAGTAAAATGGAAAAATTTCCGGCTTTAGTTGGAAAAACATGGACGCAGTTGTGTTACCAAAAATAGGGTCATTTGTAATGCTCCCTAATATGTGTTCATCTGATCCGAAGATTCGCATAGAATCTGCATAATCCGCAGACTGTGTCTCCACAGTTAATATCGTATCCTTTGTATTTACAGCATCCATTGCCGGAAGCAACCCAAGACCTAATTCAGAAGTACTAATACGTGTACATGCTGAAAAAATCAGGGTTAAAAAAAGGAAAAGAGAAAATTTCTTAAGGGTATGAATTGATGCCATGAATTTTATTATCATTACTTTGCTGCAAGATCGTTGTATAAATCTAAATACTCTGTTAAATCAGAATCCCAACCATTAAAAGGTACTACTTTTTTACCTTTCACGATTGAAAATTCAGATACTAATTTTTTATCTAATACATCAGCACCAAAAGTGATCGCATCCGCATAACTAGCCCCACCTCTAAATAGTGCTGTATTATTTAAGTCCTTAAATGGTTCTAAATCTTTGTCTTTCATATTTGTATTAATCAAAGATTTTGTTAAAAAATCTTTACCCAATTTCTCATCGAAAGTATTTTGACCAATCGTAAAAATCACTTTTGCATTTGAAAAAACAGGTTCTTTCTTAAATGCAGTTTTGATATAAGCAGGGATTAAACTAGTCATCCAACCGCTACAATGAATAATGTCTGGAGGCCATCCAAATTTTTTCACAGTTTCCAATGCGCCCCTGCAAAAAAAGATGGTGCGAAGTGCGTTATCGTCAAACCATTTTTCATTCTCATCATGAAAAATTTGCTTTCTTTTGAAAAAATCCTCGTTTTCTAGAAAATACACCTGCAACCTTGCATTTGGCAAAGAAGCAACTTTAATTTGTAAGGGATAATCATCCCCGTCCACTTGCACATTGATCCCAGATAAACGAACTACCTCATGTAAACGGTGTCTGCGCTCATTGATTACACCAAATCTGGGCATAATACAACGTACTTCTAACCCACTGTCATTACTTTTAATTGCGAGCTTATTGATTACCTCCGCAAATTCGGTCAGCTCCAAATAGGGCGACATTTCTGTGGCGATATATAAGATTCGTTTTTTTTCAGACATTCATTTTGAATTTAACTCAGAACCATCTTTGAGTCTGCGAAGTTACATAAAACCAAGGACTTTAAGAAACCACAAAAAAGAGGAATAAAACCCCCTCGGCCAACGCATATCTTAACAATTGGTCGTATTTTGCAGAAGATAGGAAAATGCAACCCCAATTATGGCCAAATTTTTTAAAATAGGATTCTTCTTTTTGATTGGCATATTGCTGATTTGGTGGAGTTTACATCAAATTCCGCCACAAGAATGGGACAAATTTACCAAGGCATTGGCCAAGTCCAAATTTTGGTTAATTATCCCTATATTTTTCATTTTAGCCTTATCTCATTTTATTAGAGCCCTCCGTTGGAGATTGATGATGGAACCTTTGGGATACAAACCTTCCATCATGAACACATTCTTAGCCGTGCTCATTGGTTACCTGGCCAACCTAGCCATTCCAAGATTTGGAGAAGTGTTAAAATGTACCTTGCTGGCTAAGTATGAAAAGGTACCTGCTGAAAAAATTGTGGGTACCATTGTCGCTGAAAGGGCCTTTGATGTCATCAGCCTTGGCGTGGTATTTTTATTAGCCCTTACTTTACAATTCAATGTAATTAAAGCAGGCTGGCAACAATTACAAACCGGCGGGAATACTGGAACTGATTCTAATAATAACTTATTTATAATTTTAGGGATTGTAACTTTTTTAGTGATCCTAGCTTTCATTTTATATTTTACACTTAAACATAAATTTGAAAGTATCATCAACCCTATTAAAAAAATCATCAAAGGTATTTGGGAAGGACTTATCAGTGCCACTAAATTAAAAAAGCATAATTTATTCTTTTTCTATTCCTTTAGTATTTGGTTTTTATATTTATTGGCTACCTATATTGGATTGTATGGAACAGAAGGAACTGCCAGTTCGTTTTCAACTGCAATCAGTTGCCTAGCCTACGCGAGTATTGGCATGATTATCACCCCAGGTGGTATTGGTGCCTATGCTTTCTTTATGGCCAAGGTATTAGAATTAAACGGCATTGAGTACACGCTTGGCTTAGCCAATGGAACCTTACAATGGTTTTCGCAAATGATCATTGTGATAGTATTAGGCGGACTCGCTTTAATTCTGCTCCCATTTATCAACAAACAATTAAAGTGATATGCGATTAGTTGAAACGATTCATCAAAAAATAAAAACAGTTGCCGAAGCAAAACAAACCATTGCCGCAGGGAAAGTATTGGGCAAAACATTTGCATTCACCAATGGATGTTTTGATATTTTACATCCAGGACATTTATATTCCTTAGCGGAAACAGCAAAGGAAGCAGATTATTTAATTGTAGGACTTAATAGTGATGCTAGCGTTAAGCGATTAAAGGGGCCTGATCGTCCAATTAATAATACCAATGATCGTACCTTAATTTTAGCAAATTTATTATTAGTAGATATGGTCGTGATATTTGAAGAAGATACGCCATTGGAATTGATCAGCAGTTTATTACCAGATGTTTTAGTGAAAGGGGGTGATTACACCATTGAAACAATTGTAGGCGCAAAGGAAGTGATTGCCAATGGTGGAAAAGTAATCATCAATCCCATCATTGAAGGATTTTCAACAACGAACACCATTGAAAAAATTAAAAATTCCTAATTAAGTATTTTTAAATTTATCTAGTATATGCGTTTTATATTCCTATTATTCTTATGTTCTATTTCGGGTCAAGTAGTTAATGGACAAGCTAGCCAAAACTGGCATTGGAAGGATTACGCGACTGATTCAGTTCATGGCATTAGTTTAAATAAAGCTTATAAATTATTAGCTACCCTGCCACAAAAAGCAAGTCCAGTAATTGTTGCTGTTATTGATGGCGGCATTGATACCAACCACGTTGTATTGAAAAATTTGCTTTGGAGGAACCCAAAAGAAATTCCCAACAATCAATTGGATGATGATAAAAACGGATACGTTGATGATGTGCATGGATGGAATTTTTTAGGAGGAAAAGATGGCCGAAACATCGATAAAGCCGCTGCGGAAATGACCAGAATTTATCATCGATACAAAAGCATATATGATGGTAAACAAATTGACACCAACCAATTAAGTTCAAAAGAAAAAGATACCTATTTAATTTGGAAACAGACGGCTGATGAAGTTATAGCTGCTGAGAATGATTTGTCCTCGCTTCAATATATTAAAATGGCAAGCAATGCCATAAAAAAGATGGGGGCGATTTTATTAAAGGAATTGCCAGATTCAAATTTCACTGTATCCATTTTAGAATCCTACCAACCGATTGGTCGGGTGACACTTGATACCAAGATGGCGTATTTAAGGGCTGTAAAAATACTTGGCATTGAAAGAGAAAGTACCTATCCTGAAATTGTAAAAGATTTAGAAGAATATATAGAAGGAAAAGAAAAAGCAGCAAGTGCAAAAGACGAGGCCCCTGCAGATATAAGAGCCGATATTATCAAAGATGCCTATTTTAATTTTTCGGATAAATATTATGGCAACAATGATATCACAGGACCTAATGCACGTCATGGAACGCATGTTGCAGGACTTGTTGCTAGTATACCAGACTCCGGTTGGCAGGTAAATAATTTATATCCCGCTTTAAAAATTATGGGCATAAGAACAGTTCCCGATGGTGATGAATATGATAAGGATGTTGCCTTAGCCATTAGATATGCAGTTGACAATGGCGCAAAAATTATCAATATGAGTTTTGGCAAATCCTATTCACCCGAGCAAGCTTGGGTTGATAGTGCGATGAGATATGCAGCACAAAAAGATGTATTATTAATTCACTCCGCTGGAAATGAATTTTATAATTTAGATATTAAAAAGGTGTACCCAAATACTTACTCCCCTGGTTTTAAGGATACCGCTAATAATGTCATCACTGTTGGCGCAAGTAGTGATCCTAGTTTAAATAATGTATTATTAACTGATTTTAGTAATTATGGTGCAAAGACTGTGGATGTGCTTTCACCAGGCAACAAAATATATTCCACCTTACCTGGTAACAATAATTATGGTTATTTACAAGGCACTAGTATGTCCTCCCCCATTGTTAGTCATATGGCTGCAATGATACGATCTTATTTTCCGCAACTATCGGCCATACAAGTAAAAGAAATAATTTTAAAAAGCGTTTGGAAACCAAATGATGTTAGTATTAAGTATGTCATCCCAAATAGAGATACGGATAAATCATTAACCGAAGTATGCACCACGGGAGGAATTGTAAATGCAGCCAATGCCATTGCATTAGCAAAAACATATAAAATTTCGACAACTCAGAATAACGATAAAAAGAAAAAAACTAAGAATTAATAATTTAATTGAATATTTACCAAAATAAAAAAAACATGTCTCGACCTAGTGCAAAAGAATATAGTGCCCCACATCAAGTTTATATTAACTATACCAGCGGAAAAGATTATTCAATTCTAGTACAACAATACCAGGAAAGAATAACAGAATCCTGGTCGGCAGTCCCAATTGAAAAAATAAATTTCGCCTATGGGCCGGATAAGTGGACCATCAAACAAATGCTGCAACACGTCATTGACACGGAACGAATATTCGCTTATCGCGCATTGGTAATCGCAAGACAAGAACCAGCAGCTTTATTAGGCTTTGACGAAAACGAATATGCAAAAAATGGAACTGCTGCCAATAGAAACTGGAAAGAGATGTTAATTGAATGGCGTGTCGTTAGGCAATCTACCAATTTACTATTCGCCTCCTTTACGGAGGATCAAATGAAAGCAATGGGAACGGCAAGTGGTCATCCTATTTCTGTAAATGCCCTAGGATTTATAATTTTTGGCCATGCACTTCATCATTTACATGTACTAAAAGAGCGCTATGACATTTAATTGTTACGGGAGCTAATAAACAAAAACCCCGTCCTGAGTAATCGGGACGGGGTTTTTTATAAAGCCAATGCTTACATTATTTTGTTCCGTAAATATGAACCGATAATTGCACATCCGTATCTACATTACCAATACCATAATTGATTCCAAAAACAGTTCTGTCAAAAGGTAAGAAAGCTTCAGCAAAAAAACCTTTGTCATCTGCATTTCTGATGATTGCAGTAAATGTAACTGGTGCCTTAATGCCTTTTAAACTTAAATCACCTTTAATAGTTGCTCTATCTGCTTTAATATAATCTACTTTAGTAATCGTAAAAGTAGCTTCGCCAAATTTTGCAATGTCAAAAAAGTCGCCAGAAGATAAGTGACCTTGTAATTTTTCACCACCACGTTCGTCAGTTACTTTTAAACCAGCAACATCAATTACAAAACTGCCACCCACTAATTTTCCACCATCAACTTGAACTGAACCTGATTTAACTGGGAAATAGCCAGTATGGTAATCGCTTTTTTTAGAACCAACCCAATCTACTTTACTTTTTTGAGCAGTTACTGTAAATGTAACTCCTGCGTTAAATTTGTCTTTTTTTGTAAAAGCAACTAAGGATAATGAAGTTGCAACCATGACAACTGCGAAAATGATTTTTTTCATATTTATTTTATTTTTTTGATTATTGAGCTAACTAAAATACGAAAAATAATCTCGATTTCAATAGCCCCTGTTGTTATATAATTTTTAATTATAATTAAAAGGTAAATATATAAATCAATGTTTAAACAACAAAATATATTTTTAGGATAATTCTATGCCTATAATCTAGTATCTTCGCCAAAATTTAGATTTTATGAATTTGCATGAATATCAAGCAAAAGAGTTACTTAAAAAGTATAATGTTCCAGTCCAAGAAGGAATCGCAGCAGAAACAGTGGACGCTGCAATTACTGCTTACCACAAAATAGCAGGTGAAACCAATAATAAATTCGCCGTAGTTAAAGCACAAATACATGCGGGTGGTCGTGGTAAAGGTAAAATAGTAGGCACTGAGCAAAGAGGTGTCGCCGTTGGTAAATCAGCAGCAGATATTGAAACCTTTGCGAAAAACATTTTAGGTGGTACATTAGTGACCATCCAAACTGGCCCAGCAGGTAAATTAGTTTCAAAAATACTAGTTGCACAGGACGTTTATTATGAAGGTCCTCAGCCTACCAAAGAATTTTATTTGTCTATTTTATTAGATCGTTCCAAAGGAATGAATGTAATCATGTATAGCACTGAAGGTGGAATGGATATTGAGGAAGTTGCACATAATACCCCTGAAAAAATATTTAAAGAGTGGATACACCCTGGTGGTGCATTGCAAGGTTTCCAAGCGCGTAAAATTGCATTCAATTTGGGACTAAGTGGTGATGCTTTTAAGAGTTGTGTAAAATTCGTAACCAATTTATACAATGCCTATGTTGGTTTAGATTGTGGCATGCTTGAGATTAATCCATTATTCAAAACCAGCGATGACAAAATGATCGCAGTAGATTGCAAAATGAATATTGATGATAATGCTTTAATGCGTCATCCTGATTTATTAGCAATGAGAGATGTTAGCGAAGAAGATCCTACCGAAGTGGAAGCAGGTGAATACAATTTAAACTTTGTTAAATTAGATGGCAATGTGGGTTGTATGGTAAATGGTGCTGGACTCGCTATGGCGACAATGGATATGATTAAGTTAAGTGGTGGTGAGCCAGCGAACTTTTTAGACGTTGGCGGTACTGCAAATGCGCAAACAGTTGAAGCTGGATTTAGAATTATTTTGAAAGACCCTAATGTAAAAGCTATTTTAATTAACATCTTTGGCGGTATTGTTCGTTGCGATCGTGTTGCTGCAGGTGTCATTGAAGCTTTCAATAAATTAGGTGATATTAATATCCCAATCATTGTGCGTTTACAAGGCACGAATGCAGTGGAAGCAAAAAAATTAATTGACGAAAGTGGATTGAAAGTTCAGTCTGCTATTCAGTTGAGCGAAGCAGCTGCTTTAGTTAAGCAAGCCGTTGCTTAGTTTTAAGTAGCATTTTTATAAAATATAAAATGCTACTTAAAACTCTCTTATGATTTTTAAAATACCCCCGATTCATCGGGGGTATTTTGTTTTAATTCCTCAGCCCATTTTTCAAGAAAATACTACGCCCCACTCACTAGCTTTACTTCAGTTAATGCGCTAAAGGAGTATACTTGACCGGTGGCTACCTCCACGCACTCAATACGTATGCGGCGCTTTTTGCCGCGCCTAAATATTTTTCCATTTAAGGATTCAAATAAAATGCCCTCTGCAATATGTGCAACAAGTGTCACCCCTGCTTTCTTTATTTCGTTATACTTCCTCAAAACCAATAAAAGTTTGGTTTCCCCATTGGCTGTGGCTGCAGGATTTAATAAAGTTTTACTTAACGCCTTTTTGATGTCATCTGGAAATAAACCTTGTTGTATAAATTGCGAAAGTAAATGTCCGTATATATTTTTCCATTCTTTGCCATGTGCATCCACCCTATTTCTATATTGTTCATAACATAATAGGTGCGCTAATTCATGAAGCAAGGTGATTAAAAACTCATACTTATTTAAATTTCCATTGACTGAAATTTTATGATTGGCCCCTTGGAATGCATGGCGATAATCACCTAAAACAGACCTCCTGGCCTTGGTAACTGTTAAATGAACTTTGTATTGATTGATTAAGGCAACCACAGAATCAAACGCACCATCAGGCAAGTAGGCATTCAGCGCGTTTAGTGGATGTTCAACTTTTGCCAAGAAAAAAAATTTAATGCGATTGAAAAACTAATTCTTTTTTGTTGCCCAACGTATTTCAAGCCAAGCATACAAAAGATAAATACCCATACAAACCAATAAGGTAGGTATGCCCACCTTTGTTTGTTGCGTTTTGGCATATATTAAAGCAGCGATTGCGAATACCCCCATTTTCATAAGCGTACCTAACATTAAAGAACGAATCATTGCATTCGGGTTATTCTTATCCATTTTTAAAATGCGTATATAACTTAAAAATGCTGTAAAAATCAACATCGTATTGACCACAATAATAAAGTAGTAATTAAAATAAGGCATACTTTCCATGAATAAAAAACATAAGGTATTTACGAGTGCAAAAAGTCCAAGTATGGGCGTCATTTTTTTTATAAACATGGGTATTATTTTGTTTCTTTTATGATTTTGTATAAGGTGAAAAGAATGAATGCAAATGGCAAAATCCAAATCAACATTGGCTTGAAAGCCCAATAAGCATCGCCTTTTTTACCAATATACAATAACAACAATAAACCACCAATCAGTTGTGATCCTAAACCAGCATAATTAGCCCAAACGGTTACTGGCTTATTTTTTTTATTATTGTTTGTATTAAAATTCACAACAAAATTTAATCATTTGAAGGTAAACTTTCGGGTAATTTCAACGGAATCGTATCCAATTGCTTTGGATTACCTTCTGAAAGCACTTTTTTTATCCCTTCTAAATATTGTTCCTTATAGTGTAAGGTTTGCTCCAATGAATCCGTCCTTATTTTTAATAACTGAAGTGCAGTTTGACTTTCTTTGGTACCATATCCTGGGATATAATACTTAAGTGGGGTAAAAGCAATTAACGCAATGGTTAAGCCTACCAATAATATGAAACTCACACTAAAACCAATATAAACAGAAGTTCTAGACAGTCTGAATGCGACCACCTCGTCATAAGTATCATCGTTCATAATCACCAAACGATAGGTATTACTGGTGCGTTTAAAAGTATTGTTATCGTCTAAAATTGCCATATTAAAAGTTGCAACCTAAAGATACAAAATAAACAGAATTAATTGTATTTTTAGTCGATATTCATCCCACCATGAAATTGTTGCAGATTCCATTAAAATACAGGCTTTATCAACTCCTACTACTGGGCTGTATTTTTGTACTAAATAATGGTGTTTTTGCGCAGGACTCCACTAAATCAATACTAGATATCAACAATTCCAAGTTGATTAAAAAAGTAAACAGCGTACTAGACAGCAATCAAAAAAAAATAAATAATTTTTTATTTAAAAAGATTGACAATGTCAAAGCAAAATTAGATAGCGCAACACGAAAGTTTATCCCCTACGAAGAAGAGCGACCACTCCCCTATGAAATTCTTACAAAGAAAAAATATACACTCGGTCGCCGTGCTTATCAAAATACTGTTTCAAAATTCAATTACATATTTCACGCAAATGAGGAGTTGAATGAAATTATCAAAAATGCCCGAACCTACTTACAGGAAGATTATACCAACCTAATCCCATTTTACGATTACGACTTAGCCAATACTTCTAAAAAAGACATTGATTCAATCATATATAGGTGTAATGCCAATGTAGTTTTACATGACTTAAGAAGTAACTGGGTAGACGACGCCTATTTATTATTAGCCAAAGCCTACTTATTTCATAAAAATTTTGATACTGCAGGTAGTTTACTCCAATACATAAACTATGCATTTGACAACAAGGAAGCTGGAATGGATATTCCCATTGGAAGTAACTTAAGAAATACAAAAGGCCAATTTAGTATCGCCACAAAAGAAGATAATAAATTTTATGAAAATAGGAATATCAGAAATGAGAGTATGCTATGGCAGGCCAGAAATTATTTTGAAATAAATTCACTAAACGAAGGGTTAAGTTTATTACAGTTATTGAAAACAGATGCTTTTTTCCCTAAACGACTTTACCCCTTTTTGTTTGAACAATTGGCTTATGGCTATTATCAAAGTGAAATGTATGATAGTGCCGCTAATTATTTAATAAAAGGGCTGAGCAATGCACCTGATAAGTTTTCCAAAACAAGATGGTATTATCTCATTGCCCAATTATGGGAAAAATCGGATAATCTAACCAATGCTTATACTTGGTATAAAAAAGCACACAGTGATGCATTAAACCCATTAATTAGTGTGTATGCAAAAATTAATTTAATTAAAATTGATTTTAAGCAAACAAAAACACCCTGGCTGGAATTAGCCAATTCATTACAACAAATGTCAAGAAGGGAAAAATACAAACC
>Ga0114973_10001171_pt1 | contig 19711 bp, 8 predicted proteins | sample M_140807_MF_Meta_FD_87025 | JGI IMG/M metagenome (GOLD analysis project Ga0114973, IMG submission 87025) | Freshwater microbial communities from Lake Montjoie, Canada to study carbon cycling - M_140807_MF_MetaG | ecosystem: Environmental > Aquatic > Freshwater > Lake | place: Lake Montjoie...
AGTCGTCTACCCCATCGTCCATTGGGTCGCCGGCGTGTCTCGTCACGGCAGCCATGGCGGCACTGACCCTCCTTGCCGTCGCGGGCTGCGGGGGCCGTGGATTTGCCGAGGTCAGGGGCACAGTGCTCGTGGACGGTAAGCCTCTGCAGAACGCGTTTGTGACGTTCGTGCCGGAAGGGCCAGACGCCGTCCGGGGCGTGGGTTCCACCAACGCAGAGGGCCGCTACCGCGTGATCCGGCCGGGTAGCAAGGTCGGGGCGATGATCGGGAAGAACCGCGTGAGCGTGACCGGAGGCGACGCTGGCCGAACGCTGCCGCCGCAATACAACACGGAGTCGACGCTGACGTACGAGGTCAAAAGCGGGGCGAATGTGTTCGACATCGACATCAAGACGAAGTGATCGGTCGCCCCGTCGACCGGCCGATCATTTCCTTCGTCTGGTGGAACCGACACCCTGACACGCCTGCGCCACGACGGCAACCAGCCCCGCCAGGAGCGGCCATCCGCTCGCCGGTTCGGGCACCGCGGCGACCGGCCCTGCCGCCAATCCTCCAGGCACGTAGCCGCCCGCGTCGAACAGGCCGGTGCCCAACGAGTCGGCGATGTCAAGCACGTCCAACGTGCCGTCGTAGTTGAAATCGCCCTCGCCCCACGTCGCTGCCGCGCCGCTGTTGAAGCATCCCGAGGAGAATACGTTGGCCGCATCGAGGATGTCGAACAGGCCGTCGAGATTCGTGTCACCCGGCGCGGCAAACGCGATGCGGAAAGATCCGTCACCGGCCGTGATCCAGCCTAGGCCCCGGCTCTGCCCATCCTTGATCGCGGCGGTGGCGGTCCGCGACACGAATCCTGCCGCCCCATCCCAGTCGCCGCTTCCGCGGCCAGCGGCGAGGTCGGCCACGAGCGCCTCCTGGGTGATGCCACCGGCGCCGATCGTGACCGCCCCCGGCCCCACGTCAACGCGGCCGCCTCCGTCGGCGATCGAGAGTCCGGCGACACGAAGTTCGTAGAGCGGGTCGTCGGGCAGCATCACGCCGGCACCCGCCGACACCGACAGCACCGCCTGCGCCACGGCGGCGGATCCCGACACCGCGAACCGACCCGCCGACACGATTGCGGTGCCCGTGATCACCAGCGGCCTCGTCACCGCCAGCGTGCCCGATCCGGTCTTCACGAACCCGGATGAGCCGAAGAGCGTAGCGGCGATCGTGCCGGTGACGCCGGCCGCGACGTCGATGGTCGGACGCGATCCGCCGGAGGCGAACGCGATCGTGCCGCCGGTGAGCAGGTATCCGGTTGACTGGAATGCCAGCCCCGTGGCACCGACCTGCCCCGACACGGTCACCGTGCCGGCCGACCCGCTGAACACGGCTCGCGACGTGGCGACCGGCAACATCCGCCCGGTGCCATTGACCCACCGCATGCCGGCGGTGCTCCACGTGCCACTCCCGCCGATCGCGGTACCGGAGGCAGCGGCCGACCACGACACCTGATCTGGAGCCCGGTAGAGGCTGTCGAGCCGCGACTGCACCTCGGCGGCTGTGAGGGTGCGGCCGAAGAGCGACACCTCGTCGATCGATCCCGACCACGCCTCTTGGGCGGTGCCCGACGCGAAGTAGCCCCCGATCGCCATTTGGGCAGCCGTCAGCGGCTTACCGCTGGCGACCTGCGAGGCGACCGCCCGCGTGACCGATGTCTGGCTCAGGGTCAGGTCGGCGACGTAGCTGTTGATGGTCGTCTGCGACCCCGACACGGTGTAGGTATTGGCCACGTAGTACCAGTGCCCCGGCACGAACGCCGCAATGGTCTGACCCACGTTGTCGGCCTGGCTGATGCTGTCGCCGATGATCGTCGTCAGCGAGTCCGACGACGTCCCCTCCTGGCCGACGATGAAGTAGCCACGGTTGTTGGTGGCCTGTCCGCCCGCCATCACGGCGTAGCCAATCGAACCGCCGGTCTCGACCAGATCGGGCCGGACGAGCGCTTCGACGGTGAACGCGGCTGGCAGGGCGACGCTGCCGGTGGTCGCCAGCAGCGCGCCGCCCGCCGTGGTCGAGGTCCGACCAATCCGCTGCGGCGACATGGCCGTGGTCGTTTCGTCGAGTCCCATGCCATAGCCAATCCTGGCCGTACTCCCCTCGCTGCCATAGGCCACGGCCTGGAGCGTCGCATTCGCCCCCGTGCCGGTGTTCTGCAGGCGATCGGCCGCGCCGGCCCCCTCGAAACTCCACTGGAAGGCGAGTGGTGCCGCCGTCCTGGCGCCGTCCCTCAGTTGGAAGGCGAACGTTCGCGTGGCGGGCTCGTCGATCACCCGGCTCACCGTCGCTCCTCCCTGATCGCTGCCCGAAAGCCGCATCGTGATTCGAGTGAACTCGGCCGGTCCCTCTGCCGTGGCCCGCGAAAGATCGGCATGGATCGTGGTCGCGAGGCCGTAGGGATTCGATACCGAGAGTTTCGTCGCGGCCGCCGACTCGTCGAGCATCACCAGCGAAGGCTCCCTAACCGTGAGCGTGGTGCCGCTGCCGGTGGCCAGCGTCCCCGACGCGTAGAAGGCCGCCTGCATGAGGGCCATGCCGTCGTGCCGCGTGGCCTGGAGGTTTCGCGTATTGGAGAGAATCCGCACTGTTGGCGCGGCCGCATAGGATCTGAGCGTCGTGCTGTTAGCCCCGGGAAGCACCGCGTAGGAGTAGGTTCCGCCCGAGGCGGCGGTGCCGTGGCCCACCTGCAGGCTGAACACGCTCCCCGTTACCAGCGCGCTCGACTGACTGGTGTTGAGGCCCGACCACGATCCGCTCTGCACGGCAGCCCGCAGCGTCACGCTCTGCGGCGTCGGAAACACGTACCCCACGCCATCATGGAGCACCCACGAGAGGTCGCTGCGCGACGTGGTGCCGCTGGCCAGCACTCCGATCGTGCCGGACGTCGTCACCCAATACGCCGAGCCCTTCTGAAACGTCTGATTGACCGTGGTGATCACCTCGCCGGTCGCAGACGGGGCGTCGATGCCGGCGCCCAGGGCCACTTCGACGTCGTCGTAGAAAAACCACGCCTTGTGGGCCTTCACGTTTCGCTGCGCGGAGTCGAGCGCGGTGGCCCCATTGCGACCATCCGACACGCCTCCCGCGAATCCCGTGGACCCCGACACGCCCCAATCGACCGGCGGCTTGAGCGAATACGCCGCCTGCTCGGTGGTGGTCCCAGGAAGCCGACGCCAGTCCCAGATTGGCTGGATGTCGGTGTATTCATTGCCCCGCTGCTGGATCAGGTTGACGCCGTCGGCAAGGTGGAGGTTTTGGAGCCCCTCGCCATTGCCCGACTCCGGCCCGAGCGTCCGCGTGGAGGAAACCTTTACCGTCGCTGAAAACCCAGGCCGCTGGTGTGAGGTGAAGTCGGAGTTCCAGAAATGGCGGTGGCCGGCGAGCGCCAGCGCCGCCGCCGCCGTCCCCGACGTCTTCGCGGCGCTCAGGCGGTCGCGCATCGCGGTCAGTTCCGCCGCCCGGTACGGGGTGAGCGTCTTGACCCCGTCGATCACGCCGATGATGCCGCCGCCGAGGTTTTTGCTGCTCGTTCTCGTGATCGCCCGGCCCTGCGCCGTGGCATCGAAGGTCGTGCCGCGGAGCATCCACTGCTGGCCGTCGAGCAGGTAATCGACCACCACCGCACTACCGGCAGCCGGCAGCGCGAACGACGTGCCCGCGCCGTAGGCGCTGACATTCACCGCCTCGGATGCGAACGTGAGGCCGTAGGCCCCGTTTTGGAGCTGGGCGCCGTGCTGATGAAAGCTGCTATCGGGCTGGATGCCCTCGTCGGTCGTCTTTACAAGCGTGTCGCCGATCGCCAGGAAGGCCTCGCTCGTCAGCGGCGCATCGCGAGTGATCGCCCCGCGGAGGATCGTCGCGTAGGCCCGGTCCATCCGGTTCGTGCCGGTGTTCGTGCCGGCGTTGGTGCTCCGCGGGATGTACGCTCGCGCCACGATCGCGGTGCCGCTCGTGATCTGGGTCGCCGTGAGCTGCGACTGCACCAGCAGGATCGTCTCACCGAGTAACTGTGGCGTGTTGATTTCGTTGTACCACCAGTTGGTGCTCTTGGGATTCAGCGACACGAAGGCGTCGTAGGCTTTCACGATGCCCGTGAGAAGCGAAGCCGATCCATAGAGCGCGTGCGCGGGGTTCGCATATGCTTCGGACATACTCAGCAGCCGCGAGAGATGGGTCTGCTGCGACCAGCCTGTCTGGCTCGTGTCGGCATAGTTGACATCGCCCCAGCGGCCGTTGGTGCCGAGCGACGTGATGTAGCCGTTGACCGTCGAGCTGCCGGGAGCGGCTGACCAGAGGTCAGTCTTGATCCGCGTTGCCACGGTGTCGAGATCGTCGCCGAGCACGGTCGTCGCCGCGGCGACCGCCAGCATCAGGCACGGTAGAGGAAGGAAGCGACGCATATCCTGGTTCAGCCCGGCCCAACGCCGGGCATGGCTCCTCGGCCTGTCTGTCAGACGCAGGAGCCGGCCCAATTGTTCAGAAACTCGGGGCTGATGACGGCTTCCCGAACGAACGACACGGGACCAAGTCTCGTGGTTAAGGCATGTTGCATGGCCGACTCGGAGCACCAAACGGGCAGATCAACCCCGCCCAAACTTCCTCCTTATCGTACCACCGGCGTCATCGCCCAGCATGACGCCTCTTGGGATACTGCGGCCGTCCGCGTTCAGGGGCTCTCCATGGTTTGGGCAAACACGCCACACCCCATAAACGTGCGACATCAGTGCAAAAAACCCGGGCATATCATTGTTATCGAGCGAAGGGTCGAGGTAGCGGGGGAACCGCTGCGGGTGCCATGGCGTACCGATCAGGACCGATTCGCGGCACGCCATTCCGGATCTGAGCTCTGAAGAAGACCCATCTCCCAGCGCCCCGCCAGCTCACCGCCTCATGCCCCGCACCCGCCCTGCCCACCGTCGCCGAGGAGCCACGTTCCGCGTGACGGGCCCGTGGCTGGGCCGCTTCGAGCCGCTCGAGCCTCGGCAGATGCTCGACGGCGAGGGTTTGACCGGGCAGTACTACGACGCCGCCGACCTGACCACGCTGAAGGCCACGCGAGTGGATGCGACGGTGAACTTCGACTGGGGCACGACGAGCCCTGCGAGCGGTGTGGCCAACACCACCTACTCCGTCCGCTGGTCGGGCGCGGTCGTTCCGCAGTTCTCCGAGATGCACACCTTCACGCTGACCGCCGACGACGGTGTGCGGCTCTGGGTGGACAACGAACTGATCGTCACTAACTGGGTCAATCAGGATGCCAAGGTGGTGACAGGGCAGGTCGCGCTCCGCGCGGGCGTGGCCGTGCCGATCACGCTGGAGTATCTCCAGAACACCGGGACCGCAAGCGTGAAGCTGGAGTGGTCGAGTCCGAGTCTACCGCTCCAGGTGATCCCGCAGTCGCGGCTCAACGCCACGGCTCTGGCCGACAATCGCGGCACGGCCCTGCAGGAGACGTGGACCGGAGTCGCTGGCGGCAAGGTGACCGACCTCACCGGGAGCACCGCTTACGCAGGCGCCCCCGCCTATCGGCAGATGATCACCAGCCTGCAGTCGCTGCAGCAGGATGTCGGCGACGCCAACGGTTCCCGCATCCGGGGCTTCATCGTGCCTCCGGCCACGGGATCCTACGTGTTCTCAGTCGCCGGCAACGACGACGCGCAGCTCTCGCTCTCGACCGACGCTACCACCGCCAACGCCTCGCGGATCGCCTTCACGTCGGCCGTGACCGCCCCCTATGCCTGGACGGCGACCGCCACGCAGACCTCGGCGGCGATGGCGCTCGTGCAGGGACGGCGCTACTACTTCGAAGTGCTCCACAAGGAAAACTCCGGCTACAACCACTGGGCCGTCGGCTGGACGACACCGCTCTCCTCCACGGTGACCGTGATCGGGGCCGACGCCATCGAGCCCTGGGGGGCCACGACCAGTCTGCCGGCGACCGGAATCCTGAACGGCATGTCCACCGGTCGGAACCGGATTCTCACCAGCCCCGAGATGGTCGCCCGGGCCAAGGCCCTCGTCGCCCAGGGGGGCGCCTTCAAGAACTGGTACGACACCATCGTCGCGCGGGCTGACCTCTACCTCACCGACGACCTTCCGGCCACGACAGCGCCTTCAAGCGCCAGCGGAGGTACGCAACCTGTGCTCGCGGGCCTCGAAGACAACCTCACCTTCCTCGCCGGTGCCTACGCGCTCCGAACAGCCGTCGAGGGCAACGAGACGAACACGCAGAAGTATTTTGACAAGGCGAAGGCAGTGATTCAGGCCGTCACGCAGTGGTCCACCTGGGACACGGGGTCGCAGTTCCTCGGCGCGGCGATGGTCTCGCAGGGCATCTCGGTCTGCTACGACTGGATGTACGACAAGTTCACCGCGGCCGAGCGGAAGGCGATCGCCGACCGCGTCTACACGCTCGCCATCAAGCCCACGATCGACACCTGCACGGCGAAAAACTACTGGACGCAGTGGTATGGCAACTGGGCGTTTGTCTGCATCGGAGGCGTGGGCAGCGCGGCGTTGGCGTTTGCACCCGAATACTACAAGGCCGAGACCGAGACGCTCTTCGCCAAGGGCTGGCCGGTGCTCCAGTCGTCGATGCAGCACTTCGCCGGCGAGAACGGCGGCTGGCACGAGGGCCCGGGCTACATGGGCTACGGCGGCCTCTACCTGATCCGGCTGATGGCCAACCTGCAGAACGCCGTGGGCACCGACTACGCCCTCTCGCTGGAGAAGGGATTCCAGCAGGTGCCGAACTTCCTCGTCGGCATCTCGACGACCGTGACGGGCAACGGCAACAACGGCACGTATCCCTACGGCGACGGCGACTGGTCGCAGAACGGCGACCCGTGGTTCAACTGGCTCGCCGCCCGCTTCAACCGCGGCGACGTGGCCAAACTGACACGGGATCGAGCTGACTCGACCACGACCACGACCGTGGTCACCGGGGGCGTGACGAGTGGTAGCAAGACGGTCTACTCCTTCCGAACGCCGTGGTCGCTGCTTTGGTACGACGAGCGGGGCGACACGGCCAGCGGAAAAGTGGTTTCGCCCGGAGCCGAAGCAGCCCGCACCGACACCTCATTTTTCGGCGATCCGCGGCTGCTCCAGTGGGGCACCTCGGGCCAGCAGAACTACTCCGAGCACGTCACCGTGTGGCGCGACTCGTGGTCGAGCACCTCCAGCGCCGTGATGTTCAAGGGGGGCTACAAGGGGGTCGACGGCCACGAGAACCTCGACGGCGGCTCGTTCCTCTTCGACGCCCTCGGACAGCGCTGGGCCACCGACCTGGGCCGCGACTCCTACTCGCTCGCGCAGGTCGGCGGCACCAACTACGGCGCCTACCGCAAGCGGGCGGAGGGGCAAAACACGCTCGTCATCAATCCCACCGCCAACGACTATCTCTCGTCGAGCGACGCCAACGAACGGGCCCTCAACGCCGACCAGGTCTACAAAGACGCCACCGGCAAGCCCGCGTACGCGGAGGTGATCAAGAGCCTCTCGAGCGATCTGCAGTCGATCGGGATCGTCGACCTGACGAACCTTTACTCCAAGATGCGGGTGTCGACGGTGCAGCGTGGCTTCGTGCTCGACCGCACCGACGGCTCGTTGCTCGTGCAGGACGAGATTACGGCGGCGACCGCGCCGGAGGTCTGCTGGTTCATGCACGTGCCCGTGGCGTATGCCAGCCGGGCGTCCCAGATCGCGATCAGCAGCGACGGCAAGACGGCCACGATCACGATCGGCTCGAACCGCCTGCAGTGCCGGATTCTCTCCGGCTCCGGGGCCACCTTCACCGTCTCCGAGGCGGTGTCGCTGCCGAGTTCGCCAAGCCTGACCGGCCAGACGAGCAACAGCGGCTCCTGCAAGCTCACGATCCGCTACACCGGCACCGCCAGTGAGCGGCTGGCCGTCTGGATGGTGCCGTTGAAGTCGGGACAGTCGGCCCCGACCACGACCCCCGCGGTGACGGCCCTGGCCGCGTGGGCACCCAAGGTGAGCCGTCAGGCCTGGGCCGGCGACCTCGACGGCTACGCGTCGACGTCCATCGCCGACGCCTCGGTCTCGTCGACGACGTGGTCGAGCCAGATCACCAGGGCCACGGGCCTGTCGATGAAGGCCCTCGACTCTGCTACGGCCAGCCGCGTCACGCCCGTCACCCTGTCGCTGCCGCTCACCAGCGGAGAGACGGTGACGTGGGCCAGGCTCGTGGCGAGCCTCAAGTCAACCGGGTCGACCACCAGCACCGATCTGCTGTACCTCGACTCCACGACCGGCCAGACCTACTCCTCCCTCGGCTGGAGTTCGATCGACGCCAACGCCACCTCCCGGGAGCTCACGCTCTCCGCCGCCCAACTCGCCTCGCTGCAGGATGGCACGCTCAACCTCGCCTTCTCGCCCAACACCACCGTCGACTGGGTGCAGTTGCAGTACGCCACGGCCGGCGGCCTGCAGGACGACACGATCAGCGTCGCGGCCGGCGTCATGCAGACCGACACCGTGGCCCGCTCGGGCTCGACCCGGCTCGTGAAACGGGGAACCGGTACGCTCGTGCTCACGGCGGCGAGCGCGGCCACGGGGGGCACCATTGTCGAGGAGGGCACTCTGATCGTGCGGCATGCAGCGGCACTGGGCACCGGTGGCGTCGATGTCCGCGGCGGTGCGACACTCGTCTTCGACATCGGCACCGACGCGGCCGACCTGGCGTCGCTGGTACTCGCCCCGACGGCCACGGTTGACATCGGCAAGGCGCGATTCACGGTTGCCAACGGCGTTGCTTCGATTGCCGCCATCCGCCAGTGGCTTGCAGCAGGCCGCGGCAGCGGAAACTGGACGGGCTCGAGCGGCATCACCTCGTCCGCCGCTGCTGCCGCAATCGCCTCTGGGAAGAGCCGTTCGGTCGGCTGGCTCACCAACGCCGACGGCTCGGTGACCGTGGCTTTTGCGGCGCCGGGTGACACCAACCTCGACTTCACGATCGACATGCTCGACTCGGCCAACTTCATCACCAGCGGCATGTTCGACACGGGCTGGATAGCGAGTTGGGCCGACGGCGACTTCACCAACGACGGGGTGGTAGACATTCTCGATCTCTCGGAATTCATCTCGAGCGGGCTCTTAGACGCCGGCCCCTACCTCGCGGAGGTGAGCGTGGCGGTGGCCTACAAGCAGGCCAACGGCTGGTCGAGCGGGTTCAACGGCGACGTCACGGTCACCAATCAGGGGACGGCCGCCATCTCCGGATGGACGCTGGAGTTCGACCTCGACGCGGTGATCACCAGCGTCTGGAACGCAACGATCGTGAGCCAGTCGGGCGGCCACTACGTGATCCAGCCGGCGTCGTGGAACGCGACGATTGCCGCCGGGGCCTCCGTTAGCTTCGGCCTGCAGGCAACGGGCCCGGTAGGCACTTCGCCGCGGAACAAGAAGTTCAACGGTATCGCGGTCTGACCAGGCGCCTCGGCGCCGCGAGTCGCACACTTATGGGACACCGCCCGACGGCGTGATTCGTTATCATTTTCCAGTCGACGTGAGTCCTGGGGTTTCAGAATTACGGGGAGGCGGAATCATGACGGTGTTGTTGCTCGGTCGTGGCGTTCGGTGTGCGCTCGTGCTGCTCGCCGGCATGACCCCATGGGTTGCTGCAGCGCAGTCGACCTGGTTGCCGACATCAGGCACCACGCCCTGGACCACCGGCACCGCCTGGAGCGACGGCATTATCCCCAGCGCGGTCGATGCGATCACGCAGTTCCCCAACGCGGGGCCGACGGTGCTGCTCGACAACACGACGGTGACCGTGGGCACGATCAACCAGACGACGGCCTCGGGCAATGTCGTGATCGGCTCCACCGGCACCGCCGGGTCGAGTACTGACTGGATCACGCTGGCCGTCTCCACCGGCGTACCGGTGATCAACGTCACCGGTGGCAACCTCTACATGTATGCGCAGTTGAGCGGTAGCCAAGGTCTGCAAAAGAACGGCGGTGGGATCTATTCCCCCCGCTACAACACGCTCGACTTCACTTACACCGGCACAAACTACTTCAATGGCGGCACGATCCAGATCGCCCGTGGGGGACAGCTCGGCGATGCTGCTAATCCGATTGAGGTCCTCGCGTCCTCCAACCTGCAGAACTACGCGGTGACGACATTCGGTGCCGCCCGCTCGATCTCGCTCGCCTCCAGCACGCTGCTCACCGTTCAGAATGGTGCTGCGGCCAACGCCCTGACGATCAATGGGCCGATCACAGGGGGCGGTGCGATCACGTTCAACACCGGCAGCTTCGCGCTCAATGGCGCCAACACCTACACCGGCACCACGACCATCCGGTCGGCCACGGTGACGCTCGGGCCGTCGAGTCCGCTCTCGACGGCAACGCTCACCCTGCAGACTTCCGCCACAAACACCGGCGGCAGCCGGATCGACCTCGGCGGCCAAACGCAAGCAGTCCCGACGCTCGCGATGACGCTTGCCAACAACGGCACCAGCCAGGCGACCAACACCTTCCTGAACGGCTCGCTGGCGGTGACCGGGCCGAACTTTACGGTGAACTCCGGGGCTCCGACGGCGCAGACCGGTACGACACAGCTCGATCTCAGAGGGCTGTCGGGTTTTTCCTGGGGTAACGGGTTCGGCGCCTTTGAGATCAGCACATCGAGCACCGTGACGTCGGGCACCGTCGCTACGATCGTGAGCCTTCCGACCACCGGATCGTCCTCCCTCTCCGGAGCTTCCGTCCGCGTGGGTAACTCGGCCAACGGCCCGGCCTCGAGCGTCTCGACGCTCAACCTCGGACTCGCCAACTCGATTTCCACTGGCACCCTCACGGTCGGTGCCTACCGCGGCAACGGCGTGATGACGTTCGGCTCGGGCGTATCGGGCGGGAGCCTGATCCTGCGCGGGGCGACTGGTGGTGACTCGCGTGTGGATACGGTCTATGTCGGCTTCAAGGGGGGCGGCGACAACTTCGGCAGCGGCGTGCTCGACGTCTCAGCCGGCTCCATCGATGCCCGGGTATCGGACTTCAACGTCGGCTATTACTATGTGCTTGCATCAACCGGCCAGACCGGCACGTTCGCGATGTCCTCGGGCACGGTCGACGCGACGACCATCACGCTCGGCGCCATCAACGTGCCAACCGGATTGGCGGGTTCGCCGACCATCACGAGTTCCTTCAACCAAGCCGGCGGCGTCGTCCGCGCCGTCTCGCTGGTGATGGGCGTCAACGCCGCCGACAGCGGCACCACCAACAATCCGAACTTCCGGAGCACCTACGCGCTCTCGGGCGGGACGTTCGCCGTGAGCGGAATCTCGTCGGGCACGGGGATTTCGTCGGCGGGGTCCCAGCGACGGATCGCCTGGACCGGTGGCACGATTACGACGCTCAACGCCTCGACCGACCTCGTGGTCGCCGGCAAGTCGGGCAGTGGTGGATCGATCCTGTTCAATGTGAGCGGAGCCGCTGCAAAGAGCATCGACGTGCCGGTGAGCCGAACCGCCACGCTTGCCCAATACATTACGGTTTCGGGCTCGAGCACCGAGTTTAAGAAGACGGGGGGTGGCACACTCGTGCTCGGTGGCGGCGACGGCTACGTCTCCACCTACAGCGGAACTACGACGGTGGAGGGCGGTCGGTTGCAGTTGGCAAGCGGTGCGGCGTTGCCTTCAAGCCAAATTGTTCCCGTCGCCGGTGGCACCATCACGCTCTCGCCAGGCCTGATCACGACCGTTGGCGGCCTGAAACCAAACCAGGGGGGCCTCACCGACGTTGGGAGCGGCATGATGACGGTGGCCGCGGGCCTCTCGGCCGCCGACATGCTTGTTGCCTTGAACAGCGGTCGCGGCGATGGATCGTGGAACGGCACGACGGGGATCACGTCGAGCAAAGCCCAAGCCGACCAGGCTGCGAGCATTCCGCGGACGGTTGGCTGGCTCGACAACGGCGACGGTTCGATGACGTTCGCCTACGCTGCACCTGGCGATACCAATATCGACTGGCAGGTCGATCTCGTCGACGCGCTGAACTTCGTGACGCTCGGCAAGTTTGACACGGGCCTGCCAGCGAGTTGGCTGGATGGTGACTTTAACTACGACGGTGTGGTCGACATCCTCGACGCCCTCGATTTCTTCAACACGGGGCTCTACGACGCCGGTGCGTACAACCCGCCACCCGGGCTGGCAGGGGGCGTGGCTGCCGTTCCCGAGCCTGCGTCGTTGGCGATGCTGACAGGATCCGCACTGGTGGCCGGTTTTGTGGCGTATCGTCGCTCGCGAACGACGCGAGCGCTGCAGGTCACGATGGCGACGAGCATGCGGAGACGAGCGTGAACACAGCCCCTCCGGTTTTGCGTGATACACTCCGGTTTGCGTGGAGTCGACGCCTGGGTGTGGCGTGAGTCGAGGCGGCAGACATGCGGTTAACAGCTCGCGGTGCCCGGCTGTCCGCAGTGCTGTGCGCCGTCATCGTGGTCGCGTCCGCCCTCGTGACGGCCACACCTGCCCGGGCTGCCTCCACGCTCGATCGCACCGGCCGGTTCGCGATCCAGTGGTGGACGATCGACGACGGGTTGCCGGAGGCACCGGTCAACGGTGTCGCCTTCGCCCCCGACGGCACGCTTTACTGTACGACGCCAACCCGCATCGTCCGCTTTGACGGCAACTCCTTCGAACCGCTTTCCAAGGCCCTCACGAATCCCGTTCAGGAGGCGATCGGCGGCTTCTCGAACATCGGTTTCGACCGCGAAGGGCGGCTCTGGGTGCAGGGAGGCCGGGCCGCGGCGATGCTGCACGAGGACAGTCTCAAGTCGGGCCGGCGGCGATGGACGGTGCACGTCCATCCGCAAGGTCGGTTCAACAGCCTCGCATTCAGCGCCGCAGGCCAGCCCGTGCTCGTGGGCCCAAACGAGGTGCTCGCATTCGATGGGAAGCGGTTTCAAGAGGTGGCAAACGTCGTCCGCAACGACAAGCGGGTGCTGTGGCGATATGGAGACATTGATCCGACGTCTGGAGAACTCTGGCTCTGGGGCGACACGCTCCGCCCCGGGGATCTTCGCAGGGCATCGATTTCACGGGAAGTCTCGAAGCCGCTCATGATCGCCTCCGACATGGCGACAGGGGGGGACGTGATATCCATGAGTTTCTGCTCCGACGGGCCGCTCGCGCTACTGCCAGAATGCGGCGTGGTGCGGAACGCCACAGGCTGGCAGAGGCTGCCGCCCATTCTCCCAGACGCCGACTATCGCCGCAGCGGTAAGATCTCATGGACGGCCGATGGCACCGTCTGGATTTCGAGTCACAACGGCATCATCGCCTGCCGCGACGGCGTTGCCGAACAGGTGACCAGTGGACTACCCGGCTTCTCGCTGCGAACCGGTGCTATCGTTGGCGACCGACAGGATGGCATCTGGGTCGCCTGCTTCGGCGGCCTGCTCGCTGTGAGGCGCACCGCGCTTCATGTGGAGGCAGTCACCGATTGCCGCGCGGCGTTCGAGCGGGCGGACGGATCGCTGCTCGTGGGCAGTCCCGGGATCGTGTCGGTCCTCGCTCCGGTCGGCCCCGGATCCGTGCGGCCGATCGGTACGCTCGCGGGCGCGTCAGTGCCCACAGCGATCCTCGAGGATGCGGCCGGACGTGTCTGGGTAGGTACTCAGGACAACTTCATTCTTCGCGTCGAGGGTGGCCGGGTGACGCAGGTCACGAAACCCGCCGAGCCGTTTCGGGAGTTCCGTAACATCAACGCACTCGCCTGCGATGCGTCGGGCCGCGTCTGGGCGGCGACGACTAATGGCCTAGCAGTCCATGACGAAAAGACCGATTCTTTCCGGACGATCAATCCGGATGACCGTACCGCACAAACCGTCGTGATCGGACTGGCAGCGGAGGCTGATGGCTCGATGCTCGCGGCCATCCAAAGCCGCGGCGTCGAACGGATCGGTGCCGATGGCAGCAGAAGCCCGATCCTCACCGCAGCCGACATGCCCGGGCGGAGAACGATCGTGTTTCGCCGCGATTCCCGGGGGAGCCTCTGGATCGGGGGTGAACGAGGACTCGTGCGGCACCGCGCCGGCACGCCACCCCTGCGACTGTCCATGGCCAGCGGTCTCGTCGACGACACGATCCGGCAGATCGAGGAGGATCAGTCTGGACGGCTTTGGATCGCCACCCGTAGTGGCCACCTCCAGGGATTACGACTCGACGACCTTGATCGTCTCGACAGCGGTGAGCTTGCGATCGTCCGCGGCGTGATCCTCGGTCCGCTCGACGGGTTGGGAGACGCGGAGTGCGTTGGCCGCATGGGTCGCTCCTTCCGCGAAGAAGACCAGCGGCTTGAGAAGATTGCCGTGCCGGTTACGAATGGCGTCGTCCGCTTCGTTCCCGCAACGGTCCCCTCGGCGACGTCGGCTGGCGTCGCTCCGTTGGTAACTCGTGACGCCGACGTGCCGTACGGATTCCGCTTCGCGACAACTGGCCTCCATTGGGCCACACCGCCGCTGCACCAGACGCGGTTGTCGGGTGTCGACGATGCCTGGTCGCCCTCCAGTCAGGCCGATCGGCGCGACTATGCGTCGCTTCCTCCCGGCGAGCACGTGTTCGAAGTGCGGTCCATCGCCGGCGAAACCGACCGCGACTTCCCGATCGCATCTCTGCCGGTGACGGTCGCGGCCCCGTGGTGGCGGCGGCCGGTCACGCTAGCGGGATTTGGCACTGCCCTTGCCGTAACAGCTGCGACGATCGCCCGAGAGGTGACACGGCGGCGATCACGGCGGGTGATCGAGGCGCTTGAGTTGCAGCGGGCGATGGACCGCGAGCGGGCGCGGATCGCCCGAGATATCCACGACAGCCTTGGAGCCGGCCTGACGCGAATGGCAATGATGAGCGACCTGGCCCGCAAGGGGGCCATGCCCCAGACGAATCTCCCGGACCGGCTCGACGCCATTTATCGTAACGCCCGGAGCCTCGCCCGGTCGGTCGACGAGATCGTCTGGGCGGTCAATCCACGAAACGACACCGTGGCACAGTTCACTTCCTACGTCGTCCAGGACGTCGAGGAGTTTGTTCACGCCGGCGATCTGTCGCTACGGCTCGACGTGCCCGACAGACCCGGTGACGAGCGTCCGCTGTCGACGCATGTGCGGCATCACGTCTGCCTGGCGATCCGCGAGGCTCTGCAGAACGTGCTGCGGCACGCCGAGGCGACTCACGTCGATTTCTCGATCCGCGTCGATGAGTCGTCGATGAATGTCGCGATCCGCGATGACGGCGTCGGCTTCGCCACTGACCTTCCCCCCGCGGCCGAGCAGGACGGCTTGGCCAACATGCGGCACCGTCTCGGAGCGGTGGGCGGCAGCGTTGCCATCGCGTCGGCGCCCCATTCGGGGACGACTGTGACATTCCACGTTCCCGTCGATTTTCGGCGGAACGGCGCCGGTGCGACACCCCTGGAGGTGATCCATGACAGCTGAGCGAACCCAGAAGGACGCGGCCCAGGCACCGGCGGTTGAGCCGATCGACGTGGCCCTGATCGAAGACGATTCCGGCACCCGCGCAAGCCTGCGGGAAATCATCGAGAGCGCAGCCGATTGCCGCTGTGTGGGAGAGTTTCGCTCGGTGGCCGAAGCAATCGCGGGCATCCCCGCGGTCGCGCCGAAGGTGGTGCTCGTGGATGTCAATCTTCCCGACGGCACCGGCGTCGACTGCGTGCGGAGACTCGCGCCGACGATGCCTTCCACAGAGTTTGTGATGCTCACGCTCTACCAGGATGGTGACATCCTCTTCGACGCCCTCGCCGCCGGCGCCCACGGCTATCTGATCAAGCCAGTCCGGGTTGATGAGCTGCTCGCTGCGATTCGTGACGTGGTGGAAGGTGGCTCGCCGATGTCGAGCATGGTCGCGCGGCGGATCGTGCGGTCCTTCGAGCGGCACGCTCCGGTGCACGTCGCGCCGCTCCCCAAGGGACACGAGATGCTGGAACTCGCCCCCCGCGAACGCGAGGTGCTCGACTTGCTCGCCGCCGGCGCGATGTACAAGGAGGTCGCCAAGCAGCTTGGCGTGAGCCGCAATACGGTGATCACCTACATTCGCCGGATCTACAAGAAACTCCACGTCCACTCGCGGCATCACGCCGTCGAGCGATACCGGAGGATGCAGTGATGCCCGTTGGCAGCTCCACGAAACCATCCACGCGCACCCTCCGATCGCTCGGCTGCCTTACCCTGATTCTGGCCATGGCCGTGGCGCCGATCCGCGCGGCCGAGCTGGCCGTGCCCGTGGTCTCCGCCGACGCCCTCGAAAAGGCTGCATTCAATGTGTCCGACGCGATTGCCACCGGTACGTTCGGCCCGCTCGACGGCGTCGCCGGACGACCGCGCGGCTGGACGATCGACGTCTCCAGTCCGGGGCGCCGGCTCTGGTCGGTGCAACTCGCGATTCCGCTTGCAGGCCCCGTGGCCACCGGCGACGCGGTACTGATCTCCTTCTGGGCGAGGGCAGATCGTTCGCCACCGGAAGGGGTTGCTGGCGGAATAATCGCCGTCGAAAACAAGACGCCAGGTAACCCAAAGCTCGGCATGGGTGGATTTACGGTTGACGGCGAGTGGCGGCGGATCGACGTGCCCTTCCTGGCTGGCGTCGAGGCGATCCCCGACAAGGCGGTACTCGCCTTCCAACTCGGCGAGCGGCCGCAGCGGCTCCAGATCGCCGACCTGACAGTCACGAATCACCGGCGCAGCGTGCGGCTTACCGACCTGCCGCGTGCCATCATCCACTACCCCGGCCGGGAGGCCGACGCCGCCTGGCGACGGGACGCGCTCGCCCGCATCGAGAAGCACCGCGTTCGAGAGTTCGGCGTGCGGCTCGTAGACGACGCCGGTCGGCCACTTCCGGCCGCGACGATGCGGGCCAGGCTTGCCCGGCACGAGTTTCTCTTTGGTGGCACGATCAAGGCGGAGTTTTTCAAGCCGGACGACACCGGCTGGCAGAAGTACCGCGATACGATCAACCGGCACTTCAGCGCCGTCGTCTTCGAGAACGACCTCAAGCCGGGCTCACTTGAGGAGTCACTCCGCGGCGGCGATGACCATCTCCGCTGGGAATGGACGGCGGCTGCAGCGGGGTGGTGCCGCGAGCGGAACATCGCGATCCGAGGCCACTACATGGTGGCGGGCGTCTGGGGCTCGTTTGCCTCCCGGGATCGTTCAACCGACCCCACGCTCCGCGACCGGCTGTTCGATCACATGCGTCTGCTCGCAGAAAAGGCCGGTCCGTTCGTCCACGATTTCGACGTGCTGAACCATCCCGTGGGCTGGTCCAACCCGCCGCAGACGGTTCGCGACGTGCTCGGGTCCGGGTTCTATGCCGAAGTGATCCGCTCCGCCCGCAGGCTCACCGACCGGCCCCTCTGGATCAACGAGGACCGCACCTTCAATCCCGGGTTCCAGCAGGACCACTACGTGTCCTGCGTCCGCGAGCTTCTCGACGCGGGCACACCGCCGGACGGCATTGGTATCCAGGGCCACTTCCACTCAGGCTCGCTCGTCGCGCCCGAGGAGATGCTCCGCGTCAGCGACCGGCTCGCGAGCCTCGTGCCGGCGCTGATGCTCACCGAGTGGGACGTGATGACCAACGGCGATGAGGAACTCCAGGCCGACTACCTCCGCGACACCCTGATCGCCGCCTACTCGCATCCCGCCTATCGGGGATTCTTGATGTGGGTCTGGTGGGAGGGCGCCGGCTGGCGCCCGGAGGCAGCGCTCTTCCGCCGCGACGGCAGCGAAAAGCCCAACGGCCGCGTCTGGCGGGAGTTCGTCTCGGAGCGCTGGCGAACCGACACTTCCACGACTGCCGACACAGCCGGACTCGCCCGCTTCCGCGGCCACGCCGGCCTTTATGATCTCACGATTGAGCACGAGGGCCGCACGGCGACGGTGCAGTACTCGCTGCCGCTCACCGCGCCACCGGAGCCCACCACGGTCACGATTCGCTGGGACGCGCCGCCTTGATGACGCGCCGGATGGCGGAGGCGGCCCACCAAGCTCATGGCTCGGGCGGGGCAGGCGACCTCTGATCATACGATAGGACAGAGTTCCAACTCCGCCCACGTCGTGGGGTCGCCGTCCCATGGGTACTCGGGAGGGGCGAAGCAGGGGACTTTTCCGAGGCGTCGATCGACGACCGCGGCAAAGAAGCCGAGCGTTGAAACTTCGGAGGGATCCCAGCCGGGAAGCGCTGCGGCACCGATGAAGGCGTCGATGCGCCAGCCGTCGGCTGTGGGCGTGGATTCAATCGAGATCGCACCGGCCGGGAGTTCGGCCGGCACTTCACTCGTTCGCGGGATCGTCGCCACCACGGCGGCCGGCTTGTCGGCAAGTTTGCCGCCGCCGGTGGGCAAGAGCGCGAGCCGGCGGCAGAAGCGGCCTGCGCGGTGGCTCTCGCCGGTCGGCCGCGTGGCGATCCAGAGATGCAGGCCGTCGCTGTCCTCGGGCCGCGTGGTGTGGCACCACCGCGATGTGCCCACGCCCCGTGCCACGGCCCGTACGGCGAGGCCGTCGGGGTTCCAAGCGGTCCAGAGGTCGAGCACATCGGGCACCCCAGCCACGTCGGTAAAGGACGGCAGCCGGCAGGCGTCGTCGAGGCCGGATTTCGCGGGCGGCCAGAGCACGTCGCGGCGGGGGCATCGCAGCCGGATCTTGAAGAGCGCGGCGGGGTTGACGAGCGGGCTCATACGGAAATGTGAAATGTCCGGTTATGCGGATTGGGAAACGCCGAAGGGCGCGCCAGAATGTCCTATAGTAGCAGTGCCGGAGGACTGGCCATCCCCTGCACCCTGGTCTGAATCTGTCGAATGAGAGTGCTCGAAATCGCCAGCGAGGCCGTTCCCTTCGCCAAGACCGGTGGTCTGGCCGACGTTGCCGGGGCGTTGCCCGAGGCACTGGCCGAGCTGGGCTGCGACGTGACGCTCATGGTTCCCGCCTACGCCGATGCCCTCGGCAAGGGCCTGCCGATCGAGCCGGCCGGGATCGAGTTTGACGTGCCGATCGGCACGGGCTCGCGGCGGGCGCGGATCCTGCGGTGCCGCCGCGAGGGGCAGCGGGCCGATGTCTACCTGATCGCCAACGACGACCTCTTCGACCGGCCCACGCTCTACGGTGGCGCCAGCGACTATCACGACAACGCCGAGCGGTTCATCTTCTTCTCACGGGCCGCGGTGGAACTCGCCTGCCGGCTCGGTGGGCCATGGGACATTCTCCACTGCCACGACTGGCAGACGGGTCTCGTGCCGGCCTACCGTCGGCTGCTGTATGGCTCCAACCCTGCCGTTGCCAACGCCCGCACCGTGATGACGATCCACAACATGGCCTACCAGGGGCTCTTCTGGCACTGGGACATGCTGCTGACTGGGATCGACTGGGGCCACTTCAACTGGCGGGAGATGGAGTTCTACAGCCAACTCAACCTCCTGAAGACGGGCATCGTGTTCGCAGACGCCGTGAGCACCGTGAGCCCGACCTACGCGAAGGAGATTCAGTCGGCGCCGGGCGGCTGCGGCCTTGAGGGTCTGCTCGCATCACGACGTGAATCACTCGCGGGCATCGTCAACGGCATCGATACGTCGCTCTGGAATCCGGCGGCTGATCCACACCTGCCGCGGGGCTTTGGCGATGCCGACGTCGAGCAGGG
>Ga0114973_10001179_pt1 | contig 19624 bp, 19 predicted proteins | sample M_140807_MF_Meta_FD_87025 | JGI IMG/M metagenome (GOLD analysis project Ga0114973, IMG submission 87025) | Freshwater microbial communities from Lake Montjoie, Canada to study carbon cycling - M_140807_MF_MetaG | ecosystem: Environmental > Aquatic > Freshwater > Lake | place: Lake Montjoie...
AATATTATCATAATTATACATTATTTGATTATTAGCGAAACATAATTTTAAAAAATGTACTTTATTTAATTCTATATTGGTTTGAATTACATTATTATTAAATAATAAATTACCTTCAGATGATATATTTAGTGATATATCAGATAAATTAAATATACATTGATTATCATATGATGTAATTTTAAATTCAATCTCTATTGATATATTATCTAAAATAATTGGAGTATTTAATACATTAGATTGTAATCCATTTTTATTAAATAAATTAATTATTGGATCAGTAAATGTTATATTTTGTAAATATAACTTACGATTTATTAAATCATCAATTTTTTTAATATTATCTTTATCTAAATTTGTAATATGAATTTCTTTATTATAGAATTCATTTGTATAATAATCAATTAATATTGGATGTAATGAAGAATCTAATAATTTATTTATTAATGATTCTGTTTTTGAATAAAATAATAATATATCCGTTGCAGGATATATTGAAAATGAATTAGATTGTATTATTCGTATAACATTTTTAAATCCTAACGGATTATCAATTATATCTTCAGGATAAATTATAAAATCATTATTATTTATTTTAATATTACTTGTGAAAATAGAACAAGAAAAATTAGAAAATTGATTAATTGAATTACATAATATATCATAAAATTGTAATTCTTGATTATTATAAATATAAATAATAGAATTCATATTTTTATCTGAATTTGTATCAGGATTTCTATCAGGATTTGTATCAGGATTTATATTCATAATTTTATTTTGTTTTAATTTTTTTAATATTAAATTTTTATCCATAATATAAAATATAATATAATATCTTATATTAAAATTAAACCATTTTAACTATCATTTCATTTTTTAATTCTTCACGATCCATAAATGGATCCATATCTTCAAAAGGTCTATTAGTAAATGTACCATCTTCATTTTTTATAGCATTTAATCGTGGATAACGTCCTTGAATACAACAAAATACTTCAAAGATTACTGTATCTTCATACTCTATAAATTCTTTTATTTTATCCTCTAAATCATTATTGTTTCTTACACCAATATACTTTATACCATAAGCATTTGCAACTTTTTCTGTATCTGGAAATGAAATACCACTTGTTGTATCTACACCAAATTTATTCTTAAAAAAATTAGTTTGAGTCATTTCAATTGCACCATATGATGCATTATTAAATAAAAATATTTTAATTGGTATATTGTATTGAACAATTGTTTGTAATTCTTGTATATTTAATTGAAAGGATCCCTCACCAAATATTGGTACAACCATTTTTTCTTTTTCTGCAATAGATGCTCCTATACTTGCTGGTAATTCAAAACCCATATCCCCTTGACTACTTATAATAAATTTATCTCCTTTTTTAATATTCGCCATATGCCATACATTTGTTATAATAGATCCAGATGAACATAAAATTATTTTATTATCTGGAGCATGATTAAAAAATAATTTTAATGCATGATATGGATTTATTGTTGAAGAATTACTTGTTTTTGTTAAAATTTTATTATATTCTTCTTTATTTGGTATTTCAAATAACCATTTCTGTTTCCAATGATTACATTTATTTACCCATTCAATATTCTTATCTATATTATCATAATTATAATTATCAAAAAATGTATTCAAATCCATATTGATTTTTAACGTGTAATTTATATTTGTTTTTTCTAATTCATTTGGATCATTATCTATATAGATAATTTTTGCCTCCCTTGCAAACCAATCTGCCCTGTATCCAATAATTCCTTGCGCCATACGACAACCCATTGATATAATAAGATCACTATTTTGTACTGAAAAATTTCCACTTCTATCACCAATAATACCAACCCGACCACAATATAAATTATGATCATTTTCTATTAAATCTGTACCATTATAAGTTACAACAATTGGTATACTATATTTTTCAATAAATTCACGAAATTTATCAATACAATTTCCTAATTTAATTCCGTTACCTGCAATTATAATCGGTCTTTTAGACGATAATAATAAATTATTTATACTATCCAAATGATTTGTAATTTCATTCGATATTACAACATCATCTTTTTGTATTATTGGTATTTCTATTTCATCAATTAACATACCTTGAATATCAACAGGGATTGATAACCAAACTGGTCCAGGTCTACCATTTATTAGATGATACATAGATGTTTTTAATATTTCTTCTAATTCATTAATATCTAATATTTCTTTTGCATATTTAGTAATTGGTTTTACCATAGATATAATATCACAATCCGCACCAGCATAATGTCTTAATTGCATTTGTGGTGTATTTATTTTATGAATTGATTCTGTACTTTTGACTTGACCTGATATAAATAATACTGGTAAACTATCTTGATGTGCAACAACACACGGGGAAATTGTATTTGTTGCCGCGACACCTGCAGTAGTACATACTAGTACCGGTTTACTATTTGTTTTACTATAACCTACCGCAGAATATCCACATGCCTGTTCATGATGTTGATAATAAATATCAAAACTTTTATTCATACCAAATGAATCATTTAAATGCATAGAAAACCCACCAGTTATTGTAAAAAGTGTATTAATATTATTTTTTTCAAAGAATTTAACAATATAATCACTAACTTTTATTTTCATTTATATTTAATTTTTATTATTATTTTATATTCAAATAAAAGTATTTTGAAAAAATTGTAAAAATATCTTTTTTAATTTATCATTAATTTCATCTAATTGTCTAAATTGAAATGAAATTTTACTAATATCATCTAATACAATAAAACATATATTAGTACCGTCATTTTTTTTATCATTTAGTAAATGCTTGATAAAAATATCATATGATAAATTTAGTTTTTTAAATTTATTAGGTATTAAATCATAGATTAAATCGTTAATATCATTATATTTATTAGTCTCTTCAAATAATCTATTAACAATTAACATACCATATAATACCGCAATACCATGAGGTATTATATATTCCGATACACTCTCTAATGCATGAGCACATTCATGCCCATAATTTAATGCTTTCCTCTCATTTTTTTCTAATTCATCATGTTCAATAACCATTTTTTTAACAAGTGTTGATAATTTAATAATTATTTCATAATTTTGTAATAATAAATTTTCTTGAAATAAATCAAATACATTTGAACCACCAATTAAACATAATTTAAATGACTCACCAATACCAGACATTAATTCATCATTAGTTAATGATGATAAAAATTTTGTAGAAATATATATTTTATCTGGTGCATTAAATAATCCTAACATATTTTTACTATGTCTATTTACATTAACTTTTGATCCAATCGCACTATCTGTTATTGCTAATAATGTAGTAGGAATTAATATCCATGGTACACCTCTTTTAAATATTGCTGATACAAATCCACCTACATCTTGAGTAATACCACCACCAATAACAATTAATTTATTTTTTTTACTAAAATTTTTTCTATATAATACATCAATAATATCTAATACAGATTCTATTGTTTTATTATTTTCTAATGCATCATATATATAAATATTATTATCATTATTTATTAAGAAATCACATTCATATAATTTATAAATATTACGATCTATTAAAATAAAATCATTTTTAGTATAAGTTAAATTTAAAATTTCATCTAATGATAAATTTTGATATATAACATCATAAATTTTGTTAAATGACTTAATTTTTAAATGATCTGATAATAGATTATTTGAAAAATTATTATCGGTAAATACAGTATTATTAATAGTAAAATTCATTATACTATTAATAATATTTGTGGTTTAAATCAGTTTATTATTATTTATTCTATCTTCTATCATTTTAATTCTATTACAATCTTTAGTTGCAAGTAACATATATCTTTCTCTAATGTATTTCAACCATTCAACTTCAAATAAATTTCCTAAATATAATAGTTTTTCAAATTGATTATAATCTATTTTAGATACATCATAGATTATATATCTTGTTTCAAATTTATCTATCAAATTTTCATCTATTAATTTTTTAATAAAATTTTTAGATGTAACACTAATAGCACCACCTAAATAACATTGTGTATTACATTCTCGCGCTTTTTTAAATACATTATAAACCATTTCATATACTTCATCAGAATCAACACTATCTCTATTTTTATTTAATGAATTAATAAAATCAACACGACCAAATGTAACGTAATCTATATTATTAAAAACTGATGAAATTTCATCAAGATTTTTATATGCAGATATTGTTTCTAGATTAAATCCTTTTTTCTTATTGTAATTATATATTTTTAATGATTCTAAAAATTTAGTTAATGCAAATTTACTTTCAATCATAGGAGCGACAATAGAATCACAATTGACATGGATACAATCAACTATATCTCTTTTTGCTTCACAACCACCAATTTTAACAGATAATTCTAAATCTAAAGAACATGTTAAAAATCTCATAGTTGTTATTTCATTTAATAAAGCACCTTCATCTTCAAAAGATACTTTAATACCTGAACATCCTATAGATTTTAAATCTCTTAATATATTTTTTAAATTATCCATATTATCTAAAAAATATAAATATTATATTATTTTAATTTATTTTTTTACTAGATTTTCTAATTTTGCACGTAATTTATTTACTAACATTTCATATACTTCTTTTTTATTATCATCTATATCAAACCATTTAACGTCATTTGTATTTAAATATTTTTTAACATCACTATACATATCTGATTTAGGATAGACATTTTCTGATAAATATTTTAATTTACCTTCATATTCTCGTTCTGCTGTTTTTGTTTTATTGTATTCAGATGTATTTTTAACCATTGTAAAATGATTTTTATTATTTTTTACATAATTTAAAAAATTAGGAAATTGATTAGGTATTACTGAATTATAAAAACTTGTATATAATGTTTTCATCACTTTTGCATGAAGATCTTTGTCTTCGTTGATATCTTGATATTCATATGTAGATGAAATTAATGTTGGTAATGTATTTATGTAAGATGGAATAATATAAGATGGTTGACTAATAATTTGTCTTACAGGTTGTTGTTGTAATGTAACAATTGTTTGTCGACCAATATCATCAGTTAAAAGGATAGAAGAATTTTCATTTAATTCTACAACAGGTTGATTTTGAACAATTTGACCTTGAGGAGTAATATATAGTGACATAATTTAAATATATAAAAAATTATTCTAAATAATGATATTATTATGTTTATGATTCTATATAATTAGTAATATTATCATAATCTTCTATATTTTTAGCATTTAAACATAGTCTATATATTTTATCTATTTTTGATTTATCTTCTTTTTCATCTTTTAATTTCTTTTTAGATGTGTATTTTAATATTTTAGATATAATATTAAATGCAATATCAGGAGAATTTATAATTGATTTTTGATATTCAAACATTCCGTAAGAAAATATTCTAAGTAATGTAATTGATGAAATTTTATCTGGAGACTGGGTATTAATAAAATCATTTAATGTGAGTATAGAATTTATTCCAAAAATGTATAAATATTCATTTATTGAAAAGAAAAATGAAGGTATAAGATTATTTTCTTTATCCATATTATTAAGAATGAATTCTTTTCGCGATAATTTTACAAAAGTAATTGACTATTCTAAAAATTTAGAATCTTATGATCAAAAAAAATTGTATAAAACAATTATTGATTTAAGACAAATGCATGGTAATATGATTGGTGGATTTTATAATTCATTAGGTAAAGACATTAATAATAACGATACAAAAATAGAATTAAGTTTTTTAGATTCTATGGTTGATACTACTCGTAAAGTACTTCAATTAGCGGAAAGTAAATTTAATATGAATGATATAAATACTCTTTCAGTTAATCCTAAAAAAGAAGTTTTAAATAATAAAGTCCAAAATATGAAAGGTGGTGGTAAATCATATACAGATTATGCATCTAAACCAATCTTAATGTTATTTCATGCTGGATGGTGTGGACACTGTGTTGAATTTATGCCAACATTTAGAAAATTAGAGAAAGAATTTATAAATTCTGAAAAATTAAATACTGTTAAAATCAGTGATAAAAATAGTAAATTAATTGAAACATATCAAATTGGTGGATTTCCTACAATTAAATTATATGATGGTAAAAATTTTCATGAATACAATGGTGGAAGAGATATAGTAAGTATTCGTCATTTCGTTAATGGCATACTTAAAACAGATGCAATTAAAGGTTAAAAATTAAACTTTTTTATAAATTATCATACACGATTTCTCTGAATATTTAATATCAATAATATCATATTTAGAATAATATTCAATTAAAAATAAATTAATTTTTTCTTCTAATTTTTCACTCTCATCATTCTCATCTACTTTAATTATCTTTACTTGTAAAATATGTTTTTTATCATAATGTTGATTTATATAGTAACTTTTATGTTCATCAAATGAACCACATATAATTTTATTAGACATTTTTATATACTATATAATATAAAAATATTTATTCCATATCTTTTCGTATTTTTAAATAATACGATTTAAGATCTTCTCTAAATAATTTAGCTGCATCAATATTTGCAGCAGATTCAGGATTTGGATCATTTAACAATGAGATAATACTTAAAAAGACAGTTCTTACATTTTGAATTTGTCTCCATCTTTCTAGTTCGTGTTCATATCCAGTTACATCATTTCCCTCATGCAAAATTGATATACAAACTTTTCCATCTTCATGGACATTTGGATGAAATATTTTTGATGTAAATTTTACCATAGGTGGTTTATTAGGATATTCAGATGGAAATTTAATAATCCCGTTATATTGTCCACCTTCATATGGTGATTCATGTGGACCTAATAAAGTGAATGTCCAATTTAAAATATTATTTTCATCAACTTGAAATGTAACATTATCAATTGGATCGGTTTTTAATTTTGCATACTCTCTAGAAAGACGTAATGAGGCGGCACTTGATATTCCTCCACCACCTGATTTATATTGATTTTGATCCATATTATATCTTACAATATACGTTTACATTTATATTGGATATACTATTTAATAATAAAATATCAATTTTTAATGATTAAAAAAATTGATAATTTATATTTAAAATATAAAAAGAATACTATAAAAAGAATATACAATGGATCAAAATCAATCTTGTAAAACCAAATGCAATACAAATGATGAATGTTGTTTAGAAAATAATTGTGTTTCATATATAACTAACTTATCTGATGTTCCAAAATCTGGAAAAGTTGTTATTGATTTTTATGCAGATTGGTGTGGACCTTGTCAAAAATTAGGACCACATTTTATTGAATTATCTAAAAAATATCCAAATATTTCTTTTTTGAAAGTAAATACGGATAAAGCGGAGGACCTTGCAACTCATTATGATGTATCTGCATTACCTACAATATTATTTATTAAAGATGGTGATGTAATTAGTATTATTAAAGGATTTAATTTGGACAAGATAAAATCTGAATTAGACGAATTAAATAATAGTTGAAAAATTTATATTTAAATCAATAAATATAATTACTTTAAATAAAATGACAGAATTTTTAACAAGATCAGATGTTGTTAAATTTTTTATGAGAAATAAAAGAAAGAAGATTACATTTCCTACTAAAAATTATTTCTGGGAAGAAGATACAAATTGGAAAACTACAAATTTTCCTCAAGATCCATTAATTAATAATATTTTATCTTGTATCTTATACAGTACCATGAAAATTAAATATAATACCAATGGTGAAGTTTTAGATGAACAATTAGAAGAAGTTAAAAATATTTTACATGATAAAAATCTACAACAAACAATTTGGAGTAAGAAAAAGATATTTGAGTGTATCAATATTGGAAATATTAATAATGATTTTTTCTTATTTCTTTGCAATGAATTTTATATCAATATTATTATATGTGATGTAATTGGAGTTAAATTTTATTATTTAGATGAAGAATTTGATAAGTATTTACCTACATTAATCTTACAATCTAAAACAGATGATATTACTAAACAAAATTATTATCAAGTCTTGTATAAAAACGAGAATGATTTATTATTTACTGATACAATGTTAAATGAATTTATAGAATACAAAGATAAATTTACGATTGGATTAGATAAAAATAAAAAATTTGCTATTAAAAATTATTCAATGGTTGAGAAAGATGATGATATTGTACAATTAGATAAAATAAGAGATTTAGATGAAGAATTAAGTGAAGAGGATTTGTATAATGAGTTTGAGGAAATATAATTTATATTCTATGAAATATAAATTATATTAAATTCCATGAAATATAAATTATATATAAAAAAATAAACTTAATATTAGAATAAAAAATGAGCAAGGAAATAAGAGAGTCTATTGAATTAATTAAAAAAGTTGTAAATACAGATGTTAGTATTGCAATGAAAAATGAAGATCTTTTATTGTATACTGAAAATATGTATAAAATTTTTCCAATTTTTGCTCAAGAATACCCTATTTTGTTTAAAAAATTAATTACACATGATGATATATCAATGTTAGAACCAATGTTAAAATCCTTAGATGATGTTCAAGAAGGTAAAAATCAAAAAGAGATTACAACTAATTTAAGTGAACAAATTGCAGAAAAATATCTTTATCCTACAATGGGTAGACCCCAACTTCCACCAGAGGAACCTCCTAATAAAAAATAAATTTAATTTATAATTAATAAATTAAATTTAGATTGTTAATTTTGTTTTATTCTCTATAAAATCCATAAACTCTTTTACTTGTTTATTTAATTGTTTTACACGTATTGCAATTAATTCATTATAATCTTTCGATGATAACATTAGATTATTTGCTATCCATGCATCTGTATTAATTTGTTGTAATGCAAAATGTGCATGATATTCATCACCATAATAATTTTGACTTTCTATAAAATTTCTCATCTTGTTTCTCATAATGTATTCATCTTGAATACATATTCTATTGATTATATTTAATGTAAATATATAATCATTTGGAATACTCATATTAATAGATAAATAATCATGCTTATCATCAATCTTTAACTTTTTTCCAGAATAATTCATACATACAATATATTTCTCTCCATATGATACATACGATATATCAGGTCTATATACATATACATCCTCAAATAAATAGGATAACATATATAATAAATGCATGGATGGAGCATGAATTAAATCTTTAACTTTTATTATTAATACACCTCCTTTGTCCAGAGTATCTAATTTATGAATATCTTTGGTGATCTTTTTAGAGAGTTCTAATTCTGTTGTTTTTAATTCAATATCATAGATTAAAAATAAATGAGATACACTCTTTGATTTACTTATTGTAAATGTTTTGTATTTCTTTATCTTCTCAAATATTCTATTCTCTAATTCACCATTAACACTTACTTTGCTTCCTATCAAATTAAATGTTAATAATATTTCCCATAATTGTAAAAATTGTCGGTCTACACTATCATCAAAATATTTTTTTGTAATAGTATCAATATTATTTTCATAATTTGGTAAATCTATCGTTAGATTTTCAATCACATTGTAGAATTTTTTTCCCACATTTTGTGGTTCTGTTAATAATTTTATAAAACTATCACTTGTTTGAATTGTATAATAATTATATCCTATACTATTCAATGGTTTAGGATTTAAATCAGTTGAAAGAACATCTGTATTTGTGTTGTTTTTGCAATTTTAGGTAGTAAGAAGAGTTTCATTCTTTATAATTCTATATAATATAATTCTATTCTTTTATATTTTCAAATTTAATATATTTAACAACTAGTAATTAAATTATTTACTACATTTTGTGTTAATTCATTCGGTGATATCATTTGATATGGAAAGATAATATTTTTAAAAAACATATATTCATATATACCCAGTATAAATATCATTATAATATTATCAATTACAATTATTTTAAAATCTATATTTTTCTTAAATCTAATATTCAATAGTAATATACCAATAAATACTACAATAACACCAATGTAATAATAGATTGATTTAATAAATAATAAATGATTAATTACATTTCTTTGATTTAATCCATCTAATGCATTCTTATTTATTATTGTCTGATTAATAAATAATTGTAAAAAGTCATTCACTAAAATTTTACTTGAATTTGAAAAAGAATTACACGTTGATATAATTGGTGATATTAATTGATCTGTTACACTTATTAATGCATTATTTTCATATTGAATAATATAAAAATTAAAAAATATTAATTCAAACGATGCAATTAAAACAAGATGAAATATAAATCCTACAATTTTTACATAAATTATTTCAAAATAATCTGTTTTTTTAATTGGTTCTGGTTTTATAATATTTTCTTCTTCATTAATAATAATTGGTTCATTTAAATTAACTTTATCAAATAAAATCTCTGATATATATCCTTCTGAGTATGAAGGTGGTCTTTTGTTATTCATTTAAAAAATATTTATTTTTCATAAAATAAATATTTCTTTTAGTTTATATGATTATTCTTTCTTTCTAAAAACATAAAATCTATTTAATCTTGTCATCTCAAATCCCGCTTTATTAATTGATACATCCATATTATAATACTCTTTAACATCTAATAAGAACTTTTTAGTCGCCTTGCCTGCATCATAGTTAATAGCATCAAATAAGAAATCTTTTGACATTGCATATATATTTTGAAAGGTTTCTGTTTCTATTAATTCCATATCTGCACGTTTCATCGTTTCTATTAAAAATTCAGGTGTAACAAGATATTCTATAAATTCACTTCCAATATCCATATACGATGCATTGAATACTGATAATGGTATTCCTGATTTATTTAAATTTTTATCCTCTAAATTATACATTGGTTTAATTGTAAATAATAATTCTTTTTCACCTACCTCTGTTGTATAATATTCATCTATTACTTTCTTTTGTTTAAATGTTTCATGTAATATCTTACCATCAAATAAACAAGCAAGAAAATATCCACCTGGTTTTAATATCTTAAAATTATTAATCATATTATCAATTGATGCATCATCTTTGAATAAATAATGTAACATAAACATCGCTGAAATTATATCGTATTTCTTATTCTCTATCTTTTTTAATAAACGTTTACTATTCTCCGCCATATTACCCAGTACATTCGCTTGTTGTTCAACATTAAATAATGGTATTCCAAAATTTGCATGAATTAAATCTGTTGGTGGAAAATGAGGTAATGTCTTCTTCGCATGCATTAATCTACCAATAGCACTATCTGATCCTGCTGAAAATAATCCATCAGAATCTTCATCAATTCCTGTAATTGATTTTACTTTACATAAAAAGTATTTATTTAAATCTCCACCACGACCAAATCCAATATCAAATACATCGAGTTTTCGATCTTGGATCATGCTACAGTAGTTATATAAATACTGAGATTTTACAAAATTGTGAAAATTACGTTGTGCTTTTCCAATATTTGTCTTTTTCATATAATACGCATCTGTCGCACGATAAATTGCAATATCTTTTGCAGTTAATTTACTTCTTAATAATGTTATATGATCATTGTATAATTCAGGATTTCCTAATTGTTTAAAATCATTCATATCTATTAGGAAATTCATACTCTGCCAAATACTATCTGCAATCTTTTCACTATTACCATATTTTCTCTTCCATTTTTGTACTTGTTCTGTTTTATCATATCTTGTACGTAATGGTATCCATCGTTTTTTAGGTTCACGATTTTGTATTGTATCATATGTAAATTCAACAACAGTCTTATCTTGAATAATATTTCCTTCTACATCTCTTACACTACCATCTTTTAAAAATAAATATGCTTGATGTAATTCTTGTTGTTGCTTAAATGGTACTGGAATCTCAATATTTGTATCTTGATTAATTCGACCGACATATAAATTTGCAATTTGATATACAGCATCTTTTTCATCAGAGGATTCTTTTAATACTGCATCCTCTACTGTTTCATTAACATCCATACTTGAATTATCAAATACTGCAATAATATCTTGAGTTTTTTTATCACGTTGGAATTCAATATATAAATCTAATGAATTCATTTCTTTTGGTTTCCATTTATATATCTTAAATTTAGTATCCTCCTTACTTCTTGTATATTTTTGCTTTAATGGTGTAAATATTAATCCATCTAATGAATAAGGTAATTTATATTGTGTTGTATATTTTGTCCACATTAAATTTGAATATGCAAAAATTTCAGATTTATCTCCTCCTGTTGGAAATATAAAATATTTTAAAAATATAATATATTTATCATCTGAATTTACTTGTTTTAAAAATTCAACATTATGAATATCCATATGTTTTTCATGGTATTTTAATTGATTATCTAATGAAAATGTATTTGGATTATCAATATTAATCCAATCATATTTTATTTTAGTCATTTCTGATAATATTGTTTTTAATTTTAAATATCTTGTTGATAAATTTATTTCAGATCGTATATCAACACCACGATCAAATAATATATCAAATGCCATAAACATCTGCTTATTATTCATAGATATAACTTCTCCATCTAAAATTGTTCCATTAAATTGTTCATCTATTTTAATATTTAATTGTCTTACTACAAGATTATTATTGATTAAATATAGTTTATTATTTATACAAAATAAAAAATGTCTTTCACCATCTGCTTTATCAGTTACTGAATATTGATTCGCCAATACTTCAGTAAATGGAATTAATTCTAATGATACTGATTGCATTGCATATAAATCTTGATGAGTATTTACTTTTTCATTATATACTAATTTTTTATAATCATTTAATACACTTATCTCTTCATTTTGTGTTATAATAATATTTGATGATTGTAATGTACCTAATATACTTTTTAATGTATTCATTATTTTACTTAAAATTAATTTTCCATCCTTAGTTTCTTTAATCTTCTTTTCAATTGAAAAATCTAACTCAGCTTCATAAGTAATTGGAGATGTAGTTAATTGCGATAATTGAATCGATTGTTGTACTTGAGTTACATCAAGTTTAATCTTACCATATTCACTATCATCAATAATTAGAGAAGCGCGTTGTTTATATCTAAATGTAATATTATGACGATCATCTTCTTTTAATTTAATATCTTTAGAATCTAATGGATTTTCTCGAGAAAGACGACAACGATATTTAGGATGATCAATAACACCTTTTCTTGTTTTATTCATTACTGTATAGTTTCCAATCCCACTTTTTATCTCTTGTAATAAAGAATGAAATACTTGAATGTTCTTCTTTTGATAATGATTATTTAAAACTTGTTGAATATTACTACTACCTGCTATTGAAATACGATACATATTTGGTCCATCTGTTAAATTTGCATCTAATACAGTTTCCTTACTAATAGACAATTTATTTTTTGAATGTTGATAACCAATATATTTTAATAAGATGATATATTTTGACATATTCATATTTTTACTATCAATTATCAATTCAAACTCATCTTTAGTTGATCCTAGATTAAATAATCTTTCAACTTCAGGGGTCGATAATTCCATATTATTCTATATATAGTATTACTTATATTTCTTAATTTATTATTTTTCAACTTCTATTTATTAATTATTAATAAATATTTATATCTTAATTCTTCTTACATTTCTTGGATTATCTTCATCATCAATTTTTAAAAAAGAATCAATTTTATCTATATTATTTTTTTCACTTGTTTTTACCATAACATAATATCCTTGAATAAATGGATTACTTTTTAAAATATTTTTTTTAGTTAATTTATCTAGTAATAACGGTATATAATTAAAATAATTTTCATGTAAAAATATTAAATATTCATATATATTATTTTTTTTATTTTTTGTATATATTTTATATAATTCATCGTTGTCATTAATATTTAAAATTATATCAAGTGATAATCGACGAAAACTATCTAATGAATAAATATTATTTTTATTTATAATTGAATATTCATTATTTTCTTCTATGTTATTAAATCTAACATCTTTTTTTATTATATAATTCCATATATCATTATTATAAAATGTTAAATCTTTTGCATAATTTATAATATTTTCATTATAATAAAATTCTATTTTTTCATTATCTAAATCATCTATTTTTTCGCTGGTATTATATTTTTTATATTTAGGATGTATTATCGCAGTATTTATATTAAATAATTTTAATAATTTATTTACAATTATTATTATTTCATTATCATGAATAGTATTAGCACCAGTAAATTTATGCAAATAATTAACACTAATAATTTCACTAATTTCTATTATTAAATTTATTTCTTGAGTTTTTTCATCTTGTAATATTAAAAAAATTAAATCTTCATTACTTGAATGTTCTTTTTTTTGTAAATAAAAATATTTATAATATGCAATTACTTTTTCTAAATTAAATACTTGAAATATATATTCTTTTTCATTTATTAACCATTTAAAATAATGCATATCATTTATGATTGGTGTAGATCTAAAAAATTCAATTAATTTATCATTTAAATCACTATCAACTAAAGAAAAATTATCAGGTAATGGATCTATTTTTATTGGATTATACGATGGTTTAGATTGTATTTCATCTAATGAATCTATATATATAAATTCATATTTCTTTTTAATCGCTTTTTGTGCTTTAATATCTGGATGAAAATATTTAAAGTTATCATCAACTGATATTAATTTTAATTTTCCTGGTGCTAATAATATTTCTTGTTCATTTGTAAATAACGAATAATTTTCTAAACATAATCCAATACCCATTTTATTTTTTGGTAATTTTATTTTAAGTAATATATTACCAAAAACATTATTTTTAGGTTCATAAAATGGATTTCTAGATGTACTTATAAAACTATTTTCAGTATATGTTTCATTTATTTTTAGATCTGATAAATAATCATCATTTGTTATAAATCTATATACAATATGATCTTTTTCAAATGCTGGTGATTTTTTAATTAATTTAAATAAATCATTTATTTTTGAATTAATATATGGATCATAGATTGAATCTGATCGTAAATATCTATTATAATACAATGATCCATAAAATGTGTAATAATATATTATATGTTGAGCACGATTTTTTTGTATATACAATTGATGTTTTAATAATGTAAGTGCATTAATATCATTTTCTTCAACAATTTTACATAATGATTGAATTTTTTCAGGGGTGTATACTGTCATATCCGATTTAATTAAATTTAAATTTAATGCCATATTTATAATTTCAGATCTAGTATAATATGGTGGTGATGATGCATATTGCAAAAAAGATGATCTGTGACAAAATGTTATATTTTTACCAATTTGATTAGAATTTTTATAAATAACATGTAAATAAGTATTAAATAATATTTCAAAATTATAGTTTTTTATAAATGTAATATTTTTTATAATTTGTTTTTTTACTTTTTCTGATATTATCTTTTCTTTTTTACTTAACATAAAATCTAATATCTCTTGATTTGGTAATCTATAATGTTTTTCCTTAACATAATAATAAACATTTTCTTCAGATATTAAATATATATTATACGAAATTATATCAAATAATGGAAGTTGTGTACTGATACTCGAAATTATTTCCATAATTTTTTCTGATTGATAATTGGTATTGTTTTTATTATTATATAATTCAATTTCAGATAGTGTTGGTATATTATATAATTTAAAATAAAGAAAATTTAAAACATTAGAAATATCTATTTCTTCAATATTATTTTTTGGATTTTTTAATATTATTTTAGACATTATCATTTATTAAGAAATAAATCGTTAATTTATTCGTTTAATACAAAGGTTAAGTAAATCAAAAGGATACACATTTTATATTTCACTATATCATCTTATTATATAATCATAAAGTAAATTATATATTTCAATCTTATTTTCATTTTCTCGACATGGATCAATAAATGATGAATTTAAATAATTAATAAATTTATTTTGTATTATTTTTGTTATATCACTTGTATTTATTATGTATTCTAACATAATTTTACTTAAATTATTATCCTTTGTGTACACATTATTTACTATATAATATAACACATTTATAATACATAAATCTATTTTTGAATCACTATATGGTTTATATGTTTTCAATTTAAAATATGAATTATCCATATAATAAACCAGTTCCTGATGATAATTTTCTTTTTTTGGTAATATATCATACCAATATTGTCTTAAATTTACATATCCACCTAGTAATATATATTTGTATATTAATTGTTGAGATCGAATGTCATTCGTATTAAGATAAATAAGATAATATATTATTTTTGACCATAATTTATCTGATTCATATGTAAATTTTTCAATACTACTTCTTGGATAATGAAGTTCAATACTATGTTCAATTTTTATATATAAAATTAGATTTACGTATCTCACTAATTTCCATAATAATTTTTTTTCATCATTTGAATATACGTGTGTAAAATCAATTAACACATCAGTAGCATTTTGATGTGTTAATACATCTGCCATTATATTAATTTAATATACTAATATTAAATTAATATTTATTTTCAATTTTTATTGATCAAGTTCACTTAACTTCCATATTTCTACTTTATTATCCGGTAATATTCTTTTTATTTTCATTGGTATCATCTTTTCTTCTAATTCTAATTTTGCAATTTCAATTGGATTTAATCCTTTTGTATTTTTTATCATAACTTTTGCTCCTAATGATATTTGTTTTGCACGAGTACCAATTAATCTTACTTTCTCATATTTAGTTAGTTTTGGTAATGTAATTCTTTGATCATTTTCAACAATAATCATTGGTTCTTCTTTTTTTTCATCATATATTTCATCATAGTTATATTCACATAAATCTTCGTCTTTTTCTTCTTCCTCGTCATTTTTTTTACTTTTCTTCTTTGATTTTGGTTTTACTCCCTCATATAAATCATCTTCTAAAACATCATCATTAATTTCTTCATCTAATTCATGTTCAACTTCATCATCTAATTCACCATCTTCGTCTTTTTCAGTTTCATTTACATCCTCTAATTCATCGTCTTTTTCTGTTTCTTCTTCCACGTCTTCATCTTCTATTTCTGTTTCTTTTTGTAATTCATCTTCATCTAAATTTAATCCTAACTTTGCTCGAATTTTTTCTTTTTTCGGTGCATTTTTTATTATATTTTCATTTTTATCATTATATGTATTTGCATCATTTTTTGCATCATTTTTTGCATCATTTTTTGCATCATTATTTGCATCATTATCTGCATCATTATTTGTATCATTATTTGCACTATTATTTACATCATTTTTATTAAATCTTACCTTCTTATCTTTTATTATTTTATCAACCTTTACGACTTTTTTATCTTTTTGGGGAGGCATTTTATCTATATATATATTTACTTATTTATCATATTATATATTATTTTCAAGTTTTTAAATTAAAAATTTATTGTGCAACCCAATCACTTAAACATGTTGTACATACATATCGTGTAATAAATGATTTATTTTCTCTAAAAATAACTGCTTCTCTGTTAATTGTATCTAATAATTCATCTTTGTTTGAATCACATTCTTTATTCACACATATAAAATCTTTTGTTCTAGGTAATGTAGGATCTAATATTTTAAATTGTAAATCATATTGTTGAATTTGTTGATTACTTACATCTAAATTTGTTGATAATATAATTGTCCCTTGTTCTATTTCAAATGATGAATTACAGTTTTGACATATGAAATATATATTTGTATCTTGAGTAGTGTCTTGTTTATTTTTTAAAGTCTCATAACTTTTTAATATTTCTTCTACTTTTTTAATATTTTTCTTGTATTTTCCCATTAATTTTGATTTTAATGTTTCTAAATCTATTTTTAATTCAATATCGTGATTAATTTCAGTAGATACATTTTTTAAATAATTTAAATATTGATCCATTGTTTCAATTGTATATACTACTTTTTCATCTGAATTTAATGGAGTTTTTGAAATATTTAAAGTGTAATTACAATATTTACAAAATTTCATTTTATTTATATTAATATTAATCTATATTTAAATAATATTATTATCAATTTTTTTCTTTAACGTGAAATATTGAATTTTTCATTGATATTTTACAATAGTATGTATATATACTAGACCCGATGATCAAAATTCATAAAAAATGAATTTATTATATCTTAAATAATTAAGATATAATAATTAAAAATGAGTGAAAATTATTGTCATTTAGTAAATGTTACAAATACAATTTTATCATATACTTCAAGAGGTTCTGTAGGGACAGATTTAATACTATCAAATATAAATAATAATTTATATTTCTCAAATTGTGATAGTATTTCTAGATTAAATTTATGTGAATTATATTATTATACATTTTTATCCATTGAAGTAATACCTATTTATAAAAAAATTGTAGAATTATTAAAAAATTCAATTGAGTTAACATTAGATTGCAATAATAAAAAAATATTAGAAAGTAGAACTTTAAGACTTAAATCATCTAGTATTAATTGTTATCAAGTAATGTATTACAGTGTATTAATACTTATCCTATATAACTTGATAGTATTTTTTAAATATAAAGTTAATAAATTGAAATAATTTTTTTATTATAATTTAATTTTAAATAAATAACATTATTGGTTATTATGAATAAATGGTTTCAACAGAATGGTCTCCTCTATAATTTAAATATTATTTCAAAATTACCTATTGCTGGATTTGATTTAGATGGTACATTAATTGTACCAAAAAGTGGTCGTAAATTTCCAATTGATGAAAATGATTGGAAAATTCTTAATAATAAAATAATAGATAAAATAAATAAGTTAGTTAATTATAATATTGTAATTTTTACAAATCAATCTGGTCTAGATAAAAAACTTGGTCTTGATAAATTCAAAATTAAAATTAATAATATAAAACAATTATTTAAACAAAATATTTCTGTTCTTGTTGCATATTCTGATAATTTTTATAGAAAACCACTAACGGGGATGTGGGATATATTAAATGAATATAATATATCAAAAAATAATAGTTTTTATGTCGGTGATGCTGCTGGTAGAAAAATAGATCATAGTGATAGTGATTTAAATTTTGCACATAATATCGGTATTAAATTTATTACACCGGAATTATATGGTTCAGATATTTCATACAATAATTATCCTATTATTTCTTCTGAATATATTGATATTAAAAAATCAATAAAAATTGGAAAATTAAAAATTAAAAAAGAACCCATTGAATTAATACTATTAATTGGATTTCCAGGTTCGGGTAAATCATCATTTGCAAAAAAATATTATTCATCTTATGAATATATTAATCAAGACACTGAAAAATCAAAAGATATAATTAAGGTAAAATTAAAAAATGCAATCAAAAATAAAAAATCAATTATTATAGATAATACGAATATTGAGTATACTTCTAGAAAAATATATATTGATATGGTTAAAGAGTTTGATTATAAAATAAAAATAATTGTTTTTGATATACCAATTAAAGTATGTCAACATATGATGTATTATAGAACAAAT
>Ga0114973_10001181_pt1 | contig 19600 bp, 16 predicted proteins | sample M_140807_MF_Meta_FD_87025 | JGI IMG/M metagenome (GOLD analysis project Ga0114973, IMG submission 87025) | Freshwater microbial communities from Lake Montjoie, Canada to study carbon cycling - M_140807_MF_MetaG | ecosystem: Environmental > Aquatic > Freshwater > Lake | place: Lake Montjoie...
CGTGCGAAGCCACTAGGTTTCCATCTGGTAAGCTACAAATACTGGGAGATCCAATGAAAGTTTTGGTTGAGGCTGGAACATAGTCCACTACAATTCCTGGGACTTTAGTTGACTGGGCTATCAACCTAAAGGAGGGGTAGGATAATATTACCACCAAAAGAATGTAACACCTAATTGAAAGAATCTTATACATAAATTTCTATTAGTTTACTTGTTTAACTAAAATAAAAAGCTGCTACATATTAGTATACTATTTAAGCAAGCCTCATCACTCAATTATATTATTGAAGCTACGCAATTTTAACATTTGAAAAGTCGATTGGTAATAATTCAATGGAAATTCTATTCGCTAGTATTAAATTTTTAGCTCAAAGAGAAATTCATTTTTTTCAATTAGGATATCCTGCCTATATAAAATACAGAAGGTCATTTCTTAGAAATAATTTAAATTACCTTTAAAAAGTAGGGATAGACACCCGACATTAAAATTATTCTGTATGAAGAACAATTTTCTTTTTGTAGCAATGCTATTATTTACCTTGTTATCTAACGCACAAAAAAAGCCAAACGTGGTAGTAATTCTTGCCGACGATATGGGCTATAGTGATATTGGAATATTTGGTTCTGAAATAAAAACACCTCACCTAGATGCATTAGGAAAAGGTGGTGTGGTGTTCAATCAATTTTACAATGCAGGGCGGTGCTGTCCTAGCAGAGCATCGCTATTAACAGGAATGTATCCCCATCAAGCTGGAATGGGCAGGATGGTAACTACAAATAAATACGATCGTAATAAAGTCTTTCAACCCTACCAAGGATTTTTAAATTTAGCAACTCCTACCATCGCAGAAGAATTGCGAAAAAACGGATACCAAACTTTAATGTCTGGAAAATGGCATGTGGGTGAACAAAAGGAAGACTGGCCCAATCAAAGAGGATTCGATCATTACTTTGGGCTTATTTCAGGTGCGAATAGCTATTACGAATTATTATCTCGACGACAAATGGTAGAGGACAATCAAAAATTTGTTCCAGATGAAAAATTTTATATGACAGATGCAATCAGTGATAAGGCCGTTTCTTTTTTACACAATACGAATCAGTCCAATCCCTTTTTTCTTTATGTAGCCTACACGGCTCCGCATTGGCCATTACATGCTCCTAAAAATATTATAGACCAATATCGTGATAGGTATACCAAAGGATGGGAAGCATTGCGCCAGCAACGCTTTGAAAAACAAAGACAGTTAGGTCGATTAAAAAATGTGGCTCAACTTCCTCCGATAGATCCTACAATTACAAAATTTGATACCGTCACTAATCCATCTCTTTGGATTGATAAAATGGCAACCTATGCTGCAATGATTCAAGTGATGGATGAAGGGATTGGAAAAATTATTCAGAAAATTAAAGACTTAGGTGAATGGGAAAATACCCTATTCATTTTTTTGTCTGACAATGGTGGTTGTCATGAAATTTTAGATGACCGATCAATGATTGATTTAGGCGAAGAAGGATATAAAAATTCTTTAGTTAGTTTAGTAGGATCAAAAGGGAGTTATACTACTTATGGGAGAGAATGGGCATCAGCCAGCAATACTCCTTTCAGAATGTACAAACACTGGATGCATGAAGGAGGAATTTCAACACCTCTTTTAGTTTATTATCCAAAGCTGATCAAAAAAGGATTCCAAACAGATCAAGTTGGTCATATCATGGATCTTTTTCCAACTATTATGGAATTAACTCAAACAAAATCCAATCAATCAGTAGAAGGAAAAAGTTTAGTTCCCCTTTTGAAAAAGGGAAAAAAGCCAATACATAAATTCATTGCATGGGAACATCAAGGAAATAGAGCAATTCGGGAAGGGGATTGGAAATTAGTTTGGGATGCTGAAATAAAAAAATGGGAATTATACAATTTAAAAAATGATCGAATAGAAGCAAATGATTTAGCCAATAGATTGCCAGAGAAAAGAAAAGATTTACTCACTAAATACAACCAATGGGCATTAGAAATGGGAGTTCAATAAGCGAAAATTAACTATTCAAGCTTTATCATTTCAGCATTATTAATATCTCGTTAATAATTGTAGAAAATTAATTTTCTGCCAATACAATTATTTTATCGTTTGAATTAAATTGAATTTTGGTGCTTTTATTCGGATTCACTTGAATACCAAAAGCAGCTGTGCTATCCTCTGCTAAATGCTCTAATCGATATCCAAAAGCAGTATGCCCCTTTCTTCTAGCACTCTCAATAATCGTATAAAAATCAACAGGTTCGCCATGAGATATATATTCAGTGACCGGCTTTAAATAAATTTCACTGCCCTCCGCTTCAAATAAACTTTCAAAAACTTTCATTAAAAATTTATTTTCAGATACCTGCGACATTAATAAACTGATTAATTTATCACTCACAATAAAGTCATCTGCTTTAGTGATAGATGCCAATGCTCTATTTTTTGCATCTAACATTTGGCTGACTACTTTAATGTCTTTTGATTCGTCATCTAAGATTTTACGAATATGCAATAGAGTAATCAATGTTGCAGCATCTGCATCTTGAATATCCATTTCTTCTTTATAGCAAAGAATTTGAACACTATCGAAACTAGTAATATTTAGTTTTTCTATAACTTTTCTATTGGCAGTATCATTGAACTGGAAATCCAGTTTGCAATTTTGTAGATTGCCTCTTAATTCATTTACCTCTTCTTCATATTTTTCAAACGAAGAAACTACTACTATTTTTGAGTTAGGTCCAACATATTTATCAATTTCAGTTACAATAGTGGAAGCAATAGAATTCCACCCCAACAACAAAATATTTTCTGTATTAACCTGATTGTTATTTACATTTAAAATTGAATTTTCATCAAAACTATTTTTCTGATTATCAGAAATATTAATGGTGCTATCGTCTTCACTAATAACAATTACCATATCATCTTCCCTAACAATATAGTCCATTTCAGGATTTAGTTTTACCGATCCATCCATTTGCTTAACTCCAATTAAAGAGGAATCTTCATAGAGTGATAATGCTTCTCCATAAGATTTACCAATTAACTTATTTTCTGATTGGATATAAATTTCTACGCCATCAAAATCAAACAATTCAGTATACACAATGCTTAGGCCACTTTGTCTTGAAGTTTGAACAATAATTTTAGCAATAATGTCATCAACAAAAAGTATTTCAGCTTCGTCTTTGCCCACCATTTTTGCAACCTCATAGTTTGAAATATCTTTCATTTCAGCTACGATATGATAAGGGCTTGATCGTCGATTTGGATTATTAGTAATTGCCAAAATAGTTTTTATAGTCAAAGAGTCAGCATTCTCATCTTCATCAGGTGTAAGAATTAGTATTGATTTCGACTGCTGAGGATTTACAATCTCTAAATCAGAAAAATCATAAGGAACACCGCTTCTACATATTATTTTAGTATTCTTTAAATCACTAATTTTATTTTTAATTTCATCTTCCATCTCAACTTTATCCTTGTCAGCCAAAATAACAATTCTTGGATTCTTTACATTTTCGTTGGCAATGACTAATTCTGAAATGATTGTAAATACTTTAGAAGAATACCCTAAAATTAATGTGTGTTCTTTTTCAATAACAAAGCTTTTTCCTTTTCTTAAATTATTAAGTTTTTCTTCGATTGAAGTGCCCAAAACTCCGATCAAAATAGATAAAACAAATATTCCACCTAGCGTTACTAGGAAAGAAATAAATCTGAATGGCCAACCGACATCTCCCCCCATTGTTCCAGAATCAAGGGCTCTTAATAAACTTTGCCAAATACTTTCTATAAAACCTAAAGGCTCTTCATTTTCAGGAGCAATTTGCAAATACCAGATTACAAGACCCGAGAAAAGTATAATAATTAATGACAAAAAACCTAATAATAATATCATCATATGAGGCCCCTTACTCATCAAATTATCAAACCAATATTTAATCCTTTCTAAAAGTGTAAAATTTTTCATAGCATTTATATAACCAACTGTTTTTTAATAATTATATTAATATCTCAAAATTAATAATAATGGCTAATAAGTAACAAAATAATATTCCTCATAAAATTATTCCTAGAGATCCCATTTTGAATTTATCAAATTAAATTAATTTATAATTTAAAGTAATATTTTAGAAAATTTGAATTCTATCTTAGATTTACAAAAAATATTAATTGTCTGTACATCATTAAGTTTAAAACAATCATGAAAGCCACATTAACCTTATTATTGAGCTTAATTTTTTCATCGGAGTTATTTTCCCAGAGTGTTTTTGGAGAAAAACTAGACTATACGTTCGCTGGGAACCATTATTCACCGGTAGTAAAAGTTTTTCATGAAAAAAATAGAATCACCCTTACGCTTTTTGGTAATGAAAATAAAATCATAATTAGACAAAATACTTTATTTGAAAACCTTCCACTAGGTCGTTATTTATCATTCTTTAATAGCATCGGGCTTCTAAATGATAGCAATGACAATTTATTCCTATTTGACTTTATTGAAAACAAAAAATACCCATATGATGGTCAATACAATAGGTACAATGAAGGCATAGCTGTTGGGAAATATAATCCAATCTTGAAAAAAAATGTTTTAAAAATAATTGATGAAAATTTAAATTTAATTAAAAGTTTAACTTTAGATATCAAGCCAAACAGCAAGGAGTACTGGATTTTGGTGTTGGAGGGAACCGATGTTATCAAGGGCAAAGTTTCACTATTGAAATGTGTAAAGCAGGATGCAGATAATTCAAAAAATATTTATCACTCCTACGAATATGATGTTTTAACAAATACTATTAAAAGAACAAAATAGAAACTAAAAGTGAAATTTTACCGTTAAACCCTAGCGTTGGTTAAAACAATAATATCTTAAATTCGTTTTTCTGCCATTTTCCCTAAATTTATTGTAGGTGTGAATATCATCCCAGCTGAACTCCAAAGGCTACCAACCAATCCAAGCATTTCGAATGTTCTAAACTCCTTAAAGATCACTTTGGTATACTTTACTATTGATTTTATAACCAATTTGAAAGAAGCTTTTAATGCCAAAAAGTAAAATTAATACATCAATTTACAATATTGAATAAATAAAAATTTAGATGTTTTTTAAATACATTATTTTTTTGAAATATTGTTTAAACATTTATTTTCAAAAAATAAAAATATTAAACAATATTGAAAAATTTTAATAAAATAATTTTTAAAAATTTGACAATAACAAAACAAATGATATGTTTACATCAAATTTTAACCTAAAAATCAAAATCATGGGAACTTCTGAATTATCTGTAATAGTTTTAGTAGCATTTTTAATTTTATTAATTGCTGCTGGTTGGAAAATCAATGTTAAAGCTGGGCAACCAGGTTGGGCTTGTATTGTGCCTATTTATGGCACCATTATTAGTTTAAGAATCATTGGCAAGCCAGGTTGGTGGTTTTTTCTACTGATAGTGCCAGTAGTAAATATTTTTATTTTCATCATTATGGCTATTGAATTAGCAAAGGTATTTGGTAAAGGGACAGGCTTCGGAATTGGTCTTTTACTTCTTCCGTTTATTTTTAATCCTATTTTAGGTTTTGGAAAATCAGAATATGTAGGTGTTGCTGCAAAATAGTCTTCATAAAAAAATTAAAGCGTTATAAATTAATTTTTAGTTTATAACGCTTCATTTAATATTCCCTTTTTCTATTATTAATTTCTTGATATTTTTTCAATACTTTCTTAAACACAAAAAATTAAAGGATTTAAAAAACAAATCTTTTATTAATACTAAAACCTTAAAAAATGAAAAAACTTTTATTTACGCTCGTACTTTTTATCGGAATGAAATCTTTTGCTCAAGTAAATGCTCACGATGTTGCTGAAATTGTAGTTAAAATTGACAATGATAAGTTTTCATTTATTCATAAGGAAGAATATGATTGGGAAATGCAGCTTCTTGACGACAAAGACGCTACTAAATTAAAAACAAAAGAATTGGAAGAAATTACTGATCATACCTTTATTTTAGAGATAAAAGATTTGGGAATGAGAATTAAATTTGATTTAACAACAAAAAAAGCAATGGTGTACGAAATGGATGATGCTACTAAAAAATATTCTGAAACCAGTAAAATAACTGGTGAAATATTAAGTTTTAAGTAAAGGAGATATCAACCAAAATCTGACCAAAAATCACCTTATTTTTAATAATAAAATAAGGTGATTTTTTTTACAAAATTGAAAAATTTAATTCTTCTTTAAACGCTATTAAATTTAAAAAAATGAAAAAACATACATTCATTTTATTGATCCTTTTCCTAATAGGAGGTTTAAAATTAACTGCTCAAGTAACGGGCGAAAATGTATCTACAATTATTTATAGAAGCGAACAAACAGTTACTTTGAAGCATATCAATGATAAGAAATGGGCCATCTATTTGGAGGGAGCAGAATTAAAAGATGGGTATGAATATGGTTTTTGGGAAGCGGTTGCTTTTGATGAAAAAACAATCACCTTCGAAAATAGCGAACATGCTACCAGATACACTTATGATTTGGTTAATAAAAAAGTCTATATTTCTGAATTAGATTTTAACACGATGAAGTTTATGGCTAAAAAGCTAGCGCCTAACTATACAATTTTAACTACATCCAATGAGGAAGCTGAGAAAGAAAAGGCCTCTATAAATAATCCGAAAATTAAATCAGCAACTAATGAGCTAAGTTCCAATGAAGTGGTCAGTATAGGTGCCTCTTTCCAAGGAGGTATAGTTTTTTATTTAAACGAAACAGGCAAACATGGTTTGATTGTTTCAAATGAAAACATAGATAAAGAAAAAGTAGATTGGGATAATCAGTCGAATAAAGATATCAACAAGACGAAAATTGAAATGGGTTCAGGGGCAGCCAATACCAACGCTATTATAAATGTTTATAATGACGCAAATTATGCTGCAAATATTTGTAAAAAATATAATGCGGAGGGAAAGAATGATTGGTATTTACCCAGCTTGGATGAGTTAAAATTAATCTATGAAAATGTAGGTCCAGGTAGCAAATTAAAAAATATTGGAAATTTTAATAATGATATGATGGCATCTTACTGGAGTTCTTCCGAAAGCCCCAATCAAAGTAGTTTTGGAGGCAAATATGCTTGGGTTATTTTTTTCAATGATGGCACAGCTCAGGAGACTACTAAAAACAATGCTAGTTATGTACGTGCTATCAGAGCATTTTAATAAATAATATATCTTCTACTAAATCCATTTTTTAATGTCCTGAATCTAGCCCCTATACATTGGGCTAACAAGAATTCGCTTTGATTATCAAATTCCTAATTTTTTCCGTTTGCTATTTAATTTAATTGGGTAAATTGTAAAATGTTAAGAAATGATCGCTTCATAATAATGAGGTCTCACCTACTAAAATAATATCTTATGGAAATTGTTTACGCCATCTTTGAGCAACTAAGAAGATTTTTTGGAATGAGTGGTTTAATTGAAATTATTAAATCAGGCAACTATGAAACCCTCCTTACCTATAAAGGCATCGTTAGCGCGCTTCGCCCCTTATTGCAACTCATTTTAATGCTGGAATTAATTAGAGGACTATTATATCGCAAGTTTAAAGTTATTAATTACAAAATCCCATTTTACGCTTATCTATTCAATTCAATTATAGGAAGGTATATTTCAATTGGTATGACAGTAATTATGATTGGTCTTCTTGAAAAATACGCGATCATCAATATCAGTTTTACTTGGTACTGGTTTATATATGGCTACATCGTTTGGGAGTTTGCACATTTCATTTATCATTTCCTAGCTCATAAAGTACGCTTATTTTGGTGTTTACATTCCACCCACCATGCCCCCGAAAATATGAGCTTAGCTGTTTCCTATTCTCACTTTTTTTTAGAAGGCCCCTACGCAGATATCATTAGAGTTTCCATTTGCATTCTTGCAGGAGTGCCGCCGCCCATGTTGTTTGTAATCACCTTCATCGATGGTTTCTGGGGATCATTTATACATATTGGGGATACTATGATAAAAAATGCAAGCTTTGGTTTTATAGGAAATATTATTTTAACGCCCTCGCATCATCGCGTTCATCATGCAAAAAATCCACTTTATATGGATACCAATTATTGTAACCTACTTAATATTTGGGACAGAATTTTTAAAACCTACCAACCTGAGCTCAAAGAAATTCCTGTAGAATATGGAATTACTAGGGCCATTCAACCCAATAATTTTTTAGACGCCTATTTTGGAGAAATCACTTTATTAGCAAAGGATATTTATCATGCGCCAGGTGTATTAAACAAAATTCGATACCTATTTATGCCGCCAGGTTGGAGCCATACGGGTGATCATAAAACATCCAAGGTTGTGCGAGAACAATTTGTTGCTAATCAAAATATTGAAGTTGCTTAATATGCTGATGGTTGCTTTTCAAATGCATTATCAACTATTTTATTTTAGCAATTCATGAATCAAGAAGGAAGTCTTTTTTTATTTTAGATAAACTTTATTGATAATGAGTTAGAAAAGATGCTGGATTCTTAAATTAAGGATACCACTTTTCCAGTTTTTACTGATTCATCACAAGCAAAAGCTATTCGTAAACTATTGACTGCATCTTCTATATGATCAGTCAAATCAATATCTTCTATAATTGATTTCAGAAAATATCTTTGTTCACGATTACACAACTCTTGATGATCCGGCTCATCCTCTAAATTTATCCAAGTATCTGGTTTTGAAAATTTTTCGTTTTCATCTAAGTCTGCATGATGAAAACGCAAGGATTCGGTTTTGGTGTGCGCTTCAATGGAAGAAGACTTTCCAGCAGCTCCCGCTTCTTTAGCAACTATAGATACAGATCCCTTAGGACCAAAAACATCTTTTACAAAAAAAGCTGTTTCACTAATCATCGGCCCCCATCCAGCTTCGTACCATCCTACCGAACCATCTTCAAATCGAATCTGCAATTGACCATAATTATAATTGCCTTCAGGAATTTCTTCGGTGAGTCTTGCTCCGATTGCATACACCTGTACTGGCTTTGAGCGAGTCATTTGACACATCACATCTATATAATGAACGCCACAATCAACAATCGGACTTAAGCTATTCATTAAGTTACGATGAAGCGTCCACATGCTGCCATCGCTTTGCTGATTCAAATTCATTCGCATCACCAATGGCTTACCAAGCTCCCTTGTCAATTCAATAAATCGCTCCCAAGAAGGATGATGACGCAGAATATATCCAACTACTAATTTCTTATTTGCTTTTTTAGCAGCAACCGCTAAGCGCTCAGCTGCTTCGACAGAGTGAGCCAATGGTTTTTCTATAAATACATGGCATCCATTCTCCAATGCTTTCATAGCAAAGCTTTCATGGGTATCTGGATAGGTTGAAATGCATACTGCATCAGGCTTTGTAGCTTGCATCGCTTCCTCCATGTCAGTAAATAATGGATAACGATTGTCCAATTTGGCATTTAATATTTCTTTTGAATTACCTCTAGAAACCATTCCACAGATTTCGAAGCCGCCAACAGTATGATAGGCAATCGCATGGGAAGAACCCATATTTCCACATCCCACCACAAGAATCCGAATATCTTTTTTTTGATTTTGCATACTATTAAATTTTTTAAACTATCTCAGGGGATTAATAACATCTTATTATACAATAAATAAATTAACCTTTATTAAAATTAATGCAACTTATATTAAAAATCATTTCTGCTTTTAAAGATATGTTTTTTATTTTTTGTTTACTCTGTTTTAAAGGTTTAGAATTTCAATCTGTCATCAAATTTAATTTTGTTTTCAGGTAAAAAAACCTATTCAATGTAATATTGATACCGTATTGGTTATATATTTACTCTTTAAAATATTTATTTCCATTTTAATTTATTTTAAAATTTGAAAAGATGCAAAAAAGACTCACCTCATTAGATGCCTTCAGAGGATTCACCGTTGCTGCGATGATCATGGTGAATTTTCCTGGTAATTCAGATTTTGTTTTTTTTACTCTTCGTCATTCTATATGGAATGCACTAAGTTTTACGGATCATGTTGCCCCTTTTTTTCTTTTTATTATTGGTGTGTCTATTCATTTTGCCTATTCAAATAAATCACCTAAAGAAAAACCTGCTCTCTACAAAAAAATTATTATTCGCGCGCTCAAGATATTTATTATCGGTATGTTTCTAAATTTGATGCCGACGTTTAACTTATCTGAAATTAGGTGGACAGGGACGCTTCATAGAATTGCAATAGTATTTTTAATTTGTTCCATCCTTTCACTTCATACCAATTGGAAACAACAATTAATTATTTTTACCACTCTCTTTATAGGCTACTGGATCATCATGACTGCAATTCCCTATCCAGGTGAGGGAAAAGTAATGCTTGAGCCTGGCAAAAATATTGCAGCCTATATCGACTCACTTTATTTGCCCGGAAAAATGTGGCAAAAAACTTGGGATCCAGAAGGAATTTTAAGCATTGTTCCAACCTGCTGTACTACCTTGATTGGAATGCTTGTAGGAAAAATTATGAAATCAGAATTGCATGAAAATATTCGTTTGAATTATCTTATGATTATTGGAGTGGCTATGTCTATACTCGGGTATTTTGTTGGACTTTCATTTCCAGTGAACGAAAATATTTGGTCTAGTAGCTTTGTATTAATTACAGGAGGTTTTGCCTGTTTAATTTTTGCTTCGATGTATTTTATATTTGATGTATTGCCTTATAGCAAGTACTCAAAAATAGGAGTGGTATTTGGAGTAAATGCAATTGCTGCTTATGTACTAGGAGATTTACTAGGCTTGGTTTTTTATGGAATAAATATTGGAGGCAATACCATCAATATGCATTTCTTCAATTGCTTCAATCAATTGGGTGTTGTGCCAGAATTAATTTCTTTAATATTTGCTTTACTTTTTGTTAGTATTGTTTCGATACCTTGTTGGATACTTTATAAAAAAAGAATCTTTATAAAAGTGTAAACTATTTATTCCTATTAAAAATTAATTATTCATTGTCACTTAATAAACATTTCATAAAACACTTTTGTTTCCTGCTGTTACTATCAAGCATCCATCAAATGGCCATGAGCCAGCAATATGTCTTTGCTCAATTAAAAGGGGCTTATCTTAAAACAGATGGCTGGAATTTAAGTGGTGATGCACAAGTAGCCAACGTAACTGGAAATAATTTAGCTGAATTATTACTTTGTACAAACAATAGAACGAGAAGTGGTGCTGCTTTTTATTCTCAGCCCATTAATCTTTCGATATGCAATAAATGGAAAGCTGAATTTGATTTCAGAATATTTGACGGGACGGGTGCAGACGGTTTAGCATTTTGTTTTTTAGATGTGGCGCCTTCAGGCTATGTAAATGGAGGAGGCCTTGGTATACCTGCCACTGCGAATGGGCTAAAGGTATGTTTTGATACTTGGAGAAATTGTAGCAGCACAAGCAGTTATCCAAATATGCCAAAGCTAGAAATGAGGTGGGGTGTAGGATACGATGAATGTTCAAATTTACCAACGAGAGACAATCAAGATGGCAAGCTTTCTATTATTCGCAATGCTGAATATTGTCATGCCATGATAACTTATGACAATGGCAACATTAGTGTTTTCTTAAATGACAATTTATATTTAACAGGTTTTCAGCAATTTAATTTTGCTGGATATTTAGGCTTTACTGCAAGTACTGGTGGAAGCAACGACAATCATTCCATAAAAAATGTGATGATTTATACTGAGATGCCTCCTTCGTTTGCGGGTAACCCTGCAGGTTATAATTTTTGCCCAAGAGATAGTGTAAAACTTGGAGGGCCTTCTAACTCAGATTACATTTATAGTTGGTATCCCACTACCGGCTTAAGTGACAGTTCTGCTGCAGCTCCTTTATTACATTTATCCAATCTTACAGACAGTTCAAAAGGATTTACTTATTATGTAAAAACTGCTTTTAAAAACAATCCAGGTTGCGCTTCCAAGGATAGTTTGCCCATTAGACTGTATCCTAATCCAGTAATTCAATTAATTTCACCAGAGATTTGTTTACAGGATGCCGTTGCACAATTTGCAGACAGCAGTTATACCAAGGAAAATGGAACCCTACCCTTTTTATATAAATGGAATTTTGGTGATCCTGCAGCAAATGCCAGTAATCCAAACAACTCGGTTCAACAAAATCCAAGTCACCGGTATAGTGCAAGTGGTAACTATCCTATTAAATTACAAGTAACCAATAGCAAGGGTTGTACGGATAGTGTTTCTAAAATATTTACAGTAAATGGAGCAATACCACAGGCTAATTTTACCATTACCAATCCTACTACTTTGTGCAGCAATCAACCGGTAGAAATAATCAACGAAAGCGTGGTCGATTTTGGAAACATAACTAGAGTACAAATATTTTGGGGCGACACTGCCAACAAAAGTTATATTGATGAAAGTCCATCAAAAGGAAAAAAATATACTCATCAATATCCTAATAGCCCAGGGTCCACTACCTCAAATTATTCTATTAAGCTAGTTGCCTTTTCTGGAATATCTTGTGAACAAGAATTGAGTAAACCAATCACCATTCTTCCTTCTCCTATTTTACAGTTTACTAATTTACCATCCTTATGTAATAATTCAGAACCCATCGATATTACTGGAGGAGCGCTTGTAAATAATTTAGTGGGTATTTTTTCTTACTCGGGAAAAGGTGTCACAGCGAATGGTCAATTTAATCCTAAGCTTGTGATTGCAGATACACAGTATATTTTATTTACTTACACTGCCACTAATTCCTGTAAAGATGCTGGCTATCAAAAAATAATCATCACTCCATCTCCAATAGTAAATGCGGGGCCAGACTTAATGGTATTAAAAAATGAACCTGTACAAATAAATGCAACCGCTACAGGTAATGGATTGCAATACAAATGGACTCCTTCGGCCTACTTAAATAGCGATGTAATTATAAATCCGCTTTGTACCACAGCAGCTGATATTGTTTATGAACTAACGGCCACCGATAATTTAGGCTGCAGTAGCAAGTCGAGTATGGCTGTAAAGATTTTAAGAGACCCTTTGATACCATCAGCATTTACTCCCAATGGTGATGGTTTAAATGATTTATGGCGCATAAAAGAACTTAGCTATTATCCAAATTGCGAAGTGACCATTTATGATCGTTATGGTCAACTCGTATACTATTCAAAGGGGTATAAAAATCCTTGGGATGGCACTAAAAATGGACAACCAATGACAGCAGGAACTTATTGCTACCTTATTGATACAAAAAAATTGAAAACGATTTCTAAGGGGTTTGTTGTATTACTAAGATAGGTTGGTTACACTGCAACGAATTCTTTTAGCTATAAAAAAATATTCTTTTATGGCTTTTATAAAATAGTACTGCTCTTTACCAATTAAAAAAAGTCTCTTAATTAAAACATATTAATTACGATGAGTTAGTTTTTTTAATACCTAAATAATTCAAATTAAAAAATAGAAAATTAATATTTGAATTACAAAAAATTAAATTTGACTTTAAAATGTTTAACATTTAGCTTATAAATAAACAAGAAATTAAACAAAAAAATTAACTAAAAAAAATTAACTAAAAAATTAACTAAAAAAATAAAATAATAATCCTACAAATCAACACACAATAACATTTTGTATTAAATTTGAGAAAAAATTATCTAATTTATGAAAAAAATCATCTTATCATTTTCTGCATTTTTTTTGCTAGCAGCATTAATTATGTCATTCACCACTCCAGTAAAATCGGATCTTAAAATCACTAAATCCAAGAACGCTGCTGGACAATGGGAATTTGTTATTCACAATCAAACAAAGTATTACATTGACCAATTTTGGGTAGCAGAGGTAGATGCTGCACTTAAACATGAAGATCATGCATGGCATGAAGGACATTGGACTGGAGACACACACTTCATTGAGCCAGGTGGAACAATGACCTTAACATTAAATGATGCACATGAGGCTGAATATTTCATGTGGACACATGATGCTCATGCTCATCATGGACATTTGTACAAATTACATCTAGACCACGATGTAGATGTTAATAATGACGAAGAAGATTCTGAAGAAATTGACGAAGTTTTTGGTAAAGAGCACCACGAGGGAGATGAAATTGATCTTGACAGTCAAGATGATGACTAATATTTGATTCACATCAACAAATAAAAAAGCCTTAGGTATCATCTCTAAGGCTTTTTTATTAAAATTCAGTTTAATTTAAACGCCTCATACTGTCAATAAAATAAGGTTGGCGAAAAAAAACTGCAACAAAACCAAAAAATAAAAGAGAGGATTTTATCGGGGGTGATGTTAATAATAGAAAGGTGTTTGATACAAGTTTGAATTAAAGAAAATTAGGAATAGGAATAAACTAATGAATGAATTTATAGTGCAAAATCATCTTTTTTTCGCTTGATATCTATACCCATTGCTGCCCTTTCGTCTTCAGTCCATGCTTTTGTATCACCCTTTTTCTGCTTGCCCACCGTAGAGTCAAAATTATTATACATTGCAAAGTTTACTCCTTCACCTCTTTGAGAAGGGAAGGCAACTCCATCATATTTTTTTTCAGTAGCGTACTTTTTAATCCCTTGTGGATAATCTTTTATAAAGGATTCATCTGTTTTATCTTGAGTAAGATCAATAATTCTTCCCTTTTCAGCATCTTTTCGATCTTTTTTAACTTTACCTGTATCATATTTTAATGTATGGTGCGCTTCCATATCATGGTGAACCAATTCTTTTCGACTAGTCGCTATGTCGGTAGTAGCATAGAAACCCTGACCGAATCTATTTTCTTTAGATGTATATTTTGGATTAATCCCATTCTCTTCAATACTTTTTTTTGCTCTTCCGTTAGAGGTTGTATGAAAAAGCTCTGTTGGATTAATTGTAGTTCCATTGGCAGATTTAAAACCCTTTGAACCTTCCCCTAATCTATTTTCGTTAAATCCTTTTGTCGGTTCCCCCAACTGTCCTGTCAATGAATCGGATTCATTAACTCCAACAAATTGATCCGCTCCAAATTCATTGGGGTATAGACTTTCTAAGTCCCCTAGTTCTGCTGCTTCTTTTTCTTTTTCTCCAATTCCCAATAATGATTTAACACCACCAATTGCACTCCCAAACCCTCCTAGCTGAGCAACTAAACCGGTAGCTATTGACTTTTGTTGTATAGGTTTTTCGTTCGAAGTAGAAGCTATTTGTAATGCTTTTGACCCCATCACATCTGCTTCATTTTCAAGTCCAATATTGTCATTAACCGGCACCTTACCTTTCAGTTGGGTAGTTGGCTTCACTCTACCTTGCTTTTGTTGAACCACATGCCATGCTTCATGAGGTAGATAATTTTCTTTTCCTGGAGCTACATGAATATCAGTTCCTTGAGCAAAAGCATGGGCATATAATTGTGCAGGTTGACTTGAATTATAATGAACTTTAACATCGTCAAGAGATATTCCTGATAACTGTTCCACTCCCGATTTTATATTACTCGGTATCCCTGTTTTATTCTTGGGAGCACTTGCTAATTGATTAGCATTGCTGTTATTTTTCTTTAATTGAATACTTGAAAAAAAAGAAGAGGATTTTAATTGTTTAACTCCTCCAATAAATTTTGATTGAACATTATCCGAAGACCAAAATGAACCAGCAGACAAAGATTTCCCCGTTGTATTAGGACTCAGGGAAGATCCCTGTTTCTCAGAATTAGTTTTAGATATGTGTTGATGAATTGTAGCCACGAATAATGTAATAATAATTTATAAAATGACTATAAAATTAGATTATTTTAAGTGAATAAAAAATAATTAATTAAAAAAATCATTAAACTAAATTATGATATGTTAGCGGGACATCATTGTTTGTAAATAGGATCATTAAAACTTTCGAACTGGGACGGTTTTTTGACTAAAATAATAAAAAATTGGGTACACTAAATAATATACAAAAAGTAAGCTTCAACAACATTCAACACTTTTTGTGTTATTTAAAGCTAATTATAATCCTCTTCTAGTAGTTATAAGCACAACACCGTTTGCACCACGAGCACCATAAAAAGCTAAAGAACTTGCATCTTTCAAAACTTCTATTGATTTAATATCATTAGGATTTAGAGTAGACAAAGGATTTGCTATTCCCATAATTCCATCTAGTACATACAATGGATCATTACCAGAATTGATTGAGTTGGTACCACGAATACGTATTATTAAATTTTGACCTGGTACACCTCCTCCTGTAGGCAATACAGTTACTCCAGCGATTCGATTTTGAAGTGCTTGACCAATGTTCAAAGAAGATCTTCCACCATTCGCCGATGAAGTTCCTTCCCATTTAGAATGGAAATTTAATTTGTCTTTCTCAGGTCTTTCGGTTACGAATTTAGTGTCGGTGGAAGTTAAATTGACCGCCCCTAACCCCTTTGACGCTCTGCAGGAACTAAAAGCAACAGCAAGACATATTCCTGTAAAAACTATTACTAAAAATTGATTTTTCATAATTTGCATAATTGGAGTGATTAAAGCAGAATAGAAAATTATTTTAATACTAATTTACTTAATAATAATTTAAAAGCCAGTAACTATTTACATTTTAGAAGTTCTACTACTAACCAATAGAGAATTTAATTACTAGTGAATTATATCCCGAATAGTTACTTTAAAAGCAAGAAACTTGAACTACTTCTTTATTTAAAAGAATAACTATCAAAAAAGTTATTCTATCTGCTTTTAACTTCTTCGAATGCAACGTCATAATCGTTTCTTAAAGTGCCCATTAGTCTATCCCAAAAAAGCAAGTATAATCCGTAATTACCTTTAAAATATTTATGATGCTGATTATGACAAACTGAAGTATTGACCCATTTCCCTACAATTGATTTATTAAAACCTTTGGGGTACAACTCCCAACCTAAATGACCATAAACATTGTATAGTATTGAAAATAGAAAAAATATTGGAAGATTAGATTTGTGCAGAGGAAATAAAAAAGCAAATACAATAAATATTCCATTTTCAACAATTGCTTCCATCGGATGAAAAGCATAGGCTGCCCAAGGAGATGGGTTGGTGGATTGGTGATGTACCAAATGGAAAATTTTAAAAATACTTTTATGATGCATTATACGGTGAGTCCAATAAAAATAAGTGTCATGAATAATAAGCATGACAGGGAAAACTGCAAAATAGTACAACCATCCATGTTCCGCAATGTCATCGTATATTTTTGTGTGAGGCCTTACAGCTGGATTACCAATTATATTAAGAATAATTAATCCAAAAATCAGAATGGTTGAAATTGAATACGCAAATTCTCTTAAATAATCTTTGTTTTTAGGAAGTGCATTTTGAATTTTTTTGGCTAATATTTTATTTTTAAACACTACATAAAAAAATAAAAATACACCCCCCGCAATAAGGATATATCGACCTCCAATAGATGAAATAACCTGAAAGTATTTATCAAAGTTGAAACTGAAAATTAATTGTATCGGCATAAATCACAATGCTGGTTTAGTCACATTTTAAAATATAGTATGCGTTTAAGCTTGAGGCTCTATAATAATTTAATCGATATTTAATGAATATTGGATATACAAATTTAATGATTTATTACAAAGTGATCCTTCATTTTTATCAAATAATTTAGGCATTGGTCTGCTTTTTTACATCTTTTTGGTTGATTAAATACAAACTGACATGAAAAACCCCTGTCAATTTTACTAGAATTGGTTTTATTTCCTAAATCAGTCATTCTAAATATCGGCGGAGAAATTTGAATTTTGCTTTTTGCTTTTTGACAGAAAGTTTTATATTTACAAAAAAATATATTATGAAAAAAGCGAGTTTAATTCTAACAATTTTAGTAAGTTTTTTGTTTTCTTCCAACTTAAAAGCGCAAACCAATGAAGCTTTCTATGCGGGTAAATGGATAATAACAGTACTTGGAACACCTTACGGAGATGTGAAAATGGGTTTTGTAATTGAAAAAAAGGAAGGAAAATATTCAGGCATTGTTCAAGACAGCACAGGTGTTGAAATTTCAAAAATTAGCAGCATTGAAGAGGCTGGTAAAGCAATCACTGTTTCATACAATGCAATGGGCTATGATCTAAGCGTGCAATTAGAGCCAGCTGACGACGATAATTTGAAAGGCGTTTTGAATAACATGTTTGATACTAAAGGAATTCGGGTAAAGGAAACTAAGTAATAGCGTTCATTTAGTTTTATCAAAGTAAAGAGATCATTAGGGTAGCTTATTCAGTACAATCTTACCCTAATGATCTTTTGAGTTTAATAACCTAGGACTTTAAATCTTCAATAGCTGAATAAAATTGAAAAGACTCAACTAAACAACTAAACTCGAATTAAAAAGTACCAAAAATTATAATACTCTAGACTAAACTTCTAAACCTGAATTAAAAAGAACAAGCAATTATAACACCCATCTAAACTCGAATTTAAAAAAGAAAACACTAATTATACTCTAGACTAAACCTCTAAACCTGAATTTAAAAGAGCCTACAATTATAACACTCATCTAAACCCGATTTAAACAATGAAACCTCTATTCTTACTAGTCTTTGCTACTCTTTTTGCATCAGTGGCTGTTGCTCAAAACATTTTTACTTATCCAATAGGAGTTCAAACGTATACTTTTAGAAAACATTTCCCAAATGGTATTGAAAAAACATTGGATGAAATTAAAAGTCTAGGCTTTACTGAAATAGAAGGCAATCTACCCATAGGAATTACAGCTGCCGATTATAAAAAAATGTGTGATGCCAAAGGATTAAGTATTCCATCTACAGGAGCTGAGTTTGATGAATTGGTAAAAGACCCTATTGCTGTTGTAAACAGAGCTAAAATTTTGGGTGCTAAGTTTGTAATGTGTGCATGGATACCTCATGCAAGAAATGAGTTTACACTAGAGAATGCAAAAAATGCAGTCCAGGTATTTAATGCTGCTGGTAAAATACTTAGTGAAAATGGATTGACCTTATGCTACCATGAACACGGTTACGAATTTTATCCCTATCAAGATGGTACACTTTTAGATTATATTATTAAATCGACAGATCCTAAATATGTTTCTTTTGAGATGGATGTATTATGGGTAATGCATGGTGGAGGTGCTGAAATGCCAGTATCATTGTTAAATAAATATCCAGGTCGTTTTAAGTTGATGCATTTAAAAGATTTAAAGAAGGGAGTTCAGGGAAACTTATCTGGGGGCACACCTGCTGAAAACGATGTCCCTGTTGGAATGGGACAAGGAAATTGGAAAGAAATTATTACGCTGGCTAAAAAATATGGAGTGGTGCATTGCTTCATCGAAGATGAAAGTAACCACGAAATGGAAAACATTCCTTTAAGCCTTTCTTATTTAAAAAGTTTATAGTAATAAAAATAAGTTTGTGCCGTCTTAAATCATTTAATCTGATTACTTTTTTAAAAAAAATGGGAAGCTGCAACTTTTTAATTTATTAGATGACTATCGGA
>Ga0114973_10001182_pt1 | contig 19596 bp, 15 predicted proteins | sample M_140807_MF_Meta_FD_87025 | JGI IMG/M metagenome (GOLD analysis project Ga0114973, IMG submission 87025) | Freshwater microbial communities from Lake Montjoie, Canada to study carbon cycling - M_140807_MF_MetaG | ecosystem: Environmental > Aquatic > Freshwater > Lake | place: Lake Montjoie...
CCCGATTGTTTCGCCGCCGATTCTGCGATCTTTTGCCACCGCCCAAGTCGCTGCATGCCATCAGTTGGGACAGAGCGATCCGATTGCCAGAAAGTTATGAACGGCACACCGAACTCGCTCGCGCCCTCAACAATCGCATCGCTCGCAGGCCCTTTGGGAAGACCGCACAAAATATGGACAACTGGGCAGGAGGTGATGTCGGTTTGAGCGCTTATTGATTGATGAACTTTTAACCGTATAGGCGAGAGGTGAGACACGGTTCCGAGAAAAACCTCTTCCTGATCACCGACTATAGTTACTGCATCGCCGACCTTCAATCGAAGAGCTCGTTCAAGATGTCGGCAATCAGTCGGTTTTGGCGTTACTTCATCGCCAATTCTGATGGGTCCCGAAATAAAAATTCTTCTCTCGTGACCCATCAGCAATCTCTCTATGACTACCGATTCGCATTAGCGAATTCATTCTGAGGTCGACCAGCTAGACGGGCGCGTACGTAAGGTATTTTGTCAATTCCGACGAAACGTTCCCCATCAATTAGAAGAGTTGGGGTATCGAAAATGCCAAGCTTACGACCTCTTCGATATACTCCTCGCACTCTTTCGCGGCAGTCGCTCGAAGAGATTTTGCTCAGAAATTCGCCGAGATCAATATCGAGCTCATCACATAGCTCACCCATAAAATGTTCTTCATTCGGATTTTCACCGAGACCCCAACATTTGTGGAATACTTTATAGTTGTATTCCATCAAAACGCCCATGTCAGCAGCTATGAGAGCTCCCCGAGTTATACGGCTTGGGTCAAACTCAGTCTCTGGCCAATTTTCTGGATATACGAGGGGAAGATTCAGGTCTCCAGCAATTCGCTTTGTATCTTCGAATACGTAGGAGAGTTTTTCTGCGAGAAGTGGTACTGGGGGAGGAGTGTTCCCAGCTGCTTTGGCGGAGAATGGTTGCCACAGAAGCTCGACATTAAAGTCTCGTCCCAGGTCATAAATCGCCTCAAGTGCGAGGTAGCTGTACGGACTCTGGAATGAGTAGAAGACTTCGACTGAAGTGGTCATGTGTTACCCCTTGGACATTTGCTCTTAATCGTTGATCCCCACGGCTCATTTTAAAACATGGGGGCCAAATCGGTGATTTTTCGTCGGTGAGCCGGGAGCGTTAAAACCGGAATGGGAACTGGTACGCAAAGTATCCTATGGCAGGCATACTCCGACGAGCCGCCAGTAGTGATAATGTACCACACGCTTGGACGGCAGCCGGTTCGCATTAGCAGAACACTCGACCCCGTATCGAAATCAATTGCGCTGCATAATCGCATCTCTGGAGGTAATTATCAATCGGTTGGTTGAAGGAGGCTCAGCGTACTCGAAGTTAGTTTAAGGATTTTTACTTTCTCAAGAAGTTTGGGTTATGCTCGGCGCGGAAATTAGAAAAATGGGAATCGGGTCGTTTAAATATGGCAGCGTTAGAGAAAGGAAAGGATGCATTGGGGCGATTGATCTCCTTTAAGTTGGGAGACCCGCTTCATTTCTGTCTCGAGTTAAATCCGCCTCGCGGAGTTGATATCTCAGCGGTAATAAATCGTCTTAGAGGTCAGCTCGATGGTATTTCCTTTGTTAATGTGACCGATTCTGCTTTAGCGCGGATGAAGGCAGCAGCTCTCCCCTTTGCGAGTATAATAAAACGAGAACTCGAAGTTGAGCCTCTCGTTAATCTCACCTGTCGTGATAGAAATGTCCTCGCGCTTCAATCTGACCTACTCGGCGGGGCAATGCTTGGAGTTCGATCGATTATTGCCCTCACAGGTGATGCGCTAAGTGTGGGTGACATGCCCGATGCAAAAGGGGTATTTGAGGTAAATTCCGTTGGTCTTCTTGGAATCGTGCAGAAATTAAATGAGGGGTCAGATCTTGCGGGAAATCCTTTAAAAGGTGGATTGGGAATGATTCCTGGGGTGGTCGTCAATCCGAATGCCCGTAATGCCGGAGCAGAGCTCCGTCGATTAGAAAAGAAGAGGGCGGCCGGAGCGCAGTATGCGCTATCTCAACCGGTTTTTGATCTTGGTGCTGCGCGGGCTTTTTTAGAGCAGGCTCAGGCATCGGTTGGTTTACCAATTCTTTTGGGTGTAATGCCGATTCGTTCGGGCAAGGCGGGTCTTGCGATGGGTTCGGTGCCGGGAATAACCTTACCGGCCGAACTACTTGAAGAATGCGCCCGCGTTGGAGATGGCGATTTTTCCGACCGTTCGATAGAGCGAGCCCTATCGATTTGCTCAGGAGTGCGGGATCTCGTTGCTGGATTTCACGTAGTATCGGGGCCGACCCCTTTATTGGGAATTCGGCTCGTGCGACTCTTAGTTGAGCAGTTCAGCACGAGATAGATATATATAGTGTGCTTAGCTCGAAGTTATTTGGGAAATTTTTGGTGTTTCTCAGATAGCATCAGGTGATATGATTTTGTCCTTTGTTACCGTCTTGTGGTAGCAGTCTTGAAGCAGCAGACTTTTAGCAGCGCTGCGTAACTATTCAGCTGAAAGTTTCCAGAGGGAGAGCTCGATGAGGCGACGAGAAGAGATGACTTTTTTGGAGCGTATTTATGTTGTCGAGGTTCTTCGTGGCCTCTCGATAACAACTTACCGACTCGTTCATAACTTTGTTCTTCATGTGCTTCATCTTTTTGGTGTGAGTCGGAATGTAGCCGCTTCGGCGAGTATTCAATATCCCGAGGAGCGGCGACTTTACGCTGCTCGCTATCGAGGCCGCCATCGGTTGACCCTGTACGAAGATGGAGCTTTGCGGTGTACGTCATGTTTTCTTTGTGCTACGGCGTGCCCAAGCCGCTGCATTTATATTGAGGCAGCAGAGCACGACGATCCGCAGGTTGAAAAATTCCCCCTTCGTTACGAAATCGATACTCTTCTGTGCATTTACTGTGGATATTGCGTCGAGGCTTGCCCGGTTGACGCTATACGGATGGACACGGGGCTTCACCCCGAGGTTTATCCCGCTGATCCCCGTAATTTCATCGAGGATAAAGAGACCCTAATGGCCCGATCTCGACTCATTGAGGAGAAAGGAGTCGATGGATATGTTACCGATCATATGAAGAAGATGCAGACATTCGAGCGCGAACCGTTCTCCTCTGTGGAGTAATGAATTTGGCTGAGAGTCTCGTCCGTTAGCGTTGAAAGCATCAGGATACAACGTGTTGGCCCGTCGGTTTTGTATTCTTGCGCTCCTTTTTTCTCTGCCCGTCACCATGGTGAGGGCGGAGCCGGTTGATATAGCGTCGGGTGTGCCGAATCTTTCGGCCTCAGTAGCTGATGGCGAGACGATGATCGATGCAGAATCGATCGATAAGTTTGCACCTCTCGTATTGCCAGCTCTTGAGCATCTCGTAAAAAAAGGTGGAATGCCCCTTCCGGCGGTTAGGGAGCTACCATTTCCGGATCATTCGAAGGTGTTGTGGGCAACCAAGGGTGCAGGCGGAATACCCGGCGGTTTCCCTTTTCCCTCGGTCCGAGAAGAGAGCGAGCCGGATCAAGCGCTCGAGATAATCAAGAATAGTGAGGCTCTTTGGCAAATTCCCCCCGCTTTTGAGGCGTCGGTGAACTATCTTCGATTTCGGGCTAGTTTTGAACCTACATCGCTCCGATTTCAAGTGACTCGCTCCTACCAGACCGCAGAGCGCCCATATCCAGCTAATCAGCTATTTCGCGAATTAGTTTCTTTTGATGAGCCTGCCGCTCTAACACCGCTTCAATTCTTCACCATTCGTTTTAGCGATCAGAAAAATGACAGGCTGTGGGAGCGATCTGCTCCTGCAGGAACTCGGTCATTGGAGCCGTGGTTACGGCAGGAGCGAGCGGCCGGTGGCCTTTTTGTCCTCGACGATCTTTTTGTTCATAGCGGATCCAATGCAGCATACGATTATGGAGAGGTGCAGTCGGCGACTCAATTAGTGCCCTTTTCGGCCGTTATGCCTAAAATTACCGAAGAGGCTAATGGGTGTGTTGTTTCTACGCAGGATAATGAGGCGCCACAATTTAACGCATTTTCGAAGCGATTTGCGCGAGCATTAGGGTGGGTTCCCACCGAGGTTGTGTTCGTTCCACGCCGTGTCTTTCTGATAAAGGCATTTCCTCGCTCTCCCTATTCTCACGAGGCCGAGCTTCTCATCGTCATTGATCGGGAGACGATGCTTCCAGTTATGAAGGTTGTGCGTTCAGATACCGGTGGGTTGCTCCGAGTTGTTCTCGGCGGATTTTCAATGGTCCAAACCAGTTCTGGTGCGATACTCCCCGTTATTCGTCATGTTATCTCTGTAACCGGCGGAGCTCGTGAGGTCGATGCGCTCTCTTTTGATTCAGTTCGGCGATGTGGAGCGCAGCGGGCAATTGAATTGCGTGAACGACTCGATACCCGCTCGCTGCTGAAGGCTGATTCAGTAATTAGTGATTCTAACTCAGATAAAAACTCTCCGAACAAAAATCCATCAAAAAAAATTGATGATTCTAAATCAATGAAAAAAGGCCCTCAATGAGAGGATTTAGAGCGGTTGATTGGCTCTAATGAATCTACTTAATTCGACGAAGCACCGGCCTTTTGCTTGGGGTCGTTTCTTCGGCAGCTGGTTGGGGAGCTGCAGCCGCACGAGGTACTTTTTGTGGTCGGCGTCGAGTCGGTCCCTGAACTTCCTTTCGATCGGAATCTTCAACATCGCTCGGCTCAGTCCATGCAAATGTTTCTCCGCCAACACTCGTTACTGCACCGATGGCATCTATAGGAATCTCACACCGATAATATTCCGAATTGAAAAGCAGTTCAGTGACTATCTTTTCATCCTGTACCTCAAGCGAGCCTCGAAAGAGGGAGCTTAGTTTCAGTGTAACAACTGGAAGCTCGCGAAGATGCTCAGGGAGGTCGACTCCCGGAAAGTTTGGTTTGAGGTGAACAAGGATATGTTGATCAAGAAGCAGTTTTTTGATCTTTTTAACCTTTTCCTCACGTTCTTTAAGCCTTGTAGTCATACCGTTTTTTTCTTACATCGTAACAGTTGAAGAGGGTTAGCCTCTCGATTTCAGCACTCTAGCGATAATTAGCAGCTTGTTCAATTGCAAAGCTAACACCGAGAGAGAATCAGCTAAGCACGGCGTATCGAAGCAAAGTTAAAGAGCCTGCATTGCACCTTTTCTTATTATCAGGGCAACATACGGTCAACGTACGTCTGTTTTTGAAGTGCTACGCAGATTACAGTTGCAGTAAATATGGTGCGCGGAATATGGTGCGCGAGCACGAACAGTTGCGATTCGGGAGGTGTGTCCCCTGAGTTGGCGAGGAATAACCCGAGGAGGGGAATTAGTAGAGATGGCAGTCGTTGATACCTTACTTCAGCAAGAGTCCCGCGATCGATATCTTACCTACGCTCTTAGTGTAGTGTCTGGGAGAGCGTTGCCTGACGTTCGTGATGGGCTTAAACCGGTTCAACGGCGAATATTGTTTGCGATGCTAAAAAATCTTGGGATGAGCCCTGATTCATCACATCGCAAATCTGCTTCAGTGGTCGGCGAGGTACTCGCAAAGTATCACCCGCATGGAGATATCGCTTGTTATGAAGCGATGGTCCGTATGGCGCAGGATTTTTCACTGCGATATCCGCTCGTTGATGGTCAGGGAAACTTTGGCTCACTCGATGGTGATAGTGCTGCTGCTTATCGTTACACCGAGGTAAAGCTGCGACCGATCGCGATGGAGCTAATCGGTGAGATAGATGAGGAAACCGTTGAATTTCGCGATAATTTTGACGGAACAGTTCAGGAGCCAACGGTTCTTCCCTCTCGTATACCGAATCTTCTGATTAATGGGGTTTCAGGGATCGCGGTTGGTATGGCAACCAGTATTCCTCCCCACAATGTGCGAGACACCATTAAAGCCCTTATTGAGCTATCAAAAGATCGAGAGCTTTCAACTGCTCGGTTAACCGCCTTGATAAAAGCTCCTGATTTTCCCTCGGGATGCCAAATTTTGAGCTCAAAAGCTGAATTGGAAGCGGTCTATCGAACTGGGAAGGGCTCAATTCGGATGCGTGGAGAATGGTGCATCGAGGAGGGCCAGCGAGGAAAGCGGTTTGTCGTAATTACCACTATTCCATATGCGGTGAACAAGGCTCAGCTCGTAGAAAAAATAGCAGACCTTATCGTGAGCAGGCGCGTTCCCCAATTAGTTGATGTGCGAGATGAGTCAACCGAGGAGGTTCGAATCGTTGCAGAGCTCGCGCCGGGAGCCGATCCCGAGATTGCGATGGCGTTTGTTTGTAAGCACACCCCTCTTGATTCGACATTCCCGGTAAACCTTACGGTTCTTACCCCAACTGGGCCAGGGGGTGCTCTGAATCCACAGTTGGTGTCTCTCCGCGAATGTCTCTCTCATTTTCTCGATTTTCGAGAGCAGGTCACTGTTCGCCGACTCCAGTTCGAGAGGAAGAAATTGTTGGAGCGGATCCACATTCTCGAAGGGCTTGCGACTATTTTCGATGCACTCGACGAAGCTATCGCTATCGTACGAAAGAGTGAGGGTCGATCTGATGCAGCGAGGAAGCTGGAGGCTAGGTTTAAACTCAGTGAAATTCAGTCACTCGCGGTCGTTGATATGAGGATTTATCAACTCTCAAGGACAAACATCACAGAGCTTCGCGATGAACTCGCAAAAAAGGCAAAGCGGGTGCGAGAGATTGAGCGGCTGGTTAGCGACCCTGAACAAATAATGGAGCTGGTTCGTGCGGACCTTAGTGAAATTGCTGCAACCTTCGGAGATAAGCGGCGTTGTGAGATCGTAAAGGAGGCAGTAGAGGTTGAGATAAAGGAGGAAGATTTCCTTATTTCAGAGGATGTTCATGCTATTGTTACCCGTGACGGTTGGGTAAAACGGATTCGACAGACAAACGAGCTTAGTGGAACTCGGCTGCGAGAAGGAGATTCGATTATCTCCGCTTTGCAGGTGAATACAAAAGATCATGTCATCCTGGTGACCAATCTTGGTTCGCTGTATTCAATTCGGGTTGCCGATTTTCCTGCATCAAGTGGGTATGGTGAGCCGATTCAAAAGCTTTGTCGATTTAAAGATGGCGAGCAGATTATTGGATGTTTTTCTTATGTAGTGGGTGCTACATCTACTTCTATTGATTCGATCGGGGAGGGAGCAAAGATTGCTCTTATCAGTAAACAAGGAGTTGGACTTTGTTGCACGGTCGAGGGGTTTGCAGGTCTTAGGCGAAGTGGAAAACGGATTGCAAAGCTTCGTGAAGGTGATCACTTTATCGGAGTACAGGTTGTAAACCAGCCGGAGCTCTTGGTGATATCTCGCAAAGGAATGGCACTTCGATTGAAAGCCGCAGAGTTTCCAGCACGTGAAGGGGTTGCAGCTGGTGTCTCGATTGCAAATCTTAAATCTGATGATGAGGTGGTTGCTCTTCTTCAACGCCCGATTAGTCGACGATTCCTTGTATCGCTCTCATCGGGACGAGAGAAGGAGTTGGCTTGGGAAGCCGTTCCCTTAGCAAAGAGAGATCAGCGCGGAAGTAAGTTGTCATTGCAGGGTGAGATTGTTGGGGTATCGCCAGTGGCTACGATTGTTCAATAGGGAGCTCATTAAGAGAGAGAGCATCGGCGGTCAAGGCCGGTTTATGTGATGAGCAAGGTGGAGAGGAAAACGGTATGGTTAGAGGTGAAGCGGCTTACAGCGCAGCTGATATAGAGGTTCTTGAAGGACTAGAGCCTGTTCGAAAACGGCCCGGTATGTACATCGGGGGTACGGAGGGGCCACAGGGGCTTCATCATCTTGTAAAAGAGATTCTCGATAACTCGATCGATGAGGCGATGAATGGTCATGCCGACAAAATTATACTCACTCTTCACAAGGGAGGAGATAGTGTTTCGGTTCAGGATAATGGACGTGGGATACCGACAGATACCCATCCTCGCTTTAAAAAATCAGCGCTCGAATTGATTCTGACAACTCTTCATGCCGGCGGAAAGTTTTCTGATCGCAATTACGCATCAGCGGGTGGGCTTCATGGTGTTGGAGCTTCAGTGGTTAATGCACTCTCAGAGGAGTTAGTCGCAACCGTGGTGCGGGGTGGTGAGGGATGGCAACAAAAGTTTAGTCGAGGTAAACCGACCACTCGATTAATTAGTCTCGGGAAGAAGACGGGGCACGGTACGACGATATTTTTTAAACCAGATTCGGAGATATTTCGAGAGACTCGATTCTCTGCCGAGCGATTGTCTCAGGTGATTGAGGAAAAAGCATTTCTCAATAAAGGACTTCGATTGGTATTTGTCGATGAATCGGCAGGTTCATCAAAAGAATTTTGGTATCCCGATGGACTCAGTGCTTATCTTCAGGCCTATCTCACACGTCAGAAGCTCGAAGTTGTTGCTGAAGAGCGGTTCGCTCTCGATAGAAGTGACGGGATTAAGGTTGAGGTTGCGTTTTGTTGGACAGACAGTACTACGGAGCGAGTTCTCTCCTATGTGAATGGGATCTATACTGCAGAAGGGGGAAGTCATGAGGATGGATTTAAGGGGGGGCTTGTCAAAGCGATTCGCAACTATATCTCGGTCCACGATTGTTTACCTAAAGGGGTAAAATTAGGGGCAGAGGATATTCGAGAGGGGCTTGTAGCTATTTTGTCGGTCAACGTCCCCGGTTCAATTGCGCAGCTCCAGTTTCAGGGACAAACAAAAGATAAGCTCAATAATCCAGAGGTCGCTACTCCCGTTGAAGCGCTTTTAAGAACGTTTGAAAATACACTGAACTCAAAACCTTCTACCGCTGCTGTGCTCCTCGAGAGGATGTCGCTTGCGGCAAAGGCCCGCGCTGCTGCAAGAACTGCATCTCAGAGCGTGTCGCGAAAGGTTGGAGTCACCCACCGTCTCAACTTGCCGGGTAAGCTGGCGGACTGTTCCTCGACCTCTCCCGATAAATCGGAGCTCTTGATCGTCGAGGGGGATTCGGCGGGAGGAAGCGCTAAATTAGGCCGAGATAGGCGATTGCAGGCAGTCTTGCCGCTGCGAGGAAAGATACTGAATGTGATGGCTCTCACTGAGGCTAAGCTGAAGGAAAATAAAGAGCTCTCTGATCTTGTGGCAGCACTTGGTTGTGGAATGGGTAAATCGATGAGGATCGATAAACTGCGCTATCAGAGGATTGTCATCCTTACCGATGCGGATGCAGATGGTTCTCATATCGCATCTTTGTTGATGGCGTTCTTTTTTCAATTCATGCGACCTCTCATCACCGGCGGCCACATATATCTTGGTCGCCCACCGCTGTATCGGCTCCGATTTGGCTCGGGAGCAAAACAGGAAGATCAGTGGGCTTACTCTGATGAGGAAAAAGAGCGAATTATCAAGGCTCGGGGGCCTCGCGGAAAGGTGCAAATTAGCCGATTTAAAGGACTCGGAGAGATGAATCCTAAAACTCTCTGGGAAACAACGTTAAACCCCAAGACACGGAACTTACTCCGTATTACTCTCGACGATGAGGCTGCGGCAAGCAGCATGCTTGAGAGTCTATTTGGGAAAGACTCTGGTGAGAGGTATAGGCTTATTCAGGAACATGCCCATCGCCTCGAGCTCGATGTTTAACGAATCATTTTTATTGGTACACAACAGCAACGGTGCTGGTATTCTAAGAGTAGTAGAGTGTTGATGACTAAAAAGCATGGAGAGGGTAATAGAAAGGAGAAAGATTTTGTCGTGGGCATTAGTTGCAACTGATGCTACGATGCGGCCCGTTGAGGGGCTCGTATCGAGAAGATGTTGATAATCGGCGTTGCCCAAACAGTAGGATCAGATTCCAAATCCGTGATCGTTTCCCCTTATAGGATTTTTTCTAGCACTAAAATTTTAGCGCTAAAGAGGGCGAGGCGGTTTTAAAAGTTTGAAGTGATTAGTTAGCAAACAAAGATTTTATGAGTGTGCAATCAACAAAGCCTTCGCGGACCGTTGATCAAGGAGGAAGTAGTGAGGGCAAGCCGATACCTGAGGACTTGTTGCTCGCCCTTCGACAGAGCGCTGAGCAAATGGGGGGCTGCGATCCTCTATGGCTTAAAAATGGTCGACTACCAAACTTTTCTTATGAGGAGTTCGGTGACAAAGGACCGCGGCTAATCCTCCTTCATGGACTTTTTGGAGCCGCATCCAACTGGAACTCTGTAATTCCGTATCTTGCCACCTTTTGTCGTCCAATAAATCTGCGGTTTCCTCTTATTCAGCTCCATAGCTCGGAGGCTCGGGTAAAGGCGCTCGCGGTTTATACCGAGGCATTTATTCGTACGATAGGTGAGGATCGAGTTTTCCTGTGTGGTAACTCATTGGGTGGCCACGTTGCGCTTCGATTAGCTCTCGCCCGTCCTAACCTAGTAAGGGCAATGGTGCTTGCAGCGAGCTCTGGATTGTATGAGCACTCGGTCGAAGCATTACCACTTCGTCCAAATGCCAACTTTGTTAGAACTCACATGGCAAAGGTATTTTTTAATCAGGAGTTCGTAACTGAGGAAGCTATTCAGGAAATCGCCGATATCCTGAAGCCCAAAGGAAATGTGCTCAAGATGATCCAGGCAGCACGGAGTGCTAAAAAGGACAATCTCCAATCGGTGCTTCCTACCGTTCACATACCGAGCCTCCTTCTGTGGGGCACTAATGATAATGTGACGACAATGGAGGTGGCCCATCTTTTCGACAGTCTTCTTCCTCAATCAACCTTGCGAACGATTGAACAGTGCGGCCATGCGCCGATGATCGAGCATCCTGCATGGTTTGCAGAGGAAGTTCGAACCTTTCTCGAACAGCAGGGAGCTTTCAGTTAATCAGTCCTTTCGTTCTGATTGAACCTATTTTCGGGGTTCGTCGTTTTCCTATAGTGCCCTATCAGTATCCTAAAGGAGATCAGATGCAGCGTGAATCTCTCAGTCAAACGTTTCCTCTTGGTTCCCCCCTTCCTGACTTTACGCTTCCGGCAACCGATGGTTCATCGGTTGTCTCAAGAGATTTTTTCTCAGGTGCATCAGCCGCGCTGGTTGTATTTGTTTGTAACCACTGCCCCTACGTTAAGGGAAGTGACCAGGAGTTTGTCGACATAGCGAAGCAATTCGGTGATCAAGGGCTTCGCATCGTGGCGATCAGCTCAAACGATGCAGTTGCTTACCCTGAAGATAGCTTTGAAAAGATGCGTGAAAAAGCTGAAACGCTGAATTTGCCTTTTCCATATCTATACGATGAGACTCAAAAAGTAGCTCATCTCTTTGATGCTCAATGTACACCCGAGTGCTATCTCTTTAATCGCGATTTGACCCTCGTCTATCACGGAGCCATTAACGACTCGCCGAGAGATCCGAGTAAGGTAACCCGTCATTTTTTGCGCGATGCGGTGGGACAGCTCCTTCAAGATGGATCAACTGTTCTTGGTTTCTCTCATCCAACCGGTTGCTCGATTAAATGGAAAAGCTAAGATTCAAAGAGTAAGGCGATAGAGCCTGCTCTGCTCTTTGTTAATCGAATATGTACCTCGAATATGTTCCGAGAATAGAACAGTTCAGTCTTAATATTCTCGTCTTTCCTGTTTTGTTCAAAATTTAGTGAGGCCGCGTTATGAGCGATTTACCAGCAATTGAGGAGTTGGCAAAAACAGTTTCGATGTTGTCAGCGGATGCCGTTCAGCGCGCAAACTCTGGCCATCCTGGTCTCCCGATGGGGGCAGCGGGGTATGCATCTTTATTGTGGGCTCAATTTCTTCGATTTAATCCTCAGGAACCACGCTGGCTTAATCGAGATCGTTTCGTTTTATCTGCGGGTCATGGCTCGGCGCTCCTTTATTCGCTCCTTCACCTCTTTGGCTATGAGCTATCGCTTGAAGAGCTACAATCGTTTCGACAGTGGGGAAGTTCAACACCGGGTCATCCTGAGTTTGGGGTAACGGCGGGAGTCGAGTGTACCACGGGACCATTAGGTCAGGGTGTGGCAAATGGAGTCGGGTTGGCCTTGTCTGGCAAATTGCTCGCAGCGGAATACGGTTCTGCGCTCTTTGACTATAGAGTTTACGGTATTGTGAGTGATGGTGATCTGATGGAGGGGATCGCTTCAGAGGCGTGCTCGCTCGCTGGTCACCTCGGTTTAGGAAATCTTATCTATCTCTACGATGATAATAAGATAAGTTTAGCGGGTTCCACGGACGTTTGTTTCACCGAGTCGGTTCAACAGCGGATGGAATCGTATGGATGGCACGTCCAATCAGTTGATGCGCAAGATCTCGCTGGGGTGAAGAGGGCGATTGAAAATGCAATCGAAGAAACTGCAAAACCGAGCATCATCGCGGTGCGCTCAATCATCGGTTATGGAAGCCCGAACAAGGCGAATACCTATGGAGTTCACGGTTCGCCTCTAGGTGATGCAGAGTTGAGCCTCACGAAGAAAGGATTTGAATGGCCATCATCTCCTGCGTTTTATGTTCCTAAGGAGGTCTCGAATTTCTGTAAGGAGGTTATTAGTCGAGGTGTTGCCGAACACTCTCGTTGGTCGACGAAATACGCCGAATGGAGGGACTCGCACCCCTCACTTGCAGGCCGTCTCGATGCACAGGTTGAACGGCGATTACCTGAGGCGCTTCGTGATGAGCTTCTCGGTGGCCTCGGTCACACAAAGGATGAAGCGACCCGCTCGCTTTCAGGCAAGGCCATTCAGATTATGGCAAAGCATCTGAGCCAGTTTATTGGAGGTTCGGCGGATCTGGAGCCATCGACAAAGACCCTCATCAAAGATACGACTGAAATACAGAAAGGGGAGTTCGCCGGTCGCAATATTCGATTCGGAGTTCGTGAACATGCCATGGGCGCCGTTGTTAATGGTCTTGCTTATGAGCGTCTCTGGTATCCTTTTGGATCAACGTTTCTTGTCTTCTCTGATTATCTAAGACCAGCAATTCGAATCGCGGCTCTGTCGCACCTTCAATCGCTCTTTATCTTTACGCATGATAGCTTTTGGGTTGGTGAAGATGGTCCTACCCATGAGCCAATTGAGCAGCTGCAAAGCCTCCGTCTCATTCCGAATCTTTACACATTCCGACCAGCTGATGGACTCGAGGTTGGAGCCTGTTATTGGGCGGCGCTTGAATCACGCGATCAACCGAGCGCTCTCATATTTACACGCCAGGATCTACCTGCCCTAGTCAGATCCGAATCTTTTTCAGCTGAAGAGGTATTGCGCGGTGGGTATGTTCTCGAGAGTGACCCCGCTCCGCAGTTTGTCATAATCGCTACCGGTTCCGAGGTGGCGCTTGCTGTCGATGCTGCCAAGATTCTTCGAAAAAGTGGGATTCAGCTTCAGATAGTTTCAATGCCCTGTGTTGAGCTCTTTCTTGAGCAGCCGATTAGTGAGCGCAATGCGGTTGTTCCTCCGAAACTTCCGGTTGTTACAATTGAGGCGGGAAGGACCCTCGGTTGGGAGCGGTTTACCGGTCGTGATGGGCTTGCAATAGGAATAGATCATTACGGAGCATCCGCCCCAGGCGAGGTATTGGCCGAGAAGTTTGGATTTACACCGGAGTTGGTTGTAGAGAAAATAACAACATGGTTAAACACTCTCCGAAAATAGGTTCGTTACATTGTAACTGTTTGGCGGAAAGCGGCTGACCGTATTTTAGGGTGTTGAATAGCCCAAAGTTCCCTTGTTTGCTCAGTATTTGGGTCGCTTGAATTGTTATTCAGCAATATCTGGCTGACGAGTTACATTGTATCAATAATCGGAGATAGAGGGATGGAACAGGTAGAATCTCCTCAAGATCTGAGCGCCGATAGGAATCAAAGCTTGTGGAGCTACTTTAGCTCAAGTCAGTGGGTTGTATATCTGCTGATTGTTGGGGGAGCGTTGCTGTTTCGGTGGTTATTACTCGATGATCGCCCGTTGCATCACGATGAATCGCTTCATGCGATGTATGGGAAATATTTTTACGATTTTCCCAACGCTCAATACTACAAGTACGATCCCATGCTTCATGGGCCGTTCCTCTACACCATGGTATTCCTCGCTTACTGCTCGTTTGGGGTGAGTGATTGGGTTGCACGATTTCCAGCAGCTCTTCTCGGCTCACTCTTTGTAATTGCTCCACTCCTTTTTCGTCGGTTTTTTTCTCCGACGATGATGCTCCTTGTTACGATAGCAATCGGTTATTCGCCAAGTTTAATTTATTGGTCTCGCTTTCTCCGAGAGGATGTTTTTGTTGTTCTGGGAATTCTTATCTCAGTTTATGGAGTCGCAGTCGCTGATAGGCGTTGGGCAGCACCACTCTTTTTTTTAGGTTTTGCAATACAGGCTTGCTCGAAAGAAAATTGGTTCGTACATGTCGCGATGATGGCGGGCTACTATCTTTTTGAGCTTGGGTTTTTTCTCTTTGGAAAAAGAAGCTCGATTCCGTATCTGGCTGACCTGCGTCGCTGGTTCATGGGATATTGGTTTCACGCACTTGTTGGGGTCCTTATCCTTGTTTTCACCTATACCCTCTTTTATACCGCTGGATTTCAGTATTGGAAGGGACCGCTCGATGGGTTGTATCGTGAAAGTTTAAAATATTGGTTTGAGCATCACGGCAAAGAAAGAATCGTTGGGCCCTTTTTGCATCACGGTTATTGCCTTCTTTGGTACGATACGATCTTCGTTTTGGTCGCGCTCTATCAGGTAATTCACCTATATCGAAGAGCTCCCGGATGGATGATCTACGCAGCGAGCGTGGTTCTCTCAGTAGCAGTTGCTATGCCGCTCGTTTTTCTTCGAGGAACAAAATTTGGTGAGCTCGATGAAGGGCTGTTTAAAAGTTTCATTCTCTTTTTTAAGCTCAAAGATTCGCTTGATCTTTCAGCCTTCATTTTGATGATACCCCACGCACTCTTTGTGACGATATTTCATCTTCTTCGGGGTGAGCGTCGCCTTGCGATTACAGGATACGCTTTTACTGCAAGCCTATTCACCTACAGCTATCTCGGCGAAAAGGTGCCGTGGCTATCACAGTATCCGTTGTGGGGAGGTATTCTCTACCTTGCTCTTTATTTTGACTCTCAGGTCAATATAAGAGAAGCGCTCAGGCATCTTGTGCCGGTTGAAAATATCCTTTTTTTCCTCGGCGTCATTCTGATGAGCCTTGGGATCGTTTTTGTACTACAAGACAGTGATGGAGCATCGAACTCTTCCTCTCACTGGATTCTAGGAATTGGAGCAACTCTTGTTGCTTTTGATCTAATTCAATGGGCTATTAACCTTCTACCGACATCACGATATCGCATTCTGCCCTTTGGCTGGGGGGAATTACCGCTCGGAGCTGTGCTTGTTTCACTCTCCTTAATTTATCTTGTCCGGATAGCTGCAATAGTAAATTTCACAAATGCAGGAAGTGAAAAAGAGTACATTAGTCAGGTTCACACCACTCATGAGTTAAAAAAGGTTGTAAATCATATCCGCTGGGAGATAGAGAGTCAGTCACGTGGTTATCGCCCTCGGGTATATATTGATGGCGATGCGGTTTGGCCGGTCGTGTGGTATCTCCGAGATCTGCCCGAAAATAAATTTGGCGCATCCGCAACAGACCGTCGTGATTTTAAATATCAGATCGTCAATGCTGACGAGGCCGATAAAGTGTCGGATGTTTACCGAAAAAGACAGATAAACTTGCGAGGGTGGTGGGTTCCCAATTTTGAGGAGATGACCCTCAAAAAATGCATCTGGTATGCAATTACTCACCAACCTTGGAGTGGGACAGGATTTGCTTACACGACACTCCTGACTCGCCGAGGCGAAGAGCCAGGGCAGGGCTAAATGACCGCGGAACATTTGAAACAGCAGCTATGATACAAGGCAGTAAATCAAGCGAAATTATATGTGAAGGGGTAGACGAGATTCAGCGTCAGCAGGTCGTTGCAATGTCGCAGGGTGGCTTATTGCCCTTTCTTGGAATAACGGTGCGATTCATCTCACCAGGAAAGGTTATCGCCGCCTTGACGGTTCAAGAACATCACCTCCAGCCCTGGGGAATTCTTCATGGCGGTGTATCGGTTGCCCTTGCAGAGACGGTCGCCTCAATCGGAGCGTGGCTTCATTGCTCCCACCCCGATGAATCAGCAGTAGGTATAGAGATTAATGCGAATCATCTTCGCCCAGTTTCCTCGGGAACCATCGTCGCAACTGCGGAGCCGATACATGCGGGTGGGTTGGTGCAGGTTTGGGGAGTTTCGATTGTTGCTGAGGAGACGGGCATCGCAATCACCTCAGCTCGTTGTACTCTTTTGAAAAAATCTCAAAAAGGTCGATAACCCCGCAGATAGCAGTAATTCGATCAGTTACAACTTTTCTCACTATCGCACACCTTCTTTCCCTTCATCGCCTCGATATACTCAAGAATCGCCTCTCTATCAGAAGCTGGCAGCCACCCAAATCCGGGCATTTTTGAACCCCATCTGAGAGATGCAGGATTTTCAATTAGTGTCAGTAAATGGGTGCGATCCCAATATTCAGTTATGTTTTTTGGTACATTGAGCTCTGGTCCCATCGTTCCACCAACCTTGTTGATTCCGTGGCACTTAGAACAATAAGTCCTCCACAAATCCATCCCTTTCGTAATAGTTGGAGACTGCGTCGGCGGAATGTGCTCAGCTGGAATTTCATTTGCTGAGAGCTTTACGACGGTGACAGACCATGGAGTGGGTGGATTAATCTTTTCATTAAACACCCCATCCCATACAAGATAATATGGCCCAGGATTAAATGGGACTCGTGCGGTTAGAGAATCACGGAAAGGTTTTGCAGCGGAGCCGCCAAATTCGCGAAAAGCTAAAATACCTAATCGATCCGGAATATCTCGAACAGGAAGCTGTGAAACGTACCCATCAGTTGCAACAAATGAGATGAGAGCATCAGAGAGCGATACTCCTGTTTGTTTGGTAAGCCAAGATAGAAACGCCCTTATCTCATAACCTTCATACCGTTGATTTCCTCCGTAAACAGGGTCGCTTTCTACAACAACCTCTTTTTTGGGAAGTTGTTTAAGAGAGCTTTGAATCGCGGGGTCGAGTAAGTTAACCGATCCTGAGGTGGTTATTGGCGTTTCTTGGGAGAAGACTACTGAGCAGTTTACAAGCAGCGTAAATGCGGCTCCCAGGAGTTTTACGAGGAAGCGAGGACTCCGTATTTTTTCGGAGTGGCTTGGTAGAGGAGAAAAAATTGATGGACTGACCATGATATTTTTCAGAAATTGGATTAAACCACTATTTTTCTAGGCTAACAAAATAATTGAAGCTGAGTAAGTGAAAACCCGTTTTTTCACCGAAAAGTATTCAGTATTCGCCGCTACTTGCTATAAATTCGTTGATTTTGTCCCTCTTGCTAATTTTTCCATCTTTCGCAGATTCCGGGAGTGGAGTGTTATCACATTAGAGCAAGATCAACGAGCTATCGACTAAGAGGTCCTGCTCCTAAAGTAGATATTGGTATGTTACAATGTAACAACGATAGGAAAGCTTTTTTCTATCGTTAGTTGAGATGCATTACATACGTTTGGTGATCACCGATGGATGGGCAGACTGCTTGCCGCCGGTGCTACCTGTACGGAGCCGGCGGCCATAGTAATGTTGTTGAGGATGCACTTCGGGCGAGTGGATACGAGTTAGTTGGACGTATCGATGATAACCCGAAGCATGTATCACCTATTCTTCCGGGAATTCGGTTGACGGGATTCGATTACATTCCGGAAGTGCACGATCCGATAGTTATTGCGATAGGTAGCAACGAAGATCGAGCATATGTCTCGCGACATTTAAAAGCAGACTTTATCTCCGTATTCCATCCCTCTGCAATTATTTCACCCTCCTCATTCGTTGATACAGGAGCCGTTATATTGCATGGTGCGATCGTTCAATCGCATTCTTCCATTGGCTCCTTCGTTATCGTTAATACTGCTGCGAGTGTTGGACACGATTCCAACGTCGGAGATTTCGCCCATATTTCGCCCGGAGTCCGTTTATGCGGTCAGGTTGGCGTTGGAGAGGGGGCGCATGTTGGAGCCGGAGCAATTGTCATTCCAGGAATCACAATTGGGCGATGGAGCATTGTAGGTGCAGGATCGGTCGTAATTCGAGATGTTCCCGATTTTTGCACCGTCGTCGGAAATCCTGCCAGAGTAATAAAAAAGAGAGAGCCATCTTCGGAGTTAAATCGATAGCTTTCAAAAATCAGAAGAGTCGCCTCTAAAAGTTCTGCGAAAAGTCTATTTTGTAACATGAACGGGCAGAACGCCTGCTTGATATTCGCCGAGAATTTTAACTGATCTGGTGAGGGGTAAGATCTTTTCCCTTATCGCGGATGCGCCGATAGGGTGGATAATATCGAGATAAAAAAGGTATTCAAAAGGGTGTCCTCTTACGGGGCGCGATTCTATTTTTGTAAGATCGCCTCCTCCTTGGTAAAGAGCTGACAGAACTGCGATTAAGCTTCCCGGTTTATGTTCGAGAGTAACTACTAGAGAAATCTTTGATGGATCACCGTGGGCGAGCGGCTCGCTTCCAATAACTAGAAAACGTGTGTAGTTCTGTTGATCATCTTCTATTGAAGAAAGAAGAGGGGAGAGTCCATAAAATTCGGCGGCTTCTTTACTGGCAATCGCACCGAGAGAGAGATCTCCTGATTTGGCGACTGCGCGAGCTGCTCCTGCTGTATCGGTGCACGGTTCAGGAGAGAGGTTCGGATACTCCTTGAAAAGCAGCTTGCACTGCTCGAGTGCTTTTGGGTGCGATAGTATTCGGGATAGCTGCGCGATACGATCCTGAGGCTGAATCGTGTTGTCTGGTATTACAAGAAGATTGTGCTCAATCCGAAGATATACTTCACCTCTTATCGGAATGTCGTATTGACAGAGAAGATCATAATTTTCGTAAATTGAACCGACGAGTGAATTTTCAATTGGAATAACACCAAAGGTTGCGTTACCGCTACTTAGTTCACTAAAGACATTTTGAAATGAGGTCGTTTCAATCAATGAAAAAGGTTCTGGAAAAAAGGTCAGCCCAGCAAGATGGCTAAATGAGCCCCAAGCTCCCTGACACGCTACCTTAATCATAGAGATTCCTCTGTTTTACTCGCGACAGTGTTGGTACCCGAATGTGATGCTCCAAGAAGTTCTATATTCGCACGAGGTATTTCAACAGTTGCTCCATCCTCAAAGCTGATTACTGCGATTCGAGCAGATGCTCCCGAGGGGATCAGTCGTGGTTCTGGCGGGAGCTCTTTTATGAATCCGATCCGCCCAAAATATGGGTGTCGAATAATGCGGACAGCCCTACCAATTATAAGACCACTCTCGGCATTTTCTTGGCAATCCGGGGAATCCACTGATTGCTCAGTAAGCCCGATTATCGCCTCGGGACGGATAGCGCCAGCACGCACCTGCGTAACGCCTGTCATTGAGATTTCGCGTCCCTGATTGCGAGAGAAAACACCCCATGCTTCATCGTTCATCGGAATCTCTCCGAACCCCTCTGTCACAAAAAGAGAGAACGGTAC
>Ga0114973_10001185_pt1 | contig 19574 bp, 17 predicted proteins | sample M_140807_MF_Meta_FD_87025 | JGI IMG/M metagenome (GOLD analysis project Ga0114973, IMG submission 87025) | Freshwater microbial communities from Lake Montjoie, Canada to study carbon cycling - M_140807_MF_MetaG | ecosystem: Environmental > Aquatic > Freshwater > Lake | place: Lake Montjoie...
AAAAAAAGGGCAATGACTTAGGTATGACCTTTATCTTTGTGATGGAGCCTGCGAAGCTCACGCTTGAGAAGTTTGCCGGAGGCATTGCGAGGCAACTCGTTGGCAATCACGACAGATGTCGGACATTTGTAATGGGCCAATCGGTCTCTGGTAAAAGCAATTAAATCGGCGGGTTCAACGGAGTGCCCAGAACGCAAGACCACAATGGCCATGGGCGTTTCACCCCAGCGCGAATGCGGCACACCAATCACACCCACCTCTTTCACAGCGGGGTGCGCATTCATGGCGTTTTCAACTTCGGCCGGATAAATGTTTTCTCCGCCCGAGATGATCATGTCCTTGAACCGATCGAACATGTAAACATAGCCCTCGGAGTCTTGATAAGCGGCATCGCCAGTGCGTAACCAACCACCTGGTTGGAGAGCTTCTGAAGTGGCTTCTGGCTTGTTCCAATAACCCTTCATGACCATGCCAGATTGAAGCCAAATCTCACCCACCTCGCCCACCTTGACATCGCTGAAGGTGGTGGGGTCGATGATTCGCAAGTTAACCCATGGGTAAGCTTTGCCACATGATTTAAGCAAGCCTGATCTAGGGCCTTCTGGTTCGTGATCTTGGGGAGGTAAGTCCAATACCGTGCCCGCTGTTTCTGTCATACCGTAAGCCTGCATGAAATTGCATTTCAACATGGTCAAAGCTTGTTTCAGCAAGACGTCGCCGATGGGTGAAGCACCGTACATCAGCAATTGAAGGCTGGAGAAGTCTGCTTTCTCAATGCCGGGTGTGAGCAAAAGGGATTGAACGACCGCAGGGACAAAAAATGTGTGCGTCACCTTGTAGCGCTCAATCAGGTCAATGGCCACAGCAGGATTAACCTCTTTCATGAGCACCGTATGCCCGCCCACCATCATGGTGCTGGTGCCATAGCCAGTGCCGCCCACATGAAACATGGGCATGGCCACCAAGTTGACGCTGTTGGGCCCCATGCCCCATGCTTCGCCAAGCTTGCGCGTGAACGCCATGTTGGCATTGGTGAGCATGACGCCTTTGGGCAAGCCGGTGGTACCAGACGTGTACATCAACAATGCCACATCGTCGGCTTGACCCACATGACCTGGATCTTCTTGTGAATCTGATCGCCAAGCATCAAATTCGGCGCCAAAAATCACCACCTTGTTTAAGCCTGGCGTGACCCTTGTGTTTGCATTGAAAAGTTTTTCTTCATCAGGCCCCAGCAATGCCACCTTGGGTTTGGCATCGGCCACGATGGCTTCAATTTCGCCCGCCGCCAAACGCCAATTGAGACCCACCAAGATAGCGCCAATTTTGCTGCAAGCAAATAAAAGCTCATAAAACTCAGCTCTGTTTTTGGTCAGCAAGGCCACCCTGTCGCCGGCATTCACGCCGGCTAAACGCAAAGCCTGTGCTGAACGCGAACTCAATCGATGCAAATCTGCAAAAGTCCATGTGCTTCCCTCAAAACTCAAAGCAGGTGCTTCGGGTCTGTCTTGGGCGTGCTCGCGGATAATTTGTGCAAAGGTAGACATGTTGATCAAAGGCAAGTCGTTTTGAAGTGCAATCGCTTAATAACTTTTTGGCAAACCCAAACTGTGTTGAGCCACAAAGTTCAAAATCATTTCACGACTCACTGGCGCAGTTTTGTGCAAGCGCGCGATGAACCACAAGTCTGCCAAACCATACTCAATGGCCATGCCATTGCCCCCATGAGTTTGAATAGCCTGATCAAGCGCCTCCAAAGAAGCTTCTGCAGCCGCAAACTTGGCCATGTTGGCAATTTCTCCAGCGTCTGGTGAACCCTCGTCAAAAAGTTGAGCAGCACGTGCTGTCATCAAACGTGCTTGTTGAACCGCAATATAAGACTTAGCCAGAGGGTGGGCAATGCCTTGATGCGCACCAATGGGTGTTTTCCAAACAGTCCGGTCAATGGCGTATTGAGAGCCCTTCTCAATGGCATACCTTGCAATGCCGTTGTTGATGGCCGCAGCACACACACGTTCAGGGTTCAAGCCTGCAAACAGATGGCGCAAGCCTTGACCTTCTTGTCCAACCAAGGCTTCTGCACCCAAAGACACATTGTCAAAATACAACATGAACTGTGTTTCAGGCACTTGCAATGCCGTTTCGATGGGCGTCATGGAAATACCAGGCGCATCGGCTTTCACGATGAACAAGGACAAAGCATTGCGGCCTTGCTCGTCCACTTCTTCGCCACGCGCCACGACCATGATGGAATCTGATTCATCCACAGCAGAAGTCCAATATTTATTGCCATTGAGCTTCCAACCCGTGCCATCTTTCTTAGCAATGGTGCTCACTTTGTGGGTGTTGGTGCCGGCGTTGGGTTCAGTGATGGCAAAAGCCAAGCGCTTTGAGCCATCGGCCAATGCAGGCAACCATTCATTTTTTTGAGCCTCACTGCCATGTTGCTCAATGATGGGAGCGCAAATGGAACCAATCACCAAAGACAATATGGGGCATCCTTGCGCTGCAGTTTCTTCAATCACCACGTTGTAATCGGCCAAGCCGCTGCCGCTGCCGCTGCCTGCACCGCCACCGTATTTTTCAGAAATGTGAACACCTAAAAATCCAGCCTTCGCCAAAGCATCCCAAAGCTCAACCGGTTTGACATTTCGCTTCACCACGTCTTGAAAATAGCTGCGTCCAAAACTTCCCACCAACTTGCCCACGCTTTCCCTCAAAAGAGGGTGGTGATCGGAGGTGTCTACCAACGTAGAGTTAAAAATATTGTTGATCATCATTTATAAATATCAATTTAAAGAATTAAGAATTTGAATCGGCAGGCCAATCAAAAAAGCCTTTTCCCGATTTGCGGCCCAGTTCTCCTCGGGCCACCATGTCAATCAGCATTTGCGGGGGAGCATAACGGTCGCCAAGGGTACGGCTGAGTTGCATGGCAATGTCAAGACGCACATCCAAACCTACCACGTCACTCAAACGCAAGGGGCCCATTGGGTGCCGATAGGCAATGAGCATGGCGTTGTCAATGTCCTCTGCAGAGGCCACGCCATCTTGCAACATGCGCATGGCCTCCAATGAAGCAATCAAATCCAGACGGCTGGTGGCAAAGCCTGGGACATCTTTCACGGTAATGCTTGTTTTGCCAATGCTGTCTGCAAATTTTCTGGCCTCCGCCAATGTGGCCTCACTGGTGGCCTTGCCTCGAATGAGCTCAACCATGGCCAAAGACCAAACAGGGTTGAAAAAATGCATGCCCAAGAAACTGCCCGGGTCTTTGACGCAATGGGCCAATTCATCAATGGACAAGGCACTGGTATTGGAGGCGATGATCGATGGCAAGCGCGCATCAATTTGACCCAGTACCTCACGCTTGAGGGGCAGGCGTTCAGGCACGGTCTCAATGACCAAATCAAGCCCCACGGGCAGTTCATTGATGCTGCGCAAACGCTGGACGCCGGTGGTAATGTGGGTCACTCGGTGCTCATTCAGCTTGCCACGTTTTAAACCTGCTTGGGCTGTCTGGACCAAAGTGCTTTGCATCGCTTGGGCACGAGCGTCATCGGGCTCGACCACCCAAACATTCCAATCGGCAGCCGCAAAGACATAGACAATGCCAACGCCCATGGTGCCGCCGCCCACCACCGCCATCGATTTAGCGGGACTGAAAGAATGCGCTAAGGGACTCATTCGGCACTCCTGGTCAAAGAAGTGAATGAATCAGGTGAGATCAGGAAGCTGACTTGGGAATTTTTTTGGCTTGAACCATGGCCAGCACCAAATGAGAAACCCTTTGAGCCGCTTCGGCTGTAGAAAGCCTGCCCCCCGGTCTGAACCAAACCTGAGACCATCCCACAATACCCACAATGGCCAGGGCTGTGAGATGCACATCCTCCACCACAAATTCTTTGCTGGCCACGCCCTCTTCCATCAAAGCCACCAGCTTGTGGTCGAAAACTCTGCGCATCTTGTTGATTTCTTCCCTGTCCTCGGGCTTGAGTTCTTTTTCTTCCCGGCTGTAGATCACAGCATGCGCTTGGTGCGTCAGAACCGTTTCCATGAAATCTCGCGCAATGGCCTGCAAGCGCTCGGTCACCGTGCCTTGTTGCGTCACAGCGCGGTTGATCACCTCGTTGGAAATCCATACGGCTCGAGAACAAATTTCTGCCAACAAATCGCTTTTGGATTTGAAGTGCGAGTAAATAAATGGTTTGGTCACCTGAATGGCATCGGCCACTTGTTCTAGCGTGGTGTGGGTGTAACCCTGATGGTAAAAAAGATCGACGGCTGCGGCCACAATCCGTTCGCGTTTGAGCCGTGTCACTGCGTCGCGTATGTCCTCGGGCGCGTCGAGACTGCCCATGGCGCCTCGCGCAGAGAGCATCTTGGGAACCTTGGTGTTCTTGGGCAAAGGCTTCTTGGGCGTTGCTTGCGTTTTTTTGACAGGCTTCATAATGACAAGGATACCTCATGAAATTGGCATGTTCAAAGCTGTTCAGCACATCACTTGATTGAAAAATGGTTGAATCAGCCACTGCCTGCTTAAGCATGGCTACCTCCATTGATTTGCACGCCCTGGCCTGTGATGTGACTGGCATAGTCAGAGGCCAAATACACCATCAAATTGGCCACTTCAGAAACGTCTGCATAGCGTCCATCAGGAATCGAAGCCAAGCGTTGCTCGCGAATGTTGACATCTGATCCCTTGGATTGACCTCTTTCGATTTCTCGAATCATTTCGGTATCGACGGGCCCAGGACATACCGCATTGACACGAATGCCTTTTCGGGCCACTTCCAGTGCGGCTGTCTTGGTCAGTCCCAGCACGGCATGCTTACTGGCGGTGTACGGCGCCAAATTGCGAGAGCCAATGAATGCGGCGAGAGATGCCGTATTGACAACCACCCCTTTTCCTTGCGCAATCATGGTGGGCAAAACATATTTCATGCCCAAAAAAACACCGCGCACATTGATAGACATGACCTTGTCGAACATGTCAACAGGGTAATTAACAATCGAGTGAATTTCACCTTGCCAAGCCGCATTGTTCATGAAGACATCGATGCGGCCCCAAGTGTCCAATGCCACCTTGACGTACGCTTCGACATCTTGCTGTTGACTGACGTCTGCGGAGACAAACAATGCATCGCCTCCGCGCTGCGTGATGAGTGTTTCTGTCGCACGACCAGCCTCTACGGCCAAATCAACCAAGATCACTTTGGCGCCCACATCACTCAGCGCCAAGGATACCGCGCGGCCTATGCCACCTCCTGCGCCGGTCACGATGGCAACTTGCCCAGTCAAGTCAATTTTCATGAAAATTCCTTCGCAAGCTCGAGCGCAGTACCGCCCAAAGCAGCCGGTTGAACGCGCAATGAAAAGCCTGCGTAACCCTCATCTGCACACTTGTTCAATATGCGACGATAACCTCGAACACCCCCCGAGTAAGGCATGAAGACTTTGGGTTTTCCTGCCACCTCAGCGCCGTTGTAGTAGGAGTCTGCAGTCATGTAGAGCGTTTCTTTGGCGCGCTCATTCACATGTGCCACCCAAGCCAATTCAGCTTCAGGCTGTGCTTCAAACTCTACAACGTGGTGCTCATCCATTTTTCGAATCAAATCGGACAACCAGTCAATTTGCTCTTCGGTGGAGACCATGACATTGCTCAGCAAAGAAGGGCTTCCTGGACCCACCACAATCATCATGTTGGGAAATTCTGAAACCGATACGCCCAACTGAGTGATGGGGCCGGTAGACCATTTTTCTTTGAGCGTCCGGCCAGATCGACCCACAATGTTGGGCTTGAGCAAGGATCCGGTGAAGGCATCAAATCCCGTGGCAAAAATGACCATGTCAAATTCGTGAGATTTGGCACTGGTGCGGATGCCCGTGTCCGTGAAGGCTTCAATGGGTGATTCACGGACGTCAGCCAACTCGACATTGTCTCGGTTGAAAGCTTGAAAATAGCCACTGTCAACAGAAGGCCTGCGCGCCGCAAACGCATGACCCTTGGGAACCAATTTTTCACGCAACGCGGGATCATTGATGACAGAGCCAATTTTCTTGCGAATAAACTCCGCAGCTGTGTCGTTGGCTTCTTTAGACAAGAGAATGTCAAAGTAGGTCAGCGCAAAACCATAACCCAATCGATGCCAAGCAGCCTCGTACACCTTTTCACGTTCTTCTGGACTGACTTCCAAAGCCGACTGTTTGTTAGGCTTGAATCCTAGGCCCGTGGGCGAGTTCCAAGCTTGCTCTCTGCGAGCACGGTAGGTGGCTTTGACGGCCTTGTCTTCTTCATCAGTGACGGGCGCATTGCTCGCCGGGATGCTGAAGTTGGCAGTTCGCTGGAAAACTGTCAGGTGCTTGGCTTCTTTGGCAATGATGGGGGTCATTTGCATACCCGAAGAGCCTGTGCCAATGATGGCCACCCTTTTGTTTGCAAAGTCCACAGGGTGTTTTGGCCAAACGCCACTGTGGATCACTTCACCTTTGAAGTCTTGTTGCCCTGGGTATTGGGGAGCTTTGGTGGTGGACAATTGCCCCACACACATGACAAAATATTTTGCAGACCAAACTCGGCCATCGCGCGAACGGATGGTCCAACGTGCCGCTATTTCGTCGTATCTCGCCTCTTCCATGAAGGTGCTTAGGCAGATGTCTTTGCGCATGTCAAAGCGATCGGCCACATGGTTGATGTAACGCAAGATTTCAGGTTGTGTGGCGTAACGCTCTGACCAACGCCACTCCTGCTCTAATTCTGGCGAAAAACTGTAGGAATAGTCGTAACTTTCTACGTCGCAGCGAGCCCCAGGATAGCCGTTGTGATACCAAACACCGCCAACCCCTGCGCTAGCCTCTAGCACTACAACCTTCTTACCCATTTCGCGCAACCGATACAAGGCGCGCAAGCCTGCAAACCCAGCCCCAATGACGATAGCATCGACGTTTTCCAATTGACTGTTCCTAAAGAATGTTGATCTTGCCTGCCTAAGTCAGCGCTCAGGTTTGATGCCGAACGCTTTTTCTGATTGGTATTTTGTGCTACCAATCAGTATGTGTCAATGGTTTAACTGCAGAAAAAACAAAAATTCTTTCAATCTTTAATTGCTAAATTAGCCAATTTCTAATGGGTAGACTAAAATACTCAATAGTATTAAACTAAGAAAAAATTAAAAGCTAGCGACCCAATGAATCACAAAACATCTGCTCCTTCTGTCCTCCAAACTGAGGGTCTTCCATCAGTGGCAGATCGACAAGAACAATTGAAAGCGCTGTTTCCTCAGTGGCAGCCTTTGGCATTGCATGAATTGTTAGATCTCACAACTCAAAGGTATCCCAACAGGCCTTGGGTCGTCACAGATGACAAAACCTGGACCTACGAAGAACTTCAGGCATGGTCTGAACAAATCGCCGCTGGACTCATTGAATGTGGCGTTCAGCCTGGCGATCATGTGGCCTTGCTGATGGGCAATTTCCCAGAATTTATAGCGCTTAAGTTTGCAATATCCAGAGTAGGTGCAGTGGCGGTGCCTGTCAATTTTTTAAATCGACGTGACGAACTAGGCTATGTCTTGAAGCAATCCGATTCAGTGCTGCTGATCACCATGGACCAATTTCGAGGGTTGAACTATTTGCAATTTTTGGACGAGTTGGCGCCCGATTGGGAAAACCAAGGGGGTGGCGATTTTTTCCCCAAACTGAAACAGGTGGTGGTCTTTCCCACAGCAGACACAACAGACCTGAAAACAAAAAGACCTGCCATGCGCTATTTGGCAAATTTAGGTCAACACTCAACGTGGGTTGCCATCACTCATCCCGGGCCGCACACGAACTGCGACATCATTTACACCTCCGGCACAACCGGCGCTCCCAAAGGCGTCATGATCACGCACGACATGATGCTCAGAACAGCATTTGGCAGTGCATGGGGTCGTGCTTTTGAAGATGGCAGAAGGATCCTTTTTTCATTGCCCATGTACCATGTCTATGGCTATGTTGAAGGACTGTTGGCCAGCATGTTTGTAGGGGGCTCCATCGTTCCCCAAATACGATTCGATGCCAAAGACACATTGGAGGCCATCGAAAAACATTCAGCCACCGATGTCTTGCTCATTCCCACCATGACGCTGGCTTTGCTGGATGAATTGAAAAAGAACACCTACACATTGCGCAGCTTGAAGTCGGTCATCTCATCTGGCGGACGAGCACCCGCCTACATCTGGCAAGAAATTCAGCATTACCTGCACCCTCAAGAAATTACCACAGGCTACGGCATGACCGAGGTCACGGCCTCAAGCACGGTCACCAGACCAGACGATCCTGTGTCCTGCCTGCTAAACACCAACGGGCGCTTGCGAGAAGTCGGGCCAGCTGGCGACCCTGGCTTGGGCAATCGTTTGGTCATCTATCGGGTGGTCAACCCTGAAACAGGTGCTGATGTGCCCTTGGGTGATGTGGGAGAGTTGTTAGCCAAGGGGCCAGGCGTCACTGCGGGTTACTACAACAAGACGGAGGCCACCGCTGAAGCCATGACAGCCGATGGATGGTTTAAAACCGGCGATCTTGGAAAGTTAAACGAGGATCACTACCTCACTCTGGTGGGGCGCTCCAAGGAATCTTATCGATGCGGCGGCGAACAAGTCATGCCCACTGAAATTGAAGATTTACTCGTCACACACAAGTCAGTGTTGCAGGCCCACGTGGTGCCCGTGCCGCACGATCGAATGGGTGAAGTTGGATTTGCTTTCATCGTTCTGCGAGATGGCCAAACCTTCAACGCACATGAATTGAATGAATTTTGTACTCAAAACTTAGCTCGATTCAAAGTACCTCAACGCTACCAAGCCATTCGAGCCGATCAAATTCCAGTCACGCCTTCGGGCAGAGCTCGGAAGTTCTTGTTGGTCCAAATGGCCTTGGCTGAACTTAACTCCTAAATTTTCAAATCATCACCCCCTTAGAAAGCCACACCCCATGAGTTTCAATCCCCAATTTCCTGGCGCATCCGGCCTGATCAATGTCAACACGCCAGTTGGTTTTGTATTAGATGGCGTGAAAAAAAAGGCCGCCATTCAACTCATGGGATCCCGTTTGTGGGGACGGTTCAACCCCAACCATTGGGATCCTGTGTATGCCGCCGAAACTGGTTTGGCAGCGCCCATCCAAACCGGTGAAATGTCTTCTGCGTACATCTCAGAGATGTGCGTCAACTATTTTGGTGCCCATTTTTTCAGCAACGCGCGAATCGTTTGCAAATATGTGGCATCCACCTTGGCCAATGAAATCATCACGACACATGGCGTGGTCACTGAAAAAACGCCCAAAGGAAATGGTTTTAGATTCAAAGTAGAAGTTTGGGCAGACAACGAAGCAGGCGAGAAAAAAACGGTGGGGTGGGCCGAGGTGGATGTCGGCGTTTAAGGCCCCTTCTCGCAACATTGACCCCGCCTTTCATTCAACCCTTCAAACTTTCAAATACCCCATGAACAACAACACTCAAACTGACAGCCTGCGTCCCATGACGCAAATTCAAATTGACCAAACCAGAGCCTACGTCAAAAGTCTTGACGAAGACTCTGAGGCCTATTGGGACATGGTCAACATCGGCGATGAGCTTTCAAGAGAGCTGCAAATTACCCCTGAGTTGGTCATCTTGTATGCCGATGCCGTGGAAGACTACAACCCGTGGTATGAAGGTTGGCGCATGAACACATGGCGGATTGAAGGCGAATCACCCTTTGGCAGCGCCATTGTGCCGCCACTCATGATGTCGCACTTTGTGTTGTCTGTTCAGTTTGATCACACCAAACCATTTGCAGCAGGCTCGATCCATACCTTCCACGATTCCGAATTGTTCGCCCCTGTTCCTGTCGGGGCTACGGTTCGCATCACCACACGCGCCATCGATAAATTTGTCAAGCGTGAACGTCGATATGTGAGGCATGAAGTGACTGTGGATGATGCCCTCACAGGGAAAATGTACATGCGGGAAACGCGCGACATTCTTTCGCGCTAAAGGGCTAATGGCGCTGTTGGCGCTGATGGCTTTCTAGCCTCAGGCCTTGAACAAACTGTTCAAGCCCGAGTCCCATCGAGCGCCTTGAAAAAGGTTTTCAGTTTGCAACTGCGTGACACCCAACGCGTTCACAAGCGCTTGTGAGAATACAGCTCGAAAGTCGTGGTGTACCGGTAAGTCACGGCCCTCATTCAATTGGGCTTTGGCCAGGCCATCCCAACGGCCGTGCCACTTTCCGCCATTCACGCCATTGCCCATGAGCCACATCACGTTGCCATGACCATGATCGGTGCCGCGGGTGCCGTTTTCTGCGCTGGTACGGCCAAACTCGCTGGCCACCACCACCACATCATGGGGTTCATTGAAGGCTTCGCGCAATTGCAACAAAGTACGCGACAAGTTTTGCAGATTGTTGGCCAATTGACCGTTCACGTTGCCTTGGTTGATGTGCGTGTCCCATCCCCCTGCAGACAAAAATCCCAGGCGCAGGTTTCGGTTTTGACGCATGAGCGTTCCCAAATTTTTGGCATCCAGGGCCAAACCTTGAGGAGCGCCGGCACCATTGTTGGCAGCTTGTTGCTCAGCCAACATGCCGGTCGCAGCTTGGGGCTTGAGCATCTCAGCGGTCTTCATCCTGCTCGAAGAGCCGTCCAACATGGCGCTGGCCAAATGGGTGTCGGAGGCATAAAGTTGCAAAACCGCATCGCGAGTTTTGGACTCCGCCAAAGATCCTGCACGCATGGCCGAATTGCCATTGCCCACCAACTGTATTTTGTGCGGGCCTGACAAAATTTTGGGGCTGGACTCACCCACACCGATGGCACTGACCACGTTGTTGGCATTGGAGACACCAGCAGCACCCGCGGTGTCTAACATGGCTGAAAGCACATTCATCCAACCCGCAGAGGGCGAGCTGCTGCCTGGTTTACCAGTCTCCCAGTGGTATTGCGCATCAAAGTGAGAACGACTTGAATCTGGCGAGCCCGCACAAGGGATAGCGGCCAAGACACCTTGTTGCCAAAGGGGCAGCAAACTTGCGCATGCAGGATGCAAACCAAACAGATCGTCCAACTTGAGTGCTGTCTGCGAAGTGCCATCAGGTTTGGGAATGCTGATGTTGGGCCGAATCAGTGCATAGTGAGGGTCGCCATGGGGCACCAACATCGACAAGCCATCGTAGGCGCCCCTTAGGAATACAAGCACAAGTCGACCTGAGGACTGTGGTTCTGTCTTGCTCAATGGTTGCGCCCCTAGAAAAGGCACTGAACAAGCAAACGCCCCCCAACTCATGGCGGCTTTTAAAGTGAGGCGTCGTTGCTGTTGCATGGGCTTGACCTTAAGGCGCGTGCTTGATCGGGTTTATTTGTAAATGAACTCAGGGCTGCCCAAGACAAAACCCATGCGCTGAGCGGGTGTTTGTTTGTAAACGGCCTTCAGGCTCGACTCACTCAGAAATGGATAAACCTCGAGCGGCTCTCTGCTGTTTCGGGCAATGCCAAAGGCAAAATCAATGCGGCGCGTGAGGGCCTCGGGAGACATCCATGTGGCGGCATCAAATGAATAACCATCTGGTGTTTGCCAGTTTTGGATGGTTTGACCTGCCGCAAAGGTATAGCCCACACCTTGAAGCCACTTAGCCCTGTCGTTGCCAGCCTGCATGAGCCTTAAGGAGCCACACACAAAGTCATAAGGTGTGCGATAAAGACGTTGCTCAGAATTCCAAAATGCCTCGCTTCGTATCAATGCCGACATCACTTGGTAAATGTCACCCTCGGTGTTGATAAAAACCTTGGTCAGGTGTTGAACCAATTCTGGGGGCGGCATGTCAGCCACAAAGTATTCGGCCAGGCGCTGAGAAATGCGCTTGGCTGTGGCCGGATGTCTTGCCAACAATTGAAGGGCCTGAACACCCTCCCCTTCGCCAATGAACCTTGGACTGGAGGGAATGGCTTGTCCCAACAAAGTTTTTTGCCCCGATTCGTGAAGACGCGGAACGAATTGAAAACCATCATCGGACTTGGCAGAAATGGTCCAACCCGTGAGTATTTTTGCCAACTCTTTGACATCGTTTTGACTGTACCCACCCTGAACCCCAAGGGTATGGAGCTCCATCAACTCGCGCGCATAATTTTCATTCAACCCCCTTACCACTTGGCCCGTCCGATTAGTTTGAGGACTGACACTCAGCCATTGGTCGAGGTAATAAAGCATGGCAGGATGCTTGGCACTGGCCATCAACAAATCTTCAAACTTGCCCAAGGCGTGCGCTCTGGCCACGTGAATGGCGTAATGACCTGCGAAGGGTCTGACGGTGCCCTTTTGCTGGTAAATGTTGAAATGATTGAACCAAAACTCGGTCATCCGGGCTAGCAAAGGCTGCTCAATTTCATCATTGCTGCAACTGGCCAATCGCCAAGCCACGGCTTTGTTCACTTGGGTGCGGTTGAAATACAAAGGGTCGGGCTCAACATTGAAATTGAACCTTTCATTAAATGGCTGCGCGTCGTTGATGGGCGTGCCTGCCGCCACAGCTGCTCGGCTTTGACGCTCTTTTTGAGCGCCCTCAAACAAGGCCGGTAAGCTGCTGTTGATAGAGGCCATGTCGGCAGGCACCTTAGGCGCTGATTGGCTGGCCACTCGGGCTGCATCCAATTGGGCCAAGGCCCACTGAACAGGAGAAGGGGCTGCTTGAACAGCGGCCAGCGACGCTGTCGTAGGCCCATAGTTCAATCGATTAATGGCACGCCACTGGGCTGCAGGCCTATTTGAAGGGGTGATTTGCGGCTCATTGAGAACCAAAGAGCTTGAATCGGAAATGACTTTGGGATTTTGGCCACAGCCCGACAAAGTGAAAACAAGCACCCCAATCAGTAACTTGATGGCCTTTGAACAATTGAATTCTGTGGCTTGCAACATGTCAATGAAACTGATTGGTTAAATTACTCCCACTCAATGGTGGCTGGCGGTTTACTGCTCACGTCGTAGGTGACGCGGTTGATGCCGCGTACTTCGTTAATGATACGACCAGATACTTTTTTGAGCAAGGCATAAGGCAATTCTGCCCAGTCGGCGGTCATAAAGTCAGAAGTTTGCACGGCACGAAGTGCCACCACATAATCGTAAGTGCGGCCATCGCCCATCACGCCCACACTCTTGACAGGCAAAAACACAGTGAAGGCTTGGCTGGTGAGGTCGTACCAAGAAGTGCCTTTGTCGTCTTTAAAATTGCGCAGTTCTTCAATAAAGATGGCATCGGCGCGGCGCAGCAAATCGGCGTATTCTTTTTTGACTTCGCCCAAAATGCGCACGCCCAAGCCGGGTCCTGGGAAGGGATGGCGATAAACCATCTCGCGGGGCAAGCCCAAGGCCACACCCAACTCACGTACTTCGTCTTTGAACAATTCGCGAAGTGGTTCCAACAATTTCAAGCCCAGCTGCTCAGGCAAGCCACCCACGTTGTGGTGACTTTTGATGGTGACGGCTTTTTTGCTTTTAGCACCGCCCGACTCAATCACATCGGGATAGATGGTGCCTTGGGCAAGGAAGCTAGCGCCCATGTGCCCACCTGTGCCAGCTTTCAATTTGGCGGCCTCGTCTTTGAACACATCCACAAACAGACCACCAATGATTTTGCGTTTTTGTTCGGGCTCGCTCACACCAGCCAGCTTGCCCAAGAACAAATCGCTGGCATTGACGCGAATGACGCGCGCATGCAATTTGCCTTCAAACATGTCCATCACCATGTCGCCTTCGTTCAAACGAAGCAAACCATGGTCTACAAACACACAGGTGAGTTGATCGCCAATGGCGCGGTGAATTAAAGCTGCCGCCACCGATGAATCGACACCCCCTGACAAGCCCAAGATAACTTCTTCGTTGCCTACTTGCTCGCGAATTTTGGCAACGGCTTCTTCGATGTAATTGCCCATGATCCAGTCTGGGCTGGCTTTGCAAATGTCCAACACAAAGCGGTTGAGCAATGCTTGGCCTTGAACGGTGTGCGTCACTTCGGGGTGAAACTGAACGGCATAAAACTGGCGCGATTCGTCGGCCATGGCCGCAATGGGGCAAGCTGGCGTGGAGGCCATGACTTTGAAGCCTTCGGGCAATTGCGTGACTTTGTCGCCATGACTCATCCAAACCTTGAGCATGCCGTGGCCTTCTGCCGTTGTAAAGTCTTCAATGCCTTTGAGCAATTCGGTGTGTCCGTGCGCTCGCACTTCGGCATAACCAAATTCGCGTGTGGTGCCTGCTTCTACTTTGCCGCCCAATTGTTCAGCCATGGTTTGCATGCCATAGCAAATACCCAGGACAGGTATTCCCAATTGAAAGACGGCATCCGGCGCGCGGTCGTCTACTTCGTACACGCTGGCGTGGGACCCTGACAAAATGATGCCCTTGAGGTTGCCATCCTTGGCGTACTCACGTACCCAGTCACTGCTGACATCGCAAGGATGTACTTCGCAAAAAACATGGGCTTCACGAACTCGGCGCGCAATAAGTTGCGTCACTTGGGAGCCAAAGTCGAGGATCAGAATTTTGGAGTGCGACATGGAACGTGGAAAATTAAAAAGTAAGGTTTAGACAAAGCAGCACTGTGCGTCAATCAGCACGATAGTTAGGCGCTTCTTTGGTAATTTGCACATCGTGCACATGGGACTCGCGAATACCGGCCGTGGTAATTTCTACAAACTCAGCTTTGTTGCGCATGTCCTCAATGTTGGGGCAACCGCAGTAGCCCATGCTGGCGCGCAAACCACCCGCCATTTGAAACAAGATAGACACCACAGAACCTTTGTAAGGCACGCGGCCTTCAATGCCTTCTGGTACCAATTTGTCGGCATTGGGATTGCCCGTGCTTGACTCTTGGAAGTACCGGTCTGCGCTGCCCTGCTGCATGGCGCCAATGCTGCCCATACCGCGGTAGCTTTTATAACTTCTGCCTTGGTACAAGATGACTTCGCCAGGCGCTTCTTCGGTACCGGCAAACATGCCTCCCATCATGACCGTGTTGGCACCTGCGGCAATGGCTTTGGCAATGTCGCCGCTGTAACGGATTCCACCATCGGCAATGAGTGGCACACCCGTGCCTTGCAAAGCAGTGGCCACACTGTCAATGGCCATGACTTGCGGCACGCCCACACCCGCCACAATTCGGGTGGTGCAAATGGAGCCCGGACCAATACCCACTTTGACAGCGTCAGCACCTGCTTCGGCCAATGCCAAAGCCGCTGCGCCGGTGGCAATGTTGCCACCAATGACTTCGATGTGTGGGTAGTGACGCTTGACCCAGCGCACCCGATCAATGACGCCCTGGCTGTGACCGTGTGCCGTGTCGACCACAATGGCATCAACGCCCGCGCGGGCCAAAGCCTCTACCCGTTCTTCTGTGCCCTCGCCCACGCCCACTGCCGCGCCCACCAATAAACGGCCGGAAGCATCTCGTGCCGCCAAAGGAAAATTCAGCTGCTTGGTAATGTCTTTGACGGTGATCAAACCCTTTAACTCGAAGGCCTCGTTGACCACCAACAAGCGCTCCAATTTGTACTTGTTTAACAGCGCTTTGGCTTCTTCGGGCGTTGTGCCCTCTGGCACCGTGATCAAACGCTCACGAGGCGTCATGATTTCACTGACGGGTTGGTCATAACGCATCTCAAAGCGCATGTCTCGTCCGGTCACAATGCCCACCACTTTGCCGCCATCGACGACTGGAAAACCAGACACGCCCAGCTCATCGGACAAGGCCATGACAGCGCGCACTTTGGTATCGGGCGTGATGAACACGGGGTCGCGCAACACGCCTGATTCGTAGCGTTTCACTTTCAAAACCTGCGCAGCTTGCTCTTGGGGCGTGAGGTTTTTGTGCACAATGCCAATGCCGCCTTCTTGGGCAATGGCAATGGCCAAGCGTGCTTCTGTCACGGTGTCCATGGCCGCAGAGACCAAGGGCAAGTTCAGGCGGAGCTTTCGCGTAAATTGGGTGGCAAGGGAAGTGTCCTTGGGCAGGACTTGGGAGTAGGCTGGGACCAACAACACATCGTCGAAGGTGAGTGCTTTACCGAGCAGGCGCATGGGGGATGGCTCCAAAAAAACGATTGTACCCTTGGCAATACCCCTTAAAGCACAGAATAAGGAGACTTAATAGCCCGCCACCGCGCCAACTCGCCGCCGAGCAAACAAGCCCGTTCGACCTTTGCCTTGCCGCTTAAAACGCTGTTTTCGGGCAAATTGCGGATCTACCAACAAGGGGCGGTAAATTTCGAGTCGGTCGCCCTCTTTCAGCGTGGCGGTTGGCAAGGCTTTGCGCCCCCAAATTCCTACATGCTGAGGCTCAGGGAGTGTGCCAAATTGAGCATGCGTTTGGAGAATTTTGAGTGCATCCATCACCGTGGCGCAATCGGATAAATGAAGCGTCACTTGCAAAATTTGCCTAGGACCTGGGCTGTACAAACAAGTGACTTGCATGTTCAACGCTCGACGCCATAAACTTGTTCGGCGCGCTTGACAAAGGCATCCACCATGCTGGCGGCTATTTTGTCAAAAATAGGACCCACAACGGTGGCCAAGGTGTTGCTTGCAAAACCATATTCCAATGACAAAGTTACTTTGCAGGCTCGCTCTCCTGGCGTGCCCACAGGCTCAAATGTCCAAGTGCCATCAAGCTTAGAAAACGGGCCTTGCACCAACTGCATGTGAACCTCGCGATCTTGCACATGGGTGTTGTGAGTGACGAAGACTTGCTTGATGCCCGCCATGCCAATGCCCACTTCAGCGTCCATCTCATGCTCAGTCATTTTTAAAACCTGAGAGTGATGACACCATGGCAAAAAATTCTTGTACTGATCGACATCCGTCACCAGCCGAAACATTTCCTCGGGCGAATACCAGATCAGGACGGATTTGAGAAGTTTCTTCATACAATAGCGTTAATTCTTGAGATTGTAATTTCTCTGTGTCTTGGCTTGCAAATTTAAGTCGCAAGCCTTTTTTCTCTTAGTCTCATGGTCACGCCGCCCAAACCTAAAAAAGGATCTGGAAAATCAGGTCTGATCGCCGAAAACAAAAAAGCAGCCTTTGACTACTTTTTTGAAGAAAGGCACGAGTGCGGCATGGTGCTAGAAGGCTGGGAGGTTAAGGCCGTTCGCGAAGGCAAAGTGCAGCTGACCGATGGCTATGTGGTCATTCGCAACAAAGAAATGTTCATCATTGGTTGCCTCATCAATCCCCTTAAAACAGCCTCTACACATGTCAACCCCGAAGCGGCTCGAACCCGCAAGCTGTTACTCAAACGCGACGACATCGACCGCCTGACCAGCAAAATTGAACAAAAAGGTTTTACCTTGGTGCCCATCAATTTGCATTGGAAAACCGGTTTCATCAAGTGTGAGGTGGCACTGGCCAAGGGCAAGGCAGAGCACGACAAACGCGACACGATCAAAGACCGCGAAGGCAAGCGCGAGGTTGAGCGCGCCATGAAAAGCCGCAACCGTTAAGTTGAAAGCTCGCTTTGAGCGCTGGTTCTTCGCTCGGCTTGTCTCAATTTAACTCAGACTAAGTGGCGCAGAGGGTGCAAGTCTGTCGGCCATGGGCTTACAAAAAAAGCTTGCCACTCATCTGGGCCCACTTCATTCAAATGCGCGTGAGACCATTTGGGTTGGTGGTCTTTGTCAATGGCCAGGGCTCGAATGCCCTCTACCGTTTCACTGTGCCCACGCAAATGGAAACAATGGTGCACCAAGTTGCGCTCCATCCTTAAATTGTCGGCCAGTCCCATGCCTCGGGCCTTGCGAATTTGCGCCAAAACCACATTCACCATGAGGGGTGAGGCTTTGCGCAAACTGACCAAGGTCTGCGCGGCCCAACTTGAATTGTCTTGTTCCAAAGCCAGGCTGATTTCAAGGGAAGTGTTCAAGGAGAAACAACGATCAATGGCCGTTTTGTCAGGAAATGAAGCAGGTTCAACACGTGCAAATTGACTTTGCAACCATCGCTCCACGGCTTCACCACTTTCAAAAGGCGTGCTCAACAATGTTTGCCAGATCAGGGGCAGTCGTTGAGCTTCTATCAAACCGTCGGCCAATCCCGCTTGGATGGCTTGTGGACCATTGATTTTTTGACCCGTCAAACCCAAGTATTCGCCAATGTGCCCAGGGCAGCGACTTAAAAAATAGCCGCCGCCCACATCCGGAAACAAGCCGATGTGTGTTTCAGGCATGGCCATCTGCGTTCGATCTGTCACGATGCGGACGCTGGCACCCTGACTGATCCCCATGCCGCCTCCCATCACCACACCATCCATGAAAGCCACGTAGGGTTTTGTGTAGGTGTGAATCAGATGATTGAGTGCATATTCTTCTGTGAAGAATTGGGCCAACTGGTCATCGCCATCACGCGCAGCTTGGTGAAAGAACCGAATGTCTCCGCCCGCACAAAAGTGGCCAAAAGGCTCCTCTTTGCCCCGCCCTCTCACCAATACCGCCAAGACTTGGGGGTTTTGCTGAAATTCGAGCAAGGCCTGAGTGATCAAGCGCACCATGTCTAGCGACAAAGCGTTGAGCGCTTTGGCACGATTGAGAGTGATGCAACCCACTCGACCCATCACTTCGGAGAGCACCCAAGCCTCTGACGCAGCGCCGGTAGGCTCGACTTTCAAATCTGCCATGTCAAAGTCTCCATCCCGTTGAGTTGATGGAGATTATGCGCGGCCAGCACGCTTTCGTTCGTGTTCTTTTAAGAAACGCTTGCGCAAGCGAACACTCTTAGGCGTAATTTCCACCAACTCGTCATCGTCAATGAACTCCACACCATATTCGAGTGTGAGGTCAATGGGCGGTGTGATTTTGATGGCGTCTTCTTTACCGGACACGCGGAAATTGGTGAGCTGTTTGGTGCGGGTGGCGTTCACCACCAAGTCGTTGTCACGGCTGTGGATACCCACGATCATGCCTTCGTACACAGGGTCGTTGGCCTTCACAAACATACGGCCACGGTCGTCCAACTTGCCCAAAGCGTAAGTAAAGATTTCACCATCGTCCATGGAAATGAGCACGCCATTTTTACGGCCGCCAATGTCACCCTTGTGCGCTTCATAGCTGTCAAAGATGTTGGAAATCAAACCAGAGCCACGGGTTAAGTTTAAAAATTCGTTGGTAAAACCAATCAAACCACGGGCAGGAATGCGGTACTCCAAACGCACACGGCCGCGGCCATCGGGTTCCATGTTCACCAGTTCGCCTTTACGTTCACCCAGGGCTTGCATCACGCCGCCTTGATGGGTTTCTTCAATGTCAGCGGTGACCAATTCAATGGGTTCATGACGCTCGCCATTCACATCGCGATACACCACGCGAGGCTTAGAAACAGCCAACTCATAGCCTTCACGGCGCATGTTTTCAAGCAAGATGGTCAGGTGCAATTCACCACGGCCAGCAACGTCAAAGATACCTTCTTCATCAGTTTCTTTCACGCGCAAAGCAACGTTGTGCTGCAGTTCTTTTTGCAAACGGTCCCAAATCTGACGACTGGTGACGTACTTGCCTTCACGTCCGGCCAAGGGGCT
>Ga0114973_10001189_pt1 | contig 19568 bp, 18 predicted proteins | sample M_140807_MF_Meta_FD_87025 | JGI IMG/M metagenome (GOLD analysis project Ga0114973, IMG submission 87025) | Freshwater microbial communities from Lake Montjoie, Canada to study carbon cycling - M_140807_MF_MetaG | ecosystem: Environmental > Aquatic > Freshwater > Lake | place: Lake Montjoie...
AATTGATAATATAATTAATTTTATGATTTGAGTTTTTTTTAATAAACCTATTAACGCTATTTTTTTACAATAAATTAAGTTTTTTTTTTTCAGGAAATAAAATTTTATTTTTTTTTTTTTTTAAAAAAAAAAGAATTCGATTACCTAAAAAACCATTTTTTCCAATTAATAATATAGTTTTCATAAATTAACTATTATGAGTCACACTAGAAGTTTTTAATAAAATCTTTTTCGAATTCTTTACTTTTGTAATATTCAATAATATCTTGAGTTTGACCAGTTTTGATTATTTTTCCTTTGTTCATTAAAATACTTTTGGTACAAAACTTTAACAAAAGATTTTCATCGTGAGACGCCATTATTAGTATAGGTGTTTCGTATAAGATTTTATTTATAATATCTTTAGTTTTATCTATAAAAAACCTATCACCCGCTCCAATACCTTCGTCTACTAGCAATATTGAAGGTTTTGCAAATATAATTGTACCGAGCGACACTCTTGCTTTCATTCCTTCAGAATAAGTACTCATCGATTTGTAAATATAATCACCCACATCAATAAAATTGATAATATTTTTTATTAATTGTTCAATCTCATTTTTATTTCTTCCATATAGTAATAAAGAATTTTTTATAAATTCTATTCCTAATAAATTTTCATCATAAAAAATGTTACCAAATAATCCAAGGCAACTACCATTTTTAATAAAATCACCAGAGGTTGGCTTGTAAATTTCAGCTATTAATCGGAGCAATGATGACTTTCCAGCGCCATTTGCACCAATAATTCCTAATTTATCACCACTCTTTATTTCTAAGGAAATATTATTTAAGATTTTATGGGCTTTAATTATTACTTTTTTTGAATCAAAAAATCTAAATTTATTAGCGAAATACTTAATCTCTAAATTTATATTATTTAATTTAACATAAATTTCAGCATCATTATTCATAACCAAAATACTTTATTATTAAAATTTTTTTTAAAAATTATATATGCCAAAACTCCATTTACTATTGTTGTCAATATACAATAAATATAATTTTTAAAAGACGGAATCTTCCCTAATAATGGTTCTCTAATTATTTCTATCATAGAATATAACGGGTTATATTGAGCTAAAAGAATTTTCTTTCCTTCCAAAATATTTGGATCCCAAAATATAGGCGTTACTAAAAAAATTAAATACATAAGATTTAATATAATCTGACCTATATCTCTATATCTTAAGCTTATAAGTCCTATACTTAAACTAATGAATGCAGAATTTAAAAAATATATTGGTAACGCAATTAGGATATATAAAATATTCAGATTAAGAATATCATGATTTATTGTTATTAAAATAATTATATAAATAATAATGTTATGAGATGATATTATTGTGTTTTTTAAAATATTTTTAAACGGAAAAAAAAAAACCGGAAAGTTAAAATTTTTTATAGCACCATTAATATAAAGGTAAATACTATCTTGAACAATTGTATTGATGTAATTCCATGCTAATAATCCTGAAAAAACATAAGGAATATAATTCTTAATTTCCAATTTAAATAAACTTGAAAAAATTATCGCCAATGCAAAAATTGTAATGAGCATGTTAACCGAAATCCATAATGGTCCTAAAATAGATCTTCTATATTTAACTTTAATTTCAGAATAGGCAATTTTACTAGAAATATATAATATATTAAATATTGTATTTTTCATTTTCGATTTATTTTGAATGTTAAATCTTTAATTTTAAATTTACCAAATATAAAATTAAGAATTAAATAAATTTTAACAAATATAATATTACTATGATAATTACCAAGTATATTTTTTGGTTTTAAAAAATTGAATAAGAAAAAAAAATTTTTTTCTTCAAAATTTACAACTTTGGAAAAGTTTCTCTTAAAAATTGTCGTTATCGCAATAACAAAATAAATAAAATTTATGAAATTTATTTTTATCTTTGGGAATGATGGGATAACTACATGATCCAATGAATTATGTTTAGTTTGATTTAAATTGCTTTTACTAAAAAAATTGAAATTGCTTTTACTAAAATAATTGAATACGTAGTGATTAAGAATTTTTTTCTGCCCGAAATACATAATATTATTTATAAATAATTTTTGTTCTAATTTTGACTGTTTTGAATAGGAAATTTTTAATAACATTATATTAACATCTTCTTTATCGCTCGTTATTAATTTTTTTGCATTTATACTATATTTATCATTTAAATTTTCTCTATTATTAAAATCATATGAAAATAAATTGATTTTATCTAGTTTATTTTCAACATATATTTGCTTATAGCTAAAAAATTTATCCAAAAATTCATGGTCTAATGTAGTTATATTTTTTATTGTTCTGACTTTACGAAAATTAAATTTTTCTAAATTAATGATAACAGGGTGTAAATGAAAACTTTTAATTGCAACAGAAGAATTATCGATCCTATAAATAAAAGATTTATCAGATCTTAAATTATTGATTTCGAACTTTTCATGATATGAGGCAATTAAAGATTTATTTTTAATTAAATATTTTAAATAATTTTGTTTTTTATCAATTAACTTTCTAAAAAAATTTTTAAAATGTTTATTTTTTTTATTTAAGAGTAAACCAAAAGTACAAACTACTTGTATTTGTTTATTTTTTAATAAAATTTTTATTGAATTACTAAAGGTTTTATTTGAATAAATCATATCCCCATATAAATAAATGAGATAATTTATTTTTAAAAATTCGCACAACTCGATATGCAATAACTGTGCTTTAGTAATTGATGAATATTTATTGGTAGTATTTTCTATAAAATGAAAATGTATTTCAATGTTTTTTATTAAGGATAAAATTTTTTTTTCTATTATTTCTTTTTCCTTTTTTTTGGTCGAAATTAAGAATATAAATTTTATTTTTTTCGAGTCTTTTTGTGCTTGCTTAAAGTTATTTATTATCGTTTTAAAACCTATTTCAAAAAAATTATTTATATATATAGGATTATATAGAACAAGACTCAGTCCTATTACTTTTTCCATATTTAGTTTTTTAAATAAAAAGCTTCAATTTTTTTTACAATATATATTAATTGTTTTTTTTTAATAAATTGATGTATTGGAATTGTTAACAATTTTTTTGCTTGGTATTCTGCTTTTGGCATCTTTATTTTTTTATAATTTTGTAGATAAGCTTTTTGTAGATGCAGCGGTATTGGATAGTGTATTTTGCACTCAATTCCAAATTTTTCTAAAAACAATTTTAATTTGTTTCTTTTTTCGCATAAAATCATGTACAGTGAATGTGTTTCTTTATAGCCTTTGACTCTTTCTGGTATATTAATTTTATCTGAAAATTTTGATAATTGATTGTCTAAAAACTTGCAGTTGTCTTCTCTAATTTTTAAAACTTTATTAATCTTTTTTAAACCCTCCATTGCCACAATAGATTGTAAAGGTTGCATTCTGCAATTTATACCCCAGATGTGATTCCTGTCTCTATTGATCATTCCATGATTTCGGTACATTTTTATCCAATTATAAATTTTTTTATTGTTAGTTACGAGTGCTCCTCCGTCGCCCATTACATTAAGGGATTTTAAAGGATGCATACTAAATGCCCCTATTTCTCCAAAAGTACCGGGGTGCTTACCATTGATCTCCCCACCAATACCCATGCAGGCGTCTTCTATAACTTTTATTTTATATTTTTTTGCAATGTTACATATTGTTTGCATATGAGGTGAGGCACCACCCCAATGCACGGGTAATATTGCTTTAGTTTTTTTAGTTATTTTTGCTTCAATTTTTTTTACATCAATTTGATACCTGTCATCGCAGTCAACAAATACTGGAGTTGCTCCGGTATTTACTATTGCTCCAGTTGTTGCATAAAAAGAATTACATACGGTAATTACCTCATCCCCAACAGATATATTTAGTGCTTTAAGTGCTAATATTAAAGCATCAGTCCCATTATTAGTTGCTACACAATATTTAGCTTTTACAAATTTTGCGAAAGTTTCTTCAAATTTTTTTACATACTTACCTAATGTAAAATCTGTAGATTTTATCAAGTGTTTCCATTCAGAAAAAATCTTATTAGTATTTTTAAATTCCTGATCAAGGTAATTATAGGGAACTTTCATTTTATAATTTTTTTGTTTATATTGTATTGTACATTTATTTAAAAAATTTTGTAGTATTTAAATTGTATTTTTAAGCAATATAATACAAATATAATTCATGTATTTTTTTATAGAAAAAATTTTAGCAGGTTATTTTTGAAATAAATTAGAAGTATCGACGTTCAGTTTTTGAAAATCTTTTTTATCATTAATTCGACATTTTGAATTTGAAAAAGGTCCAGTAAAATATCGAAGATTTGAATTTAAATGCCCTTTAAATACAATACCAGTGAGTAAGAAATTTACCCTTATTAATTGAGGAAAATTATCTTCTTTTATAGACAAATTATTTTTTAAATTAAGGCAATTACTATATTCAAAAGGAAGTATAATCATTGAAGTACCAGAACTATCTGCAATAATTTTTATATTTCCATTTTTTTCTATAAATAATTTTACATATGATGCCGCAACAAGATTTTGTCTTGGAGGCTTTTCTACCGTAGCTACTTTCTCAAGGTTGTGATCTGAATTGATTAAATTGATAAATGATTTAGCGTCACCAATTCCAACAAATTTAGTTGGCGAATAATTTCCCAAGTTTATTCTATTATAGGAATATAAATATAGAATCTTAGACTCACTAATTATTTCTTTTTTTTGTACAAGGTTTGCTGGAAAGTTAATCTTAGAATCTGATATAATATATTTAACTCCAAAAAGTTTTAAAAGTTTAGGATTAATTTTTCGTAATGTAGAAAAGTTACGCATTTGAATATCTTCCTGTCGAGCCATTAAGTCACGAGTAACTTTAAAAAAAAATGGTGAAAGCAACCAGTTGTATTCAAAAAGGGTGGGTATATCATACCACCATAAACCATCAAATTGCAGGTCATTTCCTATACTTGTCCAAATTTTATCCCCCGCCGAACTGAGTTGCATCCAATCTTGTGCCGAATTTTCATCAAGTTTATAAGCAGTAAAGACTCGTCCGCGATAAGAACTGTTGAGTGATAATCCAATATCATTTTGTAATTTTTCAATAAAAGGTGTTTTTTCAGGGGGTCTTAAATAATTAGCTGTATGTTTTTGGTCAAAAATTATAGGAGATAAACACCACGGTAATATTATTAGTATAATTATTAAAATAAAATTCGTTTTTTCATAATCAAAATTGATTGAATGCATTAACATTTTTAATCTAGAAGTTTTAGTAAATTTTGAAATTATTTTGTCAAGAATATCTATTGCAAATATTACATAAAAAGGAGTTATAAGATAATCATAATAAACTGGAGAAATATAATTATAGGACGTATAGAGAATAACTAATCCACCAACTCCAGCGAATGTTATAGCGCAAATAATGAGAGTTCTAGACAATAGTCTTTTCGATTTCTCAAGCGAAAAAATATTGAAAAGGCAACCAATCGCAGCTAGAGAAAATAAGATGGGTCCTCCGTATCCAAAACTTTTAGCGTGATATAATATTGAAGCCTGGTCAAGACTATGAGGAGGAAAAGGTAACACTAATTCTTTGCTAAATTCTGAAGTAGCGGTGTGCAAGAACAATCCAACAATGAAGTCAATAAATCCAAATACGTAAGCAAGTAGTAAAACAATTACAATAGTAACGATTTTGAAAAAAAATTCCTCTCTACTATTTGCATTAATTAATGAAGTAAAAACGAATAATGATAAAATAGGGTAGATAATCGCAACCATCCCTGGAACTGCTAGAGTTATCCAAAAAAATAAAAAAATAAAGATAAGAGGTTCTAAAAAAAAAAATTTTTTCCTTGTGCCAATTTTCCAGAAAAAACCAATAAGATATAATGTCATTGTGATATTCCAGGCAAATGGGGGTCCAATTGCAAACATAGGGTAAATTAATCCTTCTTTAAAAAATGGTGCATTTAACAATAAAAGTGTCCAAGAAGTGGCAAGCGCTATAACTGATCTAAATCCAAAAACGCGAGTTATAAAATAAGTTGCACAAAACATATTGATAGAAAGTAAAGTCATTACAGCTAGAGTGGATATTTTTGAAGAATTACTCAATATAGAGGGAATGATAAATTCTGGTATTAGATGAAAGTTTATTGGTAATCTTATATTATTTAATGACTCAAATATTTGAGAAGAGATTCCTAAATGTGCAGATCCCCAAAAGAATTCTTGACTTGCCAAAATTTGCCAACGAATTCCGTCTTGTTGAGAAAAAAGTGCATCTGAATTTATATTAAAAAAAAATAGAGAGAATCCAGCAAAAGATAAAATATGTAAAAAAAATATAAAATTATTATTTTTAATATATTTTTTTATTATGGAATTAGATTCTGACATTTTTTATTGTAATTCATCTTGCAAAAATAATTTTTTTTTGCTTACAGGATTAATTATATTTGAAATTTTTTTCCCACTATCCTGAAAATTAATTGAAGTGTTAATTATAGTTAATGAAGATTTTTGATTTCCAGTGTATTTTAGATTTCCGTCTTGAAAACCTTGAATACGAATAACTAAATGATTACTAGCGCCTACAATTTTAAAATTTCCTGATATCATTAGTTTAAGCTGATGATCCAGAGTAAAATTATTTCCATTTTTCTGCCAAAAATTTTTTTTATTTATTAATTTCATTTTTCCATTTTTGGCTCCAAAAAGATAGATATGTTCTACTTGTCCTAGCTTAAACCATACGGCTGATGTTTGGTCTGGAGAAACAACGCGCAATAAAATTCCCGATAGATTTTTTGTTTCTAAGATCATATTAATAGTTATGAAAGAGCGATTACCTTTGAGAAAGGTTTTAGTTTCAACATAGTGTTCTCCATAAGATGCATCTTCAATAAAAATAATATTATTATCTTTCCGAAATAGTTTGCCGCCATTTTTATTACTCCAAATATTTTGATTAAGAGCTGTTTCGTTATCTAATAAGCGATTAATTTGAGGAAAATACAGTGAGTAAAAATTATATATTTTTTTTATTTGTGTTAAAGAAAAAAGTAATAAAAAAAATATAAATAAAATAAAAATTTTTTTTTTATAATTATATAATTTTTTTTTTTAATAAAACATAATTTGATTAATTAAATTAATTTTTTTTTTAATGTTTAATTTTTTTATTTGTTCCAGTGTCTAATATTCTAATTTTAGTATCTGAAACAACTATAGGTAAGTTTGACCTTGGATTATTGGAGTGTGAAAGTAGTACAATTTTAAAATTTGGTTCTTGATCTGCAACAACAAAACGGGCGCTTAAATTAAATTTTTTTTTCTTATTTTTAATATTAGATAATTCTTTAATACTTCCATCTAGTACAGTTGCATCATTATTTATAAAGTTTATTTCTTTATTTTTAAGATTAAAAGAAACCATTTTTTTATTTTTAGAGGACGCTGCAATCAACTCAATCTTATTTATGTCATCGTTAATATCATCAATAGTAATACTGATTTTAATTAATGTCTTATCACTTTTAGAAAAACTAATACTTGATAAATAATTTTTATCATGATCTTGACTAAATATAACTTCTTTACTATTTTTTCTGTGAATATTTTTATCAACTTTATTAATCCATATATATTTTAGGTCTATTTTTTCGCTATTTAGTTCTCTTACCCTCCAAATTTTATTTTCAAATATGCAGGGATCTTTAGAATTAATAATCTGACACGGTACAAAAATAACTGCTTCATTGAGTCGATACATAGTTTGCAATGCAATACCCAAAGGATACGTCGTACCTTTTGGGTGACCTATTGGATTTTTATCCCAGCCCCATTCGGAATATAAAAGTGGGGGGGGCTCTTCAAGATAACGTTTATTGTTAAAACCAATTGGCTGTTTTAGTGGCTCTAACCAAGCACTAACTTCTCTAATTCTTTTAATCAGATCCCATTTTAAGGCAATTGAAAAAGTTGAAGAAAAGGTAATTATCCACAATATCCAAATTATAGAAAAAATGCCTATACAGTAAAAAAAATATTTATTTATATTTTTTTTTATAATTATAAATTTAAATTCTTTGATTAAAAAACCAATGAGTATGCCGGCAATAAAAATTCCAGTAAACATAAGATTATAAGCATAAAGATTTTGACGCGTTGGTAGCTGAACGTATTCAGTATTTTTTATTAAAGAATATATTTTTGCATCAAAAAAATTATAGAATGGATCCATTAAACCCAAATATCTTGAAGATAAAATAGCCATTAGTTGAGATAATAATAATGCAATAATTATAGGAAGTAATAGTGCTAATACTTTATACTTTTTTATTTTAGAATTAAATTCGGGAAAACTATATCCGTGGAACCAACCAATAGTGATACCCAATAAAATTATGGGAATAATTGCGCCTTTTATTCCCAAAAAAATTTCAAACAAGGGAAAAAAACCTGCAACAAATCCCAAGTGAATAGATTGTTGCCAACTTTTTTCTATAGGAAAAAATTGTAATCTAGCATTAACACTTGGTGAAAATATTATTAAACAGGCAATAATAATATAAATTATAGAAAGATATTTAATTAAATATAATCTATTTTTGTTTGAATCTTCCTTATAAATAAAAAGTGAAATTAAGCATATAATTAATATTAAACCACCTGATGCAAGATTAATTTCATGTGCGCCAATGTATAAGGAGAAAAAAAATAATATTTGCCAATTTTTTTTATTATCTTCCTGTAAAATCATATGTAAAAAAGATCCCATTAAAAGACAAAAAGTCATGAATGAAAAACCATAAATACTCTGGTCTACAAGCCAATAATATTTAATTGCTGTAGTTCCTAAGCTAACTAGAACGCTAGAAAGTAACAAAGATGATATTGCCGTAGAAGCCAAAAATGAAATACGGGGCAGTATACTTTTGATGAGAAATGCCAAACACACCATGATTGCTATACCGTTGATTAATCTAGCGCCTACTAAGCTAATCCAAGGATCAATATGAAGTAGTTTTGAGAATTTTATTGGCAATGCTAACCAAGCAATTGCAGTTGGTCTTCCAATAAAGTCATGCCAATAATAGTAGATACCACCTATAAAATTTTTTATAGTAAAAATGTTAAAAGCAGCTGTTTCGTCTGGAAATGGATAATTCGATATTCCTATTGAAAATATTTTCCAATAAATAAAAAAAAATAATACGTAAAAAATATTACTTAATAATGTTGCTTTTTTCATAAATGACATTAAATAACTAATTTTATTTTTAAAAAGGCCCTTTAAATTTTGGGTCTGGTATGTCTTTGGGAATATTAGTATTTTCTTTTTTTATTTCTTGAAAAATTTTATTTCTGATTTTTTTTTTAATTTTTATTAATACAAAAATAGATTGTAATATTTTTTTATCATCAACATAAATTTTATCTATAAAGGCTCTTGAACTTGGTGTTGGATGATCAGGCATTCCTAATCTTATAGGAGGAGCTTTCAGGAGATATCCCTCTTCTGTTATTCTGGCTATAATTTCTGAACCCATCCCTAATATTTTATGACCAGAGTCTATTGTTATAATCTTTTTGGTTTTTGCTATTGATTTTTTATTTGATCTATGTTTAAGGGTTTAAGTATTTTAAGATTAAAAAAATCAATATAAATACCATATTTTTTAAGTAAATTTACTAATTTAAAGCATATAGTAGAGGCGTAGCCTGACGAAACTAAAGTTAATTTATTACCATTAGATAGTTTTGAAAAAGAATTATTGGTTACTTTTCTAAATTTTTTTTTTTCCTCTACTGTGTAGTGACTCCATCGATTTTCAATAAAAATAATTGGGTTAGGATCTTTAATTGCAAGGTTCAAGAGTTGGTATGCTTCAAATGGAAATGCTGGCATAAAAACTTTAAGTCCTGGAATTGATGCAAATAAACTCTCCAAAGTTTGAGAATGTTCTGGTCCTTGACCCCAGCCTCTACCTACAATTAACCTAATTACAATATCAACATTATGTTTTCCGTTACTTAGATAATGTGTTTTAGCAGCATTATTAATAATTTGTTCAAGTGCTAAGAGAGCAAACTCAACTCTTTGTAGATTAACAACTACTTTATCTCCCATCATAGAAGATCCGATCGCCGCTCCTACTAAGCAATTCTCAGATAATGGCATCTCAATTGTTCTGCTAATTCCATGTTTTTTTCTTAATCCTTTAGTAGTTCCAAACATAGAGGATGGATCATCAATGCCTTCTCCAAAAAGTACAAGATTTTTATGTTTAGACATATTTTCATCTAAAGATTTTTGAATATAGTCGGCAAAGGAAATAAGATTGCTTTTTTTCATAAATTACTTGTAAACAAAATTTGAAATTGTCTTAGGATTAGGCAGGGAAGATTTTTTTGCAAAAATAAATAATTTTTCCACTTGGTGCTTAATTATCTTTTTAACTCTTGCTAAATCATTAATTGAATATATTTTATTATTTAACAATTTATTTTCTAAAATTTTTATAGGACATTTTTTTTTCCAATTTATGAATTCTTTTTCTGAGCGATAGCCAATATTGTTATCATAGTTAGGTCCACAATGTTCTCGCCATCGATAGGTATCTAATTGAAGAAAAAAAGGAGAATGATTGTTTCTCATATTTTTTATAATTTTTTTTGATGTTTGAAATATTTTAAACGCATCATTGCCTCCCATTCTTTCTGAATTAATCTTAAAAGCTTTTGCAAAACGAGTGAAGTTATCATCAATCTGTCTTTCTTTAATATTAGTATAAACTGAATAAAGATTGTTTTCACAGACAACAAGAAGAGGAATCTTGCTTAAAGATATAAAGTTCATTGCTTCGTGAAATATTCCTTCCTCAACGGAGCCATCCCCAATGTAAACTACACATATATTCTTAGATCTCTTTCTTTTCAGGGTTAAAGCTACACCAACTGCTGGGCCAATAGCGCTTGAAACAATCGGTATGCTTGCAAAAAAATTATGCTCTTTATCTTGTAAATGCATTGAGCCACCTCTTCCGCCGATACAACCATTAGCCTTGCCGTACAATTCACAAATCATTTTTTGTAGGCTACAATTTTTGGCAATATAATGAGCATGAGATCTATGACTGCTAAACATTACGTCTTGTCTAGTGAGTGCTAAACAAACACCAACAGCTGAAGCTTCTTGACCAATTGAAAGATGTATAGGACATCGCATTTCTTGTTCAGAATATTTTTCCGCTATAGTCTCCTCTACAGTCCTGATTAATAATGATTTGTTATATAAATTTATTAAATCGTTCATTTTTTTCTTAATAATGCAATTCCATCGTACACGGACAAAATTGTAATAGTATATTTTTTAGATCTTTTTAAATAATTATGTAACTTTTTAACACCGATACCTTTCTCAGTTTTTGGATTAATATTAAGAGTGTCCCCATGAAAAAAAAAATTATCAATAATGATCATTGAGTTTTTTTTTGTAAATTTTTTTTCAATAATTTTAAATAAATCTAAATATTTACCTTTATCACCATCTAAAAATATTAAATCAAAGTTTTGTTTTTTTAATTTGTTTAAAACAACGAATGCGTCTCCAAGATAGCTTTTAATTTTTTTTGAAAAATTATTTTTTTTAAAATTTGATTTAGCGATTTCTCTAAATTCATCAAATTTTTCAATAGTTGTAATTTTAGTGTTTTTACCGGAAGCTTTTGCAAAATTCATTGAAGACACACCTATAAAGGTTCCAATTTCAAGAATTTTTTTTGGTCTTATTAAAGTGCAAATAAATTTATAAAAATTTAAAGCTATTGGCGGTGAAGCCATTTCTTCTACACTGTGTCTTGTTGTTAATTTTAATTTAAATTCGTTCTTTGGGTTTTGTAGATTTAAAAAATTTGTAATATAAAAATATAGCTTCTCTTCAAATTTTTTTTTAGAACCATTAAATAACTTTCTAAAAAATAATTGATTTGGCAGATAAATTTTATGATAATCAAATCTCATAATTATAGATTTATTAATTACTAAATATTATTTAATTTTTTTGTTTATCTATTTTTTTTTCAATATTGTCCAGCAATAATCACCAGTATAACCTGCCTTCCTGAATAAATTTTTCCATTTATTTGGAGTTAAGAATGTTTTAGCAGTTAACATCCAGTCTAAAAAACTTTTATACTCTTTTTTGTTAGTATATGCATCTACCTGTATAAAAGCTTTTCCATTAGAAACTCTTTGTATTTCTTTTAACGCTGATAGGCACTGTTTTTCCTTAAGGTTATGTATTGTATTTATAGATACAACAAAATCAAAATAATTATCTTTAAAAGGCAACTGAACACAATTACAAGTTTTTATATATTTTTTAATGGACAACATTGCATTTTTTTTTGCATATCTTGATATATCAATCCCATATACTTTTATTTTTTTTTTAGAAATTTTATAAAGATCATGCATTAAAAACCCCTTAGCGCAGCCAACATCTAACACTTTTGAATTTGTTTTTAATTTATATTTTTTGATAATTTTCTTAGCTGTATTGACCCATCTTCCATCATAATAGTAGCCTCCGTAACCAGTTTCTCTTTTTCCATCGAAATAACCTTTTGAGAATTTTAAGGCGATTTTTCTATTTTTTTTTTTATTAATTTTTCTAGAACTTATATCTCTTACAATTTTTGGAAAATTATTTAATAAATTAAAAAACTTTCCCATTTTTGTAAAATTTATTTATTAATTGTGATATATGCAAAATTTCTTTTTGTTTTAGATTTTGATGGAACGGAATTGAGATTACTTTGTTGCATAAATTTTCTGAAATGGGCAAATCTCCTTTTTTATAATTAAAAGATATTTTAGAAGATTTATGAAGATGTAACGGATTACCGTAATATATCAAACTTTCTATCTGATTATTTTTTAAATAATTATTTAATTCGTCTCTGCGTTCAGCTAATGAAACGAACATTGCGTATGAATTAATTTCATTTTTTTTTTCTGGAATAATATAAAATTCTTTTGCTTCAATTAATTTTCTGTAAAGATCAATATTTCTTTTTCTTTTTGCTATAACATTTTTTAATTTTTTAAGTCTTAAGCTAAGGACGCCAGCATGAATGCCATCTAATCTTGAATTTACTCCATAAAATTCTGTATCTTCCCTTCCCAGTAAACCATGGTTTCGATAAAGTTTTATTTTTTCATATAATTTTTTATCATTAGTGACTATGTATCCAGCGTCTCCTAAAGCATTTAGGGGTTTTAGAGGATGAGCCGAAAAAGCGGCAGCATTACTAAGTTGCCCTGGTTTTATTCCATTTATGTGGGCACCGGCAGCTTGTGCTGCATCTTCAATAATATGTAAATTATATTTTCTTGCGATTTGATGTATTTTTTTCATATCACACATTCTTCCAGTCCAGTGGACTGGCATTATCGCTTTAGTTTTTTTGGTGATTGCTTTTTCAATTTTTCTTGGGTCAAGATTTAAATCTAAATCGCATTCTACAAAAACAGGCTTAGCCCCCACATGAGCTATTGTACCAGCGGTTGCAATGAATGATACAGCGCTTGTTATTACTTCGTCATTTCGTTTTATGCCTAAACCCCAAAGAGCCATCATTAAGGCATCTGTTCCAGAGTTTAAACCCAAGCAATATTTAACCTTAAGCTCCTTGCATATCTGATTTTCAAAATTTATAACATCAGGAGAAAGTATTAAATTTCCGCTTTTAAGAATTCTATTGATAATTTTATTGATATCTTTTTTTTCCTCTTTAAATCTAGAGCGTAAATCAACAAAAGGTATTTTCATAGTGCAATTGTTATTGTATGCTTAAGTCATTTTCAATAAAAAATTATGCAATTTAATAAAAATTTTTTTTTAGAGACAATTAAAACAATAAATTCTATAGATGAAAAAATTTTAGATAAGATATGTGAGACTATTTTATCTTTAAGAAAAAATGACGGAAGAATCTTTTTCTTGGGAATAGGAGGTAGCGCTGGTAACGCAAGTCATGCAGTCAATGATTTTAGAAAATTATTAAATATAGAATGTTACTGTCCAACTGATAATGTTTCCGAAATAACCGCAAGAACAAATGATGAAGGGTTTGAAACCATTTTTTCAGAGTATTTAAAAATTAGTAAACTCTCAGAAAAAGATATAATTTTTATATTTTCAGTCGGCGGCGGAAATAAGGTAAAAAATGTTTCGGTTAATTTGATAAAAGCAATTGATTATGCAAAAAAAATTGGCTCTAAGGTTTTAGGAGTCGTGGCAAAACATGATGGGTATTTAGGACTTAATGGAGATCTGGTCATCAAATTGGAGATTGAAAATAAAAATTATTTGACGCCTATATCAGAAAGTTTACAGGTGTTAATTTGGCATTACATAGTTTCAAATCCAAAATTAATGCCAAATCCTACTAAATGGTAATTTAATGTTTATAGGCAAAAAAGTGGCTGATGCTTCAGCTGTGATTGCTTACTATGGTAAAGAAATATTTTTACAACAACGTAATAATCAATCAGGAATATTTTATCCAAAATTTTGGGGATGTTTTGGAGGAGCAAAAAATAAAAATGAAACATTTGTTGATGCCGCTATAAGAGAATTTAAAGAGGAGACATCAATAAAAATAAAAAAAAAGGAGTTAATATTTTTTTTTAAAATGAGTTTTTATTCAAAAATCAAATTATTTAATTTTTGTAGAGTATTTTTTTTATTTAATATAAAAAATAAAAAAGAATTTAAAAAATATTTTATTTTAGGGGAAGGAAAGACTGGAAGTTTTTTTAATTTAAATCGGTATATAAAAATAAAAAATATAGTGCCTTATGATAAATTTGTAATAGATTTATTTTTTCATAAGTTGAAATAAATTTTTTTAAAATTTATCTTATTTAACAAGATCAAATAAATAATAGCAAATATAATAAAATTCATTAATGAAAATAAATTTCCGAAAGAATACCAAATAACATATCCATAAAAAGCTAGTATAATATTTAAAAAATTAAATAATAATAACGTCTTATATAAGCCTATTTTTTTTTTTAAAAAAAAATGAAGATGGTCTGTGCCAGGAGTGAATGCGGTTTTTTTTTTATTAGTTCTTGAAATATTAGTTGCAAAAAAATCAAAAAAAATTAATCCCACAATCCATATTATTAGTCCAGGTTCTATGAGTTTTTTTGTTTGGCTTATATAAATGAGGAGAAAAGAAAGTACTGTTCCTATTAACAAGCTCCCATTATCTCCTAAGAATAATTTTGGCAACCTTAAAAATTTTATATTAAATAAAAAAAATGTAATTACAGGTATGGATATAAATATTAAAATTTCTTTAATATCGTGCAAAAAATTTTGCTGCAAGTATAAAAATATTCCTGTTAGCATCAAAGAATTTAAAAATAATGATGCGGCTAGACCATCTATGCCATCTAAATAATTAAACCCATTCATAATTATCGCCACACATATTATTGTAAATATTACTGAAAAAGCTCCTAAAGATATTTCTTGTGTAAAAAATATTTTTCCAAGATTAGTAATTAAAAAACCCTGCTTTATTATTAAAAAAATACAAGCAACTTGAAAAAATACTCTTATTGGTACTTGTAAGTTATATTTGTCGTCCAAAAATCCTAAAAGAACAATAACTGACGAAAGGATTATTAAATTTTTTATTTGAATATCGTAGTTAGTAATTTTTATAAGCAATATATTTATGATTAATATTGCGATCCCACCTGTATAAGGAGTTGGCTGCAAATGTAATTTTCTATTTCGATTTGGATAATCTAGTAGTTTTAGATGTATAGATATCCAATATGTAAAAAATAGAACAAAACTTGATAAAATGAAAGCAGAAAGGTAGATGTTCATAAACTAATTATGATTAGAGATAAATTTAATGTTAATAATTTTCAAAATTTATTAATTCTTACATTAATTCCATCATTAATTACAGGTCCGTTATTACCTGAAATGATATGTATTATATTATCATTAATATTTTTATTTAATTTATACAGAAATTTCAATTTAGAGTTTATTAATAAAAAAATATTTTTAACTTATATACTGTTTACTGTTTTCTTAATTTTTGGTTCGATACTCTCAAAATACAGTAGATTATCTATAGAAACTTCTATTTTTTATTTTCGATTTATTGTTTTTGCATTAGCTTTTTCTTTAATTTTAGGAAAGACTATAAAAACTTTAAGACTATTATTTCTTATTTCTACAATTACGTTAGTTTTTTTAGCTGTTAATATTATAATTCAATATTGTTTCAATATAGATTTGTTCGGTAACATTCCATTAACACCTGGCAGGTATAGTAGTTTATTTGGCACCGAATTAATAGCGGGCGGATTTTTAGCGAGGTTTATGTTTTTAGGAATTATATTTATCTTGTTCATTCCGGATATAAATAAAAAATATAATATATATTTATTATTTTTTTATTTAATACTTAATACTTGTGCAATTTTCTTATCAGGAGAGAGAACATCTTTTTTTATATTAATTGTAAATATTTTAATTTTTTCTTTATATTTAAAAAGTTTTAGAAAATTAATTTTTATACTTTTAATATGCGCACCTATTTTGGGAGTTATTTTTATTAAAATTAATTCAGATGCTAAAGTAAGAATGATTGAAGTAACCAAAAGTGAAATTTTTGAAAATAATAGAATTAATATTTTTACTAAAGTCTACCAGGCTCATTACACTGTTGCTATTAATATGTTTAAAGACAGTCCCCTAATTGGACATGGTATAAAAAGTTTTAGAGAGGCGTGCAAAGAAACTAGATATGCTAACTATAACGGCTGTGCAACACACCCTCATAATTTTTATGTACAATTTTTGGCTGAAATAGGCTTATTAGGTTTTAGTTTTTTAATTTTATTTTATTTTTATATTCTATTAAATTTTATTAAAATTTTTTTAAAAAAAAATAGAAATAATATAGATTTGATAAAATTAATTTTATATCAAACTGTTATTGTTAATTTATTTCCATTTATGCCTAGCGGGAATTTCTTTAATAACTGGATGAGTATAGTCTTATATATTCCTGTAGCATTAATCATTTTTTTTGAAAATTTAAATAATAAGAATCGAAAATATTTAATTAAAAATTTTAAATAAAATATTTAAGCTTTTTTCCGGGAAAATAAATCTTAACTTTTTCCATAAAAAAAATTTTATAGATCTAACAAACCATGTTAAATTTATAGTCTCAATTAAATTATTTTTAATTAATTTAGGGATCGAAAAAGTTGATAGATCAAAGTGCATATTTGTTTCAATAAAAAAATTATAAAATTTACGTTGATATTTTTTTAATATTAATAATTCTTTAATTAAATAATCATCCGACATAATTTTTCCGTACTGTCCTTTTCTGAATGAAAAATCTGATAAATTCTTATTAAGATAAGCAAATCCAAATTTAGATGCCAAATATAAAAGATTCAACATGTCACTTCTTCTTCCGTATATTATTTTTAGAAGATTATTTTTTTGACAAATTTTAGAATTAAAAACTACAGTATTATGATAGATTTTAAATTGATGTTTTTCAAAAAAATTTTTTGCTTCTTTTTTGTTGTAAAAATTTTTTTTTTTTAAAAAATAATAATTAATATTGTAAATTTTTTTATTAATATGATTATTAATAACAAGATTTGAAAATACAAAAGGAGCATTGGGGCATTTATTTAATATGGCAATATTTTCTTCTGCAAAATTTTTATAAATTCTGTCATCAGCGGCAATTAAAAAAAAAAATTTTGAACTAATTTTTTTTATTGCATTTTCTGAACTTTTTTCAGGTCCTATGTTCTTAGAATTTTTAATAAAAAGTAATTTTATTTTTTTATTAAGAGTTTTTCTAATTAAATTTTCAAGATTGTGATCATTGTTACCATCGTCTGTAAAAATAAGATTATTGGCAAGAATACTTTGATTATTTATATTTTTAATACATGATTTGATATAATCATAGTCCTTATAAAAATTAAAAATTATATCGTAACCACTATTCATATGTTTTCTTTAATTAAAATTTTTTATTTGGTTGCGGGGCTTGGATTTGAACCAAGGACCTTCAGGTTATGAGCCTGACGAGCTACCAGACTGCTCCACCCCGCGATAAAATATTAATTTATAACACTATAATTTATTATATACGATCAATTATTTTGTCTTATCCATCGTTAATATTTTCAAGGTAAGTAACCCTGTATCCTTAATTTTTTTTTAGTAATCTCATCAACAAATCAAAGACAATTAATGTTTTTACATTTCCAATTTGAGAATTATCATACACTTTAGGATGCGAAGATGTATATTTTAATTTTATTTTTCATCTAACAAGATAAATTTTCTTTTGTTTTACTTAAAGTCTTATAAAAAAAATCTCTTCTCATTTCTTTATAATACACACGGGAATAGGATTTATTTTATGTAAATTCTTTTTTCTAATTTCTAAATATTTTTTATAATTTTTATCTTTTGGATCTTTCATAGCTTTTTCCAATTCTTTATAAGACATGCCTAATTGATTTTTATCTGTTCTGCCATCTGCCCAGAGACCGTCTGTTGGTTCGGCTTTTATTATCTCCTCGGCAATTCCAAGATATTTACCCATATCCCACACATCCGTTTTGGTACAATCAGCAATTGGAGATATATCAACTCCCCCGTCTCCATACTTAGTATAAAAACCCACACCAAAGTCTTCAACTTTATTACCAGTTCCGACAACAATTCCGCCGCTTGAACCTGCAACTTGGTAAAGTGTAGTCATTCGAAGTCTTGCCCTTGAGTTTGCAAAAGCATGTTCTGATTTAAAACTATTTAAAGTTTTTTCAAAAGAATTAAATGTTTCATCTAAATTTAGAATAACCTCATCAACATTTGAGAACTTTTTTACTAGCCACCTAATATGTTTTTTACTTAGATCATCTTGAAACTTTAGCTGCCTAATAGGCATTGATAAGGCTTTAACTTTAAAACCTGTTAAAGCTGAAATTGTACTAACAACCGCAGAGTCAATTCCTCCTGAAACACCAACTACTAAACAGGATGGCTTTTTTTCTATTGAATTACAGTAATTCACTATCCAGTTTTTGATATAATTAACTTTTTTTTTAGGTTGCATAAAAATACTTTTATATTTTAGTATTGTTTTTGTAAAATTATTTTAAATAAGCTTAAGAGACTTTTTTTTAGAATTAATCGAAAATTTAACATTATAACTGTAGTAAGAGTTATTTTTTAAAGTTTACAAATAGAGTATTTTTAGCTACAAAATAAACGCCTGGTGATTATTGCAAAGGAGTAACACCCGATCCCATTCCGAACTCGGCAGTTAAGCCCTTTAGCGCCAATGGTACTTTGTCTTAAGGCACGGAAGAGTAGGTCGTTGCCAGGCTTGATAAATCCTTCTTAAA
>Ga0114973_10001190_pt1 | contig 19552 bp, 21 predicted proteins | sample M_140807_MF_Meta_FD_87025 | JGI IMG/M metagenome (GOLD analysis project Ga0114973, IMG submission 87025) | Freshwater microbial communities from Lake Montjoie, Canada to study carbon cycling - M_140807_MF_MetaG | ecosystem: Environmental > Aquatic > Freshwater > Lake | place: Lake Montjoie...
GCATGTGGAAGGTGGGCCGGGTTGGATTTGAACCAACGTAGGCAGAGCCAGCGGATTTACAGTCCGCCCCCATTAACCACTCGGGCACCGACCCGAACCACACCCAAAGACCTTACCAGCCGAACCCTCCGCCACCGATCTGGCCCGTCGGCACTCCTTACGATCGGTGGGTGGTGGAGGCCATGCCTCCGCCCCGGCTCTGCACTGGTTGTTGCGATGCGCCTGCTTCTGCTCAACGGCCCCAACCTCAATCTGCTGGGACTTCGGGAGCCTGGCCTGTATGGGGCCACGAGCCTGGCCGCCATCGAGGCGGAGCTTCAGCAGCAGGCCACCGCTTTGGGGGTGGAGCTCGCCTGGTTCCAGAGCAACCACGAGGGTGCCCTGGTGGATCGCATCCATGCCGCTCGTGCCACGGAAGACATCGAGGGCGTGGCGGGGATCCTGATCAATGCCGGGGCCTTCACCCACACCTCGGTGGCGCTCCGGGATGCGCTGCTGGGCGTGGCTATCCCTTATGTGGAACTGCACCTGAGCAACGTCCATGCCCGCGAACCCTTTCGCCACCACAGCTACCTAGCCGACAAGGCCATCGGCGTGGTGAGCGGCTTCGGGCCGGCCAGCTACCGCCTGGCGCTTGAGGGGCTGGTGGGCCATCTGCGGGCCCGGGCTGCGGCGAGCTGAGGCCGGGTTGGACCCATTCTCAAGGCCTGGCACCGATCGCCGGCGCGGGAGGTCTAACCCAGGCCTCCCCACCGATTCCTTCTTGTTCGTCGCTCTTGTCTGCTTCCCTTTCCCACGACCGATCCGGACCTGGCTTCGGCAACAATCCTGCGGTGCCTGTCGATTTCCCATCGGCCCGGGCGGGCGAGCCTGAGGCTGTGGGGGTGGCCGCCCGGGTGAAGTGGCTGGCCTCCCCCAGCTCCGCCGCCTGGCTGGAGCAGGCCCTGGCCCATCCCGAGCTGGTGCTGCTGGACCATGCCCACTGCGAGCGGAAAGCCGCCGGCGTGGCCCTGCAGCTGATGTTCCGCTACCCGGGCGACGGAGAGCTGGCTGCAGTGCTGAGCCCCCTGGCCCGGGAGGAGCTGGAGCATTTCGAACAAGTTCAGACCCTGCTGGAGCGGCGCGGCCTCCCCCTCCGCCCGCTGGCGGCCCCCCCGTACGGCGCGGCCCTCACCGCACTGGTGCGCCGGGCCGAACCCGACCGCATGCTGGACAGCTTCCTGGTGGCCGGTCTGATCGAGGCCCGCAGCCATGAGCGCATGGCCCTGCTGGCAGCCCACAGCCCCGACCCGGAGCTGCGGGATCTGTATGCCGATCTGCTTATCAGTGAGGCGCGTCATTTCGGTCTCTACTGGGTGCTGTGCGAACGGCGCTGGCCGCGGAGCCAGGTGGTGGAGCGACTCGGCGAGCTGGCCGCGGCGGAGGCTGAGCTGCTGCGCTGCCTTCATCCCGAAGCCCGCATGCACAGCTGAACGGCACCTGCTGTTCCACCGCACCGCGGCGACGGGGCCAGCCGCGCCGTTGCTGCGGGGAACGATTCCGGCTTTGATGAGGGCCCCCTCCATCGCGCCCGACCGCACCATGGCCAGAAAGGATCAGGTTCTTGAGCTGATTCGGACCTGCATGGAGCGCGACGCCGCCCTCAAGCAGGCCCAAGATCAGTACTTCGCCGCCAAGGACGCCCTGTTCCTGATGGTGCGGGAGCACTACAACGATCTCCTCGACATGGAAGGCGATGGCCCAGACCGCCCCACCCTGCTGGTGATGGATGAGGGCAACCGCGCCTACGAGATCTGCCTCACCGGCACTGTTCACGGCGTGGAGATCAAGGCTCGCTCCATCTGCGCCTGATCCGGAACTTCGTCGAGCAGCGGGAAGCGCTCGGCGATGGCATCGCCGGAGAACTGGGCCACCCAGCCCTCGGGGTTGTCGAAGAAGCGGATGGCGGTGAAACGGGGGCTGCCGCCCATGTCGAACCAGTGAAGGGTGCCCGCCGGCACCCGCAGGAAATCGTTCTGTTCGCACAGCACCTGCAGCACCTCCTCGCCGATGTGCAGGCAGAACAGGCCCCGGCCTTCCACGAAGAAGCGCACCTCGTCCTCGCTGTGGGTGTGCTCGGCGAGGAACTTGCGGCGCAGGGCTTCGCGATCGGGATGGTCCGGGGTGAGCCGGATCGCATCCACCGTGGGGTAGTTGCCCGTGGCCTGCACCTGGCTGATCTCACTGGCGTAGGCCGCCAGGATCTCCTCCGGGGTGGCGCCGTCCGCCAGCTCGACGCGAGCGGGCCAGCGCTCGAAGCCGATGCCCCGCGCCGCCAGCTCCGCCCCGATCAGGGCGGGATCTTCTAGGTGCCTGGGTTCGGGGAGGACGGTGGCATCGGTCGCCCCACCGGCGGGATGGATCACCAAGCTGGACATCGATAGGCAAGCCGCAGGGCTCAGGGGGAAGGCCCAGCCTAGAAAGGGCCGAAGTCCCGGGCCGCGTGATCTCCCTCCCGCCTTCCTCCCCCGCCACCCCGGCCGATGCGGCCCTCACCCTGGTGGGAGTGGGGCCTGGTGATCCCGATCTGCTCACTGTGGCCGCCGTGCGGGCCCTGGCGGCCGCAGCCGTGGTGGCCTATCCGGTGGCCCGCCCCGGCGGCGACGGCATGGCGGCGGCCATTGCTGCCCCGTGGATCGCTTCCCACCAGGAGCGTCTGCCCCTCCTCTTCCCGATGACGGCGGAGGCGGAGCCTCGTCGAGTCGCCTGGCGGGAGGCCGCCGATCGCTTGGCCACCGAGGTGGCGGCCGGTCAGTCCGTGGTGTTGCTGTGCGAGGGGGATGTGTCGCTGTTCGCCACCAGCAGCTATGTGCTGCTTGCCCTGCGCCGTTTCCATCCCGGTTGTTCCGTGCGCCTGATCCCGGGCATCAGCGCCGTGGCCGCCGCGGCCGCCGCCGCTGCCTGGCCCCTGGCCCTGCAGCAGGAAGGTCTGCTGATCCGCCCCACCCCTGAGGAGCCGGCCCGGCTGGAGGCGTTGCTGGATTGGGCTGCGGTGGAGAACGGGGTGCTGGCTTTGCTCAAGCTGGGCCATCGCTGGAGCTGGGTGCGGCCCCTGCTGGAGCGCCGCGGCCTGCTGGAGGAGGCTCTCTTCGCCCGCCGCGTCGGTTGGCCCGATCAGGTGGTGGCGCCGGCGGCCGCCGTGGCCGCGGGGGAGATGCCCTATTTCTCCCTGCTGCTGATTCGCCAGGGATGGTCGGGGGTGCTGCCCTGAGTGTTCCCAGACGGGTGTGTTCTTGCCTTGGGAGCTGGTGAGGCACCACGCTGCAGCCTGCTGCTCTCCCCTCCATGACGATCTCCCTGGAGTCCACCGATGGGACCGCCGGGCTGCGTCGGGCCGAGCTGGGCTGGCTGCGGGAGCAACTGGGGATGGATCTGCTGGGGTTTGAGGAGGAGGTGATCGGCGCCGGCCGCGGCTTCATCTCCACCACCTGGCGGCTCCGGCTCCAGAGCGACCCGCCCGGCGTTCCACCCCACAGCGTGGTTCTCAAGAGCGAAACATCGAATCCCCAGTTCCGCCAGCTGGCCCGGGATCTGCGGGCCTTCGAGCGGGAGGTGCGCTTCTACCGCGAGCTGGCTCCCCGCATCGACACCCATCTGGCCACCCTCTACGCCTGCGGCAACGGCGAGGACGACTGCTGGCTGCTCATGGAGGACCTTTCCGCCCTGCGGCCGGGGGACCAGATCCGAGGCCTCAGCCAGCGGGAGGCCATGGCGGTGCTGAAACGCATCGCGGCCGTGCATGCCGCCTACTGGCTCGATCCGGCCCTGGAGTCTCACGCCTGGCTGCCCAGCCACACCTTCTGGTTCCAGGGGGATTTCACGGACGTTGTGGAGGGCTTTGAGGCCGAGTACGGCCTACGAATCGGCGAGCGCACCCTGGCCCTGGTGCGGCAGGTGGTGGAGCAGAACGACGCCATCGACCAGGCCCTCCGGGACCGCCCCTGGACCCTGGTGCATGGTGACCTCCGGGCCGACAACCTGCTCTTCGGCGAACCCGGCGAGCGCGATGACGCCCTGATCCTCGACTGGCAGACGGTGAACCGCAGCGTCGGGGCGATCGACCTGGCCTTTCTGGTGGGGGGCAGTGAGCCCCCGGCCGAACGGGCCGGCCATCTCTTCGAGCTGCTGGAGCTCTGGCATGGCGAACTGCTCGCCCAAGGGGTGCGCGGCTACACCCTGGCCGATGCCCGCCACGACCTCCAGCTCGCCGCGCTGCGCTGCCTCACGGCCGTGTTGCAGCTCTACCGGTTCTCCCTGGATCCGGAGATCACGGTGCGCGCCGCCGTTCTCAATGGGGAAGCCATCCAGCGCTATGCCGGTGTGATGGAAGAACTGCGGGCCTGGGAAGCCCTGCCCGGGGCGGTGCTTCCATGAACGGGCGTTCCACCGCGGGTTCTCCCGACGGGCTGTGATGACCGCCCTCGACTGGCTGGCCCTGATCCACCCGGCCCTGATGATCCTGTTCGTGTACCCCGTGGTGGGGGCCACGATCCGGCTGGGCATCCTGGTGCGGGAGCGCCGCCTGGAGATCAATCCCCTCCCACCCACCGTGCCGGTGGAGCACACCGATCACGGCCGCTGGGTGACCACCGGCACCGTGGTGGCTGTGCTGATCGCCCTGCTCTGGTCGTTTCTGGATCACCAGGGGGCTGGCCTGCCTTTGCCAGGCGGGGGGGAGCGCCTGGTGCGCCTGGTGGCGATTGGCGGCGCTTCCCTGGCCGCCTGTGGAGCCCTGTGGCGGTTGCGCCGGCCGGGCCGCCGGGCTGTGGCGGCCCTGTTGGCCTGGGGGGGCCTGCTGCTCTTGGGGCTTCAGCCGGAGGTGTGGCGCCTGGCCGACAGCCCCCTGCAGCCGGCCTTCTGGGCTTCCCATTTCTGGTCCGGCTGGCTGCTGATCGGCCTGCTTCTGTTCGCCATGGCTGCAGCTCCCGAGATCGCTCACCGGCCCGCCCTGCGCCGCTTGCATGTGGCGGCTGCCTTCCTGATGGCGGTGCTGCTGGCGGTGCAGGCGATCACCGGCTGCCGCGATCTGGTGGGATTGGCTCAGCGCTAGAAGGCTGCTGAACAAGTCCGAGAACGCCTACCCATTCGATGCCATTACCGCAATTTCATGCAGTTCTTCTGCTCGGAATCACACGGGGCCAGCAACAGCAGGAATCCCTCCTCATGCCAGCAATTTCCGGCTGAGGGAGGAAGCCGGCGGCGTGATTCAGCAGGCTTCAAGTGGAATCGAGCATCGCCGTTGCGTCGCTGCACCCGGGGGCGCCTCAGGGGCGGTGGCTCGTGAGCCACTCCGCGGCTCGAGCCAGCAGATCCCGCGTCTCCTGCGGGGTGCCGGCCCGCATCAGGCCATGGCGCAGTTCCGCCGCGCCGGCGAAGCCCTGGCAGGTCCAGCCCAGGTGCTTGCGAGCGATCAGTAGGCCTTTTTCCCCCCGGGCCTCGAGCAGGGCTTCGAGCTGCTCGGCTGCCAAGGCAATGCGTTGGCTGGCATCGGGGATGGGCGGCACCGGCAGACCCCGGAGCACCGCATCGATGCGGCCCACCAGCCAGGGGGCGCCCATGGTGCCGCGGCCCACCATCACCCCATCGGCGCCGGTGAGGGCCAGACAGCGCAGGGCATCCTCCGGGCTCCTCACATCCCCGTTGGCGATCAGCGGAATGGTGAGGGCCTGCTTCACCCGAGCGATGGCGGCCCAGTCGGCCTGGCCTTGAAAACCCTGCTCGCGGGTGCGCCCGTGCAGGGTGAGGGCCCGGGCGCCGGCGTTCTGGAGGCCGAGGGCGAAGCTCACCGGGTCAGCGCTGTCGCCACACCAGCCCAGCCTGGTCTTCACCGTGACCGGAATCCGCACGGCCGCGGCCACCGCTGTCACGATCCGCATCGCCAGATCGGGATCGCGAAGCAGGCCGCTGCCGCCGCCCTTGCGGGCGATCTTGCGCACCGGGCAGCCCATGTTGATGTCGATCAGGAAGGCGCCAGTGGCCTCGGCCCGGCGGGCGGCCTCCGCCATCGCCTCCGGGCGGTGGTCGAACAGCTGCACGCCGATCGGACCCACCTCCTGAGCGAGCTCCTCCACCTTGCCGCGCCCGTGGCCCAGCTCCAGGCTCGTGGCGTTCACCATCTCAGTGAACAGGAGGGCCTCGGGCGCCCAACGCCGCACCAGGCCTCGGAAGATCCGGTCGCTCACCCCGGCCAGCGGGGACTGGAGTACCCGGCAGTCCAGCTGGCGATCCACACCATTGCCCCTCAGCCGCAGGGGGCCAGGCCAGAGGGGCGGGCTCGCCGTGGAGAGGCAGACCGGTTCCACCCCTGGGGCACCTGCTGGGGCGGTCATCACCCCCCTTGCTTCCCCGGCTGGGCTGGCCATCTCCAACCCTGGTGCGCCTTCGCCGGGATGGTGGCCAGCCTCGGGGCCGGTGCTGGGGCTTGTGTGGCAATTGCCGCCGCTGTGGTCGTCCCGGCTGTCGATCGTGCTGCGCGGGGTGGCCAGCGGGGTGCTGCCTGCATGGCCACGAGCATGGGGACCGGCGGCGCCGGTGGCTGTGAGCTGGCTGGCTGCCAGGGCGCTGCCTGGGCCGTCGCCGGAGCAGCTGCCGGCGGGCTGGACCTCAGCCGCGCTGTTGACCCGGCTGGCGGGAGGGCTGCCTGGGCCGGAGATGCCGGGACCGGCCGCGGCCTCGTGGGCCGGGCCATCACCGGAACGGCTGGTGGCGTGAGGGGAGGCGATCATCGGTGCCATTGTCCTGCTCTCTCCCCCGCAGGCCGTGGTCGCCACCTCCCCCTCCGATCCCTTCCCCCTGAGTCGCCCGCTCCTGGAGGCGGTGCTCGCCGACCGGCTCAGCGATCGCTTCGTGTGCGCACTGATCTGGCCGCGGCTGGGCTATCAGCCCCAGGCCGCACTCTCCACCGAGCTGCCCGGGCCATGGATCGCCGGACCCGCCACGCCACCGGAGTGGGCCGAGGCCTTTCCGCAGGCCCCCGAGCTGATCGCCACCCGGCCGGCCAGCGTGCGCCTCACCCGCTCGATTCCAGCCGAGCACAAACAGTTGCTCAAGCAGCAACTGGACTTCGCCGGCTACCGGATCGGTGAGCTCTATCCCCGCCGCACCCGCCGCGCCACCGCCGTGAGCTGGCTGCTGGCCCACCTGGCCGTGCGCGGCGAAACCCTGCCGGAGCAGGGACCCCTGCCGCCGCTGCTGGTGCCCCCGGCGGATCCGGTGCAGGGCCATCCCGGTGATCTACCGGTGGGCTGAGGGCTGGTACCTGGCGAGACGGGAGATTGCCTTCTCAGGCCTGAATCGTGATCGCCGCGCGCGGGTTCCTGCTCGCCGGGCCGCGGACTGATCCGGCCGCTGCCCCCCGTACCGGGAGCCGGCTCCGGTGCGCGGTAGGGTCAAGCCACGACCGTACCGAAGGAATAAGTCCGTGCCACTGCCTGTGGTCGCCATCATCGGGCGCCCCAATGTGGGCAAGTCCACCCTGGTCAATCGTCTCTGCCAGAGCCGTGAGGCGATCGTTCACGACCAGCCCGGCGTCACCCGCGACCGGACCTACCAGGAAGGCTTCTGGGCCGACCGCACCTTCCGGGTAGTCGACACCGGCGGGCTGGTGTTCGATGACGACAGCGAATTCCTGCCGGAAATCCGCGAGCAGGCCAACCTCGCCCTGGCCGAAGCGGCTGTGGCCCTTGTGATCGTGGATGGCCAGCAGGGGATGGTGGCTGCCGACCAGGCGATCGCCGAATGGCTGCGGGGGCAGGGGGTGCCGGTGCTGCTGGCGGTGAACAAGTGTGAATCGCCGGATCAGGGCCTGGCCATGGCCGCCGAGTTCTGGAGCCTGGGGCTGGGCGAACCCCATCCCATCTCCGCGATTCACGGTGCTGGCACCGGCGACCTGCTGGATCAGGTGATCACCTTCCTGCCGGCCACCACGGAGGAGGAGGGCGAGGAGCCGATTCAGCTGGCGATCATCGGCCGGCCGAATGTGGGCAAATCCAGCCTGCTCAATGCCATCTGCGGCGAGAACCGGGCGATCGTGAGCCCGATCCGCGGCACCACCCGCGACACGATCGACACCACGATCGAGCGCGAGGGCCTCACCTGGAAGCTGCTCGACACCGCCGGCATCCGCCGCCGCCGCAGCGTGGATTACGGCCCGGAGTTCTTCGGCATCAACCGCAGTTTCAAGGCGATCGAGCGATCCGATGTCTGCGTGCTGGTGATCGATGCACTCGATGGCGTCACCGAACAGGACCAGCGGCTGGCGGGGCGGATCGAGGAGGACGGCCGGGCCTGCGTGGTGGTGGTGAACAAATGGGATGTGATTGAGAAGGACAGCCACACTCTCCCTGCCATGGAGAAGGAGCTGCGCGCCAAGCTCTATTTCCTTGACTGGGCGCCGATGCTGTTCACCTCGGCCCTCACCGGCCAGCGGGTCACGGCGATCTTCCCCCTGGCCAAACTGGCGGTGGAGCAGCACCGCCGCCGCGTCACCACCTCAGTCGTGAATGAGGTGCTGGAGGAGGCCCTGCGCTGGCGTTCTCCCCCCACCACCCGCGGGGGGCGTCAGGGGCGCATTTATTACGGCACCCAGGTGGCCACCCGACCACCCAGTTTCACCCTGTTCGTGAACGATCCCAAGTTGTTCGGCGAGACCTACCGGCGCTATGTGGAACGGCAGATCCGCGAGGGTCTGGGCTTCGAGGGCTCGCCGATCCGTCTGTTCTGGCGCGGCAAGCAACAGCGCGATGCCGAAAAGGAGCTGGCCCGATCCAGTAGCCGCGGTCGCTGAATGGACTGGCTGCGGCAGCTTCCGATCGGCCAGTACGTCGATGACGGCGGCCCGGGCCGCGGCAGCTGGCTGAAGCGCATCGATCCGCGCCTCAAGCTGGCCTGGACCGTGGCGTTTCTGGTGACGCCGATCCTGGCGGGCCCGATCTGGCGTCTGGCCCTGGTGGGACTCCTGTTGCTGCTCACGCTGGTCAGTGGGTTACCGCTGCGGATCTGGCGGCGGAGCCTGCCGCTGCTGCTGTTACTGGCCCTGCTCGTGGGCCTGCTCTCCGCGCTGCTGCCGGTCAGCAGCACCCCCCGCGGCACCCTGCAGCGCCCGCCGGAGGAGCTCCAGCTCGTGCCGGCGCCCCATGCCGGGTCCCCGTCGGCACCACCGGCCGAGCGCAGCGGCCTGGCCTGGGAGCTGCTCCGCAGGGGCCCCATTCAGCTGGGCCCCCTGCCCTTAGGCCCTCTGGTGGTGACCCGCCGCTCCGCGGAGCTGGGTCTCAATGCCGCCACCCTGCTCGTGACCCTGATCCACAGCGCCAACCTGTTGCTGATCAGCACCACCCCGGAGGAGCTGGCCTGGGCGATCAGCTGGTGGTTGCGTCCCCTCGGAGCTCTCGGCCTGCCGATGGAGCGCCTCGGGTTCACCCTGCTCCTCTCGCTGCGTTTTCTGCCCCTGGTGCAGGAAGAGCTCCAGAACCTGCTACGGGCCGTGGCCACCCGGGCGGTGAACCTGAAGGCGCTCGGCTGGAAGGGTGGCCTAGGGCTGGTGCTGGCGGTGGGGGAGCGGCTCCTGGCCAACATCCTGCTGCGCTCCGAGCAGGGGGCCGAGGCCCTGATGGCCCGGGGCGGTCGCTGGATCTCTCCGGACGAACTACATCGGGTTCCGGGAGGATCGTTATGGATCACTGGGATGGGTTGGCTGGCCCTGGCCGCGTTGCTGCTGCTGCGCTGGCAGGTGGGTTCTCTGTGAGGCCGCAGCGGACAGGAAGGATGACATCAGAACCCGGTGACCTTTAATGGCCTCAGCACCGCAGGCCACGTGAGCGCTGAGCGTTATCTCAACCACCCAACCTTCGGGATGCTCTACCGGGTCGCTCCTGTGGCCGAGGGTCGTGATCTCTACGCGACCCTCTATGCCCAGCGCATCTTTTTTCTGGTCACACTCCAGACCCGAGGCGCCATCTTTGAGGTGATTCCTCTGATGGATGCCCGCCACCACGCCGAACAGAATCTGGCCCGGGCACGCCGGAGCGGTCCTGAAGAACATCGCCGCTGGCGCCAGCTGTTTGATCAGACCTTCCTCTGACACACCACTTGTGACACCGGCCGAGCTACCGCGATCCCAGGGCGGGTCGGATCGGGTGGGTCCCGGCTCCGAGGCCGTCTTCCCTGACGCAGAGCCCGGCTGGAACGATGCCCAGTGGCTTGCCGATCTGGCGATGCCCCTGCCCCCGGGCCTGGAGGCTGCCCTGCCGGAGCTGCGGCGGCGCCTGCCGGCGTCGGCCAGGATCCTGGCGGTGAGCAAGGGACAGCCGGCCGAGGCGGTGCGGCGAGCAGTAGCCGTCGGTCAGTTGAGCTTTGCGGAAAGCCGTCTGCAGGAAGCAATCGCTAAGCAGGAGGCCCTGGCCGACATCGGCCCGCTCGACTGGCATTTCATCGGTCGTCTGCAGGCCAACAAGGTGCGCGGTGTACTCCGCCACTTCGGCACCATCCATTCCGTCGACAGCCTGGAGCTGGCCGAACGCATCGCTCGCATCGCGGCCGAGGAGGAGCTGGCTCCGGCGGTCTTCCTGCAGGTGAAGTTGCGGCCGGATCCGGCCAAGGCCGGTCTTTCCGCCGAAGAACTGCGGCGGATCTGGCCCCGCCTGGTCGCTCTGGCGCCGCTGCGGCCGGTAGGCCTGATGACGATTGCGCCCCTGGCTCTGGATCGGGCCGCCCGACTGTCCCTGTTTCGCGACTGTGCAGCTCTGGCTCTGGAGCTGGGCATGCCCGAACGGTCGATGGGGATGAGTCAGGACTGGCCGGAAGCGGTCGTGGCGGGCAGCACCTGGTTGCGGCTCGGCGGGGCCCTGTTCGGCCTGCGCCCCGGCTGATTCTGCGGGAACGGCCAGGTGGGACGGATCGAACAACGCCCGCGAAGCCCTTGCCTCCACTGATGTGGGACGCTATTCATGATCCGAGCATCCACCCAGAGGCCTCCATCCGTGTCGTTGTTCTCCCGCCTGCGTGCCGTCGTCTCCGGTGATGACTACCTCGATGGCGACTACGACGACGAGCTCGATTACGACCCTGGGGAGATCGCCGCGCCATCCACCGCATCGGCCTCCACGGGCTTGCGCAGTTCCAGTGCCTTGGCGTTGAACACCGATTTCGCCATGGATGATCCCTTCGCAGGCACGAACGTGATCGGCATGCCCGGGATTTCCACCGCGGTGGCTGAGGTGTATCTGATGGAGCCCCGCAGCTTCGATGAGATGCCCCGCGCCATTCAGGCCCTGCGGGAACGCAAGACCGTGATCCTCAATCTCACGATGATGGAGCCGGATCAGGCCCAGCGGGCCGTGGACTTCGTGGCCGGCGGCACCTTCGCCATCGATGGTCACCAAGAGCGGGTGGGCGAAAGCATCTTCCTGTTTGCCCCCAGCTGTGTGACGGTGACCACGGCAGGCAGCGAGGAGTCCGCGTCCCCCACTGTGGTGCCGAGCCGTGCGGCGGCATCCGATCTCCAGGATGCGGCGCCCAGCCCCGCCTGGGGCCGGACGGATGCCCTGGGTTGATCGATCGGAGGAGCCAGGTGCCCTGGATCAGGGTCCGGCACCTGGCTCTTTCGGCATTGTTGGCCTGGGCCGGATGGCCCAGGCCCTTCTGCTGCCCCTGATTGAGGATGGGGTCGTCCCAGCCGCCGCCGTACGGGCTGCCGTGGCCAGTGAGGCTTCCGCGCACCAGCTCTCTCAGGCCCATGGCTTGGCGGTAAGTACCGATGCGGGGCAGGCCTGGCGTTGCCCCACCGTGCTGTTGGCGGTCAAGCCTCAACAACTGGAGGCAGCGGCTGCCTCGGCGGCCAGCCTGGTTGCAGCAGCTACCCCGTGTCCTGCCGTCGCCCGCCCGGAGCCTCCCCTGCTCCTCTCGGTGCTGGCGGGGGTTCGGCTCGAACGCCTTGAAGCCCTGTTCCCTGGGTGGGCCTGCGTGCGTGCGGTGCCCAATACCCCCTGCCTGGTGCGGGCCGGCCTGACCGGCCTGGCCTGGGGCCAGGGGGTTGATCCTCAGCGCCAGGACTGGGTGCGGGGCCTTTTCGCCCGGGTGGGAGAGGTGTTGGAGCTGCCCGAAGCCCAGCTCGATGCCTTCCTGGCCCTCACCTCCTCCGGGCCGGCCTTTGTGGCCCTCGTGGCCGAGTCACTGGCCGATGGGGCGGTGGCGGCGGGTCTGCCGCGCCTCCAGGCCCAGCATCTGGCCCACCGAACCCTGGCAGGCACCGCGGCCCTCCTGCACCAGCGTGAGCTCCATCCCGGCCAGCTCAAGGACATGGTGAGCAGCCCCGGCGGCACCACGATCGCCGGTTTACGGGTGCTGGAGAAGGCCGGGCTGCGCTCCGCCCTAATCGAGGCCGTGGTGGCCGCCGCGACCCGCAGCCGGGAGCTGGGTTGAGAGGGCGGTAGAAGGCAAGGACGTTCTGGCGGAGAGCTGAAGCGATCACCTCATGTCGCCGGATCAAGCCAAGCCTGGCCAGCCCTACGGCCTGGGCTGACCATGCCCTCGCTGCCAGGGCTAGCGAGCCTGGCCGCCACTGGCTTCGTCGCGGCCTCTGGGCTGACCCAGGCGCGGCTCCGTGCCCGCCAGCAGCCGCTCCAGATTGCTGCGATGCCGCCACACCACCAGCAGGGTGGTGATCACTGCCAGGCCGAGGTAGGCGGGCCGCAGACCGCCGTTGCCGAACCAGCCGAGCATCAACAGGGGCAGCGAGAGGGCCGCCACCACGCTCGAGAGCGACACGATCCGGCTCACGCTCAGCACCGTGAGAAAGATTCCGAAGCAGGCCAGGCCCACCGGCCAGGCCAGGCCCAGCAGCATGCCCAGGCCCGTGGCCACGGCCTTGCCGCCCTTCCAGCCGAGCCACACGGGCCAGATGTGGCCCGCCAGGGCCGCCAGACCGGCGGCCACCACCCAGCCATCCACCCCCCAGCTTCCGGGGCCGGCGCCCATCGGTTCCAGCACCGCCTTGGCCAGCAGCACCGCCGCAGTGCCCTTGAACACGTCCACCAGAAACACCCCCAGGGCCGGTCCCTTGCCCACCACCCGCAGCACGTTGGTGGCGCCGGTGGATCCGGAACCTTCCTGGCGGATATCCACGCCAGCCAGCCAGCGGGCGGCCAGCCAGCCGCTGGGGATGGATCCGAGCAGGTAGCCCGCGAGCAGCAGGGCCAGGGGGGGCAGCGGGGGCATCAACGAGTCAGGGGGATGGCGGTGGGGAGGGTGGGGTGAGTCAGGTCAGCAATGCGCCGGACCGGCGCGTCGCAGGGCGTGGCGATGGTCGCGGATGCCGGCGGCGGCTTCAGTAAAGATCCTCTTCGCTGGCGATCTCCCCGGGTGTGGCGGCAAAGGCCAGCCAGAGGGGAAACTGCAGCACCGGGATGGGAACGGCAACCTCGCCCGCGTCCACCACGATGAAGGGGAGTTCGCCCCGTTCCTCCAGCCGATCGGCCCGCTCGATCAGGGCATCGGCCCGCTCAAACAGCACGATGCCGCTGCTCGGTCCGAAGTCTTCCCGGCCCAGGCCGAGGCAGTCCTGAAGGCCGCGGCGCCACTCCCCGAGCCGCTCGGGTTGGCCGGCCAGCACCAGGGTCTGGAAGCGCTCGCCGTAGAGCTCCCCCAGGATGGCGATCGCCGCCGCCGCCACGAGCACATTGCGGTTGCGGCTACCGCCGCTCGGTTGGGCACCGCGACCGCCCTGGTTGAGGAACCAGTTCTCCAGCAGGGTGGCACCAGCCGGCTCCAGGGTGCGGCGCAGCTTCCAGGGATCGGCGTAGAAGTCAGGTTGGCCGCCGTAGCGGGTCAGCGCGTCTCGGATCAGGCTGTCGTCCTGGCTGAACAGTCCTGTGGCGGGTGGGGCAGGCTGAGCCGCGCTGGCCGCCACCTGGTCGAGGGGGGAAGGCTGAACCACCACCGGGGCGACCACCAGCTCGGCCTGTTCTGCCGCCACCGCCAGCTCCTGCAGGGCTCCCACCAGATAGGACTGGAAACCCTTCACCCGCCTGGCGATCAACTCGGACTGCCCGATCGGGTTGGCGCTGATTTCGCCTAGAAGGCGATCGCGCTGCTGCTCCAACGTGTGAATCTCGGCCTCCAGCTCCCGGCGGCGGTCCTGCAGCTCGCTCAGGAGCTGATCCAGCAGGGGAGCTGAGCGTTCCACTTCCCCGGAAGCCGGTGAGTTGGGACCGGTTCCGGCCGAGCCCCCCCCGGCGGCAGGAGGCGCCTGGGCGGAAACCACCGGATCAGGCCGCTCAGCTTCCAGCGCGGTTCCTGGATCGCTCGGGTTGTGCAGTCCTCCGTTGGCGAAGCCTTCCGGGGGGTGCGGGGTCTCGGGGTAATCGGTCATGGGGCTTGGGTGGGAGCAAGGTGCGCCAGATGGCGTTCCAGTTGCTCCCGCAGCGCGGTGGGGTCGAACAACACGGGCAGCAGATGGATGCTGCGTTCCTCCCGGAAATACAGCAGCACCGGCACACCTGGCCAGAACACGCGCCAGCCCAGCCAGTCGGCGTAGGGGAAACGGCGAATCTCCCGTTCCCCCCGCCAAACCAGCAGGGCCACATCGTTGAATTCAAGCCGCAGCAACCGGGCCTGCAGCAGCAGGAATCCACCGAACAGAACCAGCACCAGAGCCAGCCAGCGGAATCCCATCCAGCTGGGCTGCAGGGGGAGGCAGAGCAGCCCAAGCAGGCTGACGCCCAGGGGCACAGCAAAGTTGGGCGCAAGGCTCACGCTCAGAGGCTCCGCGTGCTCTGCAGGGCTGGAAGACCCGGAGGCGGGGGTGCTGTTGGTGGGACTGGTCATCGACCCAGCTTGCCTTCCCAGACGCTGTTCAACGTCGTATGCCCTTCCGCCGGGCTGTCTCCCTGGCCTGCTGGAGCTGCTGGAGCTGATCCAGCAACGACTGTCCCTTAACGCCACTCTGGGCGCCGGCCGCGAAGGCGAAGGCCAGGGCCAGCGCCGAAAGGCTGATCCGCAGACTCTCGGTGATCAACTTCTGAATCCGGGCGGGATCAGGTTCGCTGGATGTCGCCCGGATCCTGGAACGGGCCAGTTCCAGGGCGGTTGCCATGCGCTGACGCAGTTGGGGCATCGGTTCTGCCAACTGGGCTTCGGGCAATAAAGGAGCTCCCGGCAGACCCTGAAGCTGACGCTGCAGTTCAGCCGGTGTCTGAGCGGTCTCAACGGCCTTGCTGATCGCTTCCAGCCTCGCTTCCACCGCCTGCCGCTCGCGGGAGATGCGTTGCTTGCCCTGATCGACACCCCGCCACAGGGCCAAGGTCTGCAGGGGAATCAACAGCAGGTAACCGACCACCGCGGCAAGGGCCAGGCGTCGGAGCAGGGTGTTCCGACGCAGCAACAGGTCGTCCTCCGGAGCCAGCCAGCTCGCCACCGCCACCAGAAGCACCCCCAGCAGGGCCACGCTGCCGTTGTTGGTGAGGGCTGAGCTGACCCGCAGCTGCCAGCCAGGCTCCATCAGCCGGAGCGGCAAGAACGACGTTCCCACACTGAAGACGAAAAGGGCGAGCAAGCCAAGGCCGGCACGGCTCAGCTGTCGGGAGAGACTGGCACTCCCTCTCATGCGGGTCTGAACGTCCATCGTGATGGTCAGGCTCCTGGGTGCCGCATGGTGAATCCGGCGCATTTTGATCCACCGATGCTGCTCAGCGAGTGGGATCAGTCAGCAAACGGGATCAGTCAGCAAGGTTGATCAGCTCCCGAACAACACCTGGGTCAGCACCACATCCACCAGGGCCACCACCACCAGGATCATTACCACGGCTCCGGTGGTGCTGGACCCCACTTCCTTGGGGCCGCCTCTGGTGGTGAGTCCCCAGCCACAGGCCAGCACCGCGATCACCAGCCCGAACACCAGGGCCTTGAAGAGCATCGATGGCACATCGCTCGGCTCCATCCAGGTGCGCACCGAGTTCCAGAACACCGCCGGGGGCAGGCCGTAGAGCAGGGTGCTGCTCACCTGCCCGGACCAGATGGCCAGCAGGAAGAAGAGCAGGCACTGCACCGGCGCCATGATCACCATGGCCAGCACCCGCGGCACCACGAGGTATTCCACCGGGTCGGTGCGCAGCATCGTGATCGCATCGATCTGCTCCGTCACCTTCATGGTGCCCAGCTGGGCGGCATAGGCCGTGGCCACCTTGCCCGTGAGCAGGGTGGCGGTGAGCAACGGCGCGATCTCGCGGGAGAGGCCCAGGGCCAGCAGGCCACCGATGGCGGCACTGGCGCCCTGTTTGGAGAGTTCGGCCGCCACCTGGATGTTGAACACCGTGCCGGCCGCCAGGGCGGTGATCAACACGATCAGGAAGCTGCCTGGCCCCGCTTCCAGCAGCTCCTGGATCAGGTCCTGGCGTCCGATGCGGGCCCGGGCGATGGCGCTCACCGACTGGCCCCCGATCATCAGGCTGGCGCCAAGGCGCCTCAGCCAGCGCGGAGTGGTCCAGCCCTGCATCAGGCGTCTTCCGGGGAGCCGCATCAATCTGGGTGGGTCAAGGCCTGCAGGTGGAGCCCCCGCTCAGGCCAGCGGCGCATAATCACCAGTCCAAGCACCACCAGCACCGCCGGAATCAGGCCCATGCAGAGCCGGATTGCCACCAAGGCCGAATCCGGCTGGAGGATGCCGCGCGAGGCCTGGTAGCCGCTGAGGCTCATCAGGTTACCGAACAGGAACAGGGCCACACTGATGCAGATCTTCTGGCCCAGCACCATCCAGGCGCTGAACAGGCCGGCCGGCTTCTCGGGGTCGGCATCGATGGCATCGGGCAGCAGTGACCAGGGAATCAGGTAGGCGGTCGAGGCGCCGAGACCCACCAGCAGGATGGCGGCCAGGAGCAGCACCAGTCGCACCAGGTTGCCCAGCGAGCCGGTGGGGGCCACCGCCGCATCCAGGGGCAGCATCAGCATCGCCGCCAGGCAGCCGATGATCCACAGCCAGGTGCCCCAGTGGAGCGCCTGAATCCGGCCCCGCACTGCCGCCACCCGGGTCCAGATCTGCAGGCCCACCAGGGTCATGATCTGGAAGGGCAGCAGGATCCAGTTGCTCCAGCTCTCCGGCAGCCGCATCACCACGGGCAGGTAAATCAGGGCCGCGGTCTGCATGATCTGCAGGGCGCACCAGAGCATCAGGTAGAGGCCCAGCACCATCAGGAAGCGACCGTTGCTACGTACGCGTCGTAGCTGGCGGCGGGTGGAGCCGCTCTCTACCTGGGGTTGGCTGGCCAGGCGGGCCGCCGGGGCGATGCCCCAGGCGCACAGCAGGGTGCACACGGCGATGACGGCGCCGGAAAGAAGGCCCAGTCGCAGATAGTTACTGGCGATGTGGTGGTCCTTCAGCAGGATTCCACCGAGCACGATGCCGACCAGGCTGGCGATGATCGAACCGGTGAAGCGGCTGGTGTTGAGCTGGGTGCGCAGGGTGGTGCTTTCGGTGAGCTCGGCCGGCAGGGCCGAATAGGGGAGGTTCACGCAGGTGTAGAGGCTGTTGGCAACCACCGAGATCGCCACAAACACCCAGAACTTCACCCAAATGCCGCCGGGGGGCAGCCACCACATCGCTGCCATCGCCGCCCCCAGCGGCACGGCGCTGACGAAGATCCAGGGCAGGCGCGGGCCCCAACGGGTACGGGTGTGATCGCTCAGCCAACCCACGATCGGGTCGTTCATGGCATCCCAGAGCCGGGAGACCATCAGCACCAGTCCCGCCATCCAGGCCGGCAACCCGGCGGCCGAGGTATAGAAGATGAATAGGTAGAAGCCGATCAGGGAGGCCGCCATGCCGGTGCCGGCGTCACCCAGGCCGTAGGAGAGGAGCAGGCGGCGGCGCTGGGGCCTGGGCAGCAGGTCGGGGTCGGTGGGGCGCAGCGTGAAGGGGGTGGTGTCGCTGGCCGGCGCTGTGGAGGAGCTCAAAGGCGGTGGCCTTGGGTAAGCCATAATGAATCAGCCTGGTGGCAAGTCGCCAGGTTGACCATCCCAGCTGCTGGCATTTGCCTTGGCTTGGTGGCAGCAGCATCGTTCAGGAATTCAGCGGCGAACATTTGCCGATCTGGTTCATCTCCTGGGGGGCGCTGATTTGCCGGTTTAATTAGTACGCGGGCGTAGTTTAGTGGTAAAACCTCAGCCTTCCAAGCTGATGATGCGGGTTCGATTCCCGCCGCCCGCTTCCTGTTCTCAATAAGGGTTCTCGGCACAATCCCCTTGTTGCGACTGGCGTCAGGAAGCATCGGTCCGGCGCCAGCGTTGTTCCTCAAGCTGGCGTGCATCCAGCCTCACCCGGTGCTGGCCGCATGGAGCCCCTCAAAGAGAAACCCTGAAGACGATGCCAACCTATTCAAGGAAGTGGCGCTTCCCCTGAATAAGGTTCACCCCAGCAGTGGCTGGGCCACCAGCAGCACCAGGCTGCGGCTCTCCAGGGAAGCCTGGGCCCCATGGAAGGGTTGCGGCTGTTGGGGCAGATCCTCATCCACGGGCAGCGCCGTATTGATCACCTGCTGCCAGCCCGTGGGGCAGTGGGGCAAGGCGAAGGTCATCGGTTGGTAGTAGGCGTTGAGGCCGCACCAGAGGAGAGAACCTCGCATCGGATCCTGGAGACTCCAGGCCAGGCAGTGGGACCAGCTGGCCCAGTCCGGCTGCTCCAGTTCCACGCCGTGCCACTGGCGCCAGGGCGGGCCACCATCACCGGCTCGGCGCAGCTGGCCTTCTCCGAAGGGAAGTTCTGGGTTGAGCAGGGGGGCGAGCTGCCGTCGCAGGGCAAGCAGGCGCTGCAGAAAACGCTGCAGGGCGAGGTCGTCGGCATCGGGCTGCCAGTGCATCCAGCCCAGCGGATTGTTCTGGCACCAGGTGTTGTTGTTGCCGCCCTGGCTGCGGCGCACCTCATCGCCCATCAGCAACATGGGCACCCCCGGAGCGAGCAGGAGGCTGGCCAGAAGGTTGCGGATCTGGCGATCCCGCAAGGCGTTCACGGCGGGGTCGCTGCTGGGTCCTTCCACGCCGTGGTTCCAGCTGTTGTTGTGGTTATCGCCGTCGCGGTCGTTCTCGCCGTTGGCCAGGTTGTGCTTGCGGTCGTAGCTCACCAGATCGGCCAGGGTGAAGCCGTCATGGGCCGTGAGGAAGGTGATCGTGCGGCCCAGCGGCGCCGCCTGGCCGCCGAACAGATCGGGGTTGCCGGCCAGCCGCTGGCTCAGCGGCCACACCGTTTTCTCATCGCCCTTCCAGAAGCGACGCAGGTCATCGCGGAAGCGGCCGTTCCAGCCGGCCACCCGGCGGGCGGGGAAATCAGCGAGGCGGTAGAGACCGCCGCAGTCCCAGGGCTCGCTGATCAGCTTGAGATCGGCCAAGTCCGGATCGGCCTCCATCTCCTCGAACAGGGGCGGCAGATCCAGGGGGGCCAGTTCCTCCCCGCGGCTCAGGGCGATGCCCAGGTCGAAGCGGAAGCCGTCGATGCCCAGCTCCACCGCCCAGCAGCGCAGCGATTCAAGGATGA
>Ga0114973_10001191_pt1 | contig 19537 bp, 16 predicted proteins | sample M_140807_MF_Meta_FD_87025 | JGI IMG/M metagenome (GOLD analysis project Ga0114973, IMG submission 87025) | Freshwater microbial communities from Lake Montjoie, Canada to study carbon cycling - M_140807_MF_MetaG | ecosystem: Environmental > Aquatic > Freshwater > Lake | place: Lake Montjoie...
CCCCGCCCCCCAATCCATCACAAAAGCAGTAAAATCGACACCTCTCGAACCAATAGTAAAACAGCAAACGAATAATCTAATAACCCTCCAATCCGCGCATAATGTGTTCCAACCTGCCGGGTACAAAATAGCAAATCAATTATGCGAGGTATGGAACGAAACGTTGAAATCCCATGTTCCACGGAAACATCTTCTCAATAGTTTGGCGACTTTCATGAGAGGTTCGGACGACATGGACGTCGACGACACGATTCTCCCCGCAATCGTCTTCACCCTCTCGCGAAAACAGGTCGAGGAATCTGCCCACGAATTGACCGCAAATATACTCGCGTTTGATTCGAAAATCCCCTATACCGCCGCGCACGAATGTGAGAATATTTTGCGGCGTCTACCGAATTGGCGTGAATATGCGGAGTTGCCCGAATACAAGGCACTGGTCCGACTTTTGGAGAAAGGTGTCGGAATTCACCATTCCGGTATGATTCCCGTACTGCGCGAAATAGTCGAGCACCGTATCAGTGAAAAGAAGATATTTATGCTGTTCGCCACTGAATCTTTTGCCATAGGATTGGATTGTCCTATTCGCACCGCGGTATTCACCGGTGTAACAAAATTCGACGGGTCGGAAGACCGGTTCCTTTATCCGCACGAGTATACTCAGATGGCAGGGCGCGCAGGGCGGCGAGGTATCGATAAGGTCGGCAATGTGGTGCATTTGCCGCTCCTGTTCAGGAAAGGAATGCCGTCCGAATTGGCGTTTCGCGATATCCTCTCGAATAAACCGCAAACATTGGTGTCCAAATTCCATATTGATTACAAGATGGTTCTTAGTCTTTTGAAGAAAGGTGTCGACTCCGATTTCCACCAGTTTGCCGAGAGGAGCATGTCGAAGACGAATCTGGAAAAAGAGACGGACCAACAGTCTAGATATTTAGCACAAATAAACCAGGAACTCAGTATGTTGAGAACCGGAATGCAACATATTCGGACTCCTCTCGATATTTGCAAAGAATATGAGGGACTATTGGAATCCGTCGGCAAATTCGCCAATAAAAAGCGGAAAGATATTGAGAGGCGGATGGCGGCAATAAAAGACCAGCACCGGTACATTTTGGATGATATGCGGTTATTCGCGAAGGTGAATTCGCTGGAAACGATTGTTTCGGAAACGGAGGCAGAAATTAGGACAACGGCGTCCTATTTTCGGACACAGACCGAGCAAGTATGTGCGATTCTGTTGAGTTTCGGTGCTATAAACAAAAAAACGGAAGAGGATTCATACGAACTGTCGACGCCTTTAGGAATCATCGCCGCACAATTTGCGGAAGTCCATCCTGTTCCTCTCGCACTATTAATATTGAAATCCAATTGGTTTGCGAATAACACCGGACACGAAGTGGTAGGCGTTCGAGGATTCGCTGGAGAGATTTCTTTAGCGCAGCGGAGGGAATCTCGTAAGTCGAATAGTGGGTGGACAGCAAAACAATTGGTTGGACTATTATCCGTGTTCGTCGATATCCGATTACCTGAGCATTTGCGTGTTCCCGACCCCCAGTGCTCGGATGCTAAAGTGAAGGATGCGATTGTCGCTCTGGACGGATTCTACGACGAAATACGCCATGAGGAACTGGAGCGCGGTTGTTACACCGGTGTCGTATACGAAGGTGCACTCTGTTTTGATATGACGGATACGATGATGGAGTGGTGCGATATGACGGAAGAGTCGGAATGCAAAACGTGGTTGCAGGATTTAGTGGCAAGTAATGTATCTGCTGGTGATTTCGCAAAGGCATGCATGAAACTGAGTGCAACGGCAAAAGAAATGTGTGCGATGTGCGATGCACTGGTTCCTACAGTGGGTTCTGGGGCACTCGAACTGGCGCACAAACTGTGCGAAATCGACGCACTAATACTGAAGCATATTGCTACGACACAGAGTCTGTATTTGTAAGTAATTATATTGCTATGCAAGACAGGATTCCGAGATATAATAATATTTTTACCACCGATTTAGACAGAATCCCTAAAACTAGAGAGGGTTGCTCAGAATTGTTGAGAGGTTCTTCGTCAATTTCATTTTCCAAAATTTGTTCCTCTATTACCGGATGCACTTTCTTGTATTTTTTTACGATGACTTCTTTTTTCAATCCATCCGCGGTTTTTGTTATAATGACATGTTTTTCATCATAACTGTCGTAGTCATTTTCAGCGTCAATCTGCAGTGGCATAGAGTATCGGCGTTTCTGAATCTGCCGAACTGGTTCGTCGAGTTCATTGGGAAAAGTATACCGTGCTTTTCTTTTGGGGTGTTTTTGCTTTATTTTTGATACTATGGGTGTCGTCCATGTTTGCAATATTAGTCCATATTATATATCCTTAAATAATGCAAAACCCTCTCTGTAAATACAGCAAATTATTCGGTGAATCGGGTTCAACGACTGGTTTTCGAAAATACCGCATATTCGGTATTGCCTTATTTGATGTCTCAGTGACCGTCGTCTGTGCACTTTTATTCGCCTGGTTCTTCCGCCTACCATATCTACAAACTGTTGTCGTAATATTCATTTTAGGCGTGTTTGTTCATCGCGCGTTTTGTGTGAGGACGGCGGTAGATAAGATGCTTTTTGTGGCGTGATTTCTTTCGCGGTTTTTTGCCGCCCATTACTGAGCATCCACTCGAGGGAGAACTCGGATATATAAAATAAGTCTTATGAAACTTTTGAACTTTTATTGTTTCCTTTATTTCGTTAAATTCTTCAATGTTTTTAGGTGAATAATGTTGTAAATAATCAAATATTTTCGCAAAATATATCTTGTGATTTCCAGACGGAAATAATCCACTAATCCATAGGTCGTCTAATTGAGTTTTTATTATACCTTGATAAAAAAAATCTACAAAATTTATTTTGTATTCTTCTTCGTCTGAACCTTGTCTTTTAAGTTTTTGTGGTGATGGGGTTAATTGTTCTGACAAGGGAAAGTCAGAAAATAAAAGACTTTTATATAGGGTGGTAATAGTTTCCAGGTCGGTAGCATAATCTTGAGGGTTTTCGTATTCGGAAAAGTTTTTCCCCGTTAATGCATTTTTGACTTGACCAAAATCTATTAAAATTACTTCACGACTTTCATTTAATACGAGAATATTATTTTGATGACAATCGTAAAGTATTAACCCAGTTATAATGTAGACAAGGAATATCTTCGAAATTGCCTTTAAACTCAATTCAACGTATTCATCGTGACGAATCTGGAATTCTAATGTTTTTAATGTAGTTGAATTATCTATTTCTTGCATTAATATCACTCCAATTTCCATAGAAGAATTATCAGTTAATATCCCGAATAAGTTATTTGAATTAAAATATAAGAGACTAAAAAACATTAAAATGTAATCACCAACCCTGTGGTTGTTTAATCCTGCAATAAATGACTTTGAATTCTCATTATCAAAAAACCAAACGTTTATAACTTCTGGACACAACGGCAATCCGGTCACTGTTGATATTTTCCAAATTTGTTCTTGGTTATTTGCTTCTTGCAAAAAGTTGTCAGGCGTGTCTGTTGATTTTTTTTACCACCATACTTATAAACAATTTTAGGGTCAGAAAGTAATGATAATTTTAAAATATACTTTTTGTTTCTTACATGTAGTTTAAATATAATCCCAAAAAATGAATCACATGAAACTAATTCCAATTTTGCACCAGGTGATTTCAACATATTGTATAATTGACATACTTCCATGCGAAAACGTGTTATTATTCTATATATAATAATAACATATTATTGCCATTTCACACCCCCGGGTTGACAACACCGCCTTGAATATCCGAATGCGATTCCCGCTGAACCCCCAATTTCGGCGAAAAAACGAACCAATTTGATTGCGGTTGCAACCGTTTCCAGTATTGGTCTATGCAAAATGGTCCCTGTAATGCATCCGATTTCCCTATTTTGTAACTATCCGCCAACAATTTCACTCCATCTCGATAATTTTGCAGTAAAATGGGTGCAAAATACTTGGACAGCATATATCCCGATGCGGTTTGTGCGTTTAAGACCTTTTTCAAATATTTGTGCTCAGTTGGGTCGGTATCCACCTCGTTAGCGGATAGCATAATCACGTCGTATAAAATCGGGTCATCAGAATTAAATATCGATTCAAATTCCGCATTTACAGTTTGGAAATCCTGTGTAAATGTGAAATCGTCTTCAAACACAATGCAATTGTCGAGTCCGGAGTCGACGAATTCTCCGACCGCGAGTATATGACTCAGACTGCATCCCCAGTCGCCTTGACCGGGTTTACTCACTGCAGAAATACGCGTGATTTTCTCGTCAGGAACACCCATCCGCCGCATTTCCTCTAAAAATTCGGTTTTCCTATCCTCTCGACTATCCAGATTAATATAATAAACTACGTCGACATATTCATGCCATTGTCGGTCGAGTCCTTCAACACGATTGGGTGTAAAAAAATATCCATAAAAGTAGTGGTATAAAAGAGCAGCAATAAGTATTAAGGCGAATACAACGACGAATATAATAACCATGCTGTGTTGCGTTCTTTTGTTCATTTTTCTATAGACTATAAAAATATTATGACTATTAACAACGCGAAAATAACGTTTATTATACCTACTATAGGAAGACCGTCTTTAAATGATACAGTCAATAGTATTCTATCGCAAACCTGCCAAGAATGGTATGTCGTTATCGTTTTCGACGGAATTGAACCGAATTTCGAAATACATGATGACAGAATACAAATTGTTCAATTCGCTGGAGAGATTTCTGAATCGCATAAGTCGAATGAGCATCGAGCAGGATGTGTGCGAAATTATGGCGTGCAATTTGTGACAACCGAATGGATTGCATTTGTAGACGACGACGACACCCTCAGACAAAACTATGTAGAAGTATTTTTAGAAGAAACCGCAAAATACGACAACGACGCAGTCATTTTTAGAATGATACAACATGATGTAATTGACGGCGAGCAAGTTATTCGAATACATCCCGATTTAAACATTGACAATTTCTATTTAAGAAATGTGGGAATTTCTTTTGCAGTAAAAAAACGGATATTTGGTTCCGGAATAGTTTTTCGAAATGGCATCGAAGAGGATTATCATTTTTTAGACATAGTTCGGCAAAACAACTATAAAATGATGATAAGTCCAAATATATTATATACAGTAAAAGCGGTAAATGTTCAACTTCGGATTCCTTTAATTACCCGTGTTTTTATAAACCATAAAACAGTAGTTCAAACACTTGAATATAAATAATGCGCGTTTGAAAAATTATAATATCCTCTCCTCATTCGATAACCAAATGTCCACCAAATATTTCATTTTAACCCGACCATCCAATAGTCGCATAGACGACAACACCGACAATCAAATAGTCCATCTGAACCCCGGCGAAAGACAAGTATTTTTGCTGCCCGAAGTGAATTTAGACTATTATTGGCGACGAGGATTGTTCGAGTGTCAACTCATCGAATGGTCGAAACAGTTCTGCAATAGTAGCAAAATATTCCTCGATATCGGGGCACATACGGGAACATATGCGATTTCTCTCGCCCCTTATTCGAAATCGGTGATGGCATTCGAACCGCAACGCGCCACCTATTACGCGCTTTGTGGTAGTGTTGCTGCGTCTGGTCTATCGGACAAGGTGGTTTGCCACCAATTCGGACTCGGCGCGGAAGAGCAGGTTGGAATACAAGCACTTAAAATCGTCAGTAATGACGGCGGTGGGTCTTCTTTAGCGCCCGCCGAAAATGAGCGTGTGTTGCGTGAGGAAGCGGTCGAAATCCGCACATTAGATAGTATCGATATTCGAAATGTCGGATTTATCAAGATGGACGTGGAGAACAATGAATTAAATGTGCTGAGAGGTGCGTTAAATACTTTGCGGGAATCGGGATATCCTCCGATTTTGTTCGAATCGAATGGGGCGAACCCTGCCCTATTCGGGTTTTTGCGAGAGGCACTGAAATACAAAATTGTCACGGTCGGCGGAGTCAGCAATATGTTTTTGGCATGCAAAGAATGAAAATAATATCATTTTATGATATAAAGTCGCAATGGTTAACACCCCTAGATACCCGTTATATATACCTAACACTGCATCCAACCTAAGACGCAAAATTTCGATAAAAAAACGATATGGTGATAAGCAACCCAAGAAACGTCCATCGTCCGCAGCAGCAGCAATTCGTCGCACGGCAAAATCGGATAATAAAAAATTGGAATCGATTGATTTGAATTATGTCGACCCCCAACCCCAAAAACATATTATGGAATCCAAAAACAATGAAATTTCCAGTTTAAAGAAGCGGGTATCTAGATTAGCAACAGAATTAAGAAATTGCGAAGCGAAAAATGGATTAGAATTCGGCAATTCTGAAGCAAATCGGTTGTTAAATGAACTGAATTTTAATCCTCCCACAAAAAAAACGAAATCAAAAAGTCGGAGTATAGATATGGAAGAACTAGAGGCGGATGTTGCTAGAAAACTAAAAAGACCGTCACATAAATTCGGCGGGAGTGGTCGCAAAAAAACCAGCAAAAAATATATTCGACGAGAGAAGGTTCATTAGTGTAGGTCATTTTCTCGTATAATGTGTACGTTTTTTATATTACTATTAATATAAAAATCCCGCCATCTAAATAATGGACGTTTTGTATTACAGCAATAATTGTAAGTTTTGTCAGAAACTTCTCGCGCATTTAGCGAAAATCGGTGTCCTAGAAAAGTACAATTTCATTTGCATTGACCGGCGGTCCATCGACCCCAATACTCGCCAGGTTTCCATTACTTTAGACCGCGGTGTCAAGGCGTCGCTTCCTCCCAATGTTTCCCGCGTCCCCACGCTCCTCTTGGTCAACCAGAAATTCACTGCTGTCATAGGAGACGATATTTACACCTATGTGAATGCGAATGTGAAACAAGACCCGAATAATCTGGCAGTGCAAAACGGCGGCGAACCGATTGGATATATCCTCTCGCCATCTTCCGGTGGAGTCAATATTATTTCCGAAACCTATACGATGTACAACGCTCCTCCGGAAGAACTATCTGCGAAAGGAACTGGGGGTACTCGGCAAATGCATAATTATGTGCCGGTTAATCGCGACCCAGCAGCAATACAAACGCCGACCGACGAATTCGCGGCAGACACTGGTGCTGTTCCGGGAATGATGAATGCCTCTCGTGGGTTATTTCCTACAGGAAACTCGACAAGCGAAAACACTAATATTCCAACCAATGCCTCCACATACAACGCGCATTCTGTGCCGGGTGTGATGTACAATACTGGTCAAATGATAGTACCCGAATTACAGCGACCTCCTGCGCACAGACACGTGAAAATTGGAGAAGACATAACGGTGGATTCGTTACAACAGCAGAGAAATATGGACTTGAATAATTCTTTGCCGTTTATTGCAAAACAATTAAATCATATTATTTCGCCAGAAGTCAGTAATATACAACCGCCCGACCGGTATAATGTATTAGGGAGTGGCGGTGGCGGAGGTAGAGGTCAGCAAAACTATATCACAAACGGATATTCCGGGCAAAAAATGACATCCCAAGATTCGCAAAATATATTATATGGACCAACGCCAGACCGTCAGGGTTCTCGTATAAACAGTCCTCCCCAGGAAATTTGTTATTTGTAAATTTCGTAATAATACAATATTAAAAGTAAAATATTATATTATTATTATAACACAAAAATGGACACCGACAAATCAATCGTTATGCGCGCATTTAACAAACTCTTTTTCGAATTTATCGACGATATCATTTCGGTATATCCAGACAACGTCGACATGTTAACCGCGCGCGAATCATTTGCTACATTCAAAAAACTAAACCCCACCAGCATAGTAAAAGTCTGGTTTTCCGGTATTTACTGCAAATACAAGACGCAAATTGACGCCGGTGATATTATGTTTTTCATGGATAAAGATTACAGTGCGGATTTAACCAAAGTCAAGAATCTACAAAATGTTCTGGAGATGATAGACAATGTGCGCGAACCCATCAAAAATATGAGCATACAGAACAAAGAGCATGTGACTAAATATATACAAGATTTAAGCAAATTATCGACCGCCTATGCGGCACTTACCTCGACCACCTCGGCAACCGCTGGACTATAAGTGGTTATGGATTCGTCGTCATCGTCGCCTCTCGTCAAATTGTAGAACATTTTCGATGGCGGAACCGCAGCAAAGTATTTGATAACTGTTTCGCGTGTGATTTTTCTGTGACCATTTTCGGGACTTAAATAGACGCCATGATGTATTCCTGCTGCGTGCACGAAGAATTTCTTAGGAATTGCCGGGACGCGCTTCTTTTTTATATAGAATTTTACATATGCATTGTAAACTCCTGTAATGAACAAATCATATTCGCAACTCAGTTTCTGGAAATCGCGCATATATTGCGGAAACGCGTTCAAATACTCACCCACTATTCCGAGTTGCTTCAAGAGCAAATATTGGTATCGCATATTTGGTTGCATGCTTCGAAGCAACTTCGCCAATTCGTAATAAGGATTCGCGATTTCGCATCGATGTCCCGTCTGTTTATCCGTTACAATCCACGCCGGAGGATAATAATGGGATTCGAGTCTCTCGTCTATATCCGCAGCATAAATATCCAACTTGCATTCGGTTCTATTCGATGCTCCTATGTTGCATCTCCTGATAATTTCGGATTTACTACATTCCGTCACTTTGCATTCGACAAATGCGCGGGTTCTCATGACGGGCACCTCTTCTATGAATGCGTTTATTAGCGGTGTTTCAGCATCTTCATCGACTAAGGGCGGCATAGCAAATGTATCATATACTGCAACCAAATGTAGACTCGGGAATGACCGAGAATATACAATATGATTTTCTGGGTGCTGCAAAATACATGTATAACAGTAATCGATGTTCAAGTCGGACAATTCTTCTACGTCGGATAGGTCGGCGATATTCGCAGTATCGGGACGCCTAGCACGGAAAACGTCCAACACCATTTCTCGGAAGGTTTTTATCGGTGGGTCTTCTTTGAATGTAGGGCGAATGAATGAATAATTGCCGCCGACGCCGTTTCGTGTGCAAATTTCCCACTTACCTAAGTATTTATTCCAAAAGAATGTTATCATGGTGCCTTCAATTGATTCGACGACCTCTACATCCCCATCCCCGCTTAACATTGCAATGCTCGCGGGTTGTCTCGGCGGCATATAGGCAAATGCGGTTTGTCGGTCTTCGTCTGTGAGAAGCGTGAAATCCTCACCGTCAAATGAATACTGCAAAATATTATAATTGTAGTCTTGGGTCTTGCGACTCTTTGTCGCCACCGGTTCAATTGCGTTAATAGGAGTAGGAAAATGAAACATTCTGTATTTGGTTATAATAGTAACTCACGTTGTCTTAATGTTCGTTTGATAATAACTAGTTAAAGGAGTGGAAGATAATATAAGAGTATTTTATAAGTTATAACTTTCAATTTTTGCAATTAATACCATCAAATGAATGAATCCGACACCGAAACTGACTTATATGAACAGAACTCGCCGAAATCGACGAATTCATCCTCTCAAAGAAACATCGACATTCTGGCAGTAGAACTCGGCGATGTTATCATGATACATGCCCACCGAAACACCAACGTCGACCAGCAATCCTATTACGTCTACTACATCGACGAACTGAAACTCAAACTCTTAAACACCTCTAACCATCAATTGCTGCAACTCAATATTGACGGTTATGTGGCAGACGAATCGATTACTTCCATCGACCTCTTGAGTCGTAGTGAGGTACCCGGTTTTGCCAGACAACACAAACTCCAACCGCCCCAGTGGATAGACGTCCATTTTAACGGAGAGGTGCCCGTCATTATTTCCGGCGAAATCACCAATTTAGAAGAAGATATGATTGAAATCACCACCTACCCTGGAATGCGGGTTATCTATGTCGATTTCGAATATAAAGGATTGCCGGAATCGTTGCCCATAGAGAAAATCGTATTGCGCGAAAAACCGAAATCTATCGGCGCGTCATCATTAAGGTCGATGTTGGACGGAGTAACGGAAATAACGCGAGAGGAAGCGGAGGCGGAACCTACGGTAGAATTCGACGAAACCGATGGGCAGATGATAGTCCATATTCCCGAAAATGCGACGGCGAACCCATCGCCGAATGAAATCGTCGAGGAATTTTTGCAGAATGATGTGGAGATTCCGCCCGCCGATGGAGAGGAGGATGACGGCGAACTAGAAGCGCTCGATATGTTCTTCGAAGTACGCGAGAGTGACCGCAGATATAGCGAGGAAATACAAGTGGCGGATTTACTCGGCGAATTAGTGTCCAAATTGCCGGTGGATAAACGGACGCCGACCGCGATGAAAGATATCCACAAATTCGTTACCCGATTCAAAGAGTTGCGCCGGGTGTTCTCCATATTCGACGAAAACGGCGATGTTTTGATGCCGAGAACAACCAGTATTTTGCATAAACCCATCATCGACCACATTGTCAACCTGGACCGCAATATTAAATGGATAGTTCCCGTCGTCTATGAGCACAACGAGTTAATTGAAGTCGTGATGAATCAGCAATCCGATTTCTATGACGGCGCACCGACACATATCGAAACGTCAATGACTAAATTCGCAAATGATTTAGTTGCTGCCCAACGCGAATCTACCACCACTGCGCATTCCGACGCAAACAAATACGACCAAATGCTAGAGAAAATCGATACCCTTTGTGCACCCGCAGACGGCAATTTAGATCCAGAACCCGAAGATATCGCAATATACATTCATGGTCGGGAAACGAAAGCGGACACAGAACTCATTGTCAGCAACGACTATGATTATCAGATGGACACGTCGATTTCTGGCGGGGGACAAGTCCACGTAACCGGCAAAAACAAATTCACTGTCCGGCGTTACGTGGGCGCATCCTCTCGACTTGTATTAGACGAAAGAACCAGACGACGTACTTTTTTGCGACAACCCGTAGGGAAAGCGGACCGTGCCAATATTCGCTCCATCATTATGTTGCCGCGCTCAGTTCTAATGCAGTCTCAGTCCGTTTCGCCCAGTGCCAACATCTATATGAAAACCAAATTGGCGGAAATACCTGTCTACAAATTCCGGTTTTTGAATGCGAAAACTCGACTTTTTACCAACTTTGTGGAAGATATAAACAAGGAGATGGCGTATGAAGATGCCGTCGTTTCTTTGAAGACCAGTGTTCCAAAAGACGCCGATTCCGCTCACGACCCCGCTTCCCCTAAAGCGGTCATCTTTAAAACTATTCCAACACATCATGTAATCGGCGACGAGGTGTCTTCAAGTTACCCCGAAACCGAGGAGACCTTCCGCCAGTTTTTGAATGCCATTATTCCCCGCACTCGTACACTAATACGCTGGATGCGTCCGTCGATTCAACATCTCTATTCTTTTGCTGATGTGGTCGCTGCTTTAGAACCGTTTTACGTGGAATCGGAGGATATCACCTTCAAGCAATATATCGAAATTCGGTACTACATAAAGGAGAAAATACGGCAGTATTCTGCAAATATAACTGCGGTTCGCAAAGTATATGATGCCCTAAAAGGACTCAATAAAGATGTCAAATCTGTGCCGAATCGAATCCAAACGATTTTGAGTGAGCAAAAAGAGTTCGAGAAGTATTTTTTTGCACTTTATCGCCTAAATAACCCCGACGACGACACGTCGGACGACCGAACAGATTCTGAAAAAATGCTAAAACATACTTCGTCGGAAACACTGCAAAATATTATATCGACAGACGGCGCGAGTGCGTATGCGGCGATTCTGAATCTGTATTTGATGGAGTTTCTCACCATTCCCGAAAACATAGTGGGACTTTTAAAACCGCCGACGATAAGCAGCGAAGATGTAAACAAAGTGCTTAAATCGAAATGCGACCGACGTTTCATTGCAAAAAAATACAGGTCAATCGCGGAGTTGCGGAAAGACGACGACACCAAAGACGTGTTTTACGATAAAGAGTACGACGACACGCCGTATTACTTGGTCGATAAATACAAAGACGAGAAGAAGCGGTTTAGAGAGGAAGAGCAGTTCCGCGAGTTTTTCACGGAGACTCTTATCCAGAAACACGATTGCCCCCCTCAATTGGCACCCCAGTTGGCGAATACGATTTTGGCGAAAAAGAAGCGCGTAAACACCGGCGAATATGCGATTCTGGAAATCAAACCTACCTTGGCGGAGAAATTGTCCAAAGACGTCGAGGAATCCGAAGCGGAATCGAAAGAAATGATTCAAGAGGCAGAAAACCGCAAACACATCGAGTTCTATCGCCGAACGCGCGACAAATGGGAACTCGACAAGACGGTCGACATGGATGCCTTTATCGATACCAATACACTTTTTTGCGAATTATCCGAATCCTGCAATAAAATAACCGATGTAAATCAGTGCGTTCCGAGTGATATGGCGTCGCTTCAAATGCGACTTTCCCGGCGCGCGAAAATGATAGAAGAATTCGACGACCGTGTTGCCCGGTCTTTCGAAGAAGTCGCCAAAGAATTACGCGTAGGTTTATCGCGAAAACACAAGCAAAATCGCCGCACAATGGCGCTCAATACCTCGAAACTATACAAGCAAAATTCATATAGTTACGAATTGGGTAAATATGCTAAATCCGTCGACACCGTTGTCGAGAGTCCGCATGTCGATTTGCGCGAGAGGATTCTAGGATGGTCGGATTTCGTAGCAAAACAGTCGATGATTTACACCTTCGTAAAAAAGCACTGCCGCGAACCGATGCACGGTATGCAAGAGGATGAGCACTGGTTGTACTGCGTAGATACCAATACGAAATTATTTCCGCAATCGATTTTCCTGCTCGCAACGGCGTTCTTATACGACGATTATTCCAGATATTTAGACCAGATAATCCGCGCAAATGGCGAGTTGAGTGACGACGGCGATGCGATTGTCGACAAGTACACCGGATATGCTCTCCGCAAAATAGATTATAGTGCAGAGGAGGGGTTCGACGAGGCAGGGTTCCGTATTACCACCAATGCCGAGGTAGACGATACCGATATTGGCGCGATGGTTATCAGCGCACTCGAATCCAACAAACACGCCAATAAAGTATTCGAAAACCCGACAGCACAGGCAGCATATAATGTTTTCCGAGTCCTAGCGGAAAATATGGGAATCGAAAAGGACAATACCGAATCTAGTATCGAGGAATTTGTTTTGCGGATTTCGCTCGAAATGATGAACGACCGCGGCATAGTAATGGCAGAGGAACCATATAACGAACAGTTGGCGCTAGAGGCGTCGGGTCAGACCAAACGCAAAAGCGCGAGAATGCCATACAAAACATACTTCAATCAAATCCTCATCATCATTGTCAGTTGTGCCACATTCGCCGCAATGCAAACCCTCATTCCATCTTTCAAGACGAAGAAGACATTCCCGGGTTGTGTCAAATCTTTTGCTGGTTATCCTCTCGACGCCAATACGGAAAACGCGTCGGGTCTAAAGTATGTCGCATGTGTGCTGGATAAATCGAAACGTGCGTCCGAACTACCCTGGTCCGCAATCGAACCTCTCAGCATCGAGATTCTCCTAAAGCGTATGAAAACGATTATGCAGAACTATGTTTATGCCAGACCCGATGTCCAGAAAATCTACGATTTAAAGCGCGATTATTTAGTCAATTATCCCGACCAAGAAGTGCCCGATGAAGTCGCCATTCAAAGGTGGACGCACTTTATGCCGCCCGTCGTCTCTTTCACCATCGAGCAAAATACGGTCACAGGAATCAGTCAAGAATACGAGAACGAGTTCTTCAAGGCAATGGCGCAAGGTTCGGCAGAGCAGTTCAAGACTTTAGGAATAATCAAAGGCAAACTCCTAAAACACGGATATTTGACCTACCACATAATCGACCGCATTGTCCGCAAGAAACAAATGCTTCTCGTGAGTAGCGGTGGGGCAGCGTTCCTGGAAAATGCCTGTTGCAATGAAGACGGGACGATGACTAATCCCATAGTGTATTTCCAGCAAGAGCAACCCGATTTTACACAGGTTCTGCAGAAAGCACGCAAAATGGAGGCGGCACTGAACCGCGTTGCAAATTTGACTAAAGCAAAAATGTTGTACGACCCCAAATCCTCTCGTATTGTCGGCGCTGCTGTCCCCGATACGATTATTTCGAGGACTATTTACGAGACCTATATTCATTTCTGCAATTTCGACAACGATGCTGATATTCCGAAAGACCTCATTCCTCTCGCGGCAGTCAAACCGGAATACAACCGATTCGCTTCGCTCGACGAGAAAATCGCGTTCATGAAGAAACACGGCAAAAATTACGGTATTGAGGATTTCTACGCCATTATGCGCGTCGTGAATTCGCGCAATATGGTCAACCGAAAACCGGACAAGGAAATCGCTGTACTCGAAGGATTGAAAGATATGCTAAACTATTTCGACGACAAGAATTCGAATTTAGTAGAAGAGAGGTTGCGCGAACTCTTGCGACTTACTTTAGACGAATTCAATCCGAAAGTGGCAGTTCACGAAGAGCGCGCCAATAACCGCAAACTGAACAGATATTTGCAGCGAGCGAACGACGGAATGCGAGAGGCGGTCGTCGCTTTCTTGGATACCCATGCCAACTTGAATTTAGGAAATCTAGATAAAGTGTCGACTTTCTTGGAAACCGCGTCCGCATGGAAAATCGGCAGCACCTCGGCAGCAAAAGAAATCTACAATATGGTCTACAACCTCTCGAAGGTGTATCCGAACAAGACCATCTCGGGGAATTTCCAAAGCGATACCCCGAAACACTGGAATTTTTCTGCGGCGCATCGTATCTATTTAGAGAATTCTGCCAAAGATTTTTACCGCGATATCGCCGCGATGGTAACGGATGACGAAAACTCGACTTTTAACCGATATTTGAACGCTGCCGTGGCGAATTTGACGGATTTGGTGTTGTTTGTCGAGCAAATACCCGCTTTCGCTCCTCTCGTACGTGACGGTGTCAAATACTGGACACTTTACAGCGAAGACACGGTTCAACTTCTCTACCAATATTCGTTTTTATCTGCTGTTCATGAATACGTCATTTTAGCAAATGACCGCGGGTTTATTGAAATGCGGGCAGAGGAACTAAAGAAGTTTAGCAGAGAACTGACCGAATCGGAACAATTGGAGCGTGAGGTATTCGGGGATTTAGAAGAAAATTCGGATTACGGTGCAGAATCCCAAATTCGGCAAGTACATATTGTCGAGACCGACGCGACCGAATTGAAGAAACTCGCCGCAAAATGGTTATTTGCTGTATTGGAGATAGAGCGCAACACGAAGACCGCGATGAACCGCAATTATAAGGAAGTTATGGAGTCGACCATGTCGCTCAAATACAAGGATAAGAAAGATATCACGGATTATTTAGCGGCATTGAGTCGGGATGAGCGGCGGGTAGAGCAGACGCTCCGGAGTCATAAAATCGGTCGCTGGAATGTGGGAATGCAGAAGGGACTATATCAATACGAGAAGACCGCATATGACAAAGAAATTGCACAATGGCATACAGAAGACGGAGACATTGCAAATGCTATACAGACTGCGATTTCTGCCATTGGCGGCGAAGAAGGTGGAGAGGATGTGGAAGATTTAGAGAGAGACGAGCGCGCCCAACAGTCGGCGGAATACGACCAAGGTGATGGATGGGACAATTTAGACGAAGATTATACCGACGGGGTTTTCTATGAGGAGGATGCTGAGAGGGGGGATTAACGTAGAACGCCGGACACGGAGTGGTAGGCGTTAAAGGATTCGCTGGAGAGATTTCTTTAGCGCAGCGGAGGGAATCTCGTAAGTCGAATGACTAATATTGGATGATTCTCCAGATAAACTGACGGAGGAAGTTTCGCCGGAGAATGAGAAGTATTCCGGACGCGACGCGGGAGGAATACAATCTAACTCCGGAGAACTTAGTTCGGAGGAGTTTGCGATGAACGAATTCGTCTTCTCCCCGTATTTTAAACAAACCACCAAAACAATGAAAATTCCGGGACTAAATAAGAGTTTTGTACGCATCAACATAACCAGCATATCAATTTTGCTGTTTTTGTCTATTTTTACACTCATCCATCAAGTAAAACCGGCGCTTCTTTATACCGAAAACGGCGCTTTCAGACAGTTTGGTGTCGGATATAAACAGAAAACCGTCGTTCCCATCTGGTTAGTGGCGATTTTCCTGGCAATATTATGCTATCTATTCGTCTTGAGTTATTTGGTGTTTTTCTGAGCAAGAATCGAACAAAAATAAAATGCGCAGATATCAACATGGACATCGAAGTTGCCGCACCTAAATTAATCGATACGTCTACCATCCACTATTTAGACGGAGCATTGAAGAAATCCCACGAAATCCGAATTAAATACCATCGCATCATCTGGAACGCAGGATTAGTATTTGGGTTCGTGTTCATCGTCGCGGCAGTGATGTATTATAGGTACTTGAGCAAACCGACACCGAAAGAAGCAAATTATAAATTGATAAAAGACCAGGAGTATGTCCTCTCGAAGATTCGGTTTTTCCAAGAGCAGAATCAGCGAATAAACGAATCGAATAGACTTGCTGCTGGTGCGGAAATCTCGGGACTGCCGGTCGTTCACCCGCCGTCGGATTCATCGTCTGACCCTTATTCCATATGATTTCTATAGGATTTACGGAAGATGCGACATAGGAGCATCGGCGGTCAGAAAACGCACGATATATAGGCGAAATATATATCGTGCAATAGAAATACAAATGGATGCCATATTAGCAAAACGAAATTTAGCAAAGGAAAATGATACTGCTCAACAGGCAATCGACGATAAAATACAACGGATTGCAGCGAGTTCCAAAGAAACTGAGTTTTCGGTCCCTCAAATGCCCATTGATGGCGATATCAACCTCTCCAAATTGCGTCCTCTCAACATCGTGTCAATCATAACCAAAGAAAGCGGTTGGATTACCGACGTGACGGGTATACCGGAAGGTGTAAAGAACTTCAAATTTGAGAAACAACTCCTGGTCGAATCCCCGCGACTTCCCCGGTCATTGGAAACGCTCAATTTAAACGGCAATTATATCGAAAAACTCGATTTGTCGGATTTGTCTAAACTCAAGGTCGCAAGGTTAAACAACAATCGAATCAAGTTGGTGTCTCGACAGAATTTGCCGGATTCTTTAGAGGAATTGTACGTCGACAATAATGAAATCGCCTTGATTAATTTAGACGATTTTCCTAAATTGCGCGTGCTCCATTGCCGCAATAATAAAATGATGCGACTCGAGAATATACCCGCGTCTTTAGTCGATTTGCAAATAGAAGACGGCAATCCGCATATTGTTTTGGATTATGCATTTTTGCCGAAAACGGGGGACGACGCCGAATCGCATGCGGGAACAGAGCAAGAATTCGTAGAGAGTATGCACGACTATTTCACACTTAAATCGAAATATGAGAAGCGAGAGGCATATGCCAGACATGAAGCAAGATATAATGCGGTGATGGTTCGCAAAAAGGGCGAGAAAGTGGGTCGGAGACTTGCCCGAGAATTGCGCCCTAAATGTGTCAATTGTAAACGCCCAGTAGGGACGATATTTAAAACGCGAGACGATAAATTATTGGCATATTGCGGCGACACGAAGTCGCCTTGCCCTCTCAAAATAGAAATATATAAGGGAAATTACGAAAGCGACGACAAAGTAGCAGCAGGCGCAGCAAAAATGTTACAGGAAACGAAAGAGAAGATTATATGCCAGAAAATGAACGTGCTGTTTAATTATGCCACGGAAGATGAAACTGTGGCAAAATTCAAGGAGTTAATCGAAGATTACAATCTGTATGCGCATTTGCATAAGTTGGACATGGATGCGCGAGAGGATAAACTATTCAATGTTCATAAACGCGAAATAATCAAATCCAAAATGCAGAAAATCGGGGAAATTAAGGCGTCAATGAATATGCACCTGGATGAATATAAAGAATCTGGAAATCGCGATGAATTGAATGCTGCAATGAATGTTTACATCCAGGAATATATGCCGGAAATAAACAATCTGCGGTTGCTTAAATATAGTGTTACTGAGATGAATGTGCCGGGGACGAAGGATGAGGAAGAAACTAAAGTTCGAGTTCTAACACAACGCGCTGCTTCACTGAGACAGTTGGAGACGATGAATGGAGAGGTGCCGAAAGTTATTCGGTTTGTTAGAGGGACAAACAACCCTGCAGAAAAACAACCGGTCGAATTGGATGAAGCAGAGGACGATGAGGTACCTTTTGAACCTAAAGAACCATCCTACGAGGAATAGAGGGTTATTCTTCGTCTAAAAGCATAATTGCCATCGCAGCGTAATTATGCAAATCTAACATTGTGTCTCGGATACTTTCGTCGTTTATCAAATTGACGCCGTTTTTTGTTATAGAAACCGAACGTTTGATTTTATCCTCAATTCGCATGAGAACACCGATTACGCCAAATTCCGCGAATGCATCGCCGTAATCTGTGTTTTTTTTTGCAAAAAGTTCTAATGCTTTGGATTGGATTTGTTTCATCTGTTCGACGCGTTGAGAAGATGATAGTTCGGACATTTATACGCTTTACTTTACTATAAATAATATACAGGTCTATATTATTTATATTATGCTGCAAAATGTATGATTCCAATATAATCATTCCGTATAGCGCTACGGGGATATCTATTTTAGCGAGGTTTATATTTATGTATTTGCTGTATACGAAGAAGTCGGTGAATAGTCTGTCACTGACGTTTTGCGTGATGAATATCGCGTCGTCTTCACTATGGATGACTTATAGCGCAAATACGGGGGATATGCCACTGTTGGTAAGGAGCGGGGCGGATATAGGACTGTTTTTTGTATCGGCGTGCTATATTGTGAGAAACAAACTAACTGAGCATCCGCCAGTTTGAGAAGTATTCCGGACGCGACGCGGGAGGAATACAATCTAACTCCGGAGAACTTAGTTCGAAGGAGTTCAATGGAGAATGCATTTGTGGTTGGGGTTTCGAAGGGAACCTTTGGTTCCCTCGTTAGCACCCATTGTAATTCGTCACTCCGTCCCATTTAATATTAAGCGTATTTGCCCAATTCTTTTGCGCACACCTCTCAGTCAATCCCGGATATAAAGTCCCCCATTGTGTGTTGTTATTTAACTTAATATATTGGAAATTCGCTGGATTGACGACCGTAGACAAATCACCTAGTTTATTTTCTGAACCGCACCCAAAGTTCTTTTTATCCGCTCCACTACACATGCCGATATTTACAATACTTCCTTCGTTTACACCTTTTGTACCACCAGTTTTAAAATCAATCAACCCCCGGTTCATCATAGTCGATTCTACTGGAATGCCGCAATAACCGGGGTTCGAACTTACATCCCAATAATCGGGACACGCATTTTGAG